>Ga0265320_10001866_pt1 | contig 14911 bp, 12 predicted proteins | sample 4827metaG_FD_202087 | JGI IMG/M metagenome (GOLD analysis project Ga0265320, IMG submission 202087) | Rhizosphere microbial communities from Carex aquatilis grown in University of Washington, Seatle, WA, United States - 4-8-27 metaG | ecosystem: Host-associated > Plants > Roots > Rhizosphere >...
GGTGAAGCGCCGAACGCGCGCGCGCTGCCTACCCTCGACGAGCACCTTCACGGTGCCGTCGGCCAGACGGAGCAGCTGCACGATCGCGCCGATGGTGCCGAACGTGTAGATGTCGTCGGCGCTCGGATCGTTCGTCTTCGCGTTCTTCTGCGCGGCGAGAAAGATCTCCTTGTCGCGCTGCATCGCTTCGTCGAGCGCCGCGATGCTCTTCTCGCGGCCGACGAAGAGCTGCGACACCATATGCGGGAACACGACGATGTCCCGTAGCGGTAGCGCGGGAAGCGTTCGACGAATGGCCCCTGGAGGTCTCTCGTTTTCGTTCTTGAAAAACATGTTTCCCAAGACCCCCTAACTGACCTCGGCTTCTTTTTCGTAGACGATGAGCGGCGTGTCGCCCTTCAGGACGACTTCCTCGTTGACCACGATCTCCTTGATATTCGCCTTCGATGGGACCTCGTACATGATGTCGAGCATTGCTTCTTCGAGCACCGCACGGAGCCCGCGCGCGCCGCTTTCTCGCTCGAGCGCTTTACGGGCGACCGCTTGGAGCGCGCCCTTCGAGAACTTGCACTTCACGCCGTCCATCTCGAACAGCTTCTGGAATTGCTTGACCAGGCTGTTTCGGGGCTTCGTGAGGATGTCGATCAGCGCCTCTTCGGTGAGCTCGTGGAGCGTCGCGATGACCGGCAAGCGTCCGATGAACTCCGGGATGAGCCCGAACTTCAACAAGTCCTCCGGCTGCACGGCCTCGAGCAGCTCGCCGAGACGAAGCTCGTCCTTGCTCTTGATGTCGGCGCCGAAGCCAAGCCGCGACTGGCCGAGACGGCGCGCGACGATCTCGTCGAGACCGACGAACGCGCCGCCGCAGATGAAGAGGATGTTGGTCGTGTCGACCTGCAGGAAGTCCTGCTGGGGGTGCTTGCGACCACCCTTGGGCGGCACGTTGGCGATCGTCCCTTCGATGATCTTCAGGAGGGCCTGCTGCACGCCTTCGCCGGAAACGTCCCGCGTGATCGAAGGGTTATCGCTCTTCCGGCTGATCTTGTCGATCTCGTCGATGTACACGATGCCGCGTTGCGCCCGCTCGACGTCGTGATCGGCGTTCTGCAAGAGCTGAACGATGATGTTCTCGACGTCCTCGCCGACGTAGCCCGCCTCGGTGAGCGTCGTCGCATCGGCGATCGCAAACGGCACCTTGAGAATGCGCGCGAGCGTCTGCGCGAGGAGCGTCTTCCCGCTTCCGGTCGGGCCGAGGAGCAAGATGTTGCTCTTCGAGAGCTCGACATCGTCGGAAGCGACGCGCGAATCGATGCGCTTGTAGTGGTTGTACACCGCTACCGCGAGGATCTTCTTCGCCCGATCCTGACCGACGACGTACTCGTCGAGGATGCTCTTGATCTCCTCGGGCTTCGGGATCGGCTCCGAGCCGCCATGCGGCTCGTCCTTCTCTACCTCTTCGGCGATGATGTCGTTACAAAGCGCGATGCACTCGTCGCAGATGTAGACCGTAGGCCCGGCGATGAGCTTCTTCACTTCCTTCTGCGACTTGCCGCAGAACGAGCAGCAAAGATTCCCGTTCGATTCATCGCGCCGCCGTTCAACCATCGATCACCTTTGCTTGATCTCCAAACATCACGAAAGCCACGCCAAATCCGCACATTCAGTCTAGGTCGCGCCGCGAACCCTCGCAAGCAGCGCGACCCATTGCTCGGGGGTTTCTTTCGCCCCCTTTACTTTTGCACTTTTCGTCCGTTTGGCGTCCGCTTGGCCGTTCAGCTTCGCCCTGGGCAAGTGCGTCGCGGCGTACGCGCGCCATCCGTCACCGAGCGAACGAAGGGGGACTGCGACGTTGACCGTGACACAAGACGACGCCCGGCCCCTGAGTTGTTTCCATGCAGAGCCCTCGCGACCGGAACCATTCGAAGCAACGCTGCTTCGAGCCCCCGCTCTCGTCGATTCCCCTCGGAAGAAAACGGACGCTACCGATCAGTCCTTCTTCTTCTTGTCGAAGATCTCGTCGATGAGGCCGTATTCCTTCGCCTGGCCTGGCCCCATGTAGAAGTCGCGATCGATGTCTTTCGTGATGTCGTCGCGGCTCCGACCGGTGTGATCGACGAGGATCTGCGTAATCACGTCTTTCATGTGGCGGATCTCTCGAGCTTGGATCTCGATGTCCGTCGCCTGGCCGCGCGCACCGCCGAGAGGCTGGTGAATCATCACGCGAGAGTGCGGCAAGGCGTATCGCTGACCCTTCTTGCCGGCACCGAGCAGCACGGCAGCCATGCTCGCCGCTTGGCCGAGGCAGAGCGTGCTCACCGGGCAGCGCACGTATTGCATCGTGTCGTAGATCGCCAGGCCGGCGGTGACGACGCCACCGGGGGAGTTGATGTAGAGCTGGATGTCCTTGTCCGGATCCTCGCTCTCCAGGAAGAGAAACTGCGCGATGATGATGTTCGCGACGTCGTCGTCGACGGCGCTGCCGAGGAACACGATCCGGTCCTTCAAGAGCCGGCTGAAGATGTCCCACGTGCGCTCGCCGCGGTGCGTAGTCTCCACGACGTGCGGGTAAATGACGGCGCTACTCGTCCTCTCGAGGACGTCGAGCGCTTGCATGCGGGTCTCGGGTCGTTTCATGTTCGAGCTTCTCGTCACGATATCTTGGCCTTGGATTCGATGATGTCGAGCACCTTGTTCTCGAGAATCATCCCGATCAGCATTTCCCGCTTTTTCGGGTCGCCATATTCAGCGCGAAGCTTGGCGACGTTCTTCCCGGATTGCTTACTGAGTTCGGCGAGCCCTTCTTCGATCTCGGGGTCGCCGATCTTGATGCCTTCCTTCTTCGCGATCTCGGCCATCAGCAGACCGGCGCGCACCTTCATCTCGCTCTCCGCCTGAATGCGCTGACGCAGCTCGGGAGGGATGGTGCCGGGCCGGCCCGATCGACGCTGGAGCTCGACGACCTCGGACTCTGCGACCCGCATCTGCTGTTGCACGAGCGAGGGCGGCACCTCGATCGGGTTCTTTTCGACGAGCGTGCGGACGAGCGACTCGGCGACGGCGTTGTCCGACTCTTCCTTGAGACGTTTCTCGACTTCGGACGAGAGCTCCTTCTTGAGGACGTCGAGCGTCGCGTAGTCTCCGAGGTCCTTCGCGAACTCGTCGTCGAGCTCGGGGAGCACGCGCTCCTTGAGATCCTTCACCGTGAACTTGAACGTCGCACGACGGCCTTTGAGCGCCGGGTGCGGATGAGTCTCAGGAAGGTCGACCTCGACCAGAGCGATCTCGCCGAGCTTCTTGCCGGTGAGGCCAGTGTCGATCGCCGGGAGCAGATCGCCTTTGCCAAGCTCGGTCTGGAGATCGTTCGCACCAGCATCGACGACGACGTTGCCGTCCACCTCGACGGTGTAGTCCACGGTGACGATGTCGCCGGCCTTCGACGGCCGTTCCTCGGCAAGCGGCTCGAGGGTCGAGTTCTCACGACGAAGCTGAGCGAGCTCGGTCGCGAGATGTTCGTCGGTGACTTCCACCTTGGGGCGCGCGACCTCGAAGCCGTCGAAGGCGACTTCGCCGATCTGCGGCAACACCTCGACCCTCGCCTTGTACGAAAACGGCTGATTTTCGATGATTTGGCTCGGCTCGATCGCGGGCTGCGCGACGGGCTGTACGTTCTGGTCGCTCACGGCCTGGGCGAACGTGTTGTCCACCAAGCGCTGCGCGACGTCCGCCGCGACGCGAGAACCGAAGTAGTGGACCAGGATTTTTTTCGGGGCCTTGCCCGGACGAAATCCCCTCACCTTGGCGGTCTTCGCCAAGGTCGAATAGGCCTTGTTCAGCTCGATCTTCACCTGGTCGGCCCCTACGCGAACATCCAGCTCGACCAGCACCGGACTCAACTTCTGAACGGTCACTTCCATGGGAGCGCCCTCCGTGCCACGTGGCGTGAGGAAGGTCAATCGAGTCCTCCTGGCCAACGAACGGGCCCATTCCCAAAAGTCGACGCCCCCGCGGAAGGGCAGTCCGCGGGGGCGTTAAGGTGTCCCGTGGGAGGCCGGGACGACGACGCGCGAAGGATGCTCCGCGCGCCGTCAAGGTAAGTAAGGTTCGGTCTCAGTCTTCCAAGTCTTCTGCTTCGGCTTCGGCAAGCGCGGTCTCGAACGGGTCGAGGTCGAATTCGAGCTCCGGTTCGTGCGAGCCCTGAATCTCATCCATCGACCATCCGATCCGCATGCCGGGACGGATCTCCTGACGCTCGAACTCAGCGAAGCTGCGGTAAGCTTTCGGAAGTGACATTCGCGATATTCTCCTCGGGCAACGACGTTCGGGGTTCCGGTCCGGGCAGCTGTGCGGCGGGCGCCGTTCCAGCCAAGTTAGGTAGGGCTCAGTAGGACTTGCACCTACATCTGAGTACACAGTACGACATCCGATCGGACCGTCCAAGAAATCCAAAGTTGTGGCCCCAGTTTCGATAAGGGAGTGAGAGCACCGGATGCCCAACGTCATTGCGATCGCCAATCAGAAAGGCGGGGTCGGCAAGACGACGACGGCCGTGAACCTGGCCGCGAGCCTTGCGGCTGCGGAGTTCCGGACCTTGCTCGTCGATCTCGACCCTCAGGCGAACGCGTCGAGCGGGGTCGGCATCGCGCCTCACACCGTCGAGCGAACGATCTACGACGCGCTGATCGGCAGCGCGTCGCTCGCCGACGTGATCCAATCGACCCCGATCCCGACGTTGTGGGTGGCGCCGTCGAGCCAGGATCTCACCGCCGTCGAATACGAGCTATTCGAGGAAGGCTCGCGCGGGCAGCACTTGCGACGGGTGCTCCAGCAGCCGGCGGCGCAAACCTTCGACTACATCGTGATCGATTCACCGCCGTCGCTCGGCGTGCTCACGTTGAACGTCCTGGCCGCCGCCGATCGCGTGATCGTGCCGCTCCAGCCCGAATACTATGCGCTCGAGGGCATCACCTACCTGATGGCGACGATCGATCGGGTGAAGGGCTCGCTCAATCCGAACCTTACCGTCGAAGGCATCGTCCTCACGATGTGGGACCCGAGAAATCGCCTCGCCCATCAGGTCGCCGAACAGGTGCGCCGCCACTTCCGCGTGTTCGACGCGATCATTCCGAGGAACGTGCGGCTCAGCGAAGCGCCGTCGCACGGGCTGCCCGCGCTCCTCTACGACGTGTCGAGTAAAGGCGCGCAGGGGTATTTGAGCCTCGCGCGCGAAGTCATCGGGGCGCATCCGTGACGGGACCCGGGGGAAAGCCGCCGCGCGGGCTCGGTCGCGGCCTCGACGTGCTCTTGCCGACGCGCAAAGAGCCGGTGACGACCAGCGGTCAGAGCTACGGCAAGGGGAACGTCTTCGAGTGTCCCATCGAGAAAATCATTCCGCAAAAGGGACAGCCTCGTCAGCACTTCGATAAAGATCGAATCGAAGAGCTCGCGCAATCGATTCGCGACCACGGGCTCATCGAGCCCCTCGTCGTCCGCAAGCTCGGCGACCAATTCGAGCTCATCGCCGGCGAGCGTCGCTGGCGTGCGGCGCAGCGCGCGGGCCTCCGCGAAGTCCTGGTCGTGGTGCGCGAGACGTCGGCGAAGGATGCCTTCGAGCTCGCGCTCATCGAAAATATCCAGCGCGAAGACCTGAACGCGATCGAATTCGCCGAAGCGCTCTCACGCTTGCTCGAAGAGCACGGCTACACGCAGGAGACGCTCGCCGAACGCGTCGGTAAAGATCGCTCGACCGTCGCCAACGCGCTCCGCTTGCTCAAGCTGCCCGATCGTGTGCGGCGTTTGGTCGTCAAGGGCGAGCTCAGCGAAGGACACGCGCGCGCGCTTCTGGGGGCACCCGACGAGGCGAGCCTCGTCGCGCTCGCCGACAAGGTCGTGAAAGGCCGCCTCAGCGTGCGGCAGATCGAGTCGCTGGTCCGGGGGCAAAAACGCGGGAATGGCAAGAACGGCGCGGAAGCGGGACCGAAGGGCAAGAGCGCCGCGGTGCGGGACCTCGAATCGCGGTTGATTCGAAAATTGGGGACGAAATGCGAGGTCCGCGACAAGGACGGCAAGGGCGAGATCGCCGTCGCGTATTCGAGCCTCGACGAGCTCGATCGGCTGCTGGAGTTGCTCCTTTAGTAGCGGCGCCGAGGGCGCTCACTTCAGCTCGCTGAGTGCCTTCTTTGCAGCAGCGCCGACCGCGCCGGACGGATCGAGCGCGGCGGCCTTCGTCAGCTCGGCCTTGGCGCCCTTCTTGTCTCCGTGTGTCCGCTTGTCCTGCCCGAGGTAATAGTGCGCAGGGGCGAATTTCGCGTCGCTCGCGATGGCGGCCTCGAAATCCGTGCGCGCTCCCTTGTCGTCGTTCTGGCCGTGCTTGCAGATGCCGCGCTGCACGCGAAGCTCTGGGTCGTCCTTGATGCCGATGGCCTTGTCGAGCGCCGCGACGCAGTCGTCGAAGTCTTTCAACTTGCCGAGGAGGCGCCCCGCGGAGGCGAGGACCGCGACGTCGGTGCTCCCGAGAATCGGCTTGAGCTGCGCCGTCGCGCCGGCGGCATCGCCGCTTTCGGCGAGCGCCTCGGCGTAAAGAAAGCGAACCTCTTTGTCGTCCGGAGCTGCTTCGACGGCGGCCTTGAAGGCCGGGACCATTTCCTTGCTCCCCGTGGCCTCGAGCGCAACGGCCTTGTCGCGGAGGAGCGCCGGGCTATTCGGCGCGTTCGCGAGTCCCGCTTTGGCAGCAGCGAGCGCACCGGCCGCGTCGTTCTGGTCGAGAAGCACGCCGGCGAGGTTCGTGCTTGCCTCGACGAGCTTCGGATCGAGCGCGAGCGCTTGCCGATACTGGTCGGCGGCCGATTTTCCGTCTTGGAGCCCTTCGTCGGCGACCCCGAGATAGAACGCCGCTTGCGCGTCCCTCGGTGAATCCTTCACCGCCTGATCGAGAAGGGCCTTGGCCTTCGCATAGTCGCCGGCCTGGATCGCGTCCATTCCCTCCTTCACCTTCGGGCTCGACGCCGCAGCGGGCGGAGCGGCCGCGGATGGAGAATCGTCGAGAGGCGGCGGTTCGCTCGGATCCGCGGGCGGCGGCGACGAGCCACCGCAAGCGAGAGCGAACGCACCGAGAAAGGCCCAGTAGGATTGCCGCAGGGTCCGCTCGTTCGACATGGATCGTTCCTCTACCAAAACAGCGCCCGGGTCGGGCGAAGGCGCGACCTTAACCTGAAGCTTCGACGCGCGCGATGGTCGAGAGGAGATGGTCCTTCAACGCCTCGATCTTCGGCTCATCCAACATTTTTCCACCGGTCCCGTTCGTGACGTAGAACACGTCGGCGACGCGCTCACCCTCGGTGTTGATCTTGGCGAACGCGATGGACAGGCCCGCGTGCTGGATCGCGCTCGAGAGCCAGAACAAGAGAGCGCGACGGTCGCGCGTGATCACTTCGATGATCGTGTGATTGGTCGCGGCACGGTTGTCGACGTTGATCTTCGTGGCAACCGGCGGAGTCGGTCGCGACACCCAGCGCGACGACGCCGGCGATCCCGTCGCGAGCTCGACGGGATCGGTTTCGCCCGCGAGCAAGAGTCGGAGATCGCGCTCGAGTCCGGGAACGAGACGCACCGTCCCTGCCGCTTCCTGACCGCTTCGGACCCAGAACATATCGAGCGAGCGCGTCGTGCCGTCGGGGCCGAGCCAGGAATAAACCTGAGCGCTCAGCACCTTCAGCTTCGCGTGACTGAAGGCGGCGGTGATCATCGCGAGCAAGCCGGGCCGATCGTCGGCGACGACGCAGAGCTCGACGTAGGGTTCGCTCGTCGAGAGCACGCGGATCGCAGCGGGGCTAGCCATCGCTTCTCGAGCGAACGCGGCGTGCTGCACGATCGCCGGCGGCTCGTTCGCGTAGAGGTATCGCTCGGGAAGCGCCGCGACGAAGTGGTCCAGAAACGCGCGGTCGTGACCGTCGGGCCACGCTTCGAGCACCGCTTTGACCACCGCTTCCGAGCGCCCCGGACCGCGAGGCGGCGCGCCGGCGAGATATCGCTCGGACGCGACGTAGAGTTCGTCGAGCATGCGACGCTTCCAGCTCGTCATCGAGCCGGGGCTCGTCGTCGACACGTCGACCAAGGTCAACAAGTAGAGCTCGCGCAAGCCCTCGGACCCGTGCACTTCGCTGCAAAACTCCTCGAGCGTCCGCGGGTCGTCGATGTCGCGACGCGTCGCAACGTGATACATGCGGAGGTGCTTCAGCACGTGATGCGCCACCTCGGCTGCGTCGGCTTCGCTGAAGCCGAGACGAGCGAGGATGTCTTTGGCGAGGTCGGCGCCGCGCTCGGGGTGATGTTTGCCGCCGCTGTCCTTGCCGATATCGTGCAAGAGCGTGGCGAAGAAGAGCGCATGGGGACGCGAAATTTCGGCCGCCAGCCGGCACGCAAGGGGGTGCTCGCTCGCGAGATCGCCGCGGCAGAGCGCGCGCAGCAGATCGACCGCCGCTACCGAGTGAACGTCGACCGTGTACACGTGATAAATGTCGTGATGAACGCGGCCCACGACCGGAAGAAATTCCGGAATCATTGCGACGACGAGCCCGACGTCGTGTAAATCGTAGAGCACCGAGCCGCGCTTCAGCTTCGTCTGTTGAGCGACGCACACGAGTCGCACGAAGAGCTCCGCGGCCTCGGGGCTCTTTCGCAGCGACTCGCAGAACTCCGGATTCGCGACGGCCCGCGCTATCGACTGGCGCGCGAAATCGTAGACCGGGACGTTTCGCTTGACGGCTTCGTCGTACACGCGGAGCGCGAGCGCGGGGTCCGTGAAGAGCGCATCGGGATCGACGAGCGACACGGCGTCGCGTTGCAGCTTCAATCCACGTCCGATAGGCGTCTCGCGCGGGCGCCGGCGCGGCGGCGGCTTCGCCCGCGTGAGGATCATTTCTCGCGCGCGAGCGACGTTCCGGGCGTGCCGGTAGTAGTCGCTCATGAAGCGCTCGACGGCGGATCCGCCCGAGCCGTAACCGAGCTGGTCGGCGAGCTTCTCTTGTTGCTCGAAGCTCAGCCGATCGGCGCGGCGCCCCGCCGAGAGGTGAAGCAAGTTGCGAATCCGATAAAGGAACCCGCGTGCGGCGTCGATCTCCGCCCATTCTCGCGGCACGAGGACGCCGATGCGGACGAGCTCGCTCACGTCCGACACCTGCCAGCGCGCGCGCGCCGACCAGTGTGCGATGTCGAGATCGCGCAGGCCGCCCTCGCCGTTCTTCACGTCGGGTTCGAGCAAGAACACCGATCCCCCGAAGCGCTCGTGACGCTCGTGCGCTTTTGCCTCGAGGGCGTCGAGAAAGCCGCCCACGTCGCCGGGCCCGAAGACACCTTGGAACGCGCGCTCGAGGAGATGCACGCCGACGTTGCTGTCGCCGGTGATCGCGCGCCAGTCGAGGAGCGACGTCGCCGTCGGCAGGTCGCGCCGCGCGAGCTCGAGCACGTCCTCGGTCGTCACGACTTGGTGACCGATGTTCAGTCCCGCGTCCCATAACGGATAGAGCAGCGCCTCTGCTGCCGGTCCGGTGCTGGCCGAGTCCTTTTCGCACAACATGCGAACGTCCAGGTCGCTCGCGGGCGCCAGCGACGAGCGGCCGTAGCTTCCGACCGCGGCCAGCGAAAGCGGACTCCAAGCGCCTTCGACGCTCATGGCGGTGCGCGCCGCGTGGAAGAGCGCGGACAAAAGCCCGTCGTAAATCTTCGCGTAGCGTCGCCCCGCCGGCAGGCCCGCCTCGAGGGCACCACTGCCGATCATCGACTCGACGCTGGCGCGGTGCTGACTCAAATAGCGACGCAGCTCGGGTACGAGCTGGAACGACAAACGTTCGAGCAGGGGGCGCTCGGCGGGGACCAAGTGAGCCATCATGATTTCGGGGGTCTAGGCCCGCGACGGCGGCTTATAGCAGCCCCAAGACCCAGGGGTCAGCGGGGGCACGACAATGTTTCCGCACAGCAACGAAAGGCCAGCTAAACTATGGGGATGGGGCTACGTGAGGTCAAAGCAGGGCGGAGCCGTGCCCAATACGGCGCTTACCTATTGATTTTATTGGGTTTATTTGCACCATCGAAGGCCTTTGCCTACTGCCGATTGACGACCTGCGATGAAACGCCGCTGCCGAAGGGATGCAAACCGGTCGTTGCCGGCACTTGTGCGACGAGCGGAATTCCACTGTTCTGGCCGGACCGCTGCCTTGGATTCGCTGTCCAGCAGAACGGTTCGCCGAAGCTGAACGTTAGCTGGCAAGAGGCGGATCAGCTCTGGGCGAACGCGTTCAAACCGTGGCTCGCGGCACGTTGCGGCGGAGGCACGCCCTCGGTCGAGATGTTCGACATGGACGCGATCGCCGGACCCATCGTCTGCGACGAGCCCCAGGCGAACGTCTATGCCCCGAATGCGAACGTGCTCTTTTTTCGCGACGACGATTGGCCGTACCCGAACACGCCTGGCGGAGTCGTGATCGCGCAAACGACGGTCACGGCGAATCTCGACAACGGAGAGATCATCGACGCAGACATCGAGGTCAACTCGTTCGATCCGCGAAACGCGTCCGGGTTCCGAGACGGATCGCTCGACCTTCGGTCGGTGTTGACGCACGAGTCCGGACACTTTCTCGGGCTCGGACACTCGATGTTCCCGGGGTCCACCATGTCGCCGGACTACGACAGCGGACCGGGTGAAACCTTCGGCGCGCTGTCGTCCGACGACGTCGCAGGGATCTGCGCCGTCTACCCGACGGACCGAAATGCCCCAGCGTGTTCCTCACCGGAGACGACGAACGGCTTTTCGCGATACTGCGGTGACGACGCGACGGCGAAAGCCGCGCTCGGGTTGAGCGGCAACGACGCGAAAGGTTGCTCGTGTAGGACAGCAGCGTCGCCGGCCAACCCAGGTGGCAGAGGACTGCTCGCAGCGTCGTCGGTCATTGGAATCTTCGGCGCGCTGCGGCGCGCGAGACGCCGAATGGAGAAGAAGTCACCATGAGCTCACGTTTCCGAGCGCCTTGCGAAGTGCCGCGACATGCTAGCCTGAACCCCATGCTTTCGAGACGTTCTCTCTTGCAGGGCGGCATCGCGCTCGCCGTCGGTGTCGCCGTGACCCGACGTGCCGGAGCATCGGTGATGCGCGCCCTCACGCTTTCCGAACTGGTGAACATCAGCCAGCACGCGTTCGTCGGAACGCCGACCGACGCGTTCTCGCAATGGGACACCATTGGCAAGCAACGCCGCATCGTGACGTACACCATGGTCGACGTGCACAGCTCGATCGACGGACGTCCGACGCCGACGGCGAGCGTGATGCTTCGGACGCTCGGCGGCATCTCCGGCAACATCGGACAGGTCGTGCCCGGAGAAGCAATGCTCCGGACGGGGGAAACCGCGGCGATGTTCGTCACGACCTTGTCGCAGGACCTCTACGGCGTGACCGGCATGTCCCAAGGTCACTACCCGCTCACGACCGACGGCTCACGTCGGCTCCACGCGATCACGAACGGGCTCGAAATGCAGGCCGGACCCGACGCGGCCGTCCATCGCCTCGATGGTCGAACGGTGTCGGAAGTCGAAAGCCTCGTATTCCAGGAGCTCACGCGTGGGACGCACTAAGCTCCGCGGCGCGCTCTCGGTCGCCGCCGCGCTGTCGCTCGTGACGCCGCGCGCGTTCGCGTTCTGCCAGACCACGACGTGCGACGCTTCGGGGTCGCAGGTCGGCTGCGCCGTCGACGCCAACGGGTGCTCGACCAAGGGGCAGCCGCTCTACTGGGCCGAGGCGTGCTTGTCCTTCGGCGTCCAAGAGGGCGGGTCGCCGAGGCGCGGTATCACGTGGCAAAAGGCCGACAGCATCATCACGACGGCGTTCCAGCAATGGGTGAGCGCCGATTGCGGCGGCGGCGTGCATCCGTCGTTCAAGATGTGGGATCTCGATCAGGCCTACGGCCCGATGATCTGCGACGAGGTGCAGTTCAACCAGAACGCGCCGAACGCGAACATCTGGATGTTCCGCGACGCGACGTGGCCCTACGACAGCGCGAACGCCACCCTGGCGCTCACGACGGTCACGTTCGAGGTGAGCTCGGGTCGCATTCTCGATGCGGACGTCGAGATCAACTCGTTCGCCGTCGACATCACCACGAACGACCCATCGCAGGGGCCCGTGGGCGCCGATCTGCAATCCATCGTCACCCACGAGTCGGGTCATTTTCTGGGGCTCGCCCATTCGCGCGTCGCGGACGCGACGATGAACGCTTCGTACTCGCCGGGAGACATCAGCTTTCGCACGTTGTCGGCCGACGACGTGAAGGGCATTTGCACCATTTACCCGCCCGATCGCATGGTCGCGGCCTGCTCTCAGCCGGAGCCGGTGCACGGCTTCTCGCGCTATTGCGCGGATGCATCGGGTAGCAGCAGCGACGGTTCGACGACTCAAGGCACGAAGGGGTGCTCGGTGGCGTCGATGGACCGCAGCGGTGGCAGCAGCGCCCTTGCGACCCTCGCCGCGACGCTCGGCCTCGTCGTGTTGCGCCGCCGTCGCGCGACGCGCTGACGCACGTCGTGCGTCGATGAGTCGTTTGCTCGTCGTGGCCGGCGAGGGCTCGGGCGACGCGCTCGCCGCGCCCGTCGTGGCCACGCTCGGCACGGGCGCATTCGGCATGGGCGGGCCACGGCTCGCGCGCGCCGGCGCGGATCTCCTCGTCGACCAGCGCCGCGTCGCAGTCATGGGTGTCCCCGCCGCCCTGACCAGCGTCGCGACTCACGTGCTCGCCGGCGCTCGAATCCTCCGCGAGACCGACCTGCGCCGTCCCCAGGCGGCGCTTCTCGTCGGATACTCGGAGTTCAATGGGTGGCTCGCGCCGCGGCTCCGTCGTCGCGGCGTCCCCGTGCTCTGGTATGCGCCGCCTCAGGTGTGGGCGTGGCGCCCGGCGCGCGCGCGGCGACTCGCGCCGCACGTCGATGCCCTCGCGTTGCTCTTGCCCTTCGAAGCGCCGATTTGGGAGCGCGCCGGCGCGCGTGCAACCTACGTCGGGCACCCCGGGGTACCGCGCGATCTGCCCGTCGCGGGTCCGCGGTCTGCGAGCGACCCGATCCGGCTCGCCCTCTTGCCGGGGAGCCGCCGCCAAGAAGTGCACGCGCATCTCCCCGCGCTCCTCGACGCGATCCGCGCTCTCGGATCGCGCGCGACGGCGCGGCTCGTCCTCGCCGAAGGATTGTCCGCCGGGACCGCGACGTGGATCGCCGAAAGGGCTCGCGGCGCGGGGGTAACCCTCGTCAGAGAGCCCATCGCGACGCTCGCCCGCGACGTGGACGTCGCCGTCGTCGCCAGCGGCACGGCGACCCTCGAAACCGTCGCGCTCGGCCTTCCCACCGTGATCGTTTACCGCACCGATCCCCTCACCTACGCCGTCGCGAAGCGATGGGTCCGCGTACCACACATCGGGCTTCCGAACCTGGTGCTCGGCCGCGTCGCGTTTCCGGAGCTCGTCCAGTCCGCCGTGACCCCCGAGCGGCTGGTCCGTGAAGTACTCGCTGCCGTCCCCGAACGCGAGAAGCATCTCGCTGCTTGCCGGGAACTCCGGTCGCGGTTACTCGCGGGCCTCGACGATCGCGCGCCCGCCGAGCGCGTCGCCGAGATGCTCTCGCCATGGCTCCGTTGAATCGCGCCGCACCTCCCACCGGGTGGCATTGGGCCGCGGCAACGAGCGCCGTTCTGTTCCTGCTTCGCTGGCACCTCGGGCGCACCGTCGGGTTCGGCGACGCGGAGGCGCTCTACGTTTGCTACTCGCTGCATCCGGCGCCGGCTTATCTCGACCACCCGGGCCTCATCGGCGCGCTCGGCCGGGTCGTCTTTGCCGACGGGTCACTGACGCCGCTCGCCGCCCATCAGTTCACCGCGGTCGCCGCCACCCTGGTTCCGTGGATCGGCGTCGCTGCAGCGCGCGGCGCGGGCGGAACGCGCGAATCGACGCTTCGCACGTTCTACGGCCTCGCGCTTGCGCCGGAGCTCGCGATCGGCCTCTTCGCGTTCACGCCGGATTTGCCGCTCGCATCGTCATGGCTCGGCGCGCTCGGGTTCGCCGCGATGGCGCTCGGGAGCACGCCGGGAAGCCGGCGCGCGCTCGTCGGCTGCGCCGGAGCGGGCGCGCTCGCGGGCGTCGCGATTCTTTCCAAGGCCAGCGGCGCGCTCTTGCTCGCCGCGCTCGTCGCGGGGTTTTCGACGCGCGCGGCGCGACCGCACCTTCGCAGCCTGGCGCCGTGGTTCGGGCTCGTCGTCGCTCTCCTACTCGCAGCGCCGCTCGTGCGCTTCGAGCACGCCCACGGTTACCCGCTCCTGGTCCATCGCTTCAGTCGCACGCAAGCGGCGGCAGGGTTTTCACTTCGAAACGTGGGTGCACTCGTCGGCGGCCAGCTCGTCTACGTGACGCCGCCGTTCCTCGTTGCGGCGTATTTCGTCCTCCGGGAGCTCGCGCGGCGGACGAGCGCCGTGGATCGCTTTCTCTTTCTGGCGACCGTCGTGCCGGGCGTCCCACTCGCGGTCTTGTGTCTGTGGTCCAAGGTCGCGGAACCGCACTGGCTCGCGCCCGCGTACCTCGCGCTCGCGATCGGCGCGTCGCGGATCGATCTTCCGAGTCCACGCCTCGACGTCGCGTGCGCCATCACCGGCATGGCGCTCGTTCTGTTCGTCTGGGTCTGGGTCTCGACGCCGCTCGCCCCGCGTTACCTCGGTCATTTGTACGTTCCGCGCTACGATCTGGCGAACGATCTGTATGCCTGGCGCGCCGCGCTGCCAACCCTCGACGACGAAGTGGATCGCGCGATCGCCGAGGGGAAAAATCCGGTCATCGTGGGGCCGCACTGGACCGTCTGCGCGCAGGTCCACGCCGGCCTCGGTCCGGCGCTTCCC
>Ga0265320_10001867_pt1 | contig 14910 bp, 16 predicted proteins | sample 4827metaG_FD_202087 | JGI IMG/M metagenome (GOLD analysis project Ga0265320, IMG submission 202087) | Rhizosphere microbial communities from Carex aquatilis grown in University of Washington, Seatle, WA, United States - 4-8-27 metaG | ecosystem: Host-associated > Plants > Roots > Rhizosphere >...
CGTGCTTTTTGCGGCTTCAGGTGCTGCGCAAAATGTGCACAAAGGAGGAAAAACCGAAACTGAACGGTTGATCGTTGTTCTTCAGCGGTGAAAGATTTTCGGCAGTGGTATGTCTTGCAACTTTTGGCGTGTCACCCAAACCGGCTCATCACGAGCCTAGCCCCACGAAAACCGGATTTTCAAACTCTTTTTGATTCCCCCGGTCTGGGAATCAAAACTCCCGAATGCGAAAAAACATCCGGTCGCGGTCGATCGGCAGGGTCACGTTGCGTAGTTCGTTGGTGGCGGTCGCGGTCTGCGACACCGCCGTCCAGCCAGCGGGAGCATTCAGGGCCGGATTTTGTTCAAGCCGAAAGCCGGGCCACAGTTCGGTCCATGAAATAGTTCCGTTGGTTCCGGCCGCCTGGATTTGCGGCCGCGGCATCAGGTCCACGTTCACGTTGGTGAACTGGCTGATTTGCGCAATCACCAGGATGTCCACCGCCGCTGGCATCTGCCGGTCACCGTTGGCGTGACCGTCCATCAACGCGCTGGGATATTGATCATCGGTGATGATGCGGCTGGTCACACCGAAGAAATTTGTCCGCAGGCCGATGACGGTGCCGGGAAAGGGCAACGGCGCGGTCACGACGATGTGCAGGTTCGTGCTCAACACCTGGAAAGATGTGTTGGCCTGGCCCAGACCCAAGGCATGCCCGATCATTTCCAACGCCACCGTGAGCAGGTCGCTGTAAGCGAAGTTGCCGGCGTCACCACCTGCCCCGCTGAATGTCCGGGACACGCTGAGATTGCCTCCGCCCAAATCCAGCAGCCGGTTGGTAAACGTGGTGAACTCCAGGTTGTCGCGGGGCGTCGGATCCAGATACCAGTGAAAATGGCCGGACACATTGTCGTTGTTGAACAGGATGGTGCCTTCCGTTTCGCGATTGGGCGTGCCACCCTGGACCTCCAACGAATGTTGTCCGCCACCCACCGGCGCCCAGCCGTAATGCAAGGTGAGGGTAAAGTCATCGTGGACCGCCTGTTCCCAGATGTCGGCGGCGGTATTGAAGATGGCCGTCAAGTCGCCGTTGCCGATATCGTTGGTTCCTTGGGAACCGCCGATAAAATCGCGGATGATCGTGAGAGCGCCGGCTTTGGGGAGGGGCCAAGCGGTGGCAACAACAAGGATCAACGCCAGTTTTAGACCGCCAATCCTGAAACTGCCGAGTGGAGTATTCATACAAGTGAATAGTGCGCCGCTTATCCTGAGTTGCAACTTATTATTCAATCTTGCCTTGTCTTGGCGCACTTTGCGTCCTCGGTGGTCAAGAACATCGGGATTTGCTGCCGGAGAAGCCCCGGTGCTTCCAAGGCGGGGAAATGTTCAAATCCGATAAACTCCGTTTCCGCGAGCACGCGACGAAGTCGGTGTCGCGAGCAAACACTTTACGCCCAAGGTCGAGGGCCGAGAACGGAAACGACGGGGCTTTCAACCTCAGGCCACCTCGGCGAGGAAGAGGAGCTTGTAAACGTCCGGCTGGCGGGCTTCGACGGCATGACGCGCGATTTCCGCCGGGTCGGTGCTTGAGCGCACCAATTTGTAGTCCCCACAGCACAGCCATTCTCCCAGTCCAGACTTTACACACACCGGGATGGAACCCTTTTGGGCGCAGAAGGTGTCGGCCAGTTCGCTGAGCTGCGGGCCTTTGCCGGCCAGAACCACCAGGGGCGCCTCCGGGTTTAGCTCCAGCGTGAAACAACCCGCGACGACAGCGCCGTCCCGATGCAGCAAATAATACGGCGGGGAGCCGTCGGCTCCCGCCTTTTCCACAATTTCGCTCCAGGTGTAGCGATGTCCTTTGACCAGTGACATCGCGTCAGCGGGCGGTGCGGCGGATTTTCTGGCGCGGGAAGCGCGCGAGCCGGGTTGTCGGGGTTGTTGGCATTTGACTGCTTTTTCCTTGGGCATTCGAATTCAACTTCACTGTAGGTCGGATGCAGGGTTTTGCAATGGGAAAAACCGCGTAAAGTTACGCGACGCGGTGAAGAAACATTCAACATTCAACATTCAACGTCGAAGGACGGGGGGAAGAAGGCGGTTATTTGACCATAGGCTCCATTACAAATGGACTCGGCGGCGGGAGGCATCTATGTTAGGTTCTTAACAGCGAGCCGCCTCGTCCGCGAATCGCCTCAAAGCCCAACGAAAAGGACATTTATGGCACAGGCAATCATGGATCCGGAAAAGGTGCGGCGATTTGCCGACGAACTGAACCGGTTCAACACCGACCTGGAAAACCGGCTGGTTTTGTTGCAGGCCCGGTTCACCTCGCTGGGCGACACCTGGCAGGACCAGGAACACGAAAAGTTTGCCGAGGAATTCCGGACGGCCATGAAGGCACTCAAGAAATTTGTCGAGCTGTCCAAGGCGCATACGCCGTACCTGTTGCGCAAAGCCCAGCGCATCGAGGAATATCTCCACCAACGCTGACCGTCAACGCCCGATGATGCCAATGAACAGCATCGAAACCTTGGATTATTGGATGGTTGGATTATTGGATCGTCGGATTGTCAGGCCGCTTGGGTCATTGATCCATCAATCCATCGATCCATCACCCCGTTTCTTCTGACCATGGCCGAACGCGCCCAAGTCACCTCCTTCGAAGCCGTGGATTCCTTCCGGGCCGATCTGATTGTGTACCTGGCCAAGGCGCGCGCCGTACTGGAGGAGGCCAGCGATGATGTCCTGCGCACCCGGCTGTGGGTGCAAAATGATCAACGCCGGGTCTGGGAACAGGAAACGCGCGTCCGGTACCGGAAGCTGGAGGAGACGCGGGCGGAATTGTTCAGCGCCCAGCTCTCCAAATTCAGCCAGTCCGTGGCCTTGTGCCTCATGGCCGTGCAACGGGCGGAACGCGCTAACCGCGAGGCCGAAGCCAAAATCGCCGTCCTGAAAAAATGGGACCGGGAACTGGAAAACCGCACCGACCCACTGGTCAAGCAGGTGACCCAGTTCCATGGGTTTTTGACCACCGACATGAAACGTGCGGTGGCTTACCTGGAACAGGTGGTGAAGGCCTTGGAAGCGTATGCCGGCGTGCCCACACCCGGCGCCGCCGCCGCCGCAACGCCGGCAGAAACCAAACCGGCCGGTGAAGGGGAAAAGCTGCCATGAACCTCGGCGGAAGCAAAAACCGGCTGGTGGGCATAACAAAAGAGCTTTCCAAGCGCTGGGAGGATACCAAAAATCACTGGCGTGACGCCAAAGCACAGGAATTTGAACAGCGTTACCTGTCCGAATTGTTCGCCCACGTGGAAAAGACCGTCACAGTGATGGAAAAACTGGATGAAGTGTTGAACAAAGTCAGGCACGACTGTGAATAGGCATCTTGGAGTCAATGAAATGCTCGCGCTTTTGGACCGGCTCAAAAGCGTACTCGCGGATTTTGCCGCCCGGGAGGAAAAACTCAGCGGCGAGTTGCACACCCGCATCGGCGCCGAAAACAAAGCCCACGAAACGGCGGTCGAGCAACAATCCGCCGAACTCACCCAACGCATCAGCGCCGCGGAAACTGTTTTCGAAACCGAAAAGAAAAAACGGCAGGGCAAATTTGCACGGCGCAAGGCCTTCATCAGCCAGGCCCTCGTCACCACCACCCGGCAGGTCATGGAGGGCAATGACTGGTCCGGACGCCGCCAACAAGGCCTGCAGCGCAGCGCCCAGGACGTCGAACGCCACCGGGACGAGGAATTGACCGACGTTGCCGCCAAACTGGAGAACTTCAAAACCAGGCTGACCGAAAGTTACGCGGCTTTCGTTCCTCTGGAAACAGCGGCGAACAATGCTTTTCGCGGATACGGCTCCTTTCGCCGGCTGCTTTCCCCAAACCTGCCGCGGCCGGAGCTCTCGCTGCCGCAGACGGAAAACCAGTTATTCGAAGAGCTGCAACGGCTGAAGACCCAAACGCGCGACGAATTGAACCGGTTCGAGGATATTCCGTTGCCGCGTTTGTTCAAGTTCCTGCCAGTGTGGTTACTGACCATCTTGCTGCTGCTCGCCTTTGGCATAGCGGTTCCCCTGCTCGGTCCCGGTTCTTATTCGAAGACGGGCGCGGTGCTGGCGGTGATCTGGGTGGCAGGGTGGGTGGTTCATCAATTGGGCAAACGCCAGGGCGCGCCAGCCGCGGACACGATAGCCGGCAATCTGGCCCGGGCGCACCGACTGCATGATGGTTCGCTCGAACAGGCTGAATTGAAATACGCGCAGGATCTGGAACGCATCCAAAAGGAATATGAGACCGCCAGCCGCACCGTCAACCAGCAATGGAGGCAGAACCAAAAGGAGGCTTTGGAAACGCGCGGTACCCGGGCCCAGAAGGTCGATGAAAAGGGGGCCCGCGCCCTGTTGACGAATGAACTCCACCACCGCGCCCTGCTCAAACAGATTCAAGACAAACACGCGGACAACGTCACGGGCCTGCAACAGGAGGCAGACACCCAGGCCAGGGAGCTGGCCCGGGTTCACGCGGAGAAAATGGTGAGGTTGGAAGCCGAGCAGCAGACCCGCTGGCAGGCGCTGGAAACGGAATGGAAGGATTCTATCGAGCCCATCCACGAAGCCATCGCCGCGGCCAACACCGCCGCCGGGGAATTTTTTCCCGACTGGCAATCGCCCGCTTGGAAAGACTGGATGCCGCCGATGGACTTCAAGAATGTGGCGAAATTCGGGCGCGCGGACGTGGACGTGGCGAAACTCGCCGAGACGTTGCCCAAAGACCAACGCCTTGCCCTGCCCTTCCCGGCCAGTTTTTCCGTTCCGCTCCTGCTTAAATATCCCGGCCAGGGTTCGATCCTTCTTGAAACCACCAAGACGGGCGGCACCGAGGCGATTGACGCCATCAACAACATCATTTTCCGCCTGCTATCCACCCACCCGCCGGGCAAGCTGAGTTTCACAATTTTTGATCCCGTCGGCCTCGGCCAGAATTTCGCCGGCCTCATGCACCTGGCCGATTACGAGGAAAGCCACATCAACAGCCGCATCTGGACGCAATCCGGCCAGCTCGAGGAGAAGCTCGCGGAACTGAACGAGCACATGGAAAAAGTCATCCAGATGTATCTCCGCAACGAGTATGAAACCATCGCGGAATACAATGCCCAGGCCGGCAGCATTGCGGAAAAATATCACGTGCTCGTCATCGCCGATTTCCCGGTGAACTTCACCGAGACCGCCGCCCGGCGGCTTATCAACATCGCCACGAGTGGCGCGCGTTGCGGAGTGTTCACCCTCATTCATTGGGACAAGCGCCATGCCCTGCCCCAGGGTCTCGTGGTCGATGAACTCCGCAAAAACAGCATCTGCCTCACCCGCGCCGAAACCGCCTTTCGCCTGGAAAACAAGCAGCCGGGCGGCACGCGCCTGGCACTGGACACTCCACCGTCGCCGGATTTTGTGACGGATTTCCTGCATCGGGTCGGCGAAAGCGGCAAGGATTCCAACCGGGTCGAGGTGCCGTTCGAGCAGGTCGCGCCCCCGCTGGACAAACTCTGGACGGAGGAGACGACCGAGGAATTGACGGTGCCCATCGGACGTTCCGGCGCGACCAAGCTGCAGATGCTTGCCATCGGCAAAGGCACCCGCCAGCATGCATTGGTGGCCGGCAAGACCGGTTCCGGCAAGTCCACGCTGTTCCACGTCGTGATCACCAACCTCGCGCTCTGGTGCAGCCCGGAACAGGTCGAGTTTTATCTCGTGGACTTCAAGAAGGGCGTTGAGTTCAAGTGCTACGGCAACCGACGCCTGCCACACGCCAAGGTCGTGGCCATTGAGAGCGACCGTGAATTCGGGTTGAGCGTGCTGCAACGCGTTGATGAAGAGTTGCGCCGCCGTGGCGATCTGTTCCGCAAACTGGGTGTGCAGGACGTGGCCGGTTACAAACGGGCCGGCGGCACCGAAGCCATGCCCCGTTCGCTGCTCATCATTGACGAGTTCCAGGAATTTTTCACGGAGGAAGACCGCGTCTCGCAATCCGCCGCCGTCCTGCTCGACCGCATCGTCCGGCAGGGCCGCGCGTTCGGCATCCACGTGCTGCTGGGTTCGCAAACCCTGGGCGGCGCCTACACGCTCGCGCGCGCCACCATCGGCCAGATGGTCATCCGCATTGCGCTCATGTGCAACGAGGCGGACGCCTACCTGATCATGGACCAGGACAATCCGGCCCCGCGCCTGCTCACGCGGCCCGGCGAAGGCATTTACAACGACGCCGCAGGTTCCCTCGAGGGCAACAGCCCGTTCCAGACCGTGTGGCTGCCGGAGGAAGTCCGCGACAGTTTCCTCGCCCGGGTCCGCACGCGGGCCGATCAAAGCCAGAAGTCGTATCCGGGGCCGTTCGTGTTTGAAGGCAATGCCGCGGCGGACGTGAAGGAAAACCAATTGTTGCAGGCGTTGTTAAAATCTCCTGCCTTTGGTGGGGCCAACCTGCCGGTCGGCCATGACGCGCAGCAGCGCATCCCTACCAAGACTAAAATTCCAGCCTCGGCGCGCATCTGGCTGGGCGCGCCCAATTCCATCAAAGGCCCAACCGAAGCCGTCTTCCAGAGGCAAAGCGGCAGTAACCTTTTGATTGTCGGGCAGAGCGAGGAACGCGCCGCAACCTTGGTTGCCATTGCGCTCGTGTCCCTGGCCGCCCAATATCCGAAAAAATCCGCACGGTTCATCCTGTTCGACAGTTCGCCGCCGGGAATGCCCCAGCGCGAGTTCCTGCAACGCGTCATCCAGGCCGTGCCGCATGAAATCGTCCAGGCCAACAACAGCAACCTCGCGGAAATCATGGGTGGTCTGGCGGCGGATTTGAAACGCGGTGAGGAAACGGATGGCACGCCGGAGACATTCGTGTTGATCCACGGCCTGCAAAACTACAAGAAGCTTCGGCAGGAGGATGAGTTCAGTTTTTCCAGCAGCGAGACCGGCAGCGCCGTCAACCCCGCCGCCGTGCTCCTGAGCCTGATCAGCGAGGGCCCGGCCACTGGATTCCATGTTATCGCCAGCTGCGACACGTACAACAACGTGAACCGTTTCCTGGGCCGGAAGACACTGACTGAATTCGAAATGCGCGTGCTCTTCCAGATGAGCGCCAGCGACTCGGCCAGCCTGATCGACGCGCCAGATGCGGGAACGCTCGGTCTGCATCGGGCGCTCTATTACAACGATCGCGAAGGTTACATCGAAACGTTCCGGCCATATGCCCTGCCCGGCAACGATTGGATCGAGGAAGCGTCGCAGCATCTCAAACGGTTGCTCTCATAATCATCGGCCCAGCGCCAATTGAAAATTCTGAAATTTGTTTGTCGTTGATGTTCAGTCGATTGACAAACATTTGTCGCATATGCAACAAAACTTTGTAAGCAGTTTACGGGGGAGGATTCCGAGGACGATTGAGGCTAATTCAGCGAAAAATGATCACTCGTTCATATGTACAGCGCGTTCTGCACGTCACGGACCAGCACGCTCATGAATGGATAACGCTTGTCCGGGTCGCGGGCGATGCACTTCAGCACGACCTTTTCAAGCGCGGCGGGAATGTCCGCGTTGTGTTCACGCGGCGGCACCGGGCCGTCGGAAGCCATCTGCGCCGCCAGGATTTCCGAAGGGGTCTCGCCGGGAAATGGTTTTTGATTGGTCAGCAATTCGTAGGCGGCGACGCCGTAGGCAAAAATGTCCGCGCGTGGATCGATGGGCTTCTGCTGCAACTGTTCCGGTGCCATGTACCCTGGGGTGCCGGGGTTCTTCGACATCTTTTTTGGTTTTTCGGGAATCGGTTGGGCCAGGTCAAAATCAATCAGCCGCACGTTGCCATTGCGGGTCACCAGCACGTTCTCCGGCTTGTAATCCAGGTGCATGTAGCCGCTCTCATGGACATGGGTCAGACCCAGGGCCATATCAATCAGGATTTGGGCGACATTCTCCGTCAGGAGTGGATCATGCTGCGCGAACAGTTCCTTCAAATTCGACGCCTCGACGTAATCCATGACCATGTAAAGCGTTCCCCCCTGCCGACCGTGCTCCACATAGCCGACGACGTATTGGCTTTCATTGATTTTGGAAAGCACCTCGCAGCCGCGCAGAAACCGCCGGCGCGCCAGCCAGTTGAACCGCAGCCGGTCGTTCAACTTCCGCATGGCATAAGGCTTGCCGCGACTGTCCGTCACCAGCCAGATCTCGGCCATGCCGCCGCGGTTGATGAGTTCCTGCGTATAAAAACGCCCAAACCGTTCCTGCGTCACCGGGCCCGCCGCCTCCGCTTCCTGTAATTCACTCGCCATTCTCTTATTCCTTAACACGTTGCGCCCGCAAGCGCGAACAATACTTTGTCCTTCGGCCAAGGTTATGGACGGAATCCGGTTGCATTTGGCAACAAAAAATTTATCGTCGCCCCACGCGAGCCGTTCGCCATTTTCCGATCACCGCACTGGTTGAACCCGTTCAAAACTGGTTCAACACCGGACTCGGTTTTTTTTATCCCGCCTACTGCCGGCTGTGCGAATCCGAACCCGCCACCGCCAGGGACGGCTATGTCGGCGCCCACTGCTGGTCGCAGGTGCGTTTCATCAAGCCGCCGTTTTGCGAACGCTGCGGACTGCCCTTCGCGGGCGCCCTCACGACGTCGTTTGAATGCACCAACTGCCGTGAACTGGAACTGCACTTCCGTTCCGCGCGTTCCGCGGTCGTCGCCCGGGGTGTCGTGCTCGAGGCCATTCACCGATTCAAATACCAGCGCCAGTTGTGGTTTGAAAACTTCCTCGCCGGCCTGTTCCTGCGCGAGGCCGTGCCTGCTTTGGACGGACAGAACTGGGATTTGATCATGCCCGTGCCGTTACATTCACGGAAACAGCGCGAACGCGAATTCAACCAGGCCGGGCGCCTGGCAGCCCACCTGGCCGCCGCCCTGAAAGTTCCTTTGAACGACCGGCTGCTCCGGCGTGTCACGCCCACAGCGACCCAGACCTTGCTCACCCGGCAGCAACGCGCCGCAAACATGCGCGGAGCGTTTGCCGTCCGCCCGGGCGAACGATTGAATCGCGAACGGGTGGTGCTCGTGGACGATGTGTTCACGACCGGGGCGACGACGAGCGCCTGCGCCCGGGTGCTTTTGGCCGCCGGCGCGGGCGATGTTTGCGTCTGGACAGTGGCCCGTGGACTCTAGTATTATTTAAACGCTCATGGATACGACTTCTTTTACCAAGAAATCGCTGGGCCTCGAAACGGCCGAACCGGCTTTGACTCCGCCGACGGGCAAGGCGGCAACCTTGCCCAAAAAGCCCAAGATGGGCGGCGGCAAGTCCAAGAAACGCGACATTCCCGAGGGGCTGTGGACGAAGTGTCCGAAATGCAGCACCATGGTTTTCGACAAGGAATTGGACGAAAACCTGAAGGTCTGCCCGAAGTGCAACCACCATTTCCCCATCGGTTCGCGCGAACGGATCCATTCCCTGGTGGAAACCTGCACGTTCGAGGAAATGGACGCCAAAATGACGAGCAAGGACGCGCTCAATTTCACCGGCGTGGCCACCTACACTTCCAAGCTGGAAGCGCATCAAAAACGGACCTCGCTCCGGGACGCGGTCGTCACCGGCCTGTGCAAAATCGGCGAACACCGGGCGGCTTTGGGCGTGATGGATTTCAGTTTTCTCGGCGGCTCGATGGGCGCGGTGGTGGGCGAAAAATTGACGCGCCTCATCGAACGGGCGACGGAAAAGGAACTGCCCGTCATCATCATTTCCAGCAGCGGCGGGGCGCGCATGTACGAAGGCATGTTCAGCCTCATGCAGATGGCCAAGACCTCGGCGGCGCTCGCCTACCATGCCCAACAACGCCTGCCTTATATCAGCGTCCTCACGCATCCGACCACGGCGGGCGTGATGGCCAGTTACGCGAGCCTGGGCGATTTGATCCTGGCCGAGCCGGGCGCAATGGTCGGGTTCGCCGGCCCACGCGTCATCAAGGACACCACGCAGGCCGAACTTCCCCCGGGTTTTCAGACCGCCGAGTTCCTCCTCGATCGCGGGCTCATTGACGCCATTGTCACCCGCACGGAGATGAAAGCGCGATTGATGGAATACCTGAGTTTCCTGGCCGTCCGGAAAAAAGCCGCCGCCGCCGCGTCGGCCTGAGGTTTTTACCGCCGGCCGTCGTACCACAAGGTGCAGGTTTCGCGATTTTTCAACGCACGGCGGTTGAAGAGGGCGCGCCCCAGCATTTTGAGGTGATCCCACAGCGTGTACAGCCGCATCTTGCGCGCCGATGTCACCAGCGGATGATGGTGCAGAATGACAATATTCCGGTTCGACTCCCGCGCGAGCCGCTTCAGCCGCTGACTCAACTCCAGTTCCTCGGCCGCAAACAATTCCTGGTTGAAACCGCCCAGCTTCCGGAATGCGGCGGCTTCGCAAAAAATAAATGAACCGGCCAGCCAACGCCCGATCCGGCTGGCGCAGTTCCAAAGCCAGGTGATGAACCCGGCCACCAGATGCCTTTCATCCATCCGGACCGTGGTGCCGCCGGCCAGGCAGCGACCGGATTGAATTTGTTCTGTCACGTCTGCAAACAACGCCGCGCTTGGATGCGAATCGGCGTCCACAAAAACCAGCCAGTCGCCGGTCGCCGCCGCCGCGCCGCGATTCCGGGCCCGGGCGATTTGATTGACCGGCTCGAACACGACGGCGGCACCCGCGGCCCGCGCGATTTCCGCCGTGTGATCGGTGGAATTGTTGTCGCACACAATCAATTCAAACTCCCAACCCCGCCGGGCAAACTCGCTGGCCGCCGATTTGATCTGCGTCAGGGATGCGCCGAGCAATCGTTCCTCGTTAAAGGCAGGCACAATGATTGAAATCTTCAATGCGGGACAACCTGCCTGATTTAACCACGGATTTCAACGAACGAACCCCGCAAAAAATCAAGCGAAGGGAGGCACCGGGCCTGGGAGCACCGGCGTCCCGCCGGCAGGTTACGGGGGCAGACCTGCTTGCCGGCGGGACGCCGGCGTTCCCAGGTGGAAAACAAATTTTGCGCGTGCTTTTTCCCGCAAATCGTTTTAATTGTTCCGCATGACCATCTGGATTCTGGCTTTGGGTTTGTTGATATCGCTGGCCGCCCTGGGTTTCCGCCAGGGCGCGGTTCGCGTGGCGTTCTCACTGATCGGCATTATCATTTCCGCCTTGCTGGCCGCGCCGCTGGCCAAGTACGTCAAGCCGATGTTGCCGCACTTGGGTGTTCACGACCCGACCGTCATCTGGATGGTATCGCCGGTGATTGTGTTCGGGCTGTTGTTGATTCCGTTCAAGTCACTGGGATTCTTTGTGCATCGCAAGACGGAGGTTTATTTCAAATACAAGGCCGAGGGCATGCAGTTGATCCGCTGGAACCGGCTGAATTCCCGGCTGGGCCTCTGCCTCGGGCCCATCAATGCCCTCGCTTATCTCGTGCTGATTTCCTTCGTCATCTTCGATCTCAGTTATTGGACAACGCAGGTCGCCATATCCGATGACGAAAACAAACTGATCAAACTGCTGAATCAAATGGGCCGCGATTCCGAAACCACCGGTTTCGCCCAGATAGCCCGCGCGATTGACCCGATGCCGGATTCCTATTTCCAGTACGCCGACCTGGCCGGGCTGCTGGTTCAAAACCCGCAGTTGAGCGACCGGCTGGCTGATTACCCGATGTTCATTTCCCTGACCGAACGCGATGATTTCAAACAACTCGGCCAGAACACCGATTTTCAAAATGCCTGGAAACAACATGCTCCCATTCGGCAATTGCTCGAAAACGACCAGTTCAAATCCCTCTGGCAAAACCAGGACACCGCCAATCTGGTCTGGGGCCTGGTCCAGGACAATTTTGACGATCTGGTCGCCTATCTGAAAACCGGCAAGTCCGCGAAATACGCCGGGGGGGAGATTATCGGCCGCTGGGATTTCAACGTGGCGGCGACCACCGGCAAATTGCTGGAGGCGCGACCGGTCATCTCATCACGCGAAATGCGGGCCCTGCGCGCGTGGGTGACGCAGGCGTATGTCAAAACCGCGTTTGTCTCGGGCGGCGACGGGCAGGCTTTTCTGAAGGAACTGCCGCACTTGAAGGTACAGCCCGGTCAGCCACCCACCACCGAAACCGCCACCTGGCAGGGCAATTGGAAAAGTGCCGGGGGCAGCAATTATGACTTGTCGCTCACCAGCAGCGGCAAACAGCAATCCATGCCTGCCGCGGTTGATGGGTCTCGCTTAACGATCAAAGACGACAAAACAACGCTGGTATTTGACCGGCAGGAATAAAATCGGACATCCCTGTTGTTTTTGAGACAGCCGGTGAAACACCGGCCCTGTCCGTTCAGTTAGCCACCCCCCGAGGGCAACCTCCAAAAACGGCCTGAAAGCTGCTTTTTCCGTCCCGTGGGAACTTTACAAATCATTTTGATCGGCATGATTCTGCTGACGGGGCTGTTTGTTTCCGGCTGTAAAAAGAAACCGGAAGCGCCGGTGGAGGTGGCGACGAACACCGTGTCCGTGGTCACCAATGCCCCGGCCGTTGGGGAAGCTCCGGCGAACTCGCGAACCCGGGATTTGGGTGTCTTGGAACTGACCAATCATTCCGAAACCCGCATTCAACTTGGCGACGGGAAAAGTTGCGCCATCACACCCAGTTTGATCGACCCCAAACATTTGCAACTTACGGTGGCGCTTGAATCCCGAACGCCCGACGGAAAAATCACGTCGCTGAACATCACCAAGGTGGTGGCCCAACCTGGCCAGCAGTTTGAAGTGGACTTTGGCAGCCTGAACCTGACGCTGACGCCGCAAATGGCCGAGTAATGGTAAAAATGGTCGGGGCGGTGAGATTTGAACTCACGACCTCTTGCACCCCAAGCAAGCGCGCTAGCCAAGCTACGCTACGCCCCGAACCATTGAAGCGCTGATTCTAACCAGCCGGCCGCCCGTTTCAATCACGAAAAGGTTCGAAGTTTTGCTTTGAGCGTAACCGGTGGGCGTGAAACCCAAATGAAATGGAGCGCGGGGATCCCACCCGCAGCAGCCAGCATTGCCAAACGAGCGCATAAAATTCCTTGGGTTTTTTGGATTGTCAACGTGCTGCGGCTGAGACAGCCGCGCTCCAAACCCTTAGCGCCGGCCGCGGGTCGGAAACGTTCGTGGCCGGATTGGCTGCGGCAGCGGGATTTTCGGCGGGATCGCGGGCGCAGCGGGCAATAGCGGCGCGGGGGGTGGCGGGGACGCCAGTTTGAGTTCCGGCGTTCCGATTTTTTTCGCCGTTTCCCCAATCTTCGTCTCCGGAAATTTCATTTCACCGATGTTGAACTTGGCAAACGAACCCAATTCCTCGGTCATCGGTCCGGCACCTTTGCTCATTTCGACCGGCTTGGGCAGCGTCTGCCACGTTTCATACCCGTTCACAATCCATTCGAGCCGGCCGGTTTCGATGTCCACCATAAATCCGTGCACCGGAATTTTGGGACCGATGAGCGGGCTGTTCCGGACGATGTCACACGCCTTGATGACGTTCTGCCGTTCGCTGCCGAACATGCCGAAAAACTCATTCAGGTTTTCCGGCAACTGATGCCGATCGACACCCAAGGCCTTCAGTTTTTCCAGCAACTGCATCGCCGTGGTTTTGCAGATCTGACAGTCCGTGTGGCCGATGATGGCGATTTCGCGGCCGCCCTTGACCGCACAAGCCAGCGCCAGCGACCGCATGGTGCTGCTCAACGGCTGAGTGATGATGTTACCCGCGTTGCGCAGCCAGATGAACTGCTCCGCCGGCAGCGCCAGCGCATTCGGAAAAAACGCATTCAGCCGCGGGTCCACGCACGTGAGTGCGATGACCGGCAGTTCGTCGGCAAAATCCGCCGGGTGCAGGCCAGCTTCCCGGTCGCCGGCCACCGCCCGGTGATTCGCATCAACAATGGCTTCAAAGAGGCGCATAAATTTGTTTGTAAATCAGAAAACCTGGTCAACATCTTTTGCCCAACGGACAGTTAACTTATTTGTCTCGTAGTCAGCCGTCGGCCGAGAGGCTCTTCCTTCAATTTTGAAGGCGGTTTCACCATGAGGTAGAATAACCACACCACGATAGTCCCCTGCATTCACCGTAATGGCATCGATCATTTTTCCAGATTTATCAAAAAATTGGGCTTCGACACCGACATCCTTCCAACCGACATTGCTATGGTTTGTAATGGTTCCAGTCACGGTAACCAGCAGATTGCTTGCGGAAATCCGGTGACTGAATTGAGAACTGACCACGTCGATTTCATTACGATAAGTCGCAAATTCTTCCTTTGGACCGAACAGCCTGTCACAGAAAATCCCAAAGCAACTTAAGACAGCGAAGCCTATGATTATCCCGAGTAACCCCGCAATTTGCGGATTATACAACGACCATATTTTCTGCCAATACCGGCAATTCGGACAAACCTTCGCTGCGGCCTTGATTTTCTCAGCGCAATGCGGACAAACTTTGGTTGCTTCGGTTTCGGTCATAACTTTCAAACCGCTTTCTTCCACGGCTGCAACACAGCGGGTTCAAACGGCAGCGGGGCCGGCGGCTCTTCCGGCAGTAAATACCAGAACGCCAAATACAGGAAGATACCGGGAAATGCCGCACTGCAAAGCGTTCCCAAAGCCCAGACCACGCGCAACTTCGACGGCGGCATATCGAAGTGCTTCGCTAGCCCAGCGCAAACCTCGGCAATCCGGCGGTTATTGTGTGAACGGCAGAGTTTCATAGGCACAATTCCATTACGAAAACAATAAAACCCAGCCCATCGAAAGCGCCAGAGGGCTGGCGCACTCCAGGACGCTTCGCGCGCTTGGGACGCCTGAAGTAACCGTCAGGTCTTGGAGTGCGGTGGCCCT
>Ga0265320_10001868_pt1 | contig 14898 bp, 17 predicted proteins | sample 4827metaG_FD_202087 | JGI IMG/M metagenome (GOLD analysis project Ga0265320, IMG submission 202087) | Rhizosphere microbial communities from Carex aquatilis grown in University of Washington, Seatle, WA, United States - 4-8-27 metaG | ecosystem: Host-associated > Plants > Roots > Rhizosphere >...
GATCGGAATCCATCTCCAAGCCGCGTAAAGGTCGTGCCATGCCATGAAATTGCACCGAAAAACCGATTATGTCCACCTATTTCATGAACAGTACACTAGATATGACCGGCTACGGATGAACGGCGAGAATAATCCCTTCCGACCGCGTCGAGGGGTTTTGCCCGCGGCGACACTTCGGTGAAGCGGTCCATTAATCGGTGGATTCAGCGCGTTCCCGCGCGAAGACCCGCCATTGCGCCTGGAGGATTCGGAGCTATATTCATGCGCGCCCGGTGGCGCCGGTTTGGGTTCGGCGGCGCGGGCATTTGATTTAGCAGAACAATCTTGTATGAGCACACTTGCAAATAAAGTCGCGATCGTCACCGGCGCTTCGCGCGGCATCGGCGCGCGAATCGCGGTCGCCTTGGGCAAAGCCGGCGCGAATGTCGTTGTGAACTACGTCACCAGCCGCGACGCCGCCGAGCAGGTGGTGAGCGAGCTTGGCGAGGCCGGCGCCCATGCGGTCGCGGTCCAGGCCGACGTCAGCAAACCCGCGGACGCCGCCCGCCTCTTCGACGTGGCGATTGAGCGCTTTGGCAAGGTCGATATCCTCGTCAATAACGCCGGCGTCTTGATTTTTAAGCGGATCGAGGAAACCAGCGACGAGGATTACGCGCAGACGTTCGACATCAATGTTCGCGGAACCTTCCTCATGCTGCGCGAAGCTTCGCGTCGCCTTGAAAACGGCGGGCGCATCGTCAATTTATCCTCCTCGGTGACCCGCTTGATGGTGCCGGGTTACGGCGTCTATTCGGCCACGAAGGGCGCGGTCGAACAATTAACGCGCGTCTTCGCGAAGGAAGCCGGCGGCTGCGGCATTACGGTGAACTCCGTCTCACCTGGCCCGACCAACACCGAGCTTTTCAACCAAGACAAGAACGAGGAAACGATCAAGCGGCTGGCAGAGATGGCCGCGTTGCGCCGCATCGGCGAACCGGACGAAGTCGCCCGCGTGGTCCTTTTCCTCGTCAGCGACGAGGCGAGTTGGGTCACGGGGCAGAACATCGGCGTCAACGGCGGCTTCGCATGATCGCGATTGCCCCGAGACGCTGACGCCGCTCGCCTGGGACTTCCCGGCGGGCGCGCCGGAGAGACGCCGCACGCGGCACGCGCGAATTCATGGAAAGAGCCAAACCCATCGCGGTCCTCGGCGCCGGCGTGCTGCTGATGCTTGGTCTGCTGTATTGGCTCTTCTTTTCCTCACCGGCGCGCTATCCGGTTGTCACCGCGACCTTGCTGGGTTACACGAATTCCACGCCCGGCTCGGTCACGGCGGTCTTCGGCATTACCAACCGCGCCGGCGTCCCGGTCAAACTCCTGGCCGGCTGCGGGATTCAGGTCGAGGCCTCGACCCGAGCGCTGAACGCCGGCTTTTCCGAAACCATCCTCGGCTCCGGCAAGGGGCTGATTACCGCGATCAGCTTCCAAGCCCCGCCGCGCCGCTGGCGGGCGCGCTGGCGATTCGTGCGGAACACACTGCATGAACGCCTGTTGACTCTACGCGACGACTACAATTGGCCGGTCGCTCGCGGCGCCCACGTCATCTACGCCGCCGACAGCCAATGGCTCCCGTCACCGGTCGAGTGAGACCGAGGCGTCCAAGGGGTCAGAGATGAATAATTACATATTTGGCGTGCGATTTTTCACCCTGTCTCGATCGTCGGGGATTCTTTTTATGCACTTATTCATCTCTGACCCCTTCGGTCCGGTTGAGATCGACCGTTCGGCGGCTCCGCCGACGCGCGCCGGCAATATGGAAAAAAATTAGCCTCGACCGGCGCGCGGCATTCGGGAGGGCCAACCGCGGAGTTCGGTGGTGGAGCGGCGTCGGCTATCGAGGGCCACATATATCGTGGCAAGCGGTAAATTCCGCGCAAAGAAATCACTGCCAATTCGCCGGCGTTCTGCTATGGCGTGAGCGGCATGAACTCGTGGTTAATGTTTTTTTGTTCCGCGGCCCTCCTCACGTTCACCGTCATTCCACGCGACGCGGCGGCGCAAGCGGCGCTCGCGCCCACAAAAACCGGTGACCTGAGCCTCCTGGCTGGCGAGCCCGGCGCCCGGCGTTTGCTTCAGGCGGGCGTCGATGACGATCAGGCGCTGCCGAGATTGGCCCGCTTGTGCGACCGCTTCGGCCCACGCTTCAGCGGCACAACCAATCTGGAAGCGGCCATCGATTGGATCTTGGAGCGAATGCGCGAGGATGGCTTGGAAAACGTCCATGGGGAGCCGGTCATGGTCCCGCATTGGGTGCGCGGCGTGGAGTCAGCGGAATTGATCGAGCCGCGGCCGCGACGGCTCGCCATGCTCGGGCTGGGCGGCAGCGTCGCCACGCCGCCCGAGGGCCTCACGGCGGAGGTTCTGGTCGTGCGGAGCTTTGCGGATTTGCAAGCCCACGCCGCCCAAGCCGCGGGCAAAATCGTGCTCATCAATGAACCGTTCGTCACCTATGGTAAGACGGTCGCGATTCGCTCGCATGGCGCCATTGCAGCCGCCAAGGTTGGCGCGGTGGCCAGCTTGATTCGGTCGGTCACGCCGTCCTCCCTCCAAACGCCGCATACCGGCATGATGGTGTATGATCCCGCGGTTCCGCCGATTCCCCACGCCGCTATCACGGTCGAGGACGCCGAAATGATGGCGCGAATGCAGGAGCGCGGGGAAAAAATCATCGTGCGACTGAAGATGTCAGCGCGGACGCTCCCCGACGCGCCTTCACGCAATGTCGTCGCCGAGATTACCGGCCGCGAATTCCCGAAGGAAGTGGTAGTCATTAGCGGCCATGTCGATTCGTGGGATGTCGGCCAAGGCGCCATGGACGATGGCGGCGGGTGCGTCGCCGCATGGGAGGCCGTGCGGTTGATGCGGAAACTGGACCTCCGCCCGCGTCGGACGGTTCGGGTCGTGCTTTGGACGAACGAAGAAAACGGAGTCGCCGGAGCGAAGGCTTATCGCCGTCAGCACGCCGGCGAACTCGACCAATTCATCCTGGCGATTGAATCGGACGAGGGCGTCTTCAAACCGCTCGGGTTCAAATTTGCCGGCTCGACGAACGCGTTGGAGCGGCTGCGGCCGGCGAGCGCGTTACTCGCCGGCATCGGGGCCGGCCAACTCGAATTCGGCGCCGGCGGAACCGACGTTTCGCAATTGCAGAGCGGCGGAGTCCCCATCATGGACCTGGTCGTCGAAGGCGCCAAATATTTCTGGTACCACCACACGGAGGCCGACACGATCGATAAACTTGCGCCGGCGGAAATCCAACAATGTGTCGCCGCGCTCGCGGTGATGGCCTACAGCGTGGCCGAGGCCCCGGAACGTTTGCCGCGCTAGACGGCGGCGTGGGAGCGCTGTTGTTCGAGCGCGCGCTCGACGGCGGCGCGGACGGCTTTCGAGCTCAGCGGCTTGAGGAGCACGTCGAACGCACCTCGCGCCTTGCACTCCGCCCAGACCGATTCCGTGGTCACGGAGGTAATCATGATGACTTCGACCGCAGGCCGCCAATCCTTGATCGTATTGATCAATTCGTCGCCGCTCAGGCCCGGCATGATAATGTCCAGCAGGATGACCTGCGGATCGAATTGATGAATCTTTTCCAACGCCGCTTCGCCGCTTTCGGCCTCGGCGACGATATAATGGGCGGTGGTGAGCATGCCGCGTAAAATCGCGCGGACCGTCCGATCATCGTCAACGATCAAAATCCGCGGGCCACTGGTGGGGTCGGAAGCTAGCTTTTCCATGTTATTTTTGAGACGCCCGTCGCGTGGCTCCGTCGAGTCGCGATGGCCGCCGCGCGCGCCGGAGACCGACTCGGAGCCTATTCTTGTTTTGATGATTCACGATCACGTTGTGGCCGGCGGTTAGCCCGGCCTCAGTCCGGCGCCGGACCTTCCGCGACGTCCGCGGCCATTGTCCGTTCGCGCGTCCGATGGCGTCGCGTCGCCGCCAAGACGTTCAACCACCCGAGCCTCGGAATGATCCGTCTTGCGCTAGGAATTGAACATGCCCGTAGGCGTGACGTCTATAGGACATTCCCTTATTTTTGACCTTATCTACCCTTATTTGAGATGAGTTCCAGGAGCAAACGCTTCTTGTCATAGCGAGAGCAAAACACGATCAAGTCTGGCGGTCGCTCGGTGGCGTCACTCCGTCGCCTTTCCTTGGCCGCCGTACTGGGGTGAGCGAGGAGGCTTGCTTTTACCCTTAAAACGGCCGTAGGAACCCGTCATCGTGCGTAATCATTTGTGCATAAACGTTTCGGAAAAAGCTTCACCCACCGCTGCGGGTATGGTTTCGCTTTTTTCAAACTATTTCTGCTCCCAAGCATTACTCAATCTGGCGCGTTCCTACTGGCGTTTTAAGGGTTACTCGGCCCGGAGCGCCGTCATCGGGTCCACTTTGGCGGCGCGGCGCGCCGGGACGAGACAGGCCAGGAGAGCCACCGCCAGGAGCAACGCCGTCGCGAAGGTGGCCGGGTCCGCCGGGCTGACCCCAAAAAGCAGGCCGCGCAACAGTCGCGTCGCCGACAGAGCGACGGCGAGACCGGCGACCGCTCCCCAAACCGTCAACTTCAAACCTTGCGGAAGATTCTCCAGCCACGCCACGCCGCGCCGCTCGCGGCAGTTCTCCTGAATCAATTCGAGCCCGCCGAATTGTCGCGCGGCGGCATAGCGCGCCTCCGCGGGCGTCATGCCCGACGCGACATTTTCCTCGGCCTGCGTCTCCACGTGCGCGCGCATTTCGTCGTCCATCTCCGTGTCGAGTTTTCGCTTCAACATGAACGCGCGGAACCGAAGTTTACGAGTGCGAATTAGTTTGATCTTTTAGTGAAAGATCTGCCGCTGGGCTGGTGGAAGTTGGGTCTTGGCAAACGGATTTTCGAAGCTAGACTTAAAACGTGAAGGCGTTGGAAATTACCGTCGAGCCTGACGGCGCTTTGAAGCTGCCGGCGTGCGTCTCACTTCCGGCGCGAGCGCGCCTTGCCGTGCTGGTGTTCGAGTCGTCGGAAATCGGCCTGGAGGAATCGGACGGCGCGGCGCTTTCAAAGTTGGCGGAGCAGAGCGGCGCATTCGATTTTCTCAAAGAAGAGCCCGAAATCTACAGCGATTTCGATATTCTTCCCGGCCGCGAGAACCCCCGCTTCCGCAAATAGCGACCGGATGTTCCGACCGGGTGAAATCGTCCACGCCGCGTTCCCTTTCACAGACCTAACAAGTTTGAAGCGGAGGCCTTGCTTGGTATTGGCCCAATGCGATGCTCCGGACGATTTCATCGTCGCGTTCATCACCTCCTCGATGAACTCGCCCTCGAGCGCGAGAACGATCACGGTGGCTCCAAATCATCCGGCGTGGGGCGCGACCGGACTCAAACGGCCGTCCGTTGTACGCGTCGACAAGCTCACGACGCTGCATCTCTCCGTGATCAGCGGCGCGATTGGGGTTTTGCCTGGGGATCTCATGAAAGCGACCCGGCGAAAGCTTTGCGATTTACTTTGCGCCACGGAAGGACCAAGCGCAGGCGGGCAAGCGTGATCCTGGGCGAGCGACAGATCTCACTCGCGTCCCTTGACGATGCCGTGGTCCGACCGGCGCTCCGCTTTCGAAAGGACGTTGAATCCGACTTGCGTGGACGGACAACGACCTCGCCTTAAGCAGCCTCGTTTGCGTTGCGTTTTCAAGAAGCGCCTTTCGGATAGACGTAACGATTGGGAATATTCGCCAAAGGCGGCACGTTCCGCCGCGCCGCTTGGAGCAGGTGACCGATATTCGCATAAATGTCCCGCTCGCGCCGATGCATCTGCGGCAAGAGTCCCAGTTGGGCGTACGAGACCGGCGTCACATCGAAACAGGTTGTCTCCCATTCGAAGCCCTTGCCCCAGGTGATTCCGGGCAGCCGCGTTTCAGCGCTGGCGCCGGCGCCGAGGAGCAGGCGCATGATCGGTTCGGCTCGGTTGCTGATCGAGTTGACCGTGTGGAACAACGGCGTGTGGCCATTGAGTCCAAATTTGTCGATCGCCGCCCGCGCGTCCACCTCCGCGCCCAATTCCACCAGCGCGCGGGCCGCGTCGAGGTGTCCGTACTCGGCCGCGACGTGCAGCAGGCTCGCGCCGATCAACGGCGTAAACGCGGAGACCAACGTCGTCCGGTGGGTGAGCAACGCCGGGTTCGCGTGAACCGCCGCCCGCAACGCGTCGGGGTCGTTCAGTAAGACGGGCGCCAACGCCGGGTCATCCAAGGTCGCTCCGCGCGCGAGCAGTAGTCGCAGGCAATCGACAAAACCGTCGGAGCGCGAGTACATCTCCGTGAGCCACTGTATGAGCGTGCGGCCCCGCACCAAGCCTTGCGGCGAGAGTCCGGCGTCCAGGACCGCGCGCAGTTCGGACGGCGCGTGACATTCGATGGCGCCCAGGAAGGAATCTTCGAGCGGGTTCATTTTTTCAGCGTGATGGTTGGGCGCCTCAGGGCGCGGGGATGACGGCATTGAGAATGTGCGCGAAAGGGACGAATCCGGCTTTCTGGAGCGTTTGACGCGAGGCGATGTTGGCTGGGTTGCAACGAGCCGCGGGCACGGCGCCGAGTTCGTAACAGGCCCGTTTCAGCTCCTGGACAATGTAGGAGCCGAAGCCCCGCCTCCGAAACGGTTCCGCGACTTCCATGTAGATGTCGCCGTAGGGCCGGTTGTAATGGAACAGTATCCCGCCGGTCGCGACGGTCGCGCCCGCGAGTTCCAACGTCCACTCGCCTCCGCCTTGCCGTCGTTCCAACGCGGCCCGGGTTTCCACTTCCGGCGTGACCGCGCGCAGAACCGCGCCGTTGGCGGGCAGCGCCGTGGTGACTTCGTCCGCAAAGACAATTTTCTCGCTCGCGAGCTCGCGGCCGTACGCGTGCAACATGACGGCCAGCAGCGTGTCGTTGCTTTGGACTTCGAAATAGCGGGCTTCGCTGGCCGCTAGAAAAGCTTCGAACAGATCGAACGCCTGTCCGCGATACGGTGGCGCCACGTAAAACTCAAAAACCGTCGGTTTGTCCTTCCAAGGCCCGCCGATCGCGATCGAGCCAAAGCCGGCGGTGGCGCCCTCGATTTCCAGCAAGTACGACAAGGTCCAGCCCTCGCGCCGATGGATTGAGTCGTGCACGATCTGACAATTCATCTCCAACCGCTGCCGCGTCCGCAGTGGCAGAATTATCTGCGATGAGGTTAGCTTGGCTTGAACTTGCATCTGAAACAGTAATGGCAAAGGTTCAGTCGGCGCGCAACGCCGCAATCGGATCGACCCGCGCCGCGCGGCGGGCGGGAAGCGTGCGCGCCGGCAGCGTCGCCGGCGCGAGCAAGAGGACCACCGCGCCGTCAACGGCCGGGTCCCGCGGGTTCACGGTGAAATTCACCGGCTTGCGCGCAGCGCTTGCATTGGATCGCTGGCGGCCGCGCGACGGGCCGGCAGCCAGCAGGCGACCAGCGCGACCAGGAATAAAAGAGCCACCATGCCTCCCAGCGTCAAGGGATCGAACGCCGCCGTTCCATAAAGCTCCTTGGCCACCAGCCGGGCCGCGGCCAGGCTCCCCGCCAGACCGCACATCGAGCCGAGCGCCACGGGCCTCATTCCCTGACCGACCACCAGGCGCAGAATCTCGCTTCGGGTGGCGCCCAGGGCGAGGCGGACGCCCATCTCGTGCGCCCGCCTCTGAGTGAGGTAGGCGACCAGCCCATAGATGCCCACCGCCGCCAACAGCAGCGCGGTCGCCGCGAAGAAAACCATCAGCGCCATCTGAAACCGGCGGGGGGCGCTGGCCTGAGAAACGACCTCGCGCAACCACCGCATCCTGGCCGCCGGCAGCGCTGGATCGAGGCGTTTCAATTCGGCGCGGACGGCGCCGCCGAGCGTGGCCGGATCGCCCTTGGTTCGCACGATGATCGTCATGGAAGCCCAGGGCCATTGCCCGTGCGGCAGGTAAAGTTGCGGGCGAATTTCCGCCTCGAGCGAACTGCTTTTCACATCGGCGACCACCCCGACCACCGTCCGCCACGGGCCTGAACCATCGGACCCGAGTTTGAAGCGTTTTCCGACGGGATCAGCGGGTCCGAAGAATTCGCGCGCCATCGTTTCGTTAATGACCGCGACGAGCGGGTGATCCGCCGCGTCCGTTTCCAGAAATGCGCGTCCGCGGCGCACCGGAATGGCCATCGCCGCGAAGTATCCGGCCGTCACCGTGCGGCGTTCGGACGACGGTTCCTCGCCCGGACGCGGGCGCGGCGTCCCCTCCACGGTGAAGCTGCCGAGATTGTCACCGCCGCCGAGGGGCAAATAAGAGATCGCGCCCGCCGCGCGGACGCCGGGGCTGGCTTGCAGGCCGGCGAGCAGCCGTTGGAAACCGGCCACCTTCCGCGCGTCGGTGGGATAACCCGCGTCGGGCAGTTGCACTTCAAAGCAGAGCGCCGACTCCGCGCGAAAACCAGGGTTGACCGATTGAACGCGCAGAAAACTCCGCGCTAAAAGCCCCGCGGTCGAGAGCAGGACAATCGCCAGAGCGACTTCCGATCCGACGAGCCAGCTTCGCGCGCGCCGCCGGACGGACCGGCCCGCGTCCCGCCCGCCATCCTGCAGTGCTTCACGCAGATCAACGCGCGACGCCTCCAGCGCGGGCGCCAGCCCGAACACCAAGGTGGTCAACGCCGCGGTGAGCGCGGTGAACCCGAGACAGAGCGGATCGAGGTCGGCGTCGTCCAGGCGCGTATAGCCGGTCGGGTTGAAACCGAGAAAGAGCCGGAGGCAGGCTTTCGCCAACACGAGTCCGCCCCCGCCGCCCAGGAGCGCCAGCAGGCTCGCTTCGCCGAGCAATTGCCGGATCAACCGCGCCCGACCAGCCCCGAGCGCCGCGCGAATCGTCAGTTCCTTGCGCCGGGCCGCGCCGCGCGCCAGCGCCAGGCTGGCCACGTTGACGCACGCGATCAAGAGCAGCGCCCCGGTCGCCGCGAACAGAATCATCACCGGTCGCTCCGAGCGTCCGGCGAGTTGGCGTCGCAGGGAACAAAGTCGCAGCGTCCAGTTCTCGTGCGAGGGCGGATCATCCGCCGCCTGGCGCGCGGCGAATTGGTCCAATTCGGCCTGCGCCTGCCGCGCGCCGACGCCGGCCTTTAATCGTCCGAGCGTCACTAACCCGCGTTCGTCCCGCGCCTCCCATTCGCCCGCCGAAAACGCCAGCGGCAGCCAGATGTCGGTGCGCCCGGCGAAGCCAAAATAGGCCGGCCATTCCGCGCCGCGCGGGAGGTCGAATTCCGGCGGCAGAATTCCCACCACGGTACGCCGATTGCCATTCACGGCAATGGTTCGGCCCGGCAGGGCCTCGTCGCCGCCAAAACGGCGTTGCCATAAGCCATAACTGATCATCACGGCCGGCGCGGCGCCGGGTTTGTCCTCGTCCGCGGAAAACGTCCGCCCCAGGAGCGGGGTGATCCCGAGCGTCTCGAAGAAGCCCGCGGTGACGCGCGCCGCCCCGATTCGCTCCGCGCCGCCCGCCTCGGCGAGGTCGGCCGTGGCCGGCGCGAAGGCGGCGACGCTCGCGAAGCTTTCGGTATGCTTGCGCCACGCCGCGACGTCGGCGTTGGCGGGCGGAATCACGGGCAGGCCGAGCTTTAATCGAGAGTTGGACGCCCAGACGACCGCGAGCCGTTCCGGGGCCGGATAGGGCAAGGCCCGCAGCAGCAGCGCGTTCACCAGGCTGAAGATTCCGGCGTTGGCTCCGATGCCGAGAGCCAGCGTCAACGCCGCCGCGGCCGTAAACCCGGGACTCTTGCGCAACGCGCGAGCGCCGTAGCCGAGGTCCCGGAGAAAATCCGCCAGCCAGGCGCCGCGCCGCCGATCGCGGCATCGATCCTTGACGGACTCGACCCAGCCAAATTGTTTAAGCGCCGCGTAGCGCGCGGCCCGGGCGTCCATTCCCGCCGCGATATTCTCCGCGGTCTGCATTTCGACGTGCGAGCGCATCTCGTCATCCATGCGCGAGTCGAGTTCATGACGGCGCAGCAACGCCCGCCAACGCCGTTGGAATACTTGGAGCCAGTTCATGAATCTGCCGTTTCCGGCTGGCGCCGCGACGGATCAACCGACCGGCCGGCGCCTGGCTGACGCCCGCCCGCGCCGCCTCGCTCTTCCCGACGATCCAGGCAAGCCTGTCCCACCTTCGTGCCGCGGGGGAACCATTCGTTAATTCCGGCCGCGCGGACGGCTGCCGCGCGGCTGGCCGCGGTCGAACGCCGATCGTGACTTGCGCATTTGGCGGGAAGGATTATTTTCGTGCCATGAAGTTTTTGGTGACCTCGGATGGATCCGAGGAAGGGTTGGGCGCCTGCGGCCACGGCCTGCCGGGCTGTTGCAATCGTTGTGATTCTTTGGTGGAAGCGCTGGAGAATATGCGGGTCGGGATTCGCGATTACCGCGAGGCACGAGCCGAGGGGCCGCAAAGCTTCGACCCTGACGCGTCTGGCGAAGGCGCGCGGAGTTTTCCCGCTGGTTCGTAGCTTACTCATTCCGCGGAGCCTCCGCTGGGTTGATTCGCGCGGCGAACTGGCGCGCTCGACGGCGGTCGCGAAACCATTTCAACATACGAGTCGGGGTTTAGCCGATGGCGGCGTCCGCCCGCGCGGTGACCAAAGCCGGCGGCGCCGCGGCGTCGGGAGCGGATTAGATTGGCTTGAGCACGAGGTTGATCGCGGCGGACAGCTTGTCCCAATTCGTCCGCTCGGCGGCCAATTGTTTGCGGCCGGCGGGCGTGAGTTGGTAAAACTTCGCCTTGCGGTTGTTTTCCGAGACGCCCCACTCGGAGCTGATCCAGCCCTGGTCCTCCAGCCGGTAAAGCGCCGGGTAAAGCGAGCCTTGCTCGACTTGCAGGACCTCTTTTGACATCTGGCGAATCAGCACGGAGATGCCAAAGCCGTGCATCGGCCCCAGTTGCAGCGCCCGCAGGATCAGCATGTCCAGCGTTCCCTGCAGTAGATCGGTTTTGTCTTTGTTCATCATTTTCATTCCTAGAGGCTCGACAGGAGTGACTCTAACGCGCGCTCTTGTAGAATGTCAAGGGGAAGAATGGCCGTCTCGCGGGGGCGTGAGGTTTTTATCCGGCGCCCGGCCCGAAACGGTCACTGAGTGTCGTCGCGGCCTGGCGCGCGCGACCGATCAATGGCCCGACTGTCCGCCGGCGCTCGTTAAATGATAAATGAGCAAAATGATGAAGCCGAGGCTTGTGATCGAATAGAAAAGGGGAAACAGCCAGCGGAATTTCGGGTAGCGAGTCAGCGCGCCCTGCGAATCAACCAGCGGCATGAACTTCTCCAACCCAAGTTGGGCCACCGTCTTCTCGATATTACGGAGGCACTCCTCCAGTTCCGCCTTCAAGCGCAGGCTCGTCAGCAGGCCGATGATCGAAAAACTGCAAAGGAACATCAACATCGATGTCTCGAGCACGCGCTCGGCGCGCATCGGGTTAAGGAGGGAAAGGATGCCCGCCGAGACGAGCGCGTAGATGTTCGTGAACGAAAGCCGCTCGTTCTTGATGTGTCGGGCGTTTTCCCATTGCTGCTTGAACGCCACCAGTAGCGCCGCCTCGGATGGTGTGGTGGGTGCGCTCACGGCCGTGCCTTTAGATGCACGCGTCGTCCACGTCGCGGCGCGGCGTCGGCTTGATGTCCGGGCCGAACCCAAGGCGCAGGCAAACCTGCGGTGAGCCGCGCAGGCCGAGATTCACGCCCAGGCGCCGGCGCAGGTCCGGCAACTCGATGGCCTGATTCAGGAACGAAGCCCAGACGTCGGCGGCCCGCGCCCGCAAGAGCACGCGCGCCAGCGCCTGGCCCGCGCGCAGCCAGTCGCGCGGCGTGTCGGCGCCGGTGCCGAGAACCACCAGCGCGGGCGAACCGGCCGCCAATTCGTAATCTTTGGCGGCCTGACCGTCGCCCATGTCAAAGGTCCGCACGACCAACGGGCCGGCGTACGAAAGGAGATCATCGACGCCTTGGGCGTAGCCCGGAATGCCGTCGCGCGCCTGACTGCGATTGGCGTGCACCCAACTGGCCAGCTCCAGGCGGAAGCGCTTATTCGCCCATTGCCGCCGGTCGCCCTCGCCGATCAGCTTGGCGAAATGCCCACGTTGTTCCTCGCTCTCAACAGGTTGCAGCCAGGCCGACTCCGTTTGCGCCGCCGCCTTCAACTCGGCCAGCAGGTTCGCCGGCAGCGGTTCCACGCGGAAGGGCTGCCGATTCGTGCGCCGCCGCGTGATCGCGTTGAAAAGCAGTTGCTCATCGGCGTCCTTCGCTTGCTTGACGCCGAGGCTTAACCGCGCCAGCAGATCAGGATCGTGCGGGTCTGGTAGCGTTTCGATATCGCCCAAGTGCGCGAAGTGGCCCAGCGCGACCCGCAGATGCTGCAGGGCACAGCCGCAACTGATGATCAATTCCCGGTCGTCCGGGTCCACGGTCCGGCACGCCCGGGCGCGGTCCGCGTACAGCTCCAATTTGTCGCCGTGGATGCGGAAGAGCCACGGCTGGCTGTTGTGACTGGACGGCGCGAGGATCGCGTAACCGAGGAGAAACTTCCATTTTTCCACCGGTGTGCCGCCGTGGGGAAAGTCAATGGCCGAAATGGCCCAGGGTTCCAAAGGGGTCGAACCAGGCTTCACCTGCGCGCGAGACGGATAATCGGGTAGGGTAGTCATAAGCGGTGAATCGGCGCTTTCTGATTTCGAGCCGGTGAGGCTTGCCACCGCGGGGCGACCCACGGAGTTCCCGCCGCCGACGGACGGTCAGTTCCGCGGAATCCATTCGCTCTCCGGGCTTTGAGGCTGGGGCGCCGTTTCATGGTGATAATCTCGGCGTTCCGCGCGGCGCCGACTACCCGGCGGTTGTTATTTGCAGCGCATTTTTTGGTGAGTGGCTGATTTGAAGCGACGCCTTACCTCGGTGACGCCTCGGCCGGGGGTAGGTGACTCCCCCAGCTAACATACTGCGGAGCCGTTCCCTGTCCGTCCGCCGGGAAATCCGTCCAGCGCCCGCCGAACGCGATCAGGAGGCGCGGCGCCGCCGTGTCGTCGCTCGGCGTCAATGGGCCAAACGAATGCCGAAGCGCAACCCACGCGCGCCTCGCGGTCGATCGGGCTGAATCAGCTCAACGAATAGTTGATCTGACTTATGGCGGACCTACTCCGGCCGCGAACGACCGGGCGATTTACCAGTCGCGGACCCGCGGTTCGTCTTTGGCGGGTCGCTTTCAGGATCGCGCTTTGAGGAGGTCCCGGATTTCTTCCAGGAGTTTCTCTTCGCGGGTCGGCTCCGGCGGCGCGGGCGGAGGCGGCGGGGGAGCCTTACGGAGAGTGTTGATCGCCTTGACGAGGATGAATACGCAAAAGGCGACGATGACGAAATCGATTACGGTGTTGATGAACGAACCGTAGGCGATCACCGCGGCTCCCGCTTCCTTCGCTTGGGCCAGGGATTTGATGTGGGAGCCGTCTTTGGCGAGTTTGGCCGGGTCAAGGTTGAAGAAAAGGTCGGTAAAATTCACCCCGCCCATCGCCTTGCCGATGGGGGGCATCAGAACGTCGTTGACGACCGAGGTGACGATTTTGCCGAAGGCGCCGCCGATGATCACGCCGACGGCAAGGTCCACGACATTGCCCTTCACGGCGAACTCTTTGAATTCCTTGATTACGCTCATAGTTTTAATGCTTTCTCTCAACCGTCGGGCCTCGCTGACTTCCGGACCGTCCCGCGGCCGTCACTCCGCGCCTCGGCGCGGGCATTGAGGATTTGCCTGATGCTTCATGTCCGCCGCGAGCGGTTTTGCCCTCGGTCCCGCGTGTCCGAGGACCGAGCTCGCGGCCCGCCTAAGTGAAGCATGCCGTTCCGATGCGAATCAAGGCCCTCGCCAATCAACTTGGCGTGAGCGGAAACGGCGGACTTAGGATATGCCGGACAAAAGCTTCGGCGTGGCGGCGCCCGCTTTCGATCCCGCGCATCCGGGCGGACATTTCTTGAAGTTGGTAATAGCGGTCGGGGCTTTGGCTGGCGTGAGCGAAACAGGCGAGGCGCTTGCGCGGCTCGGTCTCGGTAATATCGAGATACTCGGTCGGCGCGAATTGCACGGTGTCCTCCCCGCTGGAGACTTCGTAGTAGAAAAGCGCGAACGGTTTTCGGAGTTGCAACCAGCCGTCATAGACGAGCATCGACATCGCGCGATGGTCGGCGTGATTGTCGATCGGCCAGTGCGTGAACACCGCGTCGGGCTTCTCGGCGGCCAGCAGTTGGCGAAAGGCGGCATAATGCGCGGGGTCCACGATGGCGTGCCCGTCGATCTGCCCGGCGAAAAGCGGTCGGGCCTTGAGGATTTCGCAGGCGCGAGCCGCCTCGGCGACGCGCGGGAAGACGCGCGTATCCCCCGGAGTTTCCGAGGGATCGCCGCGATTGAGATAGAGCAGCGTGACGTCGTGGCCGGCGTCCGTATAGCGGGCGATCGTCCCGCCGCAGCCATACTCCGGATCGCCCGGATGCCCGCCCGTGACCACAATCTTGAACTTGCGCTTGGGCGCGGGCGAAACCGCCGCCGAGTCCGAGTCCGCGCCGGGCGCCGCAAGGCCGGACACGGCGGATGCGGCCAGCAGCCCTCCGGCAGCAAGCAGTTTTCGGCGAGAAAGGTCTTTCATGATGGGTGTAAAGTACGCGTCGCGTGATCGAGACCGACGCTATTCGGAAATGTTTGTGCGAGCAAGCGTGGGGAGGCGACACGGCAGGGCAAACGCATCTAAGTCCTGCCGTGCGAGTCGTGTCGACCCGTTTTTTGAGCAAGGGTCGCTTCCTTCGGTTTTAGGAGATGATCTAGTGAAA
>Ga0265320_10001870_pt1 | contig 14890 bp, 14 predicted proteins | sample 4827metaG_FD_202087 | JGI IMG/M metagenome (GOLD analysis project Ga0265320, IMG submission 202087) | Rhizosphere microbial communities from Carex aquatilis grown in University of Washington, Seatle, WA, United States - 4-8-27 metaG | ecosystem: Host-associated > Plants > Roots > Rhizosphere >...
GCCAGCCCGTAGATGCCGTAGCGCTGCAGCTTGGTCATCAGGCCGGTGCCCACCGCCCCTTCCAGCGAGCGGCGCAGCGCCGCCTTATCGGGCAGGATGTAGGGCAGGTCGAATACCTCGAACTCCTTGGCGCCCAGCGGGCCGAACTTGGCCAGCGACGGGGCCAGCATCTGGACGGCGCCCAACTGCAGCGCCTCCATCTCCTCCTTGTCCTTGTAGAGCTGGCTGTTGGGGTAGACCTCCACCCGGACCTTGCCCCCGGTGTACTTCTCGGCCAGTTCGCGGAAACGTTCGGCGCCCCGGCCCTTGGGGGTCTCGGCGGAGGTGACGTGGCTGAACTTGATGACGATCTGGTCCGCCGCCCCGGCCGGTGAAACGGCGCACAGGACGGCGGCGACAACGGCGATGCAAAGCCTCTTCATGGTGAAACTCCCCTTACTTTCTTGTTTTGTGATGGTCATTGCCGGTTCCCCGTTCAGCGGGGAATCCTGGTCAGAATGGCCCTGGCCCGTTCGGCCACCGGGCGGTCGATCATGCGGCCCTCGACGGCGACCGCGCCCACGCCGCGCGATTGGGCGTCGCTCCACGCGGCCATCACCGTCTCGGCCCAGGCGATGTCGCGGGCGGTGGGAGCGAAGGCCTCGTTGACCACGGGGATCTGGTAGGGATGGATGCACAGCGCCCCGGTCATGCCGAAGGACCGCGCCAACCGCACCGTGGCGCCATAGGCGGCCAGATCCTTGAACTCGGCCAGAGAGCCGGGCAGGCCGATGGCCATCAGGCCGCGCCCCGCCGCCGCCAGGGCGATCATGCGGCAGGGCAGCGACAGGGCCGCCTCGGAGGGCTCGACGCCCAGCGCCAGGGAGAAATCCTCGCCCCCCAGCGCCAGACCGATCAGGCGCTCCTGCGCCGCGATCTCGCCCAGCCGCTCCAGACCCAGGGGGGATTCGATCAGGGGGATCAGGCCGATGCCGCCTGCGGCAAGGCCGCGCTCGGCCTCCCACTCGCCGATCATGGCGGCGATCACCCGCAGGTTTCCGGCATCCTCCACCTTGGGCACCACCAGGGCGCTGACCCCCGGCCGCACGGCGGCCTCCAGGTCGGCGACGATGTCGCGCCAGCCGGTATTGATACGCACGAGAACGGGCAAGCCCAGGCCGGACAGCCGGGCCGCCGCCTCGGCGATGCCGGCCCGTGCCGCCGGCTTGGCCGCCGGCGGCACGGCGTCCTCCAGGTCGAGGATGATCGCGTCGGCTCCCTTCTGGTGGGCCTTGTCCAGCAGACGGGCGTTATCGGCGGGCACGAACAGCAGCGAACGCGGGCCTGCGGCCATCAGACGACTCCTTCCTGGCGAAGACGGGCGATATCGGCCGCCCCCAGGCCCAGCACTTCCCCAAGGACCTCCTCGGTGTGCTGCCCCAGGGTCGGAGGGGCGCGGCGAACCGTGGGCGGGGTGCCCGACATCTTGATGGGACTGCCCAGCAACGGCACGCCGTCGGCCTGGGCGTGGGAGGCCGGGACCACCATGCCCCGCGCCCGGACCTGGGGGTCCTGGAACGTCTCGGGCATGGTGTTGACCGGGCCGGCCGGCACTCCCAGGGCTTCCAGGCCGTCCAGCCAATAGCGCCGCGGATGGCGGACGATGACCTCGGCCAGCACCGGAATCAGATCCTCGCGATGCTGGACGCGGGCCGAATTGGTGGCGAAGCGCGGATCGCCGGCCAGGGAATCGAGGCCTGCGAAGCGGCAGAACCGGGCGAACTGCCCGTCATTGCCCACCGCCAGGATCAGATAGCCGTCGGCGGCCCGGAAGACCTGATAGGGGACGATATTGGGGTGGCCGTTGCCGCGCCGCACCGGCTCGATCCCGGACACCAGGAAGTTTTCCGCCTCGTAGGTCATCAGCGCCAGCTGGCAATCCAGCAAGGCAAGGTCCAGATGCTGGCCCGGCCCCGCCGCGTCGCGATGGCGCAGAGCGGCCAGGATGGCGATGGCGGCGTAAAGCCCGGTCACCAGATCGGCATTGCCGATCCCCACCTTGACCGGCTCGCCGGCCGGGTCACCGGTCAGGCTCATGATGCCGCCCATGCCTTGGGCCAGGAAGTCGTAGCCGGCGCGCGGCGCATAGGGTCCGGTCTGGCCGAAACCGGTGATGGAGCAATAGACCAGCCGGGGAAAGCGGTCCTTTACCTGGGCATAGGACAGGCCATAGCGCTCCAGGTCGCCGACCTTGAAGTTCTCGACCACCACGTCGGAACGCCCCATGAGGTCGAGCAGCAGCTTCTGCCCCGCCTTGGAGGCCATATCCACCGCCACCGAGCGCTTGTTGCGGTTGGCGCTGAGGTAATAGGCGCTTTCGCGGGTGTCGCCGCCGTCGCGGTCCTTGAGGTAGGGCGGCCCCCATTTGCGGGTGTCGTCGCCGATGCCCGGCCGCTCGATCTTGATGACGTCGGCGCCCAGATCGCCAAGTATCTGGGTGCAACTGGGACCGGCCAGCACCCGGGTCAGGTCGAGGATACGGATGCCGTCGAGGGCCGACCTGTCCATGGACGCCGCCCTCATTGCCGGAAAAAGGTGTTGAGCCGCATGGGCTGGTCGAATTCCACGCCGCCCGCCGTGACGCGGCCATGGGTGGTGAAGCGGCGGCGCAGTTTCCCCTCCACCGCCGGCAGGCGGGCGACGCGCGCCGGGTCGGGGGCGACGATGGCGGCCAGGAACTGCGCCACGTCGCGGAAACGCACGGTGTTGAGGTAGAAGCTCTCGGCCCCCACCGACAATTGGGGAGGGGCGGCCCGCAGGGCGGCCAGGGCGGCGGCGCGGATGTCCGTCTCGTCCTCCAGCGGCCGCAGCGTCTCGAAATACAGACCCTCGGCCAGGGGCTCGACCACCATCAGCAGGCCCTTTGGCGCCAGCACCCTTGCCGCCTCGGCCAGGGCGGGCGCCAGGGCGGCGGCCGGCACGTGGTGCAGGCTGTTGAAGTAGAGCAGCGCGTCCACCTCGCCGTCGGCGAAGGGCAGGGTCTCGCCCCGTCCCACCCGATAGCTCTCGCCGGCCACCGGAGTGACGGCGCGGGCACGCACCAGTTGGCCCTCGTCCACCTCGATCCCGACGGCGCGGGCGCCCATGGCGGCCAGATGGCGGGTCATGCCTCCGTCGCCGCAGCCCACATCCGCCACCAGCAACCCGTGGGGCGAAGGCAGGAGAGCGGCCAGTTCGGCCTTGTGGCTGGAATAACGGGGGCTCATCGCGCGTCCAGTTCGGCCGTCATGGCGACATTGCCCTGGTGGTCCAGCGCCCACAGCAGGGCACCGCCATCACGCGGCGCACCACACACCGACAGGGGATGGATATCGAACAGCGGGCGCTTGGCCCGGAACCTGAACCCGGTGACCACGGCGCCGGGATTGTGGCGCAGGAACAGGTCCACCAGCAGGGTGGCGGTCAGCGGCCCGTGGAACACCAGACCGGGATAGCCCTCCACCTCGCGGCAATAATCGCGGTCGTAATGGATGCGATGGCCGTTGAAGGTCAACGCCGAGAAGCGGAACAGCAGCACGATGTCGGGAACGATCCGCCGCTGCCACACCGCTTCGGCCGGCGCCGCCTCGGAAACGGCCGGAGCCTCACCCGGCCGGGATGCCTCGCGGTAGACGATATCGTGGAACTCGGTCAGCGCCGGACCGGCCGGCGTCGACACCTCGTGGCGAACCTTGACGAACACCATCTTGCCCGACCGCCCCTCCTTGGGGGTGACCTCGTCGATGGTCGAGCGGCGGGTGATGGACTCACCCACCCTGATGGGAGCGGTGAAGCCGAGGGCGCCGCCGGCCCACATGCGCCGGGGCAGGTCCACCGGCGGCAGGAAGCCGCCGCGATGGGGGTGTCCGTCCCCGGAGATGTCGCGCTGCAGGGCGCGGGGCAGGAAATAGAGCCAATGGCCGAGCGGCGGTACCTCGCCGTCGCGCCACGGCGGCAGGGCATGGTCCAGGGTGGCGGCCAGACCGGCCAGCGGCGCGGCGGCGGCCACGTCCCCGATGGTTTCCGACCGGCCGATCCAGTCCCGCAGGTGATCGAAACTCATGGGGCGAACTCCTGGCGGATGGCGGCGGAATGCTGGCCCAGGGCGGGAACGGGCCGGGGAATGAAGGCCTCGCCCCGCACCTGTACCGGCGGGGCCACCGCCTCCACCGGTCCGGTGGGCGTGCATATCGTCACCCGGCGCAGTTGGGCATGGGTGGACAGGTCGGACACCTGATTGAGCGAACCATAGGCGATGCGGGCCACCCCCAGGCGCCGGGTCGCCTCGGCGTGATCCATGTCCTTGAACTCGCGGGCGATGATGGCGTCCAGCTCGGGGCGGTTGGCGACGCGGTCCCGGTTGGAGGCAAAGCGCCGGTCGGTGGCCAGACCGGGATTGCCGAGCACCCCGTCGCAGAACAGCCCCCATTCCCGCTCGTTCTGGATGGACAGCACCACCTGGCGGCCGTCGCGCGTCTCGAAGGCGCTGTAAGGCGCGATGCTGGGATGGCTGAGCCCCACCCGGCCGGGCGCCTTGCCGCCGTAATCGTGGTGCAGCAGCGGCACGGTCATCCAGTCGGCCAGGGCATCGAACAGCGACACCGCGACGCCGCCGCCCCGGCCGGTCCGCTCGCGCTCCAGCAGGGCCTGCAGGATACCGGCATGGGCATACATGCCGCAGGCGATGTCGGCCACCGAGACGCCGACCCGGCCGGCCTGCTCGGGAACGCCGGTGATGGAGGCCAGCCCCACCTCGCTTTGCACCAGCAGGTCGTAGGCCTTCATGTCGCGATAGGGGCCGTCCTCGCCATAGCCGGTGATGTCGCAGGTGATCAGCCGGGGATGGCGGGCCCGCAGCGAAGCCGAGCCGAATCCGGCCCGCTCGGCGGCGCCGGGCGCCAGGTTCTGCACGAAGACGTCGGCCTGGGCGATGATGCGGTCCAGCAGCGCCGCGTCCCCGGCCTGCTTGATGTCGAGGACCAGGGATTCCTTGCCCCGGTTGATCCAGACGAAATAGGCGCTCTCGCCATGGACCACGCTGTCATAGCCGCGGGCGAAATCGCCCTCGGGGCGCTCGATCTTGATCACCCGCGCCCCGGCATCGGCCAGCCGCGACGTGCACAGCGGCGCGGCGACCGCCTGTTCCAAGCTGACCACCAGCAGACCGGAAAGAGGATTGGCCATGACGCGCGCGGACTCCTGTGACACGACGGTTGTTCACGGGAATCATTTAGCGAGGGTGGAAAAATCTTTTCCAATACAAGCGCTGCATCCGGTCCATACAGCACTTGTATGGTCAGTCGTCCCCGGCGCCGTCCAGCAGCAGTTCGCCCGGCCACACGCCCTGCCCGACCAGATCGCGCAGCACACGCAGCATGGTGTCGCGCACGGCGCCGGCCGCCTCGGTCAGCGGCATGCCGCGCGGACGGCACAGGTGGACCGAGCGGCGCAGCACGGGCTCGGTGATCCGCCGGGCCTCGATGGTGCGCTGGCGGCATTCGTCCAGCACCGCCGACAGGGAGAGGACCGAGCAGCCCACCCCCTTGCCCACCAGGGTCTTGATCTGGGGCAGGCCGTCGATCTCCACCGCCACGTCCAGGGCGATGCACTTCTCGCGCGCCGCCTTTTCCAGACGCTCGCGCAGGCCGTGGGGACGGCTGGGCACGATCAGCTGGACGCCGGAAAGATCGTCGAAGGCGATGTCGGCATTGCCGGCGCCCGGCGGACAGATCAGGTAAAGGTCCTCGGCGACCAGCGGCTCGCTGGCGAAGCTGCGCGTCTTCACCACGTCGTAGAGGCAGCCGAAATCCAGGCGCCCGTCGTTCAGCCATTCCAGGATGGTGCCGCTGAACGATTCCACGATGCGCAAGGACACCTGGGGAAACTCGCTCCGCACCGCCTCGACCAGCGGCACGGCCAGCACCAGGGCCACCGAGGCGGGCAGGCCGATGGTCACCGAACCGCTGGGAGTCCCGCAATAGCCGCGTATCTGCTCGGTGGCCTGGGCCACGTGGCGCAGGATGACCTGGGCGTGCTCGTAGAGGCGCGCTCCGGCGGCGGTGGGCTTGACGCCCTGGATGCTGCGGGTCAGCAGCTTGACGCCCAGATCCTCTTCCAGATTGCGGATGTTGTGGCTGAGCGCCGGCTGGGCGATGTTCAGCCGCTGGGCGGCTGCGGTGAACGAGCCCTCGTCGACGATTCCCACGAAATAGCGCAACTGGCGCAGGTCCACCGGCGGGTCCCCCTGGTGCGGATGGGCGGTTCGGGCGGCAAGTGTGCGCCTTCCGCCCGTCTTTGCAATGGCCCAAGGGTGCAAAATAGAAAACATCGATGCAAGGCATAGAAAGCCTCTCTTGGACGGGGAAACGGTCCAAGGGTTAGTCTCCGCTCGGCCCGGAGTACGGGCCGTCGCCGGTGGAGTCTGAGATGCTGAATGTGGAAACCTTTGCTGATATCCGTGACTCGGTCCGCCGGCTGTGCGCCGCCTTTCCGGGCGAATACTGGCGCAGGCTGGACGCCGAGCGGGCCTATCCCACCGAATTCGTCCGGGCGCTGACCGAAAGCGGCTTCCTGTCGGTGCTGATCCCCGAGGAATACGGCGGATCGGGCTTAGGAATCGCGGCGGCGGGCGCCATCCTCGAGGAAATCCACCGCTCGGGCTGCAACGGCGCCGCCTGCCATGCCCAGATGTACACCATGGGTACGGTGCTGCGGCACGGCAGCCCGGCCCAGAAGGAGATGCTGCTGCCCGGCATCGCGGCCGGCGACATCCGGCTGCAGGCCTTCGGCGTCACCGAGCCGACCAGCGGCACCGACACCACCCGCATCCGCACCTTCGCCCGCCGGGAGGGCGACAAATACATCGTCAACGGCCAGAAGGTGTTCATCTCGCGCGCCGAGCATTCCGACTGGATGGTGCTGCTGGTCCGCACCACGCCACGCGATCAGGTGGGCAAGCCGTCCCAGGGCATGAGCGTGCTGCTGGTCGACATGCGCCGGGCGGTGGGCAACGGCATGACCATCAAGCCCATCCGCACCATGATCAACCACGGCACCACCGAGATCTTCATCGACGACCTGGAGGTCCCCGCCGCCAATCTGGTGGGCGAGGAGGGCAAGGGCTTCGACTACATCCTGGACGGCATGAACGCCGAGCGGCTGCTGATCGCCAGCGAATGCATTGGCGATGCCCGCTTCTTCATCGACCGGGCGGTGGATTACGCCAGGACCCGCGAGGTGTTCGGCCGCGCCATCGGCGTCAACCAGGGCGTCCAGTTCCCCATCGCCCGCGCCCATGTGGAAACCGAGGCGGCATCGCTGATGGTGCAAAAGGGCATCGCCCTGTTCGATGCCGGCCAGCCCTGCGGCGCCGAGGCCAACATGGCCAAGCTGGTGGCCTCGGAAGCCTCGTGGCATGCGGCCGACACCTGCCTGCAGACCCATGGCGGCTTCGGCTTCGCCGAGGAATACGACGTGGAACGCAAGTTCCGCGAGACGCGGCTCTATCAGATCGCCCCCATCTCCACCAACCTGATCCTGTCCCATGTGGCGACCCATGTGCTGGGGCTGCCCAAGAGCTTCTGATATGGTGGCGCGTCAATCATCGGGGTGAGGCAGCATGGAACTCGGTCTCGACGGCAAGGTCATCCTCATCACCGGCGGTTCCAAGGGCATCGGCCTGGCCTGCGCCGCCGCCTTCGCCGCCGAGGGCGCCCGAATCGCCATCTGCTCGCGCTCTCCCGCCAATATCGAGCGCGCCCTCGCCGCCCTGCCCGGCGCCCGGGGCTTCGCCGCCGACCTGTCCGATTCCGAGGCGGCGGCCGCGATGATCGAGGCGGTGGAAGCCGGCCTGGGACCGGTGGACGTGCTGGTCAACTCGGCCGGCGCCGCCCGGCGGACCCCGCCCGAGGAGTTGAACCCGGCCCGCTGGCGCGACGCCTTCGACGCCAAGTTCTTTACCTATGTCAACGTCATGGACCCCATGGTCAAGCGCATGGCGGCGCGGGGACGCGGGGTCATCGTCAACGTGATCGGCATCGGCGGAAAGGTGGCCATGCCCACCCATATCGCCGGCGGCGCGGCCAATGCCGCCCTGATGCTGGCCACCGCCGGGCTGGGAGCCGCCTATGCCGGCCAAGGGGTGCGGGTGGTCGGCCTCAGCCCCGGCCTGACCGAGACCGAGCGGGTGGCGGAGGGGATGGAGGCCGTCGCCCGGCAATCGGGGCAAAGCGTCGAGGAGGCCCGCCGCGCCAGCATCGAGCGCCTGCCGCTCGGCCGCATGGCGGCGCCGGAGGAAGTGGCCGACGCGGTGGTCTTTCTGGCCTCGGGCAAGGCCGGCTACGTCACGGGCACCACCCTGTCCATGGATGGCGGCCAGAACCCGGTGGTGCTTTGACCTAGCGGTCGTCGCCGGACAGCACCACCAGGATTTCGGCGTCGCCGTCACCCGCCGACAGGAAGGCGTGGCCCTGGGCCGCGTCGAAATAGATGCTCTCCCCCTGGCCCAGCAAGACCGGCTCGCGGTCGTCCAGGTGGACCTCCACCCGACCCGACAGGACGAACAGGAACTCCTCGCCGGCATGGCGCAGCAGGGGGCCGAACTCCTTGAGGGAGCGGGCCCGCACCCAGGCGACGGCGGGCACCATGCTCTTGCCCGCCAGGGTCGCCGCCAGATAGCCGTAATCGTAATTGGGCGTCGTCACCCGGTGGGCCTGATCGCGCCGGGTCACCGCCGAGCGCAGGGGCACGCCCTCCGCCGGCTCGGACCCGAACAGCTCGGAAATATCGATGCCGAGGCCGCGGCTCAGTTGCAGCAGCTTGTCGTAGGTGGGCGACATCTGGCCGCGCTCCACCTTGGAGACGGTGGAGATGGCCAGCCCGCTGGCCTCGGCCACCGCCTTGAGGGTCCAGCCGCGCGCCAGGCGATGGGCTCTGAGGCGCGAGCCCATCTCGCTCAGGGGTACGGGAGTGCCGGCTTCGGTCGGGGTCATGGCGCCATATTTTCCGATGCGAAAATTTTCTGATAGGAAAATTCCGTCGATCTGCCTACCTTAAACAAAACGGCCGCCAAGCCAACAGCATTCACGCAGGATAGGAAGGTCAACGTCATGGGAAGCAATGCTCCGCTGTCGCGTCATCTGAAAGTCCTTCTGGCTCTCGGCCTCGGACTGGCCTCGGCGCCGGTCTGGGCCGCCGAGCCGATCCGCATCGGCTCGGTGGTGTCCGCCACCGGCCCCGCCAGTTTCCTCGGCGATCCCGAGCAGAAGACGCTGGAGCTCCTGGTCGACAAGATCAACGCGGCGGGCGGCGTCCTCGGCCGCAAGCTGGAGCTGATCCCCTATGACGACGCCAGCGACACCGCCAAGGCCAACACCATGATCCGGCGGCTGATCCAGCAGGACAAGGTGGACGTGGTGATCGGCGCCTCGACCACCGGCTCGACCATGGGCATGGTGCCCCAGGCCGAATCCGCGAAGATGCCCATGGTCTCGCTGGCGGCGGCCTCGGTGATCGTCGAGCCGGTCAAGCCCTACGTCTTCAAGATGCCCCACTCCGACCGCATGGCGGCGCAGAAGGTCCTGGAGGACATGAAGAAGCGGGGCATCGCCAATTTCGCCCTGCTGTCCGACACCGGCGGCTTCGGCAAGTCGGGCCATGACGAGACCCTGAAGATGGCGGCCTCCATGGGTATTCCGGTCATCGAGGACCTGTCCTACGGCGACAAGGACACCGACATGACGCCGCAGTTGACCAAGGCCAAGCAGTCGGGCGCCAAGGCCATCTTCGTGTTCGGCACCGGCCAGGCCCCGGCGGTGATCGCCCGCAACCACGCCCAGCTCAGCCTGGGGATTCCGCTCTATATGTCCCACGGCCAGGCCTCCATGGAATTCGCCAAGCTGACCGGCAAGCCCGCCGAGGGCATCCGCATGCCGTCGCCGGCCCTCCTGATCGCCGAATCCCTGCCGGCCACCGACCCCCAGCGGGCGGTCAGCGTCGAGTACAAGCGGGAATTCGAGGCCCGCTACAAGATCGACGTCTCCACCTTCGGCGGCTATGCCTTCGACGCCCTGCGCATGGTGGTCGAGGCCATCAAGACGGCGGGCGGCACCGACAAGGAGAAGGTGCGCGCCGCCCTGGAGCAGACCACCGGCTTCATCGGGGTCAGCGGCATCTACAACATGACCGCCGCCGACCATATGGGCCTGGGCAGCCAGTCGTTCCGCATGGTGGAAATCCGCAACGGCGGCTTTGCCGAAGTCCAATAGGACGGCCGTCATGCTGGTCAATGTGGAAGACCACCGCCGGCAGGCCCGGCGGCGCCTGCCCCGCTTCGTCTTCGACTACCTGGACGGCGGCGCCGACGACGAAAGCTGCCTGCGCCGCAACCGCGCCGACATGGAGGGGGTCACCCTGACCCCCTCCTGCCTGCGGGACGTGTCGGGCATCGATCCTTCCGTCACCCTGTTCGGGCAAAGGTGGCGGGCGCCCATCGCCGTGGCGCCCACCGGCTTCAACGGCCTGCTGCGGCCCGAGGGCGACCGGCTGGTGGCGCGGGCGGCGGCGGCGGCCGGAGTGCCGTTCAGCCTGTCCTCCGCCTCCAATGTCCGCATGGAGCGGATCGGCGCGGACAGCCGGGGCGAACGGTGGTTCCAGCTCTACGTCATGACCGACCGCTCCATCGCCGAGCAGATGCTGGAGCGGGCGCGGGCTTCCGGCTTCACCACCCTGATCCTCACCGTGGACGTGCCCATGGGCGGCAACCGCGAGCGCGACCGGCGCAACGGCTTTCGCCTGCCCTTCCGGCCGTCGCTCGCCACGCTCCTCGACATCTGCCGCCATCCGGGCTGGCTGGCCGGCATGGCCCGGTCGGGGACCCCGCGCTTCGCCAATCTCGGCCGCGACGAGGATGCGGGCCAATCGGCGGCATTGCAGGCCGCCCTGCTCAGCCGCGCCATGGACCGCCGCCTGATCTGGGAGGATATGGCGTGGCTGCGCGACCGCTGGCCCGGCCCCATCGTCATCAAGGGATTGCTGCATCCGGAAGACGCCGTCCGGGCGGTCCATGCCGGGGCCGACGGCATCATCGTCTCCAACCATGGCGGCCGCCAGCTGGACGCGGCGCCGTCGACCATTTCGACCCTGCCGGCCATGGTCGCCGCCACCGCCGGGCGCCTGCCGGTACTGGTGGACAGCGGCTTTCGCCGGGGCAGCGACGTGGTCAAGGCGCTGGCCCTGGGCGCCGCCGGAATCCTGCTCGGCCGTCCCATCCTCTATGGTCTGGCGGCGGGCGGCGAAGCGGGCGTGCGGGCGGTGCTCGACACCTTCATCACCGAGATCGAGACCACCATGACCCTGATCGGCGCCGCCACCATCGGCCATATCGGCCCCCACCATCTGGTTCGTCCATCATGATCATCACCGGCCTGACCGCGCGGGCGGTCAACGTTCCCCTGGACTATCCGGTGCGCACCAGCGTCGGAACCGTCGCCACCGCCCCCCTGGTGCTGATCGACATCGGGACCGACCGCGGCATCGTCGGCCGCTCCTATGTCTTCACCTACACTCCGCTGGCCCTGGCGGCGATGCGGGAATTGCTGAGCGCGCTCGGCCAAGCCCTGGCGGGATACCCGGCGGCGCCGGCCGAGATCGACCGCCTGCTGGAAGGGCGCTTCCGCCTGCTGGGCGCCACCGGACTGGTCCGCATGGCCATGGCCGGCATCGACATGGCGCTGTGGGACGCCGCCGCCCACCGCCTGGGCGTGCCCCTGGTGGAGATGCTGGGCGGCATCCGCCGCCCCATCCCCGCCTATGACAGCCATTCCATGGACGGCGAGACCCTGGCGGTGGAGCGGGCGAAACAGGCGGCCGGGCAGGGCTTCACCGCCATCAAGACCAAGATCGGCTACGCCACCCTGGCCGAGGACATCCGGGTGATCCGGGCGATCCGCGCCGCAATCGGCGACGGGGTCCAGATCCTGGTGGACTACAACCAGTCCCAGAGCGTCCCCGAGGCCATCCGGCGCGGCAAGGCTTTGGAGAGCGAGGGCGTCGCCTGGATCGAGGAACCCACCCGGCAGGAGGATTACCTGGGGCATGCCCGCATCCGCGAGGCCCTGGCCCTGCCGGTGCAGATGGGGGAGAACTGGTTCGGCATCGACGAGATGACCTGGGCGCTGGATGCCGGCGCCACCGACCTCGCCATGCCCGACGCCATGAAGATCGGCGGCGTCACCGGCTGGCTGCGTGCCGCCGCCCTGGCCCAGAGCCGGGGCATCCCCATGTCCAGCCACATCTTTCAGGAAGTAAGCTGCCATCTCATGGCGGTCACCCCCACCGCCCACCTGCTCGAGCGCATGGACCTGGCCGCCCCCATCCTGGACCGGCCGCTGCGTTTCGAGGCGGGCTCTGCCCTTATCCCCGACCGGCCGGGCACCGGGATCGGCTGGAACGAGGCGGCGGTGGAACGCTACGCCGTGTGACGCCGTCAGGACGGCGCGTGCTTGCTGAGGATGCGCTGCAGGGTCCGCCGGTGCATGCGCAGCCGGCGGGCGGTCTCGGACACGTTGTGGCCGCACTCGCCGAACACCCGGTTGATATGCTCCCAGCGCACCCGCTCGGGGGTCATGGGCTCGGCCTCGATGGCCGGTTCCACGCGGGTTTCCTCGCCGCGCAGCACCGACAGCAGATGCTCCACATCCACCGGCTTGGGCAGGTAGTCGGCGGCGCCGGCCTTGATGGCGGTGACCGCCGAGGCGATGTTGCCGTATCCGGTCAGCAGCACGATGCGGGTGGAGGGCGCGATCTCGCGCAGGATGCGCACCAGGTCCAGCCCGTTGCTGTTGCCCAGCCTGAGATCGACCGCCGCATAGGTAAGCGGCGTTCCCTCCGCCACCGCCATGGCTTCGGCGATGGTGCCGACGGCGTGCACCGTCAGGTGGCGGCGCTGCAGGGCGCGGGTCAGGCTGAGGCGGAACGGATCGTCGTCGTCGACGACAAGGATGGTTTCCTGCCCGAGTTGGTCAGCCATGGCGGTCCAATGTCGCTGTGGCTCCAAGCAGATCAACCATGCGCCACCGCACCGTCACCTCGGCGCCGCCGTCCTCGGCATTGCGGAAGAACAACTGCCCGCCGGTATGGGACAGCAGCGTATTGGCGATGAAGATGCCCAGGCCGAGATGGGTGCCGTCCTGGTCGCGGTTGGAGATGTAGGGCTCTCCCAGATGCTCCATCAGGCGCTCGGGATAGCCCGGCCCGTCGTCGTGAATCCGCACGGAAAGGCTGTCGGCCCCCCACTCGGTCTGGACGTCGACGCGGGTGGTGGCGAACTGAAAGGCATTCTGGAAGAGATTGCCCAGGCCGTGGAGAATTTCCGGACTGCGCATGATCCAGGGCTCCGCCTCGGCGGGACCGGTATCGGACCGGCTGGAGAAGGACAGGTCGATGGTCATGTCGCGGTACGGCGCCGCCGCCATCTCGACCAGGGTGGACACCGAGACGGTCTCGTCGCCGACCATGGCGTCATATTCCCGGCGGCGATACAGCCGCTTCAGGATTTCTCGGCACCGCTCGGTCTGGCTCAGCAGCAGCGTCATGTCCTCGACATAGGGGCTGTCGGGCGGTGCCTGGGCGACGATCTCCTGGGCCAGCAGGCAGACGGTGGCCAGCGGCGTATTGAGCTCGTGCGCCACCATGGCCGCCAGCCCGCCGACCGCCGCCGCCTTCTGTTCCTTGAGCAGGGCGGTGCGGCTGGCCTCGTAGGCGGCGTCCATGCGCCGGGTCTCGTTGGCCATGTGCCAGGTGAAGAAGCTGACGGAGACGATGCCGACGCACAGGGCGACCCATTCGCCGAAGATGTAGACGCCGGGAAACGCCAGGGGCGTCGGCCAGGGCAGCGGCAGGTGGACCACTCCCGCCACGGTGATGGCCGCCGCCGCCAGCCCGCAGATCAGCGTCGTGTTGCGGGCCGGCAGAACCGCCGAGGCCACCGCCACCGGCCCCATGATGAAGATACAGAACGGATTCTGCGGCCCGCCGGTGAGGCTGATCAGCAGGCACATCTGCAGCACGTCGAAGGCGATGTGCCAGGTGGCCTTGCGCTGGTCGAGGCACCACGCGCCGCCACGGTCCACATTCTGCAGGGCGTTGAAGATGGCCGAGGCGCCGATGGTCAGCACCACCGGCATCAACGCCAGATGGCCGAGAAACACCTCGACCACCAGAACCGTCGCCGATTGGCCGCCGATGGCCAGCCAGCGGATCAGGATCAGCGTCCCCAAACGGGTTCGCAGGGCGCTCTTGTGATGAGCGTCTCCTCCCAATGGGGCCGGCTCCTCCTCGATACTCATTCCCACTCCAGCGCGGATTTCGCCTTTTGATATTTATCAAAATTGAGGGGAATAATTATACGTGTTGAACCTCCGCCTGAATTTAACAATGGACAAATGGCCGGACAGGCTATGCGTCATATGCGGTTTGATTTCCCGGACGTACTCAGGACGCGACGCCGTCGGCCCGCGCCAGCCGGTCCGGCTTGTCGCGCACCTTGGCGGCGGCCGGAGCCACCAGACGGCCGGTGACCAGCAACCAGAAGGTCCGCGCCAGGAAATAGCCGATGATCAGGTTGGCGGCGGCGAACAGCGGGATGGCCAGCTCGGCGATGGGGCCTTCGACGCCGTTCTGGACCATCCGCAGGGCCGAGAGCGGCAAGGCGACCACGCCGAAGCTGAACGCCCAGTGGCCGGGAACGAAGGGCTGGGACGCGAACCAGGGAATCAGCCGGATCATGATGGCCGCCTGCAGCAGGCCGTAGCCGAACAGGATCTGCGCGAAGGTATCGGGCACGCCGCCGTTAACCGCCAGATAGGCGACGCAG
>Ga0265320_10001871_pt1 | contig 14888 bp, 11 predicted proteins | sample 4827metaG_FD_202087 | JGI IMG/M metagenome (GOLD analysis project Ga0265320, IMG submission 202087) | Rhizosphere microbial communities from Carex aquatilis grown in University of Washington, Seatle, WA, United States - 4-8-27 metaG | ecosystem: Host-associated > Plants > Roots > Rhizosphere >...
AGGATCCCGGGGCCACGCAGCCGGCCCCAGCGGCCGCCGACCCAGGACCCGGGCTCGTGGGGACCAGCTACTCGGAACTGAGTTTCGCGTACCAGAGGCAAACGGGGGCGCCGAGGGACCTCCGGGCCTATGGGTTCACCTCGAACGGAAGCGTTTTCAGGAACGACACCCTGGGCGTCGATGCAAACTTCGTCTACGACTACCTGGACGGCCATGCCAACGGCCTGGGCGCCAGCCGCAACGAGGCGCAGCTGGGCCTCACGGGCTTCCTGAGGGAGGCGTGGGGCAAGCCGTTCGTCACGGCGGACGCCGGGATGGCGTGGCAGAACACCGGGGGCGTGTCCCGGAGGGGGTTCGCCTACACCATGACCGGGGGCGTCGAGTTCCAGCTTCTCAGGAACCTGGCGCTGACGCCCTTCGTGGAATACCAGGCGGAGCCTCGTCTCCGCGGCCAAGGTTCGCCTGCGGCTAGCCTGCCGGACCATCTCCTGGTCTATGGAGTGAAGGCGACCTGCCGGATCACCCGGGACTGGAGCGCGTCGGTGGGCGTCGATCTGGACCAGCACAGCGAGAGGGACTGGGGCCTGCGCGCGGGCGTGAGCTACCACTTCTGACGGGACCGGCTTGCCCCACCCGGGTGCACCGGGACCGAAGGGACGACGGGCCGTGCCGGCGGGCGGCCCGGCGTCCTCGGCCGGCCTGCTGAGTGGCCTATCCCGAGCTGACAAAGTCGATGTAGCCTCGGCCCACGTCCGTGAAGGCGAGCTGAACCCGTAGCCGGTCGCCGACCTTCCGGCCCTCGAACCCCCGTGTCAGCCTTCCCTCAACAGGGGGCCGGACGATGCGGACCCAGGTGCCCTTCTCGGACGACCCGGTGACCGTCGCGTCGAATGTTTCGCCGATCCTTGCGGACAGAAGCATGGCGCCGGCCGATTTCACGACCTGGCGCTCGACCTTCTTGGCCGCGTCCTCCTGCTCGGTGCAGTGCCGGGCGAGCTCCGTCAGCTCGCCGTTCTGATACGGGGGCCTTGAGCCCGACAGGGCCGCCTTGATAAGCCGCTGGATCAGCAGGTCGGGAAACCTCCGGTTCGGGGCGGTGGAGTGGGCATAGTCGGCGACCGCCAGGCCGAAGTGGCCCTCCACCGCGCCGCCCGGGAACTCGACGACATACTCGCCCCTTCCGAGCAGCTTGATGACGCAGAGCGACAGGTCCGGGAAATAGTCAGGGTCCGCCTTCCTCTCCGACAAGAGGAACTGCTCCAGCGCCCTCCCGTCCGGCTGGCCGGGCAGCGACGACCCCCTCTCGGCCGCCAGCTCGACAATCCGATCCCACTTGCTGGGAGTGCGCACCACGCGGCGCACGGACGGGAATCTCCTGGAGGAGAGGTACCGGGCCGTGACTCCGTTGGCCGCGACCATCAGCTCCTCAATGAGGCTCTTGGCCACATTGCTCTGGTCGGGCAGCAGGTCCCGGAGAATGTCCCCGTCAAAGACCGGGCGCGCCTGGAGCGTCTGGAGCGAGAGGGCTCCCCGCATGTGCCTGCGCTCCCGCAGACGTTCGGCGGCCTGGTGCTGGAGCCGGATGTTCTCGGCAAGGCCCGCGACGGCTCCGACGGCCCCGGGCATGGGCCCGGTGCCCTCCAGCCAAGCCGCGACGCCGTTGTAGGCGAGCTTCGCCCTGTTCCTCACGACCGCCTCGTAGATGTCCGAACTCTTCGGCGCGCCGCCGCCGTCGAACGACATCTCGATCACGACCGCGACCCGGTCCTCTCCCAGGCGGAGGGAGGTGAGGTCGGTCGAGAGCCTTTCCGGCAGCATCGGGAATATGCCGCCCGCGGTGTAGACCGACGTCGTGTTCTCCCGGGCGTGGCCGTCGATCGCCGAGCCCTGGCGCACCAGGGCGCCGACGTCCGCCACGGCGACCATGAGCTTCACGGCCCCGCCGGGAAGCGCCTCCGCGACGGAAAGCTGGTCCAGGTCGAGGGAGTCGTCGTTGTCGATCGAGCACCAGAGGCGGTCCCGCATGTCGCGGGCCGGCGGATCGGACTCAACGGCCGGTCCCCGGATCGCGGCCAGCTCCACGACGGCCGCCGGCGGGAAGTCCGGGTCGAGGCCCCTCTCGATCATCGCGCGGCGGGCTATCTCCTGCAATGCCGTGCGGTGCCTCTGGCCTTCCTTGTTTGTCATGGGGTTGCCTCCTGATTGCCGCTTTTTGGCGGCCGGTCAAATTCGACATGCGTGAAAAGGGACGAGGTGCGCGGGCATTCCCGGGCCGGCTGCCGCATTATTTGCCCGGCATTAGATCGGCGCAATGGTCGTCCGGCGCCCCTTTCGCGCTAATACCTGCCGACAGCCGAGCATCTGGCTTCCGCTGGCCGGCGGGCCGGCGCATAGTGGGCGCCGCCTGTGTTTATGCGAAATCCGTTGATCATCCAAGGCGGCATGGGAGTGGCGGTCTCCAACTGGAGGCTGGCGCGCTCCGTCTCGCTGCTGGGCGAGCTGGGGGTGGTTTCGGGCACGGCCCTGGCCGTCATCCTGGCGCGCCGTCTCCAGGAGGGTGATCTTTCGGGCGAGATGCGCCGGGCCCTGGAGCATTTCCCCGTCCCAGGGGTTGCCCAGCGGGTGATCGCCGAGTACTACGTGCCCGGAGGCCGGGCGCCGGGCGCGCCATTTGCGCTGACGCCGATGCCGACGCTGCGACCCACCGCGGCTTCGACCGAACTGACGGTTGCCGCCAACTTTGCCGAGGTGTTCCTGGCGAAACAGGGGCACGAGGGAGTCGTGGGCATCAACCTGCTCGAAAAGATTCAGCTTCCGACGCTGCCCTCGCTGTACGGCGCCATGCTGGCGGGCGTCGACTACGTGCTGATGGGGGCCGGCATCCCTCGCTCCATCCCCGGGGCGCTTGATAGCCTGGCGCGCGGGGAGGCCGCGGAGCTCAAGATCGACGTCGCGGGGGCGATGCCCGGAGACGACTTCACCTCAAGGTTTGATCCCCGGTCGTTTCATTCCGGGCAGCCGCCCGCGCTTCGGAGGCCGCTCTTCCTGGCGATCGTCTCGTCCGCGACCCTGGCGATGACGCTGGCAAAGAAATCCAACGGCCGCGTCGACGGCTTCGTTGTCGAAGGTGAGCTGGCCGGCGGCCACAATGCGCCGCCGCGCGGGCCCATGCAGCTCGATGTCAGCGGCCAGCCCATCTACGGGTCGCGCGACGTTCCCGATCTCCTGAGGATCAGGGAGCTTGGCCTGCCGTTCTGGCTGGCGGGATCGTATGCGCGCCCGGAGAGGCTGGAGGAGGCGTTGCGCCTCGGCGCCGCGGGCATCCAGGTTGGAACTGCCTTCGCGTTCTGCGCGGAATCGGGTGTCGACACAGCGTTGAAACGTGAGCTGATCCGCGCAAGCCGTGGCGGCCGCGCGCGGGTCTTCACGGATCCAAGAGCGTCGCCGACGGGGTTTCCGTTCAAGGTGGTCGGGCTTCCCGGCTCGGCGTCCGAGACCGGCGTCTGTGCGGCGAGAAAGAGGATCTGCGACATCGGCTACCTGCGTGAGCTGTACCGGCGGGACGACGGGAGCGTCGGCTATCGGTGCCCGGGCGAGCCCGTCGGCGACTACGTGCACAAGGGCGGGGACGCGGCCGACACGGTGGGACGGAAGTGCCTGTGCAACGGGCTTTCCGCGACGGTGGGACTGGGCCAGGCGCGCGCGGGCGTGGCCGAGCCGGCTTTGGTGACGGCTGGCGACGAGCTGGAGCACATCGCGCGCCTTATGGCTCCGGAGGAGGAGGATTACACGGCCGGCGACGTGGTGCGGTACCTGCGCTGCGTGATCGGCACCGCCGCCGGCGCGACTTCGGGCGCCGGACTGGCCTGAGGCGCTCCGCGGCCCAGAGCGGCGGCGTGCCGCTACTGTGCCGGATCCGCGCCCTCAACCATCGCCCGCGCCGCGTCCTCGTCCGCGGCCGCGACCCGTTCGACGCCCCCGTTGGTTTCCACCTTGTACAGGCTGGTTTTCCCCATGGCCTTGATGAGGGTCACCTTCGTGACCTGGGTCCTTCCCACGGCCTCCCTCGGCTCCCCCTTGGGCGAGAGGCTCTGCTCGACCTCCATAGCGCCCAACGCCGCCTTCGTCTTCAGGTCGAACTCCGGCAGCTCCTTCCACGAGTTGACGATGTGAAACGTCCCGTCGCGGGTCTCCTTGTTCCACGTGAACCCGTTGATGACGATCTGGTGGCCGACGTTCCCGCCGCTCCACGGATGCTGGCCCACGAATCCGGGGGGAAGGTCCTGCCATATCTCCTTCGGGAAGGCCGCCAGCACCGGGCGGCCCTTCCGCAATTCCGCCCTCGTCCACTCGAATGCGTCCACCTTCGGGGTCCAGTTGTGCAGCATGGGTCGGGGGGTGAAGTTCATCACCATGTTGTTCATGGAATCATAGTATCGCGTGTTCAGCCACGGGTGGTCCGTGTCCGCGTTGTTTATGACCTTGTAGATGTCGACGTTGTTCACGTAGTAGCCCGCGATGTCCAGCCAGTGGACCCGGGCGTAGACCATGCACGTGGCCCCTATCTGGTCCCTCATGACGTTGGGCGGCGTGAGCTGAACGGTCTCCAGGGGGCCCACCTCGGTGGAGACGGCGATCGTGTTCTTGGCCTTGACCTCCTCCTTAACGACCCGGACCTCGGACGTGCCGCGGGCGAGCGGGCTCCGCGCGCTCAGGCTCTTGAGCCACTCGCGGTCGTCATTCTTGAGCGAATCGAGCGGGACCATGGTCTTTGATCCGTCCGCGAGCAGCACCACGGCGTAGCCGTTGTCGATGCGCGCCTTTGTCGCCCCCTGGTACTTCGGCGAGACCGCGAGCAGGGGGGCCGCGAGGAACATTGCGGCCAGCGTTCTCAGGGCACGCCTCGGCGGTGAAAAATGCATAAAGGTGGCGACCGCGGGGTCGGGACGATGCTACCGGCCCACGCCGCGCGATATCAAAATTAAACGGCGGTGCCCGGCGGCGCCCTGAAACGGATAAACCCCAATCCCTCCGCGGGTTTGGGCGTGGGGGCGCCCCTTGGAATGGCTTGCCGGGCGGCGCGCAGGGGGCGCCGGGCGCATGGCGGATGCCGCCGGCGGAGGCGCTTCTGGCGCCTCCCGGGCAACGATCGCAGGAATTTCTAGTTTACTAGCTACACCGACCTTGGGCAGATTTGAAATGGTCCCATTTGAGAGTTCGATGAGGCACACATGAAGAACCACGATCCATCCAAGCCGCTGAGCGGGAACAAGCACCTGCTTCGCTGGGTCGAGAAGATGGCGGAACTCTGCAAGCCCGAATCCCTCCACTGGGTGGACGGTTCAAAGGAGGAATATGACGAATTGTGCAAGTTGATGGTGGCCAGCGGGACGTTCATCAAGCTGAACGAAAGGCTGTGGCCCGGATGCTTCTACGCGCGCAGCGACCCGCACGACGTGGCGCGGGTCGAGGACAGGACGTACATCTGCTCCCACTCGCGCGAGGGCGCCGGTCCGACCAACAACTGGATGAATCCGTACGAGATGCGGCGGAAGCTCCGCGAGATCTTCAACGGGTCGATGGGCGGGCGGACGATGTACGTGCTGCCGTTCAGCATGGGACCGGTCGGCTCGCCCATGGCCCAGATCGGCGTCCAGCTCACGGATTCGCCGTACGTCGTCGCCAACATGCGGATCATGGCGCGGATCGGGCTGCCTGTGTTCCGGGAGATCGACAAGGCGGTGAAGCGCGTGGTCCCATGCGTGCACTCGGTGGGCGCGCCGCTCGCGAGGGGCGCGAAGGACGTGCCCTGGCCCTGCAACAAGGAGAAGTACATCGTGCACTTCCCCGAGGCGCGCGAGATCTGGAGCTACGGTTCCGGCTACGGCGGCAACGCGCTCCTCGGCAAGAAGTGCTTCGCGCTGCGGATCGCCTCGAACATCGCCCGCGACGAGGGATGGATGGCGGAGCACATGCTGATCCTCGCCGTCGAGAACCCGAAGGGCGAGAAGACCTATGTCACGGCCGCCTTCCCGAGCGCCTGCGGCAAGACCAACTTCGCGATGCTGGTCCCGCCGAAGGCCCTTGCCGACGAGGGATGGAAGGTGTCGACGCTCGGCGACGACATCGCATGGCTGAAGCCCGGCAAGGACGGGCGGCTCCATGCGATCAATCCGGAGGCGGGGTTCTTCGGCGTGGCTCCCGGCACCTCCATGCAGACCAACCCGAACGCGATGGCCGCTCTCTCGAGGAACACGATCTTCACCAATGTGGCGCTCACGCCCGAGGGGGGCGTCTGGTGGGAGGGCATGACGCCGAAGCCGCCGCCGCGCCTCACCGACTGGCAGGGCAACGAGTGGACTCCGGGCTGCGGCCGCCACGCGGCGCATGCCAACGCGCGTTTCACCGCGCCGGCCTCGCAGTGCCCGACGATGGATCCCGACTGGGAGAACCCGAACGGAGTGCCGATCAGCGCGATCGTGTTCGGGGGCCGCCGGGCGGGGACGATCCCGCTGGTCTACCAGGCCTTCAACTGGAGCTCGGGCGTCTACACCGGCGCCACGGTGGGTTCGGAGACAACCGCCGCGGCCGGCGGAACCCTGGGCAAGGTCCGCCGCGACCCGATGGCGATGCTCCCGTTCTGCGGCTACCACATGGGGGACTATTTCGCGCACTGGATCTTCATGCAGAGGACCCTCAGCGAGACGCCGCGCATATTCCACGTGAACTGGTTCCGAAAGGGGCCCGACGGAAAGTTCCTCTGGCCGGGCTTCAGCGAGAACATGAGGATTCTCAAGTGGATCGTCGAGCGCGCGACGGGGAAGACCCTCGCCAAGGAGACGCCCATAGGATGGATGCCCCACCACCGCGACATCGACTGGAGCGGACTCGACTTTCCCGCGGATCGCTTCGAGGAGCTCCAGTCGTTCGACCGCAAGGCGTGGAGGGCCGAGGTGATGAGCCACGAGGAGCTCTTCATCGACCTGCACGATCGCCTCCCAAAGGAGATGATCTACGAGCGGGAACTCCTCATCTGCCGGATGTGACGGGCGACAGCCCGTAGAGTTCGGCGGCGTTGAGCCAGAGGATCCGTTCCTTCCAGTCCGCGGGCACGCCCGGCAGGGCGATGCCCGGGCTGTCGAAGTCCCAGTGCGGATAGTCGCTCGAGAAGAGGATCATCTGCGGGGCCCCGATCATCTCGAAGATCTGGAGGAGATGCTTCGGGTTGGCGGGTTCCTCCGTGGGCTGCGTGGTCACGCGGACATGCTCCCTTATGTACTCGCTGGGCAGCCGCTTGAGCCACGGGACCTGCGACCTCAGCCCCTTGTAGTTCTTGTCCATCCTCCACATGAGGTGGGGCAGCCATGCGATCCCGCATTCGATTGCAACGAACTTGAGGCCGGGAAACTTCTCAAACACCCCCTCGCAGACGAGGGAGTTGACGTGCGCCATCGCGTTGATGGGAACAATGTTGTGCCACTCGAAATAGCGCGTCGGCCGGCCCGCCGGGGTGGGGGTGTCCGCCGTGCCCGCGCCCTCGGTTCCCGGGTGTATCGCGACCGGCAGCCCGTGCGCCGACGCCGCCTCGTAGATGGGATGGTAGAAACGCTGCCCGAACAGCCGGTTCGAGCCCGCGCCCATGAGCACCTGGACAAACCTCCTGTCGGCCGCGCACCGCTCGATCTCCCGGACGGCGGCGTCCGGGTCCGAGTGGTTGATTATGATCGAGCCGCGGAACCGGGGCGACCGGTCGAGCCAGCGGACGGCGAGGTTCATGTTGTACGCCGCCGCGAGGGCCGAGCCCCAATCCGGGTCGAAATGCGTCGATACCCCGAGGATGTGCGAGCCGGTCAGCACCGCGTAGTCCACGCCGTAGCGGTCGAGGTGGTCCTTGATCATGTGGTCGGGGTCGCTCCCCGCGATGCCGCCGGACGGCGGGCGCGCGTCCTCGCGCTGAACCCCGACCGGCGAGACGTACCCGGCGGGCGGAACGGCGATCCCATGCCGGTCGGCGAACTCCTGCCACAGGCGCGGAAGGAACGGCCTGAGCTCCGTCCGGGCGTCCGCGAACGCGTTGTGGACATCTGCGTCGATCAGGGGCATCGGATCGGGTGCAGCATGGCGGCCGCTCATTCCGGCAGCAAGACGTACAGCGTCCCGCCGCTCTGCTCCATCGGGAGCCCCTCGAGATCCTCCGATTTTCCCGGCTCGACGGCGACCGACTTGAGCCGGACCCGCGAATCGACGACGTGCTCGCCGGTCCTCAGGTCGAACTCCCAGCCATGCCAGGGGCATCGCAGGATGAACCCCTCCTTGCCAAAGATGTACTCATACACCCTGGACGGAAGCGAAGTGCCCGAGAGCCTGCCGAGGCAGACCGGCGCGCCCGCGTGCGGGCAGGCGTTCCGATAGGCCCGGATCTCGCCGCCGACATTGAATATGCCGAGCTCGAGCCGGCCGACGGAGACGATCTTCCTGCCCCCCTGGGGGATCTCGCCCTCCTTGGCTACCGCATGGCGCTTCACGGCTGCGGCGAACCGGGGCGGCGCCGCGCGGTTCGCGTCCCGGGAAGCGAGCGGCCGAGCAGTGTCCCCGTTCCCATCGGGATCCCCCGCCGGCCCTATCTGGGCGGCTTCACCCACGTTGCGCCGAGGCGGCTGCTCCTCACGACGGCCTCGATGAACGCCATCCCCTCGACGCCGTCCTCGATGGTCGGGAAGTCGAGCTTGCGCGGAATCGGCCGGCCCTCCACCTCGGCAGCGATGGCCTGGAACGCCTCGCGATAGATGTTGGCAAACGCCTCGAGGTAGCCCTCGGGGTGCCCGGGCGGGATCCGGGAGACCCGCTTGGCGTCGTCCCCGAGGTAGAGGTTGCCCCTGCGCCACACCTCGCTCGGCTTGTTGGGATACTTCACCACGAGCTCGTTCGGCTGCTCCTGGTGCCACTCGAGCGCCGCGCGCGTTCCATAGACGCGGATGTTGAGGTTGTTCTCGTCGCCGACGCAGACCTGCGACGCGTGCAGCAGCCCCTTGGCGCCGCCCTTGTACCGCACGAGGACGTTTCCGTCGTCGTCGAGCTTCCGGCCCCTCACGAAGGTGCTCAGGTCCGCGCAAAGCTCCTCGATCTCAAGCCCGGTGATGTAGCGCGCGAGGTTCTCGGCATGGGTGCCGATGTCGCCCATGCAGCCCGCGGCCCCGCTCCGCTTCGGATCCGTCCTCCACTCGGCCTGCTTCGGCCCCAGGAGAACGACCGCATCGGACAGCCAGCCCTGCGGGTACTCGACAACGACCTTGCGGATCCTGCCCAAGGTGCCGTCCCTGACGAGCTCGCGGGCCTGCTTCACCATCGCGTTGCCGGTGTAGTTGTGGGTCAGGACAAACACCTTTCCGGTCCTTCGGACGATCGTCCTCAGCTTCTTCGCCTGGGCCAGGTCGAACGTGGCCGGCTTGTCGCAGACCACGTTGAAGCCGGATCTCAGGAAGAGGCTCGCGGGGCCAAAGTGCTCGTGGTTGGGCGTGACGATGACGACGAAGTCCAGGCGCTTCTCCGGGGGCATTGCGGACTCCGCCGCCGCCATCGCCGCATAGCTCCCGTAGACGCGGGACGGGTCGAGGAAGAAGTCCGCGCCGGACGCCCGCGAGCGCATCTCGTCCCTCGAGAATGCGCCTGCGACGAGCTCCGCGCGCCCGTCCATCACCGCCGCGATCCGGTGCACGCCCCCGATGAACGCCCCGCGCCCGCCGCCGATCATTCCAAAACGAAGTTTTCTACGCATGTTATTTTGAGGTTCTCGATTCCGGCCGGATGAAGCGCCGTGGCCTGCCCGGGATGCCTTCGCGGCGCTCAGAGCGCCACCGGCCGTCCCGTGGCGGCAGACTTATAGGCGCCGTCGACGATGCTCATCAACGTCAAAGCCTGGTCGGGGGTGTTCAGGGGCTTCTCGTCCCCCTCGACGGCGCGCACGAAGTTCTCCGCGGACCGGACGCGGCCCATCGTCTCGTCGGCTGGAACGAGGATGTTGCGGTTCACCATCCGCCCGTGCTCCAGGGTGTAGAGTTCGCACGTGTCGATGCCGGTTTGGTCAAGGCCGTCGGACCCGAAGAGCCTCCGCACCATCCCTCCCGCCTTCTTGCCCTGGAACGACACGGAGACCTCCTCGCGCTGGATCATCTCCGCCCACGAGACCTGGAACGACATGGCCTGGCCGCTCTTGAACGTCACGAAGCCGTGCGCCGCGGCCTCCACGTCGGTGACCCCTTTGGAAACGTCCGGTATGCCCCACGGGCCCTTGAAGGCCTTGTTGCTGATGTGGTCGCGATAGGTCCGCGCCAGGATGTATGCCGGCTTGGGATAGCCCATGAAGTAGAGCCCGAGGTCCATCATGTGCAGGAGGTCGATGAGCGGCCCGCCACCGGAAAGCCTCTTGGTCGTGAACCAGCCCCCGAATCCCGGGATGCCGGCCCGGCGGATCCACTTGGCCTGGCAGGTGTTGATCTCGCCGATGGCGCCGCCCGCGATGTAGTTCATCATCGCGTAGCTTTCGGGGCGGGCGCGGTTGTTGAAATTGAACATCAGGACGCGCCGGGCCTTCGCTGCTGCGGCCCGCAGCAGGAGCATCTCGCGGGCGTTCAGCGCGGGTGGCTTCTCGCAGAACACGTGCTTGCCGGCCTTCAGCGCCTGCAGAGCCAGGGGGGCGTGGTACTTGTTGGGCACGATGATCGACACGGCATCGAGGTCCGGCACGCGCCGGAGCATCGCCGGCAGGCTGCCGAAGACGCGCCCGATTCCATGCCTGGCGGCCGCCTTTTCCGCGGCGGCCTTCCTTACGTCGGCTAGGGCGACGATGTCGGCGCCCGCCCTGCGGAAGCCGGCCACATGATAACCGAGCATTCCGCCGGCGCCTATGATGCCTATTTTGGTACTCATAATTCTAAGGGACCCTGCTTTTCCTGTTCTCTGTATTCTTCCCGAATCGTTTTCGTGGCGGGACCGCGCCCTTGCGCGGCCCGGATCACTGGTTCTTCTTGTCGAAGGCGGCGTCGAAGGCCAGCGCGCTGGGAGGGAAGTCCACCCTGCGCACGAAGGCCGCCGCCTCGGTCGCGCCGTGGACGCGGTCCATCCTTATGTCCTCCCACTCGACCGAGAGCGGCCCGCGGTATCCAACGTCGTTCAGCGCGACGATGATGTCCTCAAACCGGATGTCGCCGTGCCCGAGCGAGCGGAAGTCCCAGTGGCGGCGGGGGTCGCCGAAGCTCGTGTGGCCCCCGAAGACGCCCGCGGAGCCGTCGCCATGCCCCCACCACACGTCCTTCATGTGGACGTGGTGGATGCGCCCGCCGAAGGCGCGGATGAACTTCACGTAGTCGACGCCCTGGTAGCCCAGGTGCGAGGGGTCGTAGTTGAACCCGAAGCGCCTGTGGCCCCTGACCGCCTCGACGGCGCGCTGCGCGCTCGCGGTGTCAAACGCTATCTCGGTGGGATGCACCTCCAGGCCGAAGTTGACGTCGCATGCCTCAAAGGCCTCGAGGATCGGGCCCCATCGGGCCGCGAAATCCTGGAATCCCTTCTCCCAGTAGTCCTGGGAGGTCGGGGGGAACGCGTAGAGCGAGTGCCAGATCGACGAGCCCGTGAAGCCGTTGACGACCGCCGGAAAATCGCCGGGCGACGGCTTGCCGGGGCGGGCGTCGAAGAATTTCCGGGCCGCCTTCGCCGTCGCTATCATCTTCCTGGCCGCGCGGCGGCGGACCCCCTCGGGCTTCCCGTCTCCCCACACGTCCGGCGGAAGTATGGACTTGTGCCGCTCGTCGATCAGGTCGCAGACGGCCTGCCCGACGAGGTGGCTCGAGACCGCCTGGCACGAGAGGCCGCTCGCCCTGAGCAGGTCCCACTTCTCCCGGACGTAGCCCTTGGACGAAAGGGCCTTGTCGACGTCGAAGTGGTCCCCCCAGCAGGCGAGCTCGACGCCGTCATAGCCCATCTTCCTGACAAGCGGGGCGAGGTTCTCCAGGGGCAGGTCGGCCCATTGGCCGGTGAATAGTGTGACGGGGCGGGGCATGGTTGGAATGGTTGTGGTTGTTCTCCCAGTTTGCGCAGGTGTTCAGGCGCGCCCCCACGCTTTCATTTGCTCGTAGCAGAGCCGCACCGACTTGATGGGGGCGTGGCTGTATTCCTCCTGCTCGACGATGAACCATTCGACCGCGCCGACCGAGTCGGTCGCGGCGAAGACCTCATCGAAGTTGACGGGTCCCTTGCCGAGCTCCTTCTCGTCCTTCAGGTGCAGGAGAGGGACGCGGGCGCCGTGGTCGCGCAGGAACCTTGCGGGCGAATAGCCGCCCTGCTGCACCCAGTAGACGTCCACCTCGGCAAACAGGTCCCGGGGCTCGGTCGCCCCCAGGATCCAGTCGAAGGCGGGGCGCCCTTCGAACATCCTGAATTCGGTGTCGTGGTTGTGGAATCCAAACCGGATTCCGAACGGGCGCAGCGCGCGCCCCACCTCGCCGAGCTGCTCGCCGATCCGCTCGCACGCGGACGCGGACACGAAGTGGCCGGGCGGCCACCACGAGCACGCCACGAACCGGGTCTTCATCAGGAGCGCGTCGCTGATGACCGAGCCCGGGTCGCTCCTGAGGCTGGCGTAGCTCACGTGCATCCCCGCCACCTTCAGGCCGGCGGCGTTGAGGGCGGCCTTGGCGCCCTGGGCGTCCAGGTTGCCGTACCCGGCGAGCTCGACGCCGTCATAACCGATCTCGGCGACCGCCGCGGCGGTCGCGGCAAAATCGCGCCTCATGTCCTCGCGAACGGACCAGAGCTGAAGCGCGACGGGTGTCTTTCTCTTCGTCGAAATCGCGGTCTTTGCCTTCATTTGATGCGCACCTCCCTGCCGGTTGACGACGAGACGTAGATTGCGTCCAGGATCTTTTGCACCGCGAGCGATTCCGAGGGCTTCACGAACGGCTTCGCCTTCCCGAGCAGGCAGTCGATGAAGTGGACCATCCGGTTGGTGTTGACGCGTGGGGGCAGCAGGTCCACCGCCTCCGAGCAGTAGCCGGTCCGCGTCTGCCTGAAGAGCTGGACTGGGGGCATGCTGAGCCCCGCCTCGGTCCCGAAGAGCTGGGTCGCATTGGTGTCGAGGTGCGGCCCGTGGGCGGCCCAGGAGGCCTCCAGGACGACGGTCCTGCCGCTCTTCAGCTTAATGAGCGCGACGGAGAGGTCATCCACGTCGAACGGCGCCGTCGGGTCTATCTCGCTCTTGCCCCATCCGCCGTTGCCCAGGCCCCGCGGCCCGAACTTGGCAAAGGTCCGGCCGCTTACGGCCGCCGCGTCGAATTCGCCCAGGAGGTACAGGCATCGGTCGAGGGCGTGGACGCCGATGTCGTAGGTGCATCCGCCGCCGGCGAAGCGCTTCTGGGTGAACCAGGATCCGATCCGCGGGATTCCGGACCTGCGGCTCCAGGAAGTCTTGGCGTGGTAGATGTCCCCCAGGCTGCCCGCCTCGACAATCTGCCTTGCCGTCTGCGTGTCCGCATTGAAGCGGAAATTCTGGCCCACCATGAAGAGGACGCCGCGCTTCCGAGCCTCGGCGACAAGCTTCTCCGCGTCCCGCGCGTTGGTCGCCATCGGCTTGTCGAGCATGACGTGCTTGCCCGCGCGGAGGGCGTCGAGCGCGACCTTTGCATGGAGGTAGTTGGGGAGCGCGATCGAGATCACGTCGATGTCCGCGCGCGAGAGGAGAATCCGGTAATCCTGCACGACCTCGGGGATGTTGAACCTCTCGGCGGCCTCGCGGCCCCTCTTGGAGGACGCCTCGGCGATGGCGACCACCGTGGCCGCGGGGTGAAGCCTGAAGCTTGCCAGGTGGTCGGTGCCGATCGCGCCGGCTCCTATCACCGCAACCTTGAAATGGGTCTTCTTGCGATTGATCTTCATAAATCGATGCGCGGGGAACGGGGGGAGCCAACCGTTGCCCCATCCGGGGCCGTTGGCGAATTCTTTTGGCGCCCACGGGGCCCTCCTGGCCGCGGATCGGGCGCCGTCACCTGTAGAGCCAGTATCGCCGGCTCTGCTGCTGGTAGACCGCGGCCTTATCCTGCCACTCGCGCACGTAGTCCGCGACGTCGACCCTTGCGCCGTGGGCGGCGAGGTCCTTGTAGAACGCCGTCGAGCCCCAGTAAATCAGCAGCGAGCGGACTTCACCCTGCGTCATCGAGGCGAACGGGTTGCGCGGGTCGTATTTGCACGCGAGCTTCATCAGGTACGCGCTCAGCTCGGTCGGCCGCCAGAGGTCCCAGTCGGTGATCTCGACATAGAGGCCGAGCTCGGGCTTTCCCGTCTTGGGATCGGGAACGCTCACCCTGCGCAGGCCTATCCCTGGGATCTCAAAGGCTTTGAGGTCCCTTTCCAGGGTCTCGAGCCGAACCCCGTGATAGGAAATGCCGCGGAAGGGATAGGCGGTTCCAATGCCGTTCTTGAACCCGCCCCGCTGGGAGCCGAGGCCCGTCATCGGGTAGCCCTCGACGGCCGAGAAATCGGGCATGTACGGCGACGTGGGTATCCAGGGCAGCCCCGTGTCGGGCCAGCGCATGCTCCTGCGCCAGCCGCGCATGGGGACCACGACCAGCCTACCATTCTCGCGCTTCGCATCCGGGATCTTCAGAACGTCGGGGGCCTCCTTGGCCATCCTCGCGAGTTCGCCGATCGTGAGGCCGTGCACATACGGGACCCGGAATTCGCCGACATAGGTGTTCGTCCACTGCGGGTCGAGCAGCGGGCCGTCGACCTTGAGCCCGCCGAGCGGGTTGGGCCGGTCGAGCACGACCACCTCAACGCCGTTCTCGAAGCAGCCCTCCATGCACACCTTCATCGCGCTGATGTACGTGTAGCTGCGCGAT
>Ga0265320_10001876_pt1 | contig 14864 bp, 14 predicted proteins | sample 4827metaG_FD_202087 | JGI IMG/M metagenome (GOLD analysis project Ga0265320, IMG submission 202087) | Rhizosphere microbial communities from Carex aquatilis grown in University of Washington, Seatle, WA, United States - 4-8-27 metaG | ecosystem: Host-associated > Plants > Roots > Rhizosphere >...
CGAAATCAACCATAAAGGGATGAAACCATCAACGGTGTGCAGGCCGTCAACTGCAACACTTCGTCCCCTTGCGCTTGGCTTGACGTTGACGACGAAACCATCAACGGTGTGCAGGCCGTCAACTGCAACCACCTGCGTTGCCGTGTTCCAACTGCGCAACCGACGAAACCATCAACGGTGTGCAGGCCGTCAACTGCAACCACCTGCGTTGCCGTGTTCCAACTGCGCAACCGACGAAACCATCAACGGTGTGCAGGCCGTCAACTGCAACGAACGGCTAACTCCCTAGTGACACAAGCGGGCCCTGAAGAACTACGCCTTTGAACCTGGCAGGTTTGAAACGGCGAGCGACTGAGGAACCCCGTGACTCGCTGGGTTCCTGACGACCGCCACTAGTCCCTGGTCTCGAATCGCGGTGTCAATGCGCGCACCGACGAGACCGCTGATAGGTTCCCCGCGTACATAACGCGCCACTGTGCGAGGGTCGCACGAAGCTGCAACGGCCACTGCGCGGAGCTGATGTGCCTGCAAATTCGGGATGGTCATGAGGATGCATTGTGCAAGCGGTTTGAATACTCGTCAACCCCGTTGAGCACGCAAGGTGTACACGCGGTGTGCTCAATGACGTGCTGGTGCATGTCTCTCGTTGTCAGGATGTGATCGGATAGCTCAAAAGTCAACGCGTGAGCATTGTTTCACGTGCAGCACAACTCATCGGCAAGACGGTCTACGAAGGCTTCGTAACGCCCCCCGGTTTTGGAGTTGATACAAGCGTCGTCGAAACGATTCGAAAGCTTTTTGGCGGCAATTTACAGACACTTTCGGGCACGCGGCTCGAGTGGATGCTGGAGGACGTTGACATTGCTTCGCAGGCTGCCGACTGGGGTGACCTGTCGATGGTGTCGCACCTTTGCCGTGCAATGCGTCGGGACTCGGTGATCTCGGGACTGCAGACGACGAAGAACGGCGGGATGATGCGCCTGCCCAAAGTCTGGTCAGGCTCGCAACGGGTACAGGAAGAGCTGCAGCGTGCGGACGGTGCGTTTACCGTGTTCGACCTGCTCTGTCCGCCCCAAGAACTTCGCCAGGGTGCGGACGATGCGGACTTTTTGAACGTGGCGTTGTGGGAACTTGTACCGGTTCAGGGCCGACCCTACCCCGTACTCGAGCGCAAGGACCCAAAGGATTTGTTCTATCTCTGGCCGTTCAACTGCTGGATTTTGCGCACTGCTGCCGGAATTGTGCCGATTGAACCAGGCAATGGGCGGTGGGCGTTACATCTAACCGGGCCTCGTGTTGCGCCTTGGCAATACGGCAAGTGGCACCCCGCTGGTCGATGCTGGGTTCGCAAGGACTCGAATCAGGCCCTCAAAGACAACTGGTCTTATCACCTCGCCAACGCTGCACGCGTTGCGGTCAGTCCGCAGGGTGCCAGCGAAAAAATGACCAACGGCTTCTTCCAGCAAGTCGCCTCGTGGGGCATCAACACTGTATTCGGCGTCAAGCCGGGCTGGGACGTCAAACTGGTCGAGTCCAACGGACGCGGCTGGGAGGGCTTCGATAGCTCGATAAAAGAGTGCAACGAAGCATTCATGATTCAGTTCGCGGGGCAACTCGTGAGCGTCACTGGTGGCACCGGGTTCTCGAGTGAGGACCTCTATGCCTCGGTGCGGTACGACCTGATCGAAGATAGCGCTGTACCGCTAGCGCATACAATTTCTACGCAGGTGCTCCCTTGGTTTACGGCTTGGATGTTCCCCGATGAGATCGAAGACTCGCCCGGCTTTCACTACGACGTACGGCGCCCGACTGATCTCAGTGCCGAGGCTTCGATCTACACCGCGCTAGGTGCGGGACTCGAGGCAATGCTGCGCGTTGCCGCTGTCATGAACATCAAGTTCCCGGTGGGCGAGATTTTCCGCAAGTTCGGAATTTCGTCCGAGGCGGCCACGCCTGAGGAATCCCGCAAAATTCTCGACGCAATCGAGAAGTTGGGCAAGTCGGCAAAGTCGAACGACAACGACGGTCTGAAGTCGAAGGAAGCTAAGGCTGTTCTGTACACGATCGGTAAGGCGCTCGCTGAGGGGAAGGTGGCAGCGTGAGGACTACACTGCACTCATCGCCTCTCGCGCTAGTGACTCGAGCTGAGGAAAAGTTCGAAGAATCGAAGCATCCTCGTCAAGATGATGGGAAATTCGGATCTGGCGGGGGAAGTGGCGGAAGTGGAAAGTCTGAAGGCGATAAGTCGAAAACCGTCACTTCTGAGAAGCATGGCGAAGGGAAAGTGCTTTCTCGCGAAGATCTTGCTGCCCGCCAACCGAAAGACAAGAATGGCAAGCAGGGTTACGGTGGCTTTCCGCTTGAAACCATCAACAAGGTGCACGAGTTCAGTGGTGAAACTGGCCTAAAAGCAGTCATTTTCCGCAAAGATCGCAACGGCAAAGAGGTACAGACGTACCAGTACACCGATGCGCACATGCAGAAGCAAGCCGATTACAAATTCGGCAAAGCCATCAAGATGGCTGAAAACATGGGGGTTTTGCGTAAACGCATCGAATCCGATTCCAAATCGAGCGACAAGAAGACCGCTGATGCTGCTGTCGTTGTGCGTTTGATCGACACAACGACCATCAGAGTCGGCGGAAGTGACGCGGAGAAGGACACCGGAAGCGTAGGAGCTACGACGTTGCGCGCCGAGCATGTCATCAAGAATTCTGACGGTTCAATCAATCTGAAGTTCCCCGGCAAGTCACACAAAGAGTGGAACCGACGAGTTGAAGGTGATCTGGCTGCTGAGATCTTGAAGCGCACCGAAGGTAAGCAGCCCGGTGACAAGATCTTCGGCGCGAGCGCTTCGGACGTCAACGGATACCTAGAGAAGGCGTCGCCCGACAAGATCACCGCGAAGGACTTTCGCACATTTCACGCGAGCTCAATGTGCTTCGACGTGCTCTCGAAGAGTGCTCCACCACCTAAGATTTCGGCGAAAGAAGCGGACGCGAACATCAAGAAGGCAATCGAAGATACGTCAAAGTTTCTCGGAAATACGCCCGCGATCTGCAAGGAAAAGTACATCAACCCTCGAGTGATTGACGCCTACCGCAATCGAGTCGTCGAAGGCAAGGCAGCATGAGTGCCGAACAGTTCGACCAGATCGAATCCTCCAACGCCTACGCGGAATGGCTCAATACTGAGGACGTCGAAGCGCCTCCGATGACGCGCGTTGATGAAGATCCGGACGGTGACGACGGTGACGATATCGATGATGATGGCGACGATCCGGAACCGGGTGAAGGTGCGCACACTTCAGAGCCCGAGCATCAGGCTTTTCGAGAAGGTCCTCACGGTGACGACTCGAACAAGTTCAATCGCAAGGGCATTCTCGCCATTGAGTCCAAAGCGATGGATGAGGATTGGATGTTTGCGCAGCCGCATCAGTGCGAACCTGAGATTAAGACTGAGGCTGCTATCGTAACAATTCGCGGCCCGCTCGTTCATCACCCCGACATGCGATTCGATTCTTACGACGCGATTTTGCCTCGGTTTGAGAAGGCATTTCAGTCATCAGCGCCGGGTGTCTTATTGAGTGGAGATTCTCCAGGCGGAGAAGTTTCTGGGTGCTTCGACACGGCCGAGACATTGCGCGCCATGCGCATGAAGTACAATAAGCCACTCATCGGATACGTTGATGGCCAATGTTCGTCGGCCATGTACGCGTTGCTCTGTGCTTGCGACAGGATCGTGATTCCCAAAGAAGGGGTTGCTGGTTCTATTGGTGTGTTTGCTCAAATGGAATCGCGAGCGCGCCTCATTCGAAGTATGGGCATAGACGTCGAGATGGTTGCGAGTGGTGACCGTAAACTTGACGGGAACCCGAACGTTGCCATCACTGAAGAGGCAGTCGCAAACGTTCGATCGGGTGTGACCCTGCAAGCGGCTGTGTTTATTGACTGGGTTGCACAACGACGAGCACTCGCATTCGAAACTATCAAGGCGTTCGAAGGTCGCAGCTATCACGGCAAGGAAGCCGTTGGCGTTGGGCTCGCGGATACCATTGGAACATTTGTCGATGCGTTGGCGATGGTTGCCGAAGCATCGGTGAGCAATGCCGCATCGAGCGGTGAAACAGAAGGAAGTAGTATGTCTCATTTGAGAAAAATGCTGCTCGACGAAGCGGCGGAAGACACCGACAACGGTCGGCGCGCGAAGAAGGCTTTAGAGGCCTACGACGCGAAAGAAGAGCCAACCGAAGAAGAAAAACCGAAGGACCACGAAGAGCCCGACGGTGACGAGCCAAATCCAGAGGGGCGCCGCGCCGAAGATGATAGCGACGCACGGCGGGCAACCTCGCGACGCGCAACAAGCGCAGAGGACGAGTCTGACGAAAGTAAGCGAGCTGACGCGGAAGATTCCGAGGGTCGCAAGGCGGAAGACGAGGCGCGCCGCGCTGAAGATGACGCCGGTGACGAGGACGCGAAAGCACTGCGGGCTAGTTCACTCGCTGAAACTAAGGCTCACGTTGAACGCGCTGCAAGATTGCGCGCCACAGCATGCGCAAAACGCGAGTATGCCACGCGTTGCCGCAAGGACGCGAAGCTCTATCGCGCAATGGCCAAGAGTAATTCGCTCGCCTTGGAAACTAAGTCGCTCGTGAGGAAAGCTCTGTCGGGTGCTGGTAATCCAGCTGCGGCCGCTGCGGCAATCGGTGCAACAGGCACTCGCGGTCGCACTGAGGGCACCGAAGCAAAGGTGATCAACATTAATTCCAGTTCAGAAACTCCGGACCTGTCCATTTTCAGCGAGGCCGAGTTGAGCGCCCTGAATCTTGGCGTCAAGAGTACCGGGCTGATTGACATTGGCGGCGGGAAAAAAGAACTGGGCTTGCTCTCTCCAGCGCAAGCCAAGGCGATTGTTGACGCAACCGAAGCGCGTGTCGCTTCACTGCGCGGGGGCAAATAATGGCTGCTCGACTGCGCGATCGTTCGTCAATCTACACCCTGACGATTGCTCTAGCGTCAGGTGCCGTTGGTGGGCAAAGCCAAGCCGTCGCCAACATTCGAGGCACATACACTGCGGGTCCTGCGAGCGGCGCAAGTAACGAGTTTGTGCTTGGCGCTGCGTGCGAGGACTACAGCCAAACTGCTGGTGATACGACTGTTCAGGTGCAGCTATATCGCCCGATCGAACTCGAGTGGTTTGCTAACGATGGCAATATCGCCATTGCCACGGACTTCCTCGCGAAGTGTTACCTGGTGGACGGTGACACGGTGACTAAAACCAAGGTAACGGGCGGGACGAACCGCGCGTTTGCCGGGCAAATCTGGGCCGTGGATGCAACACGCGGCGTGGGCGTTCGAGTCACTGCAACCGAATACGCGGACGCGCTGAGCTGAAAGGGTTCGGACAATGTTAGAACAGATTACACTGAACAAGATTCGAACCGCGTGCCACTTCAAGCGGATCAATACATACGCGAAGATTGCGAGCAATCTCAACTATCAGCGCTTCGTCAAGGTGCTTGAGAGTGACACCCTAGAAGATCACTTCTTTCATTTGCTTGAGGCGCAAAAGCTGCGAGATTGGGGCCCCGATGGCGGCGGCGTCGATCTGAGTGATCTTGTCTTGGCTGAAAGTATCTTCGTCAACCACTTTCACAAGTGGGGAATCGAGATTTCTGAAGGCAAGTTCAAGGACACGGCATCGGGAAGCAATGTCATTCAGGGGATCAGCCTGATGAGTGAGGCTGTCTCACAGGCAACGGCAAAGGTTGCGAGACTACCCCAGGAATTGGCAGTCGGTGCACTTCGTCAAGGCACGACCTTGGTACTCAATACGACCAACGGTAACTCGTACCCACTGAAGTGCTTTGACGGTCAGGCTCTGTTCAGCACCGCGCACCCGTTCAATTACAAGGCAACCGGGCTAGGTACATACTCAAATTATCATAAGGGTAAGGCGACCTCTACCGATTGTGGGTTCCTGCCTCTCGGTGGACCATTCGCGAAAGATGGCAGCGGGTACTGGCAATACAGTGCCACGGCTGAAGTGTCGATTGAAGACGGGTGGAACAATCTCTGGCTGGCCATCGCCCAAAAAGCAACGATGCTTATGGCTGACGGCGAAACTCCTCGCTACATGGATCCGACGACTATTGTTTGCAGCAAACGCATGCAAAAGTATGTCGATCGGATTCTAGATGCCAAGGTGATTGCTGCTCATGCGGGTAGCGGTTCCACTGGTGGCGGCTCGATGGACATTGAAGGGTCTATCAAGCGTCTTGGCTTCAAGGGTCCCGTGGTTCTTCAAGAGCTCGATTCTGCAAAGGACCTTGCAACCTTCACGGGTGGGACAGTAGCGGTCGAGCCATGGGATTGGTTCCTTGAGTGCGAGGACGATAACTCAGCTTCAGAGCTGGGCGCGGTCAACATCGGCATGCGTGAGCCGTGGCAGGTTCAGATCTATGGCGATGCAACGGGTAGCGGTTCGCCGCAATACGAGCTCGCGAAGAAAGATGCAGTAGCCGCCATCGGTCAGACACGACTCTTCGTTGGCATCGGCGAGCCGTCGTTCATTGATAAATTCGAGGCACCGCGCGCCACAGTGACCTGAGCAACCATGTCATCGAACTACCTCGAAACCGACGAGAAAGCGCTGGCATACTTCAGCGCTTTCAACCCGCAAAACGCAACGGAGCTAGAAGCGAAGTGGCCCGGAAAGCTACAAGCCCTGTGCTCTGCTGCGAGCGGGTGGGTCGATTCGAGGATCGGCAAGCGCTACGTGCGACCGGTACCGAATCCCCCGGACATTATTCGAAAGCTGACGGCGTGGCTCGTGGAGCCCGAAGCTTTTATGGCCCTGGGGATTCGGCCATCGGATGAACAGTGGATACTAGTCGAGAAGCATTTCGAATTTGTACACGAGACACTGAAAGAGATCGCCGACTCGAAAGAGGGCCTCTATGACTTGCCGCTGAGTGCGAACGATGACTCAAGCGGCATCGTTGCACCGGTAACACTTGGCTACTCAGAGCAGAGCCCTTACACATCGCGGCACAAGCAGTACGATGCAGTCGCGGGGAATCGCCGATATGGCTGACAACTCCGCCGCATTCGCCGCGCTCGACGAAGAGCTCGAACGTCTGCAAAAAGTCCAGACGATCAACGAGGACTGCTCGCAAGAGGTGGCCAAGGGCTTTCAGCAAAAGGTCGAGGAGAACGTCGCCAACCAGGTAGATCCGTACGGGCACGCGTGGCGCCCCGGGAAAGACGGTTCGCCGGTGCTCATCAATGCAGCGAGTCACGTGACGAACGTAGCGAAGGGCACGACCATCGAGACGTCACTGAACAATGCCGTGGACGTCCGCCACCATGTCGGCAGTGCGCGCGGATACCGAGGTGGCTCAGCCAAGCTCGGCGGGTTCCGTCGTTCAATCATTCCATTTTCAAAGCTCCCGGGCCCGTTCAAGGGTGTCATCCGTGAGCGTCTGCAAAAGCGATTCAACGAGATCAAGGGGGGCAAGTGACTACCTTTGCACTCGAGGGTCTGTTCGATGAGATTCGACGGCTCACGTACACGGACTGGCTCGGCGCATTCACGGGCGTGCTCAGTACTGCAGCTCGTGACGCTCTTCCGAAAGTTGCCGGCATGCGAGTTGTTGTTCTGACCGACGGCAATCTCGACACGTGTTGGCAGCTCGGTACCGACCTGGTTACGTGGGCTCCAGTCAAGTTTCCGGTTACCGTCGTGTGGGGACGACTCGAGCCGCAGAAAGCAACCAACGTTGGCACTCACGGACGCATTGTGTTGGTGCCGAATGCTGCAGACGGTTCCGTCGGTGCGTTCGAGGATGCCGAGCAGCCTGGACGTTATCCGAGACCGCTGTTCAGTCAGCCTCGCAAGTTTCAGTGGTTCGTTTACGGGCGGGACGAAACGCGCATCAGTAGCGCTCGCGCTAACGATCACATCGTTGAGTCGCTGATGCACGAACTGGCGCGCAACGTGTACTTGGCCTGTCACCACTACGGCGACGACCAGGTCACCTCACCCGTTGAGCTCGGTGAGCCGAAGGTGCTCAAACCCTCGCAGCAGCTACCGAACGGCGTCGAGTACCAAATCCCCGCAACTGTTCAATCCGCGATTGTCGATCAGTTCGATGATTTGGCGGAGTTTGTTCAGGTTCATCCGACCGCGAGAGTCACGGTCAACGATACGAACCCTTTCACAGTGGAGGCTGATACATGATTCCGTCGGTCAATGTGTTCCGTCGAAACGGGCTGTCGATACAGGCATTGCCCGGCAAACAGCTGATGATCATCGGTCCAGCCGATGCAGGCCCAATTGCAACGCCCATCGCTAAGACTCGCGGCAGTGACGTCATCTCGACGTTTGCTAGCGGTCTTCTTGTCGAGGCTGCCTGCTACGCGATCAAGTACTACCGCTTGCAGGTGGTGTGCGTCCGAGTGGACGCGTCGAGCGTGTCAGCGTTCTCTGACGTCACTCGAACGACAGGGCACGGTACTAGTGTTGTGACCGTACATACGGGCAGCGCCACGAGTCAGAACGCGGAGGTGATCGTGATGATCGCCTCGGGTGGCACCGTTGGCACAGCGGGGATCACCTACCGGGTATCTACGGACGGTGGCGACAACTATGGCGCGCTCACTCCGCTGGGCACAGCGAACTCGATCGTGGTTCCTTTGGGCGATACCGAGAACCTGACCCTATCCCTTGCCGCTGGCACTCTCGCTGCGAGCGAGATCATTAGCCTGTTTGCCAACGTTGTTGCGGCTGGCAGCTTCGGCACGCTGGATACGAGTCTTTATCCGGGAGCGACCTGCACGGCGGTTGCGACCGTTGACGCTACAACCTACCCGGACGGTGACTATCAAGCGCGGTGGCGCTGTGTGGACGGTGGCACACTTGGCACGGCTGGCGTCACCTACCAGACCTCGACCGACGATGGCCGCACCTGGTCGCAGGTGACGGACTTGGGAACGGCTCACAAGGTCACGTTCCCCGATTCTGGTGGGGCCTCGGTTACGCTTGGCAGTGCGGGACAGACCGTCGCTCCCGGTGCCGAGTTGGCAGTGCTGCTCAATGCTCCCATGTTCACGGCGGAGTCAATCACAGCGGCTCTCGATGCGGCGTTCCGTTACTCGGGCGCTTGGGAGTGGGCTGCAGTGTGCGGCGTAGTTACCGCGAGCCTGGCGCAGATCATCGACAGTGCGTTCGTGCAAGCGTTCCTCACTGGCAAAGAACGCGGCTGGATGGGCGGGTGGCGCATGCAGGGCCGCACGATTGTCGGCGGGCCTACGGTGTCCGTTGCCGAATCCGATGCAGAATACCAAGCGGCGTTCAAAACGGAGTGGAATTCGATTGCACTCGAGTTCGGCTCAATCTGGGGTTTCGACTGCAAGGTTCTTTCGGCGGTCAGTGGTCGCACCTACAAGTGGAGCCCGGTGGTCGTAGTGGCGCCTCGAGAGGCGAGCGTCAACCCGCAAACGGATATCGCGCAAGTCACGCTCGGGCCACTTCCGGGCGTCACGCTCGAAGACGACAATGGCAACACCGATTGCCACGACGAGCAGCACGATCCAGGGCTTGACGACTTGCGCGCCGGCGTACTGCGCACGCACGAGAACGAGACGGGCGTCTATGTCAACAACCCGCGCATGTTCACTGCGTACGGTGGCGGGTCGAGCGGCGTCACGATGATGCCTCATCTTGAGGTGGGCAACTTGCTTGCTCGCTCGCTGCGCACGTACTTCCGACGGCGTCTCAGTGCTGACTTCTTCGCGAATTCAGCCACGGGCAAGATGCGGGACTCGGACCGTAACGCACTCGAGAAGGGCGCGAATAAAGCAGCGAACGGGGCGATCATGAGCCCGGGTTACGCGAGTGACCAGCTCACGACTATCTCGCCCGACGACAACCTCACGTCGATCGATCCAGTGACTGGCACGGCTCCGCCTCTGACGGTCGAGGCGGAGTTCGTCACGAAGATCTACGTGAAGACCATCAACCTCACTGTCGCGATGGTTTCGCAGATTGGTGCACCAAATGGATAAGCAGCGGTTCAACTCAAACCTGGTGAGCTGGGGATCGATCATCTTCATTATCGAGATCAATCCGGAGTTCGGCGGCGGTGGCCAACGAATGTTCGGCTTCAACAACTTCCAGACCGGGGACGAGCAGCGTGAAAGAGAGCTGATTTACGGGCAGAACCGGGCACAGGCGCCCATGGGCTACTCTGCCGGCGAGTACAACCCGGGCGAGCCCAAGGTGCGATTTCTGCAGCACGCTGCGTCGGCTGGCGTCAATGCCGGATTCGACTCGCTCATCACCATGCTTGGGCGCGCGGCTCCGGACAAGCGCAGCTACGGCAACGTCACCATGTACTGGACGGTGCAAGTGGTCGAGGGGCCATTGCAAGCGTTCTACGAGTGGGAGGACGTTACCGTCAAAGGACCCTCAGGGCAGTGGGAACGCGGCCCAGCTGGTCTCTACGAAGAGATTGGCTTCCAGTGCCTTCGTAAGAAGGTGAACGGATTCACCCTCTACGACTCAAGCGAAGAGGGCGGCTGATAGACACGTGTGTGAGCAAAGGAGACCCCGATGACCAAGCAAGAGCAACTGGCAGAGATCAAGAAGAAGCGAGCGGACAAGGTTTCGGCATATGACGCAGCTGTGAAGGAAACGCGCATCGACAGCGAGATCAAACTGGGCGAGATTGAGGAGAGCACGGGTAAGACGCTCGGTATCAACCTCGCCGTTGTGTTCCTTCCTGACGGGCGTTTCATCGCAGTGAAGAAGGCGCCAGCAGTCGTGTACAACAAGATCTCGACCGCAACGTCGAATCGCAACTTGACCGAAGAGCTGCAGTCGGAATTCAGCGCGGTGGCAGTTGAGTACCCGACGGCGGTTGAAGCTGAGAAGATATACCTGGATTTCCCCAACGCTCGCGACGCTGTGATCAACGCTGCGAGTCTGCTCGTTGCGGTGGACCAATCTAACCTGTTGGGAAAATAGCGGAGGCTCGTCAGGACGCGTTTGATAACCCAGCGGTAGCAGCCGAATACCTGCTCGAATTCTTCGGCATCGAGCCGTCGTTAGAAGATGAGCGCTGGGTTCGGCAACAGGTAGGAGCTCTAATCGTGGCAGACGCAATCCAATCACTGCATAAGGTCGCTGAAGGCATGCAAGGCCTGGCGTCTGCTGTGGGGGCTCTGCATGGCTGACGAGAACCGCGCAGTATTCGTTACTGAGCTGAAGGCTGAGGGCGTTCCTGAAACGCAAGCTCAGGCCAAGACGATCGAAAAGCTGCGCGGTGAACTCGACCGGGAACTAGTCGCTCTGGGCAAGATGCAAATTGCCTACCGAGGCTTGAAGATCGGTGGCGTTCAGACGACGAAGATGGGGATCGATCTAAAGAATCGCATCCTCGAGCAAAAGAAAGCCATCGGTCAGAATCAGGCCGCGCTGCTCGGAATGAAGGGCGGGCTCGGTGTTGCAACTGAGGGCATGAAGAAAACCGGAGCGGCTGCGAAAGGGGCAACGAAGGGACTTTCGGCGCTCGCGTCCGGTGCCTCGATTGCTGGTGGCCCTGTCGCTGGACTAGCCACTCGAGCACAGGGATTGGTTGGTGCGTTGGGCAAGGCCGGAGTTGCCGGCGCCTGTCTTGCTGTGGTCGCTGTTCTCGGTGTGTTGGACTACGCAATCCTAAAGAGCGCGATCACTCTCGGCAAGATGGCGGTGTCATCGGCGGACGCGTACCGCTCAGAGAAGCTCTCAATCGAGGGCATGACCAAAGTGTGGCGCGGTTTCTTCGGCATCATGCAACGCGCGCCGGGCAATGCCGCGCAAATGCAATCTGCAATCGACGACGTTTCGAACGCGGTCCCAATCACACGCGAGCGAGTCGTCGCACTCAATGCCGAACTCTATCGCTTCGGCCTACGTGGCAATGCGCTCGAGCAGTCGCTCGAGGCTGTGGCTTTGGGCGAGGCTGCCGCGGGTGACGAGGGGCGGCAGATGGGAATCAACATGGTGGCGGGTGCTGCCATGTTCGGCCGCAGTGTCACCGGCGCCGCGGCGATCATGAAGTCCAAGTTTGGACTGATCGTCCAAAAGCAGATGCTCGCGCTCCCGGTGCAGATTGCAAAAGCCCGGTACGGTTTCTCTCAGCTGTTAACAGGTCTGAACGTCGAACCGCTCTTGCGCGGTCTGCACAATGTGCTCGGTCTGTTCAACCAAGGCACCGAAACGTCGAAGGCGTGGCGAGCGATCTTCGGTACGCTTTTTGAGCCGTTGTTTGCCGGCGCTGAAAAGGGATCGTTCACTATCAAGCGGTTCCTTCAGGGTGTGACGATCGTTGCACTAGAGGCCGCGATCAAGTTCAAGAAGATGAAAGGCGCGCTCTCGTTTGAGAGCTTGGGACTTGGTAATGCTGGTCAATTGCTTGAGGGGATGATCAGTGGTTTCAGCGGTCTGACTGTCGGAATCCTTCGGACCGTGCAGGCATCGCTTTTGCTGGGAGACGCGCTCAAGCGTGCGCTATCGGTGGGTCTGCTCCTGGCCCAGGTGTCGCCATTTGGTCCGGTGATCGCTGGCATCCGCAAGCTGATGGGAACTGACTTCAAGGATCAGTTCGCCGGAATTGCAGATCGTGCCAAGGGCGTCGTATCTGGCGACGCTGCCACTGCTGGCGTTGCGCTCATTGAGGGAATGATCTCGGGTATAGAAAAGGGAAAACCGGCGCTAATAGAGGCCGCGCGCGCAGCACAGCAAGCCGCCAACGACGCTGTGAAGCAAGAGCAACAGATCCACTCGCCATCAAAGAAATGGGAGCGCTTCGGTCTGCACCTCACGCAGGGGGAGAGTCGCGGCATGAAGCGTGGACAGCCAGAGCTCGTGCGGACGACTCGCGACATTCAGCGGGCTACGTTCGATGTTGGAGGCGCTGGCTTCGGTGCTCGTGGTCCCGCGTTTGGTGGAGGTGGGCGCGCTTCGTCCGGTGGCGGTCAAGCGCATCCGACGATCGGTCAGCTGCACCTTCACGGCTTGAGCAAGTCGGACAAAGTCACGTTGTCGATCGGTGAACTGACTGATCTGATTGCGCAAGCACTCGAGGGTCTCACAATTCAGCAGGGGGCGGCGGCATGAGCTGGAACCCTATCAGCACGCCGGTGAACAAGTTCAAGCTGGCGAACAACTGGAGCCCGGGCGTGTGTGTCGGACCGGTGGGCGCCTCTATCGCTCGCGCAATTGATGAGCGCCGCGGCTACGGGATTGACTTTGCGTTCGTTGTGTTCTTTGGTCGCAAGCTCGCGCACTTCAAGACCAACTTGATTCTTGCCACCGTTCAGGACTGGGAAGACTGGCAGACGTGGCGAGTCTTGATCAACACGGTACCGCGTCGCGGTGCGGTCAATAGTGCGTCGAGTACGAACTACGATCCAGCACTGGCAATGACGATTTGGCACCCGCAGCTAGTGCCGCTCGGCATTACGTCGTGCATGGTGGAGAACGAACCCCAAGAGGAGCCGGCGGGTACCAAGGGCGTTTACATTGTGCCCATCGAGTTCGTGCAGATAGTGACTAAGCCTCGTGCGGCGTCTGCGAAGCTTGAGGCCTCGCAAGATAGCCCGCTCGACCCGCTCGACAAGCGCATCAAAGATTTGACCGATCAACTGCTTGACCCTGGCCAAGTGGGAAAGCTCGCACCTAGCGCTCCGGGGGCTCCCCGATGACTGACTTCTTCGTTTCGATCGGTGGCAAGCACTGCACGCGGCTTGAATTGTTCGTTCCTTGGGGTGGGGCATGGTTCGTCGACGCGGTGCTCGATGATACGACGGACGACCTGTCGGGCGCTGTCGTGGTGCGTCTCGGTTCGCTTGAGCTCCACGGCACCGTGCTGCCGTCGTATACGGGCTCCTTTGCCCTGGCGCGCTCCCTGCGTATCGTGGGCGGGGCTGGCGGGTGGGGCACACTGTGCGAGCCGCAGGACTACGCGGATGACGCTGGGGTCAGTGCCGAAGCGGTGGCGCTGGACGCGGCGCGGATTGCCGGTGAGACCTTGGGGTCTTTCGATCCGGTCGAGCCCACGCTAGAAACCCACTTCATCCGCCGCATTGCCACGGCAAGCAGCGTTCTCGAGCAGGCCCTTGGCGATGGTCGCGTCTGGTGGGTGGACGCGCAGGGCGTCACGCAGGCGGGGCAGCGCACGACTTTTGAACCGACCGCGGGTTCGTATAACCTGCTCAACTATTCGCCGCTGACTCGGAAGGCTGAGTTGGCGGTCGATGATCCGGCGAGTCTGTGGGTGGGAGCGATTCTCACAGACCGACTCACTGAGCCGCAAACGGTCCGTGAAATGCGACTGACGGTCGAGGTCGACAAGGAGACTGGTGCGGGCAAGTGCCGCGTGTTCGCGTGGACTGGTGGTGACGAGTCGTCACAGTCGCGCCTAGGCCGTGCCGTTGCTGCCCTGTTGCAGCAACGAGAGTCAAAGCGACTCTACGGCACTTATCGCTATCGAGTCGTTTCGGTCGATTCGGATAAGCGGTTGCAACTTCAGGCGGTGCGTCCGATTTCGGGTCTCCCGGACGTGCTGCCTGTCTCTCAAGTCGCTGGAATTGCCAGTGCCGTGTCCACTCCTGACGAGGGGACGATCGTTCGCGTCGCGTTCGACGAGGGCGACTGCACAATGCCATACGTTTCTGGTTGGCCAGCGGGCGATCCGGATAAGGTCTCGGGTATCGCGCGCATGTCCGATCTGATCACTTCAGGTGGACCGGGGACTGTTATCACGTTGAGTCTGGGGCCAATGGCGGGCGCGTACACGGCTCCTGCGCTGGCACTGGGGT
>Ga0265320_10001877_pt1 | contig 14846 bp, 15 predicted proteins | sample 4827metaG_FD_202087 | JGI IMG/M metagenome (GOLD analysis project Ga0265320, IMG submission 202087) | Rhizosphere microbial communities from Carex aquatilis grown in University of Washington, Seatle, WA, United States - 4-8-27 metaG | ecosystem: Host-associated > Plants > Roots > Rhizosphere >...
CGGCCTTTCGCTGGCGCTGATGGTGGTTCCGCTGCCGTTTGGGGCGCTGATGCGAGGCCGCGCGCTGCGGGTCGGCCTGGCCACCCAGTCGTGGCGCGGCTGGGCCGGCGACGTCGCGCGCAGCGGGGCGCTGGGCGCCGGCTTCACGTCCGCCGGCGCGGTGGTCGTCACGGCGCTGATGCGCCGCTACGGGGAGGACTGGTGGCGGGCCGCAGCCGCCGGGAGCGTCGCCGTCGCCGTGATCGTGACGAGCGCGGCGCCGGTCGTGCTCGATCCGATCTTCAACGACTTCGAGCCGCTCCCGGAGGGCGAGCTGCGCCGCGAGGTCCTGGAGCTCTCCCGTCGCGCCGGTGTGCGGGTCGGTGAGGTGTTCGCCGTCGACGCGAGCCGGCGCACGAGCGCCGCCAACGCGTACGTGAACGGTCTCGGCGCGAGCCGCCGCGTGGTTCTGTACGACACCCTGCTGTCCGCCTTCACGCCGGCGGAGGCGCGCTCGGTAGTCGCGCACGAGCTGGCGCACGTGCGCTACCGCGACGTTCCGCGGCTGCTGGTCTATTTGGCGCTGGTCGCGCCGGCCGGCACGCGCGCCGTGGCGCGGCTGGCGGAACGCATGGATGGCGACCCGGCTCCGGGTCTGGCGGCGCTCGCGCTGGCGGGCGCCGTGGTGTCGGGGGCGCTGGGCGTCGTCACTCGCCAGCTGTCGCGGGCGCTGGAGCGGCGAGCGGACAGCTTCGCGCTCGAGCTGACCGGCGAGGCCGACGCCTTCGTCTCGTTCGAGCAGCGAATCACTCGGCAGAACCTCGCCGACCCGGATCCGCCGCGCTGGCTCTCGGCGCTGCTCGGTACGCATCCTCCGATCGTGGAGCGGATCGGGATCGCAGCCGCCTACCGGGCTGGGGCGCGGACTATTCCTCCAGGTCGCCGGAGGAGCCTTCGAACTCCGGCAGGTTCTTGATCCCCTCGCGCGCCTGCCAGCGCGAGAAGTTGTCCTCGAGCGCGGCGATCAGCTCCTTCATGAAGCGCGGCGAGAGGCTGACGCGCGAGACGATGATGCCGGGGATCTCACCGGTCTCCACCTCGTGGTCGACACGCGCGAAGGTGATCGTGAACTCGTAGTCGGAATGGCTGACGTTGGCGAAGTTCGCGTAGACGCCGGCCATCATCTCCGGCGAGACCTGGATGTTGATGTGGCGATCGCTGCCGGCCGACTCGGTGCTCATGTCAATGCTCCAGGCGTGGGAGGGCAAGCTGTTGCTGGTTAGTATCGCAGCCGTGCAGCTCGTCGTGATCTCGATCGGGCGGCTGCGAGCGCCCTACGTCGACGACGTCGAGCACTACGCAAAGCTGCTCGGGCGCTACACCCGGCTCTCGCAGATCGAGCTGCGCGACGCGCCGGCCCGCGAGGGCGGCGCCGAACGTCTCGCCGCGAGGCTGCCGCGCGGTGCTTTCACATCGCTCCTGGCGGCCGATGGCGAGCGCTTCGACAGCATCGAGTTCGCGCGCTTCATCGAACGCCGCCGCGACAGCGGCCGCGACCTTGTGTTCGTGATCGGCGGCGCGCACGGGCTGGAGCTCACGGACGTCGACCACCGTCTCTCGCTGGGGCCGATGACGCTGCCGCACCAGCTCGCTCGCGTGGTGCTGCTCGAGGCGCTTTTTCGCGCGCACCGGATCATTGCCGGAGAGCCCTACCACTACTGAGTCTGGGCCGCAGGCCGTTAGGCTGCGGGGCGATGACGCCGCAGGAGTCCCTTCACGAGGTGATCCGCGCCACCGCGGCCGCGGTGGCCGGCGCGGAGGTCCCGGCGGTGAAGCTCGAGGTGCCGCCCCGCGCGGAGCTCGGTGACTACTCGACCAACGCCCCACTGCTGCTGGCGCCACGCCTGGGGGCGTCCGCCCGGGATGTGGCCGAGCGGCTCGGTGGCGAGCTGCACGCACGACTCGGCGCGGCGCTCGAGCGCTTCGAGGTGGCGGGCCCCGGCTTCCTGAACCTCCACCTCGCTGACTCCTGGTTCATCGAAGCGCTCGGCGGCGTTCTCGCGGACGGCGAGCGGTTCGGCGCCCGCACGCCTGACGCGTCGGCGACGATCAACGTCGAGTTCGTCTCGGCCAACCCGACCGGGCCGCTGCACATCGGACACGCCCGCCACGCCGCCTACGGGGACGCGCTGTCGCGGATCCTCGAGTTCCGCGGCTTCGACGTGACGCGCGAGTACTACATCAACGACCAGGGCAGCCAGGTGCTCAAGCTAGGCGAGTCGGTGAGGGCGGTCGCGCTCGGCGAGCCGCTTCCCGAAGGCGGCTACCCGGGCGCGTATGTGGCGACGCTGGTCGCGCCGGAGCGCGCGCGCGACCTCGATCTCGACACGCTGTCCCGGGAGGCCGCCGCAGCGTGTCTCGCGCAGATTCGCAACTCGCTCGAGCGCTTCGGCGTGCGATTCGACGTCTGGTTCTCCGAGCGCTCGCTGCACGAGGGCGGCGAGGTCGAACGGGTGCTCGCCGTGCTCGACGAGCGCGGTGAGACCTACACCGACGACGGGGCTCTGTGGCTGCGCACGAGCAGCCACGGCGACGACAAGGACCGCGTGCTCGTGCGCTCAAGCGGCGAGCACACCTACTTCACCGCTGACATCGCCTATCTCGAGGACAAGCGCGAGCGCGGCTACCAGCGGATCCTCTACGTCTGGGGCGCCGACCATCACGGCTACATCGCGCGGATGAAGGCGGCCTGCGCCGCGCTCGGCGGCGACCCCGCGGAGCTGGAGATGGTGATCGGCCAGTTCGTGCACCTGGTCGGGCTGGAGGGCCGCACCGCGATGTCAAAGCGCGAAGGCGAGTACGTCACGCTCGACGAGCTGGTCGACGAGATCGGCGTTGACGCGGCCCGCTTCCTGTTGCTCGCCCGCTCGCACGACACGACGGTCGATCTGGACCTCGACCTGGCGGTCCGCGAGAGCTCGGAGAACCCGGTCTACTACGTGCAGTACGCGCATGCGCGGATCGCCTCGATCCTCGAGCGGGCCGGAGCCGAGCGCGTGTCGGCGGCGATCGAGCGGCCGGCGCCCGTCGAGCCGCTGCACCCGTCCGAGCGCGCCCTGCTTCAGCGCCTGCTGGCCTTCCCGGGCGAGCTGGCCGAGGCCGTCGAGCGGCGCGCGCCGCACCGCGTCGCCTCCTACGCACTCGAGCTCGCGCAGGACTACACCGCCTTCTACCGCGACTGCCACGTGCTCGGCGTGGAGCCGAGCGCGACCGAGTCCTGGCGGCTGGCGCTTTCGGTGGCAGCCCGGCGCACGATCGCCCGCGCGCTGGAGCTGCTCGGCGTCAGCGCGCCGAGCGAGATGTGATCAGCCGTCGAAGCCGGCGAGCTCGGCGTCGAGCCGCGCGCTGTCGGCGGCGCTGATCGGAGCCGCCGCAGTGTCGCCGGCGTTCAGCGCGCGGCGGTTGCGCCGCCAGCGCGGCACGAGCAGCGCGACGAGCGCGAGCGCCGCCAGCACGACGGCCACCGGCACCAGGTAGAAGGCGACGTTGAAGCCGCGGTCCGGCGGCAGCGAGAGCACCGCGACGCCGTATTCGGCAACGAGCCGGCTCTTGATCTGCGCCGCGGTGTCGCCTGCGGCGACGAGCCGCTGGATGTAGGCCTTCTCCTGCTGCGCGGCGGGCGAGTCCGCCTCCTGCAGGGGAATGCCGCACGTCACGCACATCACCTGCTGCTCGACGGCGACGAACGACGTGCGCGGCGCGGCGGCGCCTGCCGGCGTGGCGCTCAGCGCGGCCGGCGCGGCAAGGACCGCTGCGGCCGCGATGAGTGCGGCGCGCCTGGCCGCGGTGTTGCGCGCGCGCGGGGCCGCGTCCGCGCGCGCGTGGCTGCTGCGCGCGGGGGCGCCGGGTTCGCCGTTGCGACCCGCGTTCGCTGTGTCGCCGCGGCGGCTCATGACCGCTCGGTGGCCGTGGCGGATCATGACCGCTGCGCCTGCTCGATCCAGTGCGTCAGCCAGGCCTGCTTGGTGATCTCGCCGCGCGAGATCGCGATCACCTGCAGCCGGCGATTCAGCACGAACGTCTCCGGCAGCGCGTCGGTTCCGTAGGCGGCCGCGAACGACCCGTCGATGTCGCGCAGGTTGGGAAAGCTGAGACCGTAGGTGCCGACGAACTGCTGTGCCCCCGACGTGAGGTCCTTGTAGTCGATTCCGAGCACCGTGCCCGATCCGCCGGCGGCGAGCCGGCGCTGGGCGCGTTCGATCAGCGGCTCCTCGGCGGTGCAGGTGGAGCACCACGACGCCCAGAAGTTCAGCACCACGACCTTGCCGCGCCACTGCCGCAGCGACGCCTCGGCGCGGCCGAGCCGATCGAGCACCGGCAGCGTCCGCGCCGCGTCCGGCGCCGCCGGCCGCCGGCCCGCCGCCAGCGCCTCGTCCAGTGCGCGACTCGTGCCCTGCTGCGTGAGCCCGTAGGAGAGCAGCCCGACCGCTGCGGCAGCGACGACGACGACGAGCGCTGGAACGAGCTTTCGACGCACCGACCGAACCCTAGACCGATACGATCACGGGCGATCCGGCGGGATTAGTTCATCGGTAGAACGCGAGCTTCCCAAGCTCGAGAGACGGGTTCGATTCCCGTATCCCGCTTGCGCTGTGCGACGCCCGGCAGCCCGGGCGCGCCGGGATCCATGTGAAGACAGCAACGCGTCACGGCGTCTGGACGGTTTCGTGGCGGTTTCGATCAGGCGGGGCGGTCGGGGCAGCGCCCGAGCTGCACAGCCCGCCAGTGGCTAATTCAGCAACCCCCACCGACGGGCTCGGTGCCCCGCAGCAACGCGGGACGGGGCATGCGGTGCGTGGTCTGTCGCGCACGTCTTCTTCTGCCGCCAAGCGAAGGTCTCCGCTGCAGCCCAGTTGACGCTGCGCGTCCAAAAGTCACGATGCTGCGGGTGTTGGGACGATCGGGGTGGCGCGACGGTCGGCCTTTTCGGTGCCGAGGCCTGGGAGCAGCGTTAGGCAGACGCCTGCGACGGCTACGTGCATGACCATCAGGGGTAGCACGGTGGTGGCGGTGGCTGTGTGGGAGTAGCCGTGTGCGGCCCAGATCGCGATGTCGGGTATGAATGACAGCACGAGGGCGACCGGGGCAATGCGCCAGAACGTACGAATGGACTGCTTGACGAACCGGTTCAGGAGCAGGCATGCGCCGGACGCGGCGAGCACGCCGAGCACCGTGAGCATGATCACGCTCTGCGCTTTGAGCGGTGTGAACGCTGCGGGGATGGTGACGATGTTGACGGCGATCGCTCGGACGATGAGCACGCTGATGACGGAGCCAGCGAGGGTTACGGCGGTGGCCAGGGCGAGGCGGCGTGTCGCGAACCGTGAGTCTGGGTCCGGGTGCATGAGGTCACTTCCTTGGATCGGGGTTGCGGCTTGTACGACGACGCTACGCCGGTGCTCGCGCGATGTCATCGTCCGCTGGAGCGAACCGGGGGCACCCGAGCGGGCTACGTGCGGCGGTCGTCTCATCCGCAGGGATGAGAGGCAGCGACGAGGCGCTCGCTCCCGATTGCGTCATGGAGCCACTGGGTGCCGACGCCGACGTGCGACGCCCGCGCGTGGTCTCGCGCGCTACCCGGCGGCTTCGCGGGGCGTGATCAGGCCGGTCTCGTAGGCGTAGATCACTGCCTGGACACGGTCGCGCAAGCTGAGCTTGCCGAGGAGCCGTGAGACGTGCGACTTGACGGTCGCCTCGGAGACAACCATGGCGGCGGCGATCTCGGCGTTGGAGAGGCCGGCGGCGAGCATGTGCAGGACCTCCTCTTCGCGGTCGGTGAGGCCGGCCAGTTCGTGGGCGTCGCGTGATACGGCGGCGGGTAGGCGGCGCCCAACCTGGTCCAGCAACTGGCGGGTTACTGCGGCCGATAGGACCGCGTCGCCGGCCGCGACGGCGCGCACCGCTGCGAGCACGTCGTGGGTCGGTGCGTCCTTGAGCAGGAACCCGCTTGCGCCGGCGCGCAGCGCGTCGATGATGTACTCGTCCAAGCCGAAGGTTGTGAGGATCAGTACTCGCTGATGCGGTAACCGGCGGGTGGCTTCGATGCCGTCCATCACGGGCATGCGGATGTCCATGAGCACGACGTCGGGGCGCTGCGCTCTGGCCAGGCTGACGGCCTCATGTCCGTTTTCGGCCTCGCCCACGACGGTGATGTCGCCGGCGGATTCGAGGACCGATTTGAATCCGGCGCGCATCATCGGCTGGTCGTCGGCGATGACGACGCGTAGCGGCGTCATAGATCGCCTGCGAGATACGGCAGCACGGCGGTGACCTCAAATCCTCGCCCCGCCCGGGGATGGGCGCTCAGTGTCCCCCCAAACATCGCCACTCGCTCGCGCATGCCGACGAGGCCGTACCCGTCGCCCGGCGTGTGCTCCCTCTGTGAGTCGGTCCTCTCGCCGGCGTCGGCGATCGTCAGCCGCAGTCCCTCGTCGGAGTAGTCGAGGGTCACATGCGTATCTGCGCCGGCGGCGTGCTTGACGACGTTGGTGAGGGCCTCCTGAACGATGCGAAAAGCCGAGAGGTCTTCGCTCTGGGGCAGCTCCCGTCGCCGGCCGTGCACGGTGAACTCGACGCGCAGACCGGCCGAGCGGGCTTGCTCCACGAGCCGGTCGATGTTTGCGAGACCCGGCTGTGGCGCGAGCTCCGCTGCCGCGCCATCGGTGCGCAAGAGGCGGAGCGTGCGGTGCATTTCGGCCATCGCCTGGCGGCCGAGGTCGGCGATCGCTCGCGCGTCGCTCGCGACACGGGGATCGTCGATTGCCGCTCCGAGTCCCTGCGCCTGCACCACCATCAGGCTCACGTTGTGAGCGATCACGTCGTGAAGCTCCTGGGCGATGCGCACGCGCTCCAGGGCGACTGCGCGATCCGCGAGCAATTCGCGCTCGCGGTCGAGCCGCTCTGCGCGCTCGCGAAGGCTGTCGATCAGCCTGCGGCGCGTGCCGACGTACAGACCGACCGCGACCGCGGCGGCACACGATCCCGCGCTGCCGATCGCAAACCCAAGCAGCCCGCCCGCGTCGAGGGCGCCGCCCCAGCCGGCGGTCGCGACGATCGAAGCGACGGCGACTGCAAGCGCGGCGGCCGTGGGAAGTCGCCACGAGCGGCGGGAAGCCATGGCGTAGAGGACCACGAGGGCTGGCAGCAGCAGTGCCGGGTCGTCGGGGATCGCTTCCAGGACCACGATTGCGAGTAGCAGTGCCGGAATTGGCCGGCGCTCGCGCCAGAGAACCGCGAGCACGGCGACGAGCGCGAGGAGCAGCACGAGCGGCTCGTGGTGGTGTGCCGCGGTGATGCTCAGCGCGAGGATCACGGGGATCGAGACGATCGCGGCGAGTTCAACGTCGCGGCGAGCGAGCGAAAACCGGCCGGTGCGCGCGTTTGGGGCCGGGGGCATCGTTTGAGGATAGCCCTGGCCCCGCGCGATCAAGCCGCAGCCAACGCGCACCTACTTCACACGTCGCGGCGCATCAGGACCACCGCGCCGACGGCGAGCGTCGCGGCGCAGTAGCCGGCGAATACCGCCAGACCGGCCCATGGCGAGAGCGTGTGGGCCTGGACGGTGATGTCCATGATCGCCGAACCCGCGTTGCTCGGCAGGTAGGGATCGATCGCATTCGCGAGACTCGACGGCAGGATCCCGACGAGCGGGGGGATCACGAACATGACAGCTGCGAACGTCGCGATCCCGGCAGCTGTGTTGCGCAGGATCGTCCCGAGACCCAGGCCGAACAAACCCACGAGCATCAGGTAGAGGGCCGACCCGACCACTGCGCCCGCGACGCCGGCGTGCGAGAACGAGATCTGGATGTGCTCAGATGACAGCAACGCCTGTCCCGCGAAGAACGCGATCAGCGTCGACGGGAGCGCCACCGCGAAGCCGACGAGCGCGAGCACGCCGACCTTGGCTCGCAGCACCGGCAGCCGCGTGGGCACCGCGGCGAACGTTGAGCGGACCATGCCGGTGCTGTACTCGCCGGTGATCAGCAACACGCCCAGCACGCCGATCGCGAGGACACCGAAGTTCACGCCGAGCAGACTCGTGGACAGAGGATCGAACGTCGCCTTGTCAGCGAAGCTCATCGAGCTCCAGCGCGACGCGGTCGCCGCGCTGGCGATCACACCGAAGCCAATCGTCGTGACGGCGGTGATCAGAAGCGTGTACCACGTGGAGCGCAGTGACCGGAGCTTGGTCCACTCCGAGCGCGCCACGCGGCCCTGGGTAACGTGCGTTGCAGGGACTTCCCGCGGACGGAGAAGTGTGACGGTGGCGGAGCTCATGCTGCGATCCTTTCCGGCTCGTCGATGGTGGTGGTTGCGGTACTGTCGGACCCGCGGTACTCGATCGCATCGTGGGTGAGCGCCATGAACGCCTCCTCGAGGGAGACCTCCACCGGAGTGAGCTCGTACAGGACGAACCCGCTCGATGCAGCGCTGCGTCCAATGTCGTCGGAGGACAATCCCTCGATCTCCAGAACCCCGGGCGCGTCGCTCGACACCCGCACGTCGGGCGCCAACAGCAGTTCGCGCAACTCACCCGCCTGCGGCGTACGGACACGGACGACGTTCCGCGACGAGTCGCGCACGAAGTCGCTCACGCTGATGTCACGAATCAGACGCCCGCGCCCGATGATGATCAGGTGCTCGGCCGTGAGAGCCATCTCGCTCATCAAGTGCGAGGAGAGAAAGACGGTGCGACCCTCGGCCGCGAGTGAACGCAGCAGATCCCTGATCCAGTGGATCCCGTCCGGGTCCAGCCCATTGATCGGCTCATCGAGAATCAGCACCTTCGGATCGCCCAACAGCGCCGCGGCGATCCCCAAACGCTGACCCATCCCGAGTGAGAACTGACCCACGCGCTTACGCGCAACACCGGCAAGGCCCGCCAGCTCGATCAACTCATCGACCCGCGCTCGTGGGATCCCATGCGTCTGCGCCAGCGCCAGCAGATGGTTGTACGCCGAGCGGCCCGGATGCACAGCCCGCGCCTCCAACAGCACCCCAACCTCATGCAACGGGGCAACGTGGTCACGGTAGGGCTTACCGCCCACCGTCACCCCGCCGCTCGTCGGCGCATCCAGACCCAGGATCAGACGCATCGTCGTCGACTTCCCCGACCCGTTCGGACCTAGAAATCCAGTAACGACGCCCGGCCGAACCGTGAACGAGAGGTCATCGACCGCGGTCTTTTCGCCATAGCGCTTCGTCAAGCTACTCACATCGATCATCGTCGGGCTCCATCTCGTAGGCGGCTGTAGCAACCTCGACAACGCTAGGCCTGCCCGCCTTCGATGACATCGGCCATCATGCGAGAGAAGGGCGCAGCGAGCGAACGACATGACGTTGGCGTTTCATCCGCAAGGATGAGCGCTCTCAGCAGTCAAGTCGTTCGCGCGTGAGGCCAACGGTGCCCTCCCACGCCAACGGCACGAACGCCGATCCCCGCCAGCCACCCATCGTGGGGATGAACGGCTCGAGGATCGGAAGGTCCTGAGACAGTGGCCCGAAGGAAGCACGTTCGGGCTCAGCCTGCTCGGCGAGGCGCTGGTGCTATTCGCGCGCTCGGGCGGTGCCGCGGCCGCGATGGATCACATTGCAGGTCGGCGGCGAGCGCCACTCATGACGATCACTCGTCGTGCTCGCCGCGGCCCCGAGCCAGAGACCGCAGCTCTCGGCGGAGCAGGATCGACGGGCCGCCGATCAGCTCCCATGAGCGCGCGATTCCGATCAGGAAGCAGACAATCACAAGCACCGCGATCGTCGTCACAGGCCCGTCGCGCCTGGCGTTCGACAACTCCGTCAGCCCGGCGGCGAGTTGGAAGCCGAACGTCACAGCCAGACTGACCAGAAACACGGCATCCCGCAGCTGCTCACCAGGCTGGTCTCGTCGCACTCGCAGCAGTGAGAGCAGAGAGGCGAACACAAACACCAAGCCCAAGATCGAGACCACGAGCGCCGTCCAGCCGAGCCGCACCCCGGGCACAAGTGCGAACAGCGACACCACCAGAGCGTTCGTGAACGCGGTCAGGGCGGCCGACGCGCGAACCCGATGCGCCTGAGACCCATCTTCCGCAACTCGCTCATGAGCCACGGAAATCGCGACGAACAGCAGCCCGATCAACGTCCCAGCGACCGTCGCGGTGGCACTGAACAAGCTATGAAATCCGCTCGGAACCACGGCTCAATCGTGTCCCAGCCATCGGACGCGAGGTTCCGTGCCCGCCGCCTCGCCTCCGCCTCGCCACCGCGCCCGCCGCCTCGCGTCACCGCTCAGCCGGGAGCCGCTCAACGAGAAGAGGCCGTTCTTGAGCGTCCACCACAGCTCAGACCGGGCTTGCGCCAGCCGGCGGGCGGCGGCTCGGCTCGGTTCGCGTGGTTGCGGTCCGCCTGGCGCCAGTGGCCGGCTCGGTTGCCCGAGCCCGTTGCCGCGGCGTCCGTTGGGTCTCTGGTGATCCGATCGAGCCGCACTGTTGCGGTGTCCAAGCGATTGCGTGTGCGGGCCGGCCTCGCCGGCCTTCTAGAGTGATGGTCGGATGTCTCTGGAACTTTCGATCCTTGATCTTGCCCCGATCGGCCCCGGCCAGACGGCGACCGACAGCTTCGAGGTGAGCGTCGCGCTCGCTCAGCGCGCCGAGCAGCTCGGTTACAAGCGCGTCTGGTATGCCGAGCACCACAACATGGCGAGCATCGCCTCTTCGGCGACGAGCGTTCTGATCGCTCACATCGGCGCGCACACGGAGACGATCCGGCTTGGTGCGGGCGGTGTGATGCTGCCGAACCACGCGCCGCTGGTGATCGCCGAGCAGTTCGGCACGCTGGCCGCGATGTATCCCGGCCGGATCGATCTCGGCCTTGGGCGTGCGCCCGGTTCCGATCAGAACACGATGTTCGCGCTGCGCCGCGACGCCGGCTCTGCGGCGAGCTTCCCGCAGGACGTCCGCGAGCTCCAGGGCTATCTGAGTGGCAGAAGCCTCGTGCCCGGTGTGGACGCCGTCCCGGGAATGGGATCGAACGTGCCGCTCTACATCCTTGGCTCCTCGATGTTCGGCGCGAAGCTCGCGGCGGCGTTTGGGCTGCCGTATGCGTTCGCATCTCACTTTTCGCCGGAGCTGCTGGACCAGGCGATCGCCGCCTACCGCGCCGAGTTCACACCGTCCGAGGTCCTCGAGAGCCCGTACGTGATCGCCGGCGTCAACGTCCTCGCGGCAGACACCCTTGCGGAAGCGCAGGCCCAGCTGCAGGCGGTCAGGCGCATGCGCGCCATCGGACTGTACGGACGGAGAATCGGCGTGAACCCGCTCGAGGCCACCGATCAGCAGGCCGACCAGCTGCTTGCCGCCGGCATGGCTGCGCAGGTCGATCAAATGCTCACGTTCACGGCGCTCGGCCCAGCTGAGGACGTCCGCGACTACCTCGCCGAGTTCGCCGAGCGCACGACGGCCGACGAGCTGATCACCGCCCACCACGCCCGCGGTGTCGATGCGCGCCTGCGCTCGGTCGAGGTTCTGGCCGAGGCAATGCTTCAACCCAGTCAGAGTCGGTAGCGGTTCGAGGACAACGCGGTTCTGAGTGCGACACGAACCTCCTGTCGTGGCCTCTTGTACTCGGGGCGACGTGGCGCGGGCTGGGAGCGTCGCGTCACGTCGCGGAGGGACAATCAAGCAGCGAATGCGAGCTGTCGATACACGGTTCGTGGAGTCGGTCTGGCGGCGACGCGCACGGCGAGCGGTACTTGCAGCTGCCGCGTGCTCTCTGATCGTCGCCGGGGCTGCCGACGGCAGCGGCCGTGCGGCGGCGGGCGGCGCGCCGATCCCGTGGCCGTATCGCCATCTCGAGCTCGGACTCACCAGCGGTCCTGGGGGTGCTGCCGCTCTGGCGTCCGTCGCTCCGTTCGGCTTTCGCTACCAGTACCTCGCCGGTGGTGTGAACACGGGCCAGGACTGGCCGCATTGGAATCCGAACGGCTCGTTCGTCAGCCTCTACATCGCGGAGTCGCAGGCGCACCACATCATCCCCGTCTTCTCCTATTACGAGATCCGCCAGTCGCGGCCCGGAGCCGGCGTTGCCGACGAGGCGAGCGCCGACCTCGGGAACCTCGCCAATGTCGCGACGATGCGCAGCTATTACCTCACGCTCGAGTTGTTCTACAGGCGCGCGGCCTCGGCGACGGGCCCGGTCGTGCTGCAGCTGGAGCCCGACCTGTTCGGCTACGTCGAGCAGCACGCCGGCCACGCCGGTGCGTCAACCGTGCCGGCGGCGGTGGCGTCGACCGGAATCGCGGCGCTGCGCGGTCTGCCGAACACGGCGGCCGGCTTTGCGCAGGCGGTGCTCGCGCTGCGCAACCGCCTCGCCCCCCGGGTGATCGTCGGCTATCCGATCTCGATCTGGGGCACCGGCAAGGACATCCACCTCAGTCACCCCTCCTCCACCGAGGTCGACCGGATGGCAACGGCGGCCGTCGCGTTCTATCGCTCGCTGCACGCGTCCTTCGACGTGACGTTCACCGAGCTGACCGACCGCGACGCCGGCTACGCGGAGGTCGTCAACGGCGAGGGCTCCGCCGCGTGGTGGGCGCCCGTCGACTTCAACCACGACCTGCGCTTCCTGCGCGACTACCACGCGCAGATCGGGCTTCCGATCGTCATGTGGCAGATTCCGCTCGGCAACACGGTGTTCCCGATCGTCAACAACACCCCGTATCACTACAAGGACAACAAGGTGCAGTGGCTGCTCGGGACCGCGGGCGGCGCCCATCGGCGCGCGTTTGTGAACGCGGGCGGGGCGGCGCTGCTGTTCGGCGGCGGTCAGGCGCAGGACACCGACGCCGGCGACGCGTCGGGCGACGGGCGTCCCGACGACGGCGGCTACTTCGACGCCCGCGCACGCGCCTACTATGCGGCCGGAGCGCTGCCGCTGCCGGCTGTCAAGCGCTGATCGGTTGCCAACGCACTGATCTCAGGTGGGTGCGCGTTTGGCTGCGCATTCCGGCGCGCTCGCGCCGGGGCGCTGGCCGGGGGCGGTCGACGTCGTGGCAGGCAGGGCCGGGATCCGGTGCTCAGCAGGTCGGGTTTCGCAGGGCGGTCAGCGCCCGGTTCCCGAGCCTGCGGGTGCCGCTCCTCGGTCGCGTCACGACACGGGTGTGGCCAGCGGCGGATGGTCGGGCGGTCCGGGTTCGTGGCGTGACAGTTTCGACAGGGCCGAGGTCGACTCGCCCGTTTCGGCGATTGCGGCACGCAGCGCCTGCTCGAAGGATCGTGGGGTGAAGTCGAAGAGCGCCATTCCCGACGGATCGGTGACGGTCGTCTCGGTTGACAGCCCCTCGATCAGAGGCCTTGCAACGCCCGTGTCGACGGGTGTGACGAGGCCGATCCAGTGCGAGGAAAGCCACGGCGTCAGCAGCGGTACGGGGATGCGCGGCCGACGGCGCAGGCCCAGCACGTCGGACATCGCGTCGAGCATCTGGCCGTAGGTGAGTATTTCGGCCGATCCGATTTGGATCTCGCGTGCGCGCGTCTCGGCAATCCCCGGAGCCTCGGTGAGGTAGCGCAACACGTCGTCGATGCCGATCGCCTGCGTCGGCGTGGAGAGCCACGCCGGTGCGAGCATCACCGGCAGGCGCTCGACGAGCGAGCGCAGCGTTCGGTAGCTCTCCGAGCCGGCGCCAACCACCATCCCGGCGCGAAACCATGTCAGCGGCGGTCCCTCCGCTCGCAGCACCTCACCGACGCGCTGACGCGAACGCAGGTGCTTTGAACCGGGATGGTCGCCGAGGCCACCGAGGTAGATGACGCGGTCGATGCCGGCAGCCATCGCGAACCGCGCAAAGTTCGACGCGGCGGTCACGTCGCGCTGCTCGTAGTCTGAATTGCCGCCGCGACCCATTGAATGCACGAGGTAGTACGCGGTCGAAAAGTCGCCATCGATCGCACGCAGCGAATCCCTGTCGAGCATGTCGGCGCGGTACACCGTCACCGCCGGGTCAAGAACGACCCGGCTTGGGTCGCGGACGACGGCACCGACCGGCTCGCCGAGCTTGAGAAGCTCGGACACGAGCCGGCTGCCGATGTAGCCGGACGCTCCCGTGACGAGCATCGTCACGTGCGCATGCCTGCCTTCGCCGTAGTCCGCGCGGGCCGTGGGTTCGCCGTAACCGTCGCGGGCCGCGCGGCACGTCGGACCTGCGTGAAGCCCGGTCCCGGGTGAACGTCCGTGACTTCGGGCGCGGGCGACAGAGTCGTGCTGGCCGCGGCCGACAGATGGGGCGCCAAGCGCGCGGGCCAGGACATCACGACGGCCAGGGCGACAACGATCGCGGCGACGAACGCCACGTTTACGACTGTGACAAGTGTGGTGGTCACGGTTGGCTCCAACATCTCCTCACGGACGCCGTCGATACGTCGGCGAGCGCAAGGCCAGTAGTGGGGCGGGCTGATGACGCGAAAACGTGTTCGCGGAGAGGAACTCGCCGTTTGGCGAGCGAGGTGGGCCGGCAAACGCCAGTCCCGCCACGAACCGGAGAGGAGCCTCAGCGTTCTAACCGGTTACAGCGTCCATCGACAGCGTCGCCGCCAAGGTTGAGCGTATTCGGGAACACTCGGCACCTTGCAGCCGGCCGGCGCAGCTGAGGCGTCCGTGAGCGACTCCGGCAGCGCGCCGTGGCGAGAGGCCCGGTCGGGCCGGGGCGGCTTGGGGCCTCGAGCATCAGCCCGGGTTGTCAGACTCGGTCGAAGCGTCCGGCCGATGTCAGTGGCGTGCGCTGGACCACTTCTGGGAGGTACTCGTCGAGGAACACTCGCGCCACGAGTTCC
>Ga0265320_10001878_pt1 | contig 14839 bp, 9 predicted proteins | sample 4827metaG_FD_202087 | JGI IMG/M metagenome (GOLD analysis project Ga0265320, IMG submission 202087) | Rhizosphere microbial communities from Carex aquatilis grown in University of Washington, Seatle, WA, United States - 4-8-27 metaG | ecosystem: Host-associated > Plants > Roots > Rhizosphere >...
GTTGTCCCGCGCCACACGCGGGGATTTGCAGCGGACGGATGTCGATATTTCCGCCCTGGCGGCCTCCATGCGGGAACAGATGAAGGCCGCCGGAACCGATACGGCCACGACCTGGGAAATCGAGCCGGGACTCACGGTTTGGGGCGATTGCCGACTGATCGAGGCGGTGATGCAGAACCTGCTGGACAATGCGGTGAAATACGCCGCCAAAGCCACCGAGCCGGCAGTTCGTGTCTACGGGCGGTGCGACGCGGCCACCACCACCATCTTCGTGGCCGACAATGGCGTCGGGTTCGACATGGCCCATGCGGAAAAGCTGTTCAAGCCGTTCCAGCGTCTTCATCGCCAGGATGAATTTCCCGGCATCGGCATCGGTCTGTCCACCGTCAGCCGCATCATCCAGCGCCATGGCGGCGCCATTTCAGCCGAGGCCGCCGTCGGCGGGGGAGCCACCTTCCGGTTCTCCCTTCCGCGGTCGGGCTCCCCCCGCCAGGAAGGAGAACCGTCGTGAATAAATCAACGCTGCTTCTGGTCGAGGACAATCCTCAGGATGAGTTGCTGATACTGCGGGCGCTGCACAAGGCCAACGTCGCCAACCAGATCGACGTTGTTCGCGATGGCCAGCAGGCCCTGGACTACCTGTTCGGCGTCGGCGAGTTCTCCCATCGCAGCGATGCCGCGTTGCCGGTGGTGGCCCTGCTGGATATCAATCTGCCGCGCGTGGGCGGTCTCGAAGTGCTGGCGAGGTTGCGGGACGATCCCCGCACCCGATTGCTGCCGGTCGTCATCCTGACCTCTTCCGACGAGGACCGGGATCGTCTGAGGAGCTATGAGCACGGCGCGAACAGCTTCGTGCGCAAGCCGGTGGATTTTCATGCCTTCGCGGAATGCGTTTCCAGGCTGGGCATCTATTGGGTCGCCGTCAATCAGCCGCCTCGGAATGGCGGCGCGGCATAGGCCGCGGCCATCGCTATAGCGTGCTGCCCAAAATGCGCATCACGCTATAGGCTTTATCATTTTCCCTCGCCGGGCGGGCGCATCCGCGCCCTTGGCCGCGCCCTCAACGGGCGCTGGAGCGATATTCAAGGCGCGCCGCTCCAGGCCGTCTACAGCACGGTCTTCAACTCGCCGAGGAAGTCCCCGACCACGGTGCTGAGCTGTTCCGACTGGAGGGACAACTGGTGGGCGGCGCTCAGCACGTCGCCGGCGGCCTGTCCGGTCTGGTCGGCTCCTTCCGAAAGCTTGTGAACATTGCCGCTGACCTGGGTGGCGCCGGCCGAGGCGCGTTCCACGTTGCGGGCGATCTCACGGGTGGCGGCGCTTTGCTGGTCCACCGACGCCGCGATGGCGGTGGTATAGCGGTTGATGTCGGTGATGGTGCCTGCGATGGAACGGATCGCCTCGGCGGTTCCGGTGGCCGCCGACTGGACGGCGGCGATCTGTTCGGCGATCTCGCTGGTGGCCCTGGCGGTCTGGGTCGCCAGGGTCTTGACCTCGCTGGCGACCACGGCGAACCCTTTTCCGGCCTCGCCGGCGCGGGCCGCCTCGATGGTGGCGTTCAAGGCCAGCAGGTTGGTCTGTGACGCGATGTCGTTGATCAGGTTCACCACCTCGCCGATCTTGTTGGAGGATTCCGCCAGGCTTTCCACCATGGCGTTGGTCCGGGCGGCCTGATCCATGGCGGCGCCGGCGATGGAGGTGGATTGCTCCACCTGCCGGCTGATCTCGTTGATGGCGGCCGACAGTTCCTCGGCGGCGGCGGCCACGGTCTCCACATTGGTCGAGGCCTCCTCGGCGGCGGCGGCGACGGTGGTGGCGGTGCCGCTGGTGTCGGCGGCGGTCTGCTCCATGCCCTGGGCGGTGGCCTGCAGTTCCGTGGCGGCGGCGGCGGTCAGACGGACCACCGAGCCCACCGTATCCTCGAAATGCCGGGTGACGGTGGCGAAATCGCCGACCTTGCGCTCGATGGCGCTGGTGGCGGCGTTGATGGCGCGGGCGCCGTGCAGGAAATGGCCCATCATGCCCCGCTCGACGATCCGGCGGTGGTACTGCCCCCGGGCCACGTGCTCCATGGAGGCCGACGCCTCGCGCACGAAACTGTCGGAGCGGTCGATCAGCTCGTTGACGGAATGCAGCAGTTCGCCGACCCGTCCTCCTTCGCGGATACCCACCAACCGGGCTTCGAAATCGCCCCGCGCCACCGCCTGAACGGTCTTCACCGCGCTGTCGAGGGCGCGCCGCAGCCGCAGGATGTATCGCATGGCCGCCAGCGAAACCGTCAGCCCGGCCAATGCTACCGCGGTGGTCGCGGGCGAGGGGCTTCCGCCGGCGGCCTCCGCCACCGGGATCAGGACGAACAGGACCGCCGTGGCCGCAGCCGCCAGCCGCACTCTATAGAGAGAAGATGAACTGATCATAGCGGACGCCCTTCTCCTCGAGGTATCCCCGCAACAGGTCGCCGGAGGCCTGCAGCCCCTCCTTGGGGCCGGTGGCCTGCTGCTCGCAATCGGTCAGACGGCGATAGAGGGGGATGATGATGCCTTCCAGCGGCTCTCTGTCGGGGACCCGCCGGTTGGAGTGGTAGCCGACGATCCGGTGATCCGCGTCGAAGCTGGGCGTCACATGGGCCAGGACCCAGTAGTGATGTCCCTGCTTGGTGCGGTTGACCACGTAGGCGAAGATCTCCCGGCCGTCCTGCAGCGCTTCCCACAGCATCTTGAAGATGCATCGCGGCATTTGCGGATGGCGGATCAGGTTGTGGGGTTGGCCGATCACCTCCGCCTCGTCGAAGCCGCTCACCGTGAGGAAGGTGCGGTTGGCGTAGGTGATGATGCCCTTGAGGTTGGTCTTGCTGACAATGACATCGTTCTCGTTGAAGAACGTTTCGACGCCGGTAAGGCGCTCGCTGTGCCGCATGGGATGTCCCTCCCTTTCATAAGCACAGTTGAATTATGCCTTTTCCTTGCCTGTTGTGGACTGCGCGTTGGTATTGCTCGAAAAGTCATGCCTTTCGGTTGAATTAGGGTGCGGACCCGATCACCCTCCATGTTGCGAAAGATGACGGAGGCTGTCGCAACGTGAGGGTGTATCTTGTAGCTATTGAGCGTATTCATACCGTATGTGGCGGGTTCCGGTGGCACGGTCCCGCCCGGCCAAGGATTAGGTATTAATCCCATACTGAAGTCCGGACGTATGAATCGTGCCCTCTGTCGAAGGGGTGTGTCCCAATCCTTTTGCCCCCAGTGGTATCGGGACGATGAACTGCCGGGGTGCTGGATCAAAAGGAATTTTCGTTTTGCGGTTGCTGGTCTATCCTGCTTTGGTTTAGGGGGGGGATTCCCCCGGCCTAAGAGGTTTGGGGTAGACCGGATGGGGCGTGTCCTGACACTGCTGATCAAAAGTCCCGGTCTGGGATGGCTGTTGGCCTTGCTCGTCGCGGTGTCGGGCGGTGGGCTGGCCGGGTGGCTGACCCTTTCCACCCGCCACGAGGAGCGCCTGGACCGGCTGCTGATCGAGGCCGAGCGGCGCGGCGTGGAAATCATGTCGCAGACCCTGAACGGCAACGTCATGGGCGCGCTGTCCCTGCTCGGCGCGGTGGCCCAGGACATCAAGTTCGACGCCCGTGGCGAGGTCCCTCCCAATCTTCCCCGCATCGCCGGCCTGCTGGAGGATGTCGCCCGTTCCCACGATGCGCAGGGCGTCTTCGTGGTGGGCGGCGACGGCGTCGTCCATTCGTCCTGGGACAGCAGCGGGCGGCCGTCCACCGGGCTCAACGTCACCTTCCGGCCCTACTACAAGATGGCCATGAAGGGCCAGGACAACGTCTATGCCGCCGTCAGTCTGGCGCGCGGCGACCGGGCGCTGTACTTCACCGCCCCGGTACGCGCCACGGCCCAGCGGGGCAGCGATCCTATCGGCGCGGTGGTGGCCCGCACCGGGCTGGAGCGGGTCGACAGCCTGTTGACGGAACGCGGGGGCATCGCCCTGCTGCTGTCGCCCCAGGGCGTGGTGTTCGCCGGCAGCCGGCCGGAATGGGTCGGGCATCTGGCCGGCGCGGCCACCTTCGAGCGCCTGACCTCGATCCGTGCCCTCAAGCAGTTCGGTGCCATGTTCGAGAAGGCCGACCCGCCGGTGCTGCCGTTCTCCGTCACGCCCGGCATCGTATCCATCGGCGGGCGGCTTCATGCCCTGGCGGTTGCCCAGGTGCAGTGGAACGATCCCTACGGCGACTGGTCGGTGGTGCTGGCCGATGATCTGTCCAGCAGTTCGGCCACCCGCGACGGTGTGGCGGCGGGGCTGACCACCGGCCTCGCCCTGCTGGTGATCGTCGGGCTGCTGCTCAAGCTGGTGCGCGGCCAGCATTCCCAAAGCCTGGCCACCCGGCGCATCGAGCAATACGCCCGCGAGCAGGCGGCCAGCGCCGAGCGCAAGAACCGGCGGGCCGAGGCGGCCATGAAGCTGCAGCGGGCCAGGGGCGTCGCCGATCTGGCCCGCATCTTCCTGGCCGAGGCCCACGACATCCTGGGGGCGCTGCAGGGCGCGGTCTACGTGTTCGAGGCGGACGGCGCATCCGCCATGGGGCTGGCGGCGTCCTATGCCGCGCCTCCCGGTATTGCCGGTGAATTGGCTCCGGGGGCGGGCCTGCTGGGGCAGTGCGTCCTCGACCGCCACGGCCGTGTGCTGGCCGGCGACGAGGTGGAAACGTGGTCCATCCGCTCCGGCCTCGGCAACACCCCACCGGCCGGGGTGCTGATGGAGCCGCTGATGCTCGACGACACGCCGCTGGGCGCCGTCGAGATCGCCATTCTCCGGCCGCCGTCGTCCGGTGATATCGTGCAATTCCGGGAGCTGGCCTCGCTGCTGGCCCTCAACCTTGAAATCCAGCGCCGCCAGCTGAGCGCCGCGCCGGCCCCCAGTGAGGCAACGCCATGAACCGTCTGCTCAACGCCCTGGAGCGCCTGACGCTGAGAACCAAGCTGCTGACCGGATTTTCCATCCTGCTGCTGCTGACCGTTCTTCTGGGGCTGGGCGGCCTGCACAACCAGAGCGTCCTCAATGCCGGCTTTCAACGGCTGTACGAAGATGAACTGAAGGGCATTTCCGGCCTGAAGGATGCGCGGATCGAGCTGGCCAAGATGGGGCGTGCGCTGCGCCAGGCCATCCTGGCCCCCGACGCGGCCGAGCGCGAGCGGGCCGTATCCCAACTGACCGAGGCCGAAGCCGGCCTGCGCCGCGAGATCGAGGAGGCCCGGTCTCACGTTTTCCGCGAGGAGAACAAGCGTAATCTCACCCGCTTCGACGAACAGTTCCGAAGCTATAAGGCCAATGTGGATCAGGGCATGGTCCTGCTCCGCAAGAATACCGCCGAGGCCGCCGCCTTCGTCTCGACCCCCGACTTTCAGCGGGTCGCCGCCGCCGCCGACCTCGCCCTGGCCGCGGTGGCCGACTACAAGGAGGAGCGGGCCCGCATCGAGGCGGCCGACGCCGCCCGGGCGGCCGAGGACGGGATCGTGCTTACCGTTGCACTGCTGATCGGGGCGGTGATCACCAGCCTGCTGGTCGGCTTCGTGCTCAGCCTGTCCATCCGCCGTCCCATCGACAGCCTTAGCGGCGTGGTGGAGCAATTGGCCACCGGCAAGCTGGAACTGGAGGTTCCCGGTACCGCTCTGCCTAACGAAGTGGGCGCCCTGGCCCGCGCCATCGACGTGCTGCGCGCCGATTCCCGCCAGATGGAGGAGCAGCGCTGGATCAAGACCCATCTGGCCGCCATTTCCGCCGAGCTGCAGAGCACCGCCAATCCCGCCGAACTGGTCCGCCAGCTATTCTCCATGCTGGCCCCGCTGCTCAAGCTGGGGCAGGCGGCCTTCTATCTGCTGGACGAGAGTGGAGCGCGGCTGATGCTGCTGGGCGGCTATGCTCACCGCGAGCGCAAGAGCCTGGAACAGGGCTTCGCCATCGGTGAGGGGCTGGTCGGTCAGTGCGCCCTGGAGCGTACTCCCATCATCATCACCCAGCCGCCGCCCGACTATATCCGCATGGGCGGGGCCACCGGCGATATGGCCCCCAAATCCATCGCGGTGCTTCCGGTGCTGCGCGGTGACAGGCTGCTGGCGGTGGTGGAATTCGCCGCCATCGAGGGCTTCGGTCCCCGTGATCAGGCCCTGCTCGACGGCATCATGCCGGTCCTGGCCATGAGTCTGGAGATCATCGAGCGCACCAACAAGACCCAGCAATTGCTGGCCGAGACCCAGATTCAGGCCGCCACCCTGGCCGCTTCGGAGCGGCAGATCGCCGCCCGCAAGCAGGAGCTGGAGGTCATCAACGACCAACTGGCCGAGCAGGGCCGGCTGGTGGAGGAGCAGGCCGGGGAACTGGGCCGCGAACGCTCGCTGCTGCGCTCGCTGATCGATTCCATCCCCGACGTCATCTTCGTGAAGGACATGCTGGGTATCTACATCGTCGGCAATCAGGCGCTGTCCAACCTGCTGGGCCGGCCGCTGGACCAGATCGTCGGCAAGAGCGATTTCGATATCTTTCCCGCCGACAAGGCCGAGCAGTTCCGCGACCGCGATATCGCCATGCTGGCCGAGGGCGAGCGGCACACCGACGAGGAAGCCGTCACCTATCCCGATGGCCGCAAGGCCCATCTGGAAACCACCAAGGTGCCGCTGCACGGCCCCGACGGTGCCCTGCTGGGGCTGATCGGCGTGTCCCGCGACATCACCGGGCGCAAGCTGGCCGATATGGCCCTGGCCGAGGCCGAGGAGCGTTCGCGTCTGATCCTGGGATCGGTGGACGAGGGTATCTGCGGTCTCAATCCCGACGGCTCCATATCCTTCGTCAATCCGGCCGGAGCCCGGATGCTGGGCTTCGAGGCGGAGGATCTGGTGGGCAAGGCCATGCATGCCCTGGTCCACCACACCTATCCCGACGGCAGAGACTTTCCCCGCGAATGCTGCCCGATGTTCCTCACCAGCCAGGACGGGCAGCCGCGAAGCGTGGACGATGAGGTGTTGTGGCGCAAGGACGGGACCAGCTTTCCGGTGGAATACGGCACCACGCCAGTGGTCAAGGACGGCCGAGTGGTGGGCACCGTGGTGTCGTTCCGCGACATCACCGAGCGCAAGGCCGCCGCCGAAGCCCTGGCGGCCGAGCGGGAGCGGCTGCAGAACATCCTGGACCGCAGCCCGATCAGCATCGCCATCACCACCGGCGGAATCATCCGCTTCGCCAATCCCATCGTGAATGAGAAGTTCGGCTTCCATGTGGGCGACAAGGCCCCCGACGTCTACGTCCGCAAGGAGGATCGCGACGCCTTGCTGGCCGCCATGAAGCGGGACGGCATCGTCACCAACCAGGAAGTCCAGATGTGGAGCGTCGACAAGACGCCGCTGGACATGCTGGTCACCTATATGCCGATCACCTATATGGGCGAAGCCGGCGTCCTGGCCTGGCTGTTGGACATCAGCGACCGCAAGGGGGCGGAGAACGCCATTCGCGATCAGGCCATGTTCCAGCAGGCCATGGTCGACACCATCCCCTATCCCCTGTTCTACAAGGGGGCGGACGCCCGTTTCCTGGGCGTCAACCGCGCCTACGAACAGACCTTCTCCATCGGCCGCGAGGCCCTGGTGGGCAAGTCGGTTCTCGACCTCGACTACCTGCCGGAAGCCGACCGCATCATCTATCAGGCCGAGGACGAATCGGTCATCGCCAGTGCCTCGGCGGTGCAGAAGGAGATGCCCATTCCCTTCGCCGACGGCAAGATTCACGACACGCTCTACTACGTCTCGGGCTTCCGCAAGGCGGACGGCTCGCCCGGCGGGCTGGTGGGCACCTTCGTCGACGTTTCTGACCGCAAGAAGGTCGAGGAGATCGAACGCTTCAACCGTCTGGCTCTGGGGCGCGAGCAGCGCATCATCGACCTGAAGCGCGAGATCAATGCCCTGGCCGGGCGGCTGGGGCAGGTCCTGCCGTTCCAATCGCCGGAACAGGCCGAATTGATGGACGAGGCGGCGGTCGCCGTCATCGCGCCCCACGCCACCCTGGATGCCGTCGCCATCCGCGAGGCCTTCGTCACCCTGCTGCGCGAGAATGAACTGCAAAGCCTGTTCGGCGATTTCTGCGAGGCGGTGGGCATCGCCGCCGCCATCATCGATCCCCAGGGCGATATCCTGGCCGCCGCCCGCTGGCAGCGGGCCTGTACCGACTTCCACCGCGTCAATGCCCAGAGTTGCGCCCGCTGTGTCGAGAGCGACACCGAGCTGGCCCTCAACCTCAACGAGGGCAAGGACTACGCCATGTACCGGTGCAAGAACGGCATGACCGATTGCGCCTCGCCCATCGTCATCGGCGGCCATCACGTGGCCAACGTGTTCATCGGCCAGTTCCACACGGCGGAAATCGACGAGGATTTCTTTGCCGCCCAGGCCGACGAACTGGGCTTCGACCGGGCCGAGTACCTGGCGGCGGTGCGCGAGGCGCCGATCATGGCGGAGGAGCGGCTGCCCTTCATCCTGGGCTTCCTGGCCCGCTTCGCCAAGCTGGTCGGCTCGTTCGCCGTCGAGCAGTGGAAGGCGCGTCAGGCCGAACTGGCCATCCGGACCCATGCCGTCGAGGTCAGCCGCGAGCGTATCGCCGCCATCAGTCTGGCCGAGGATGCCGACCACGCCCGGACCGAGGTGGTGGAGTACAAGGAGCATCTCGAGGATCTGGTGGAGGAGCGCACCGCCGAACTGGCCGTCGCCAAGGAGAAGGCCGAGGCGGCCTCCCAGGCCAAGGCCGATTTCCTGGCCAATATGAGCCACGAAATCCGTACTCCCATGAACGCCATCATCGGCATGAGCCATCTGGCCCTGAAGACCGAGCTCAATCCGCGCCAGAAGGATTATGTCCGCAAGATCCAGCAATCGGGCCAGCACCTGCTGGGCATCATCAACGACATCCTCGATTTTTCGAAGATCGAGGCCGGCAAGCTGGCGGTGGAGAACACCGAGGTCCATCTGGACAAGGTGCTGGACAACGTCGCCAACCTGATCACCGACAAAGCCTCGGCCAAGGGGCTGGAACTGGTGTTCGACGTGGCTCCCGACGTGCCCAACGACATGGTGGGCGACCCGCTGCGCCTGGGGCAGATCCTCATCAACTACGCCAACAACGCGGTGAAGTTCACGGAAGACGGCGAAATCACCATCCGGGTCCGTCTGGGCCAGGACTTAGGGGGAGAGGTGGTGCTGCGGTTCGAGGTCCGGGACACCGGCATCGGCCTGACCGAGGAACAGAGGGGGCGTCTGTTCCAGAGCTTCCAGCAGGCGGATTCCTCCACCACCCGCAAGTACGGCGGTACCGGCCTGGGGCTGGCCATCTCCAAGAAGCTGGCGGAACTGATGGGGGGTGGCGTCGGCGTCGAATCCGAGCCGGGCAAGGGCTCGACCTTCTGGTTCACCGCCACGCTGGGCAAGGGTAAGCCGCGCCGCAAGCTGCTGCCCAAGCCCGATCTGCGCGGCCGGCGCATGCTGGTGGTGGACGACAACGAGAATGCCCGCGCCGTGCTGGTCGACATGCTGGTCTCCATGTCGTTCAAGGTGGACGACGTGGAATCCGGTGCGATGGCGGTGGAGGCGGTGCGCCGCAGCGTGGGCGGCGATCCCTACGAGATCGTCTTCCTCGACTGGCAGATGCCCGGCATGGACGGTATCGAGACGGCCTATGCCATCAAGGGCCTCGGCCTTGCCACGACCCCCCACATGATCATGGTGACCGCCCATGGCCGCGAGGAGGTCATGAAAGGGGCGGAGAATGCCGGTATCGAGGAGGTGTTGATCAAGCCGGTCAATCCCTCGCTGCTGTTCGATTCCGCCATGCGTTCCCTGGGAGCGGTGCAGGAGGAGGAACCCGGCGACGAGCGGGGTGCGGAGGTGTCCGATATCGATCTGGCCGGACTGAAGGGTCTCAGGGTCCTGCTGGTCGAGGACAACGACTTCAACCAGCAGGTGGCCACCGAATTGCTGGCCGATGGCGGCGTGGTGGTGGAGATCGCCGAGAACGGCCAGATCGCCGTGGACAAGGTCAAGGTGGCCGCTTACGACATCGTGCTGATGGACATGCAGATGCCGGTGATGGACGGTGTGGCCGCGACGCGTGAAATCCGCAAGCTGGGCCTGTTCACCCTGCCCATCATCGCCATGACCGCCAACGCCATGCAGGCCGACAAGGAACGCTGCCTGGAGGCGGGCATGAACGACCACCTGGCCAAGCCCATCGATCCCGACGAGATGTTCGCCACCCTGTTGAAGTGGCATCGGGCCGCGCCGGTCCCGGCCGTCGCTTCGGCGGCTCCGGCTTCCGTCGCGGCCGTCGCGGCGGAGATTCCCACCGATATTCCCGGCCTGGATACCGTCGACGGGCTGAAGCGGGTGCGGGGCAAGCGGCCGCTTTATCTCGAGATGCTGCGCAAGTTCGCCGCCGGGCAGAAGGGGGCGGTGGACGCGATCCGCAGCGCCCTGGCCGCCGGTGATGCCGCCACCGCCGAACGTCTCGCCCATACCTTGAAGGGCATCGCCGGCAATGTGGGCGCTTGCGGGCTGCAGACCCAGGCCGCCGCCGCCGAGGCCGCGATCAAGGCCGGTGGCGACGCCAAGGCCGAACTGGCGGCGCTGGAGCCGCCGCTGCTGGAGATGACCGGCCGGGTGGAGCGGGCGATGGCGCCCCGGGCCGAGGCCGCCGGTCCCGTCGTGGGTGATGCCGGGGCGGTGATCGGGCAATTGCGTGCCCTGCTGGCCGACAGCGATGCCGAGGCCGAGGAACTGGTGGTCGCCAACCTCGCCCTGCTGCGCTCGGCTCTCGGCGACCGGGCCGACCGCATTGCCCGCCATGTGGGAGATTTCGACTTCGACAAGGCGCTGGCCCTGCTGGACGATAAGCCCGCCGAGGCGCCGGCCCCGGCCTTGCCGGAGATCGACCCCGACGTGTTCGACTTCCAGCGCATGGGGCCGATCTACAAGTGGGACATGGCGCGGCTTGGCCCCATCCTGGCCGCCTTCCTCGACGATGCCGGGGCCAAGGTGGCCCGTATCGAGGCGGAGGCCGACCTGGCCGCGCTGCGCGAGGTCGCCCACGGCCTCAAGGGAACCGCCAACACGGCCGGCGCCATGCGGCTCGGCCGTCTGGCCGCCGATTTGGAGAATGTCGCCAAGGCCGGCAACGGCGAGGCGGTCGCCATGCTGGTGCCGCTGCTGCCCGCCACCCTGGCCGAACTGCGCGACGCCCTCGCTTCCATTCTTGCCGACAAAGGTGCCCCATGAACGAAACGGAACTGCGCCGGATCAAGGTGCTGCTGGTCGACGACGAACCCTTCATCCGGCTGACCCTTCGCCAGATCCTCATGCAGATCGGCATTCCGCCGTCCAACCTTTACGACGCGGGCGACGTCAAGGCCGCCATTTCCGAAACCCTGCGCGTCCGCCCCAGCGTGGTGCTGTGCGACATCCACATGCCGGGCGAGGATGGTTTCGCCTATGTGGCGACCCTGCAGAAGGCTCCCATTCCCGAGGTGGCCTCCACTCCGGTGGTGATGCTGACCTCGGATTCGGGGGAGGAGGCGGTGTTGACCGCCAAGGGCCTCAGGGTTTCCGGCTATCTGGTCAAGCCGGTGTCCATCGCCGCCGTCAAGAAATCCGTCGAGCGCGCCCTGAAGGTGACCCTGCCATGAGCGAGTACAGCCGCCCGACCATCCTGGTGGTCGACGACACGCCCGACAATCTGAAGCTGATGAGCGGCCTGCTCAAGGACCGCTACCGGGTCAAGATCGCCAACAACGGCGAGAAGGCCCTGTCCATCACCGGCTCGGAGGCTCCGCCCGACCTGATCCTGCTGGACATCATGATGCCCGGCATGGACGGGCACGAGGTCTGCCGCCGCCTGAAGGCCGAGCGGACCACCCGCGACATCCCGGTGATCTTCCTTACCGCCATGAGCGGCAGCGAGGACGAGGAGGCCGGGCTGAAGATGGGGGCGGTGGATTACGTCACCAAGCCCATCACCCCGGCGGTGATCCTGGCCCGGGTCGAGACCCACCTGAAGCTCAAGGCCAGTTCCGACTTCCTGCGCGACAAGGCCGATTATCTGGCGGCCGAGGTGGCGCGCCGCACCCGCGAGCTGGCCGCCATCCAGGACGTCACCATCCTCGCCATGGCTTCGCTGGCCGAGACGCGGGATTCCGATACCGGCAACCACATCCGCCGCACCCAGTTCTATGTCCGTGCCCTGGCCGAGAAACTCAAGGACCATCCCCGCTTTTCCGCCGCCCTCGACGATGCCGTCATCGACATGCTGTTCAAATCGGCGCCGCTGCACGATATCGGCAAGGTGGGCATTCCCGACCGTATCCTGCTCAAGCCCGGCCGCTTCGAGCCCGCCGAGTTCGAGATCATGAAGACCCACACCACGCTGGGCCGCGACGCCATCGAACATGCCGAACGGTCGCTGGGCACCCCGGTGGAGTTCCTGGCCATGGCCAAGGAGATCGCCTACGGCCACCAGGAGAAGTGGGACGGCAGCGGCTATCCCCAGGGCATCGGCGGTGACGATATTCCGGTCTCCGCCCGTCTGATGGCGGTGGCCGACGTCTACGACGCCCTGATCAGCCGCCGGGTCTACAAGGAAGGCATGCCCCACGAAAAGGCGGTGGAGATCATCCGGGAAGGGGCCGGCAGCCACTTCGATCCCGACATCGTCGACGCCTTCCTGGCGCTTCAGGACGAGTTCAGGGCCATCGCCGGCCGCTTCGCCGATTCCGACCGGGATATGGACCAGAAGAAGCAGTATCTGGACCAGGCCGGCGCCAAGGGCTGACTTCGGCGTGCGTCGCCATAAAGCTGACGCACTATAGGGCGTCTTCACAGGAGACGCGGCGTCCGGGCATCGGCTATATTTCAGGACTGGGTGGCCGAGGCATCTTGGGTCTGCCCGCAAATATCAAGGTATATCTTTTATTTCAAGGAATTAACCGCCATGGGTGGCGGGCTTTCGGCGCTTGCGGTCTCTCGTTTAAGTGGAGTTGCCATAGTGAATGTCCATCGTCAGGACTCCATTTCCGATGGAATGCACATCGATCTCGGCCGCGTCGCCCATACGGTCACCAAGGCGCTCGACTACGTGGGCATCGACGACCAGAGCCATGGCCGCCGTGTCGGCCTGATGACCCACCGTGTCGCCCATGAGTTGGGATGGGATCGCGAGATGCGGCATTTCGCCCTGATCGCCGGCATGATCCATGATTGCGGGGTATCCTCGACGGCGGCCCACCAGAAGCTGGTCGACGAGATCGAGTGGAAGGGGGCGGGGGAGCACTGCCTGCGCGGCGGCGACTTCCTCGATGGCTTCCCGCCCTTTGCCCAATATGCCGGGGCGGTCCGTTTCCATCATACCAGATGGAATGAACTGCCGGACTGGCTGGACGAGAGCACCGGGCGCGTCGCCAACCTGATTTTCCTGACCGACCGCCTGGACGTGGTGCGCTCCGCCTATCTCTCCACCCACCATGCCTACGAGGTGCTGCGCCACCGCGACCAGATCGTCGCCAAGCTGGCCCCGTTGTCGGGAAGCCTGTTCGCTCCCGACCTGTTCGACGCCCTGAATCAGGCGATCCTCAGGGACAGTTTCTGGCTCGAGACCGAGGACGAATTCCTCGATTCTGCCATCTTCGAGACCCTGTCCTTCTGGGATCACTCCATGATCCTCGGATTCGACGACCTCTTGGCCCTGGGCGAGATGATTTCCCAGATCGTCGACGCCAAGAGTCCGTTCACCCATGACCACAGCCTGCGGGTCGCCGACCTGACCTATGCCGTGACCAACATGCTGGGCTTCTCGCCGCGCCGCCGCCAGATGCTGCGTCTGGCCGCCCTGCTGCATGACATCGGCAAGCTTCGCACGCCGGATGAAATCCTGGAAAAGCCGGGGGCCCTGACCGAGACCGAGCGGGACATCATGTTGCGCCATCCCATGGACAGCAAGATGGTCCTGGCGGCGCTGTTTCCCGGAACGCCCATCGGCCGCTGGGCCTCCAACCACCACGAAAAGCTCGACGGCAGCGGCTATCCGTTCGGCTGGAGCGGCGATCAGATCGATGAGGAAACCCGCGTCCTCACCATCTGCGACATCTTCCAGGCCTTATGCCAGAAGCGTCCCTATCGCGGGCGGCTCCGCGCCGACGAGGTGGTGGCGATCATGCGGAAAATGGTCGAGGCCGGGGAAATCGATCCCACCATCTTCCGCATCGTCGCGGCCAATCAGGACGAACTCTACAAGACGGCGACCCGCGAGGGGCGATAGCGCGACCGTGGTTCCGGCGATGGGGGAATGGCTCAGTACAGATAGTTCATCACGCTGCCGGGCTTGACCGAGCCGGGCGAGGTGATGCGGATATTCTGCTCGTAGGTGCCGACGCCGCGCAGGACGTCGTTGAGGAAAATCCGGGACGAGGTCGGGTCGCTGCCGTCCTCGGAGGTGTCGGTGCCATATTCGAATATGCGCAACGAGGTCTGCGGCGCGAAGCCGCCCCGCCCGTCGCGCTGACGGCGGCTGCCGTCGGGATTGATTCCGTTTTCCTGCTGGAACCGGAGGAGGGATTCCTCGTTGAGGCCCATGTGCTGGGCGTAGTCGAGGCGCTCCACATCGGGCCGGGTCGAGGAGGCGACATTGCGCCCGCCAGTGCCGACACGGGCCGTCGCCGCCGCCACACTGGACGCCGCCGCTGCCGATCCGACCTGTTTGGTGCTCAATGCCATGATTGGGGAGCCTAGATACACAAAACCTAGATTAATCCGACGTTAAGCAT
>Ga0265320_10001880_pt1 | contig 14832 bp, 12 predicted proteins | sample 4827metaG_FD_202087 | JGI IMG/M metagenome (GOLD analysis project Ga0265320, IMG submission 202087) | Rhizosphere microbial communities from Carex aquatilis grown in University of Washington, Seatle, WA, United States - 4-8-27 metaG | ecosystem: Host-associated > Plants > Roots > Rhizosphere >...
GCTCGCAGGCGGCCAGAGCCCGACGGTTGAAGGCGGTCTGCATGGCCCAGGAGCCGAAATCCACCGCGCCGGAGGCCGACACTCGTCCCAACGGCCGGCCGTCGCCATCCACCCGGTAGTCGGAACGGCTTTGGGTGACGATGACCGCCTGGGCTCCCATGGTCCTGATACGGGCGATCAGGGCGGCGACCCGTTGCTGATAGGCGTCGAGCAGGACGGGGTCGACCGCCTGTCCGGGCGCGGGCGCCGGCCCCGCCACCCAGGGACCGTGCGCCACGTCGGTGCCGCCGTGCACCACGTGGGCGTTGCGGGCCTTCAGCGTCCCCTGGATGGTCGAGACCACCTGCACCAGGGCGGAATGATTGGCGACATAGCGCTCGACACGGCGCCAGACGGTGGGCGAAGCCATCTCGTCCCATTGCTGCCGACCCTGCAGATGGGCGTCGTTGACCCCGATATAGGCCAGGACGAAGCGCGGCTTCAGGCCGGGAATCTGCGACAGCCAGCGATCGAAGGCCCGCAGATGGCCCACCGTCGACTGGCCGTCGATGCCGGCATTGACCACCACCGCACCGCCCAGGGCCTGCGACAGGTAATCCTGCCAGGTCTGGCCGTCGCCGATGAAGCGCTGGTCCGTGGTCGAACCGCCGATGGTCAGGATCTGGATGGCGCCCGGGTCCTCGTAAGAACCACGCAATCCCCAGCGGTCGCGGCTGTAGACGGCATCCTTGGGTCCGCCGTAGAGGCCGCTGACATCGAAGACCCGATGGACGTCGCGGGGAATGTTCATGGTTCCCCAACTGGGGCCGAACAGCCAACTGCCGAACACCAGTTCGGCAACCACCAGCCCGGCCAGGAGAACCCCGAGATTGATGGCGACGACCCGCCCCATGGAGGTACGCCCGGCCATCATCGTCTCGCTGCCGCAGAAGTCATCATCGTCTCGCTGCCGCTCGGGCGATCATCATCAGCGCCCGCGAGGTGATCTCGGCGGCCGGCATGCCGGTGGTCTTGCAATCGACCTCGGCCTCGGTCAGCAGGTCCAGCGCCTTGCCCACCCGGTCGGCGGGCCAGCGCGACAACTGGCGGCGGAACCGGTCCGCCGCCTTGAAGATCACCGGCGGCTTCAGGGCGGCCATGGCCTGATCCGCCGACTTGCCCTGGGCCATCAGACCGGCGGCCAGATGCAGGCGCTGAAAGTGCCGCGACACCGAACGCAGCATGCCCACCGGCTGGCCACCCTCGCGCAGCAGGCGGTCAAGGACCCGCTGCGCCCCGGCATGATCCCCATCGGCGGTGGACAACGCCAGATCGTCCAGACCCAGGGCGGCGGTATCACCCACACAGGCGACGGCGTCGTCCAGGCTCACCCGCCCAGGCCCCCCCATGTAAAGCGCCAGCTTGCCCAACTCGGCACGGGTCAGACGGCGGTCGCCGCCCAGATGCTCGGCGAGATAGGCCATGGCATCGGGTTCGGCCATCAGACCGGCGGCCTTGAGTTCTTCTTGGATCACCCCGGCCAGCGAACCGCCCTCGTCGCCGTAGCAGGCCAGGGCGGCGGCGTTGTCGGCGCCTTCAAACAGCTTGCGCAATGAGGAGCGCGGCCCGAGCTCGCCGCCCTCCACCACCACCAGGGCATCACCCATGGGCCGGGCCAGGAACGACGACACCGCCCCGCTCTGACCGTCGCCGGCATCGCGCAGCACCACCACGCGCCGTCCGCCGCCCAGAGCCATGGCGGCGGCTTCGTCGGCGAGACGGGAGGGAATCTCCTTCAGCGCGGCGGGAGAAAGCTCGGCGACCCGGAAGGGATCGGAAGCGTCAGGGACCACCGAGCGGATCAGCCGCTGCACCCTTTCGCGCACCAGCCCCAGATCGGGGCCGAACACCAGGACGGCACGGACGGACGGGTCCGGCGCCTTGACGAACGCCTCGACCCGCGACCCGCTCAGCTTCATCGGCGCGCCTCGCCGGCTTCGTTGCGGAAAATCGAGCGCTGGCGATAGCGTTCGTCGTCGGGATTGGCCTGATATCGTTGAATGGCCGCCGCGATACGGTTGCGAATATCGTCCGCCAGCTGGTTGAGCGCCCGCTCCTCGGCGTCGCGCTCCGTCGCCACACTGGCGTAACGCGGCCCCAGATGGTCGAAATAGACGGTGGTGGTGACGTTTTCGCCCAGAATGCTCTGGCCGTTGCGGGTCAATATGACCTGGGCCGTCATGGCGAGATTGGCGACGGTGGCGAAGGTATCCTTGCGGAACCCGAGATTGCTCACCGTCTCGCTCAAGACAACGTCGAGATTGTAGGTGTAGTCGGCCGCCTCGCCCCGGGGCGACAGGCGCTGCAGCAGGGCATTGCGCAATTGCTGTCCGACGCGGTCCTTGATCGGACCGACGCGGATAGCGGCAAGATCGGCATCCACGCCGGATGCCGCGCCGCTCGGCGTGCCGTACATGGGCCTGAAGCCGCAGCCCGCCGGACCCAGCGCCAGAACAGCGAACAGAAGAAGCGCTCTAGACCACCACATTGACGATCCGATTGGGCACGACCACGACCTTGCGCGCGGGCTTTCCCGACATTGCCGAAATCACCTGGGGTTGTGCAAGCGCCGTCTGCTCCGCCAGGGCGGCATCGGCGTCCTTGGGCAACTCGATGGTGGCGCGCAGCTTGCCGTTGACCTGAACGGCCACGGTGACGCTGTCATCGACCAGCAAGGTGGAATCGGCTTCCGGCCAGGCGGCTTCGGCGAGCAGTCCGTCCCCACCCAGGGCCAGCCACATCTCCTCGGCCAGATGGGGCATCATGGGGCCGATCAGCCGGGCGGTGGCCTCCAGTCCCTCGCGCAGCACCCAGGCGGCCCCGGCATCGGCCCCGGGTAATTCGCCCAGGCCGTTGGTCATCTCGCGGATACGGGCCACCGCCTTGTTGAAGTGGAAGCGCTCCAGATCCTCGCCCACCTGGGCGATGGTCTTGTGGACCAGACGGCGGGCCTTGGCGGCTTCCGGCGACAGTTCCGGCATGGGAGCACCGGCCGGCGGCAATTCGGCGTTGACCACCATGCGCCACAGCCGGTTGACGTAGCGCCAGGCGCCGTCGATACCGGCCTCGGTCCAGTCCAGATCCCGCTCGGGCGGAGAATCGGACAGCATGAACAGGCGCGCGGTATCGGCGCCGTAGCCGTCGATGATACCGGCCGGGTCCACCACGTTCTTCTTGGACTTGCTCATCTTCTCGGAACGGCCGCCGATCACCGGCGCCCCGGTCCCGGTATGGACCAGCTTGCCGTCGGGGCCGGAAACCACCTCGGTGGGGAAGAGCCAGGCGCCATCCTCGGACTTGTAGGTCTCGTGGCAGATCATGCCCTGGGTCAGCAGGCCGGCGAAGGGCTCCTTGACGCCGAGATAGCCGCACTCCTTGAGCGCCCGGGTGAAGAAGCGGGAATAAAGCAGATGCAGCACCGCATGCTCGATGCCGCCGATATACTGATCGACGCTCATCCAGTAATCCGCAGCCGCCCGGTCGAAGGCGACATCGTCGCGGTCGGGCGAGGTATAGCGGGCGAAGTACCAGCTGGATTCGAAGAAGGTGTCGAAGGTGTCGGTCTCGCGCCGGGCGGGCTTGCCGCAGCACGGGCAGTCCACATCCTTCCAGGTCGGATGGTGGGCCAGCGGATTGCCCGGCTTGTCGAAGGTGACGTCCTCGGGCAGGCGCACCGGCAACTGCTCCGCCGGCACCGGCACGGCACCGCAGGATTCGCAATGGATGATGGGGATGGGGCAGCCCCAGTAGCGCTGGCGCGACACGCCCCAATCCCTGAGGCGGTAATTGATGGTGCGCTCGCCGCGGCCCATCTCCTCGATGCGGCGGATGGCCTCGGCCTTGGCCTCATCCACCGCCAGCCCGTCGAGAAAGCGGGAATTGATGGCCTTGCCGTCGCCGGTATAGGCCTCGCCCCTGGCGATGGCGGCCGACACGGCCTCGCCATCGGATGCGGGCTCCACCACCTGGGTCCAGCCCAGGCCGTACTTGTTGGCGAAGTCGAGGTCGCGCTGGTCATGGGCCGGACAGCCGAAGATGGCGCCCGAACCGTAATCCATCAGCACGAAATTGGCGACGTAGATGGGCAGCGTCCATTCCGGATCGAAAGGATGGACGGCCCTGAGGCCGGTGTCGAAGCCCTTCTTCTCGGCGGTTTCGATGGCCGCTTCCGAGGTGCCCATGCGGTTGCATTCGGCGATGAACCCGGCCAGGGCCGGATTGCCGGCCGCCAGCTCGCCCGCCAGGGGATGATTGGCGGCGATGGCCACGAATTTGGCGCCGAACAGGGTATCGGGACGGGTGGTGAATATCTCCAACCGATCAGAACGGCCACCCAGGTCGAACATCAGCCGGGCACCCTCGGAGCGGCCGATCCAGTTCTCCTGCATCAGGCGCACCCGCTCGGGCCAGCGCTCCAGCGTCGCCAGGCTGTCGAGCAGATCCTGGGCGTAATGGGTGATCTTCAGGAACCACTGGGAGAGCAGACGCTTTTCCACCAGGGCGCCCGAACGCCAGCCGCGCCCGTCGATCACCTGCTCGTTGGCCAGCACGGTGTTTTCCACCGGGTCCCAGTTGACCCAGGATTCCTTGCGATAGACCAGCCCGGCCTTGAGAAAATCCAGAAACATCTTCTGTTCGTGGCGGTAATACTCAGGCTCGCAGGTGGCCACCTCGCGCCGCCAGTCATAGGACAGGCCCATGGACTTCAGCTGCTCGCGCATGGCGGCGATGTTCTCGCGCGTCCACTTGGCGGGATGAACGTTGTTCTGGATCGCGGCGTTCTCGGCGGGCAGGCCAAAGGCATCCCAGCCCATGGGATGCAGGACGTTGAAGCCTCTGGCCCGCTTGTAGCGCGCCACCACGTCGCCCAGGGTATAGTTGCGCACGTGGCCCATGTGAATGCGCCCCGACGGATAGGGGAACATCTCCAGCACGTAGTACTTGGGCTTGCCCGGCACGATCTCGGCCTCGAAGCAGCGCTTCTCTTCCCAGGCCTGCTGCCAGCGGGCTTCGGTTTCCTTGACGTTGTAGCGGTCGCCGCTGATGCCTTCCGGGCGCGACATGGGTCCGTCCATTGTTTTTGGTGGGATAGGTTCAAGGTGGCGGGCGGCGGACTTCCGCGCCGCCCATCTCCTTGAATGATTCTATTCGGTCGACACGACCCGAAGCTGACGGGCGCGGGTCAGGATCGAATTCTCGAGATCCACCGCCATCTTGGGGTCGACGCGCACATCCACCCAGTTGCCCGAGCCGTCGCGCACCTGCTTGAACAGCGAAACCTTCACGCCGTCGGCGCGCAGCGTGCGATCGAGGATGAAGACGTTGACCTTATAACGCTCGCTCGGCGTCTCGGGCAGCTGATACCAATCGGTGATGATGGTGCCGCCGAAGGCATCGGCCGTCGTAATGGGCATGAAGGAGACGGTGTCGAGCGACGCCCGCCACAGGAAGGCGTTGACGCCGATACCCACGCCTTCGTTATCCGGCTTGCTCTTGCCGAACAGTCCTTCCGGCCCGAAGATGGTCTCGCGCTTTTCGTTGGACATGCGCGGCGCGGATTCGCCCTTTTCCTTGGTCGGATAGACCGCCTGGGATTCACCGCAGGCCGACAGCATCAGGGTCACACCGATCAGCGCCAGAGCGCCCAGGCCACCCACCGAAATCTTCCTCGTCATCACCGTCTTCACCCCGCCGCGCCGATGCGCCGCCTGTTGGCACGCGAAAATCCTCCGACGGCAGAGCCCCACCGTCGCGACAGGCAACAATGCTACGAGAGACGCCCGCCCTGCAAGCGGTAACGCCAAACGCCCCCGGATGCCCCTTGTGTTGCATCGATGCCACAGTGCGGAGTTTTCGATACAGCGGACGCCCCGCCTTGCTTGACTGTCACCACCGGCCATGGCGTGATGTCGACCGTTCGTTCATTTGGATAGCGGTTGCGGCCATTGGGGGTCGTCGTCGCAAGGCCAAAGAGAGGAGATACCATGAAGAAGATTCTTTGCGCCAGCACCGCGCTGGTTGCCGCCGGCATGTTGACCGCCGGCGCCGCCTCCGCCGCTGAGAAGATCAAGCTGAACGTCGGCGGCTACTCCAAGTGGTGGGTCGTTGGCGCCTGGCAGGAGAAGGAATTCCAGAATGGTGCCAACGGCACCATCGGCGCCAGCGCCAACGGCGGTTCCGCCGCCGGCGTGCAGCGTCAGAACGTCGACGTCAAGGGCGACAACGAAGTCTGGTTCTCGGGCTCGACCGCTCTGGACAACGGCCTGAAGGTCGGCGTCATGATGTCCCTGGAAGGCGGCGGTCACACCGACGGCGTCACCGACGGCATCGACAACAGCTACGCCTGGATCGAGGGTGGCTTCGGTAAGGTGCTGATCGGCGCCCACGCCAACGGCACCGCCCTGCTGCACGTGCAGGCTCCCGACGCCGCCAGCAACTTCGGCAACGGCGGCATGATGATGGGCAACTGGTCCATCACCAAGCCGGCCGGCGTGATGGGCATGAACCAGCGCGTGGGTTACACCACCTCGTCCAACACCACGGCGATCATCTCCGACGACAAGGCCGAGAAGATCACCTACGTCGCTCCGTCCTTCTACGGTCTGACCCTGGGCGCCTCGTACATTCCGAATGTGTCCAAGACCCTGTGGTCCGGCACCTCGGCTGTCAGCAGCGCCAATAACTCCTTCGGTGGCCAGCACAGCCGTGGCGCCGGTTCCAGCGGCATGGGTGCCTTCGGCGGCGCCGCCATGTACGCCAACACTTTCGGCCCGGTGGGCGTGAAGGCCTCGGCCGGCTACGTCTGGGTCGATCTGACCGCCACCGGCGGTGCGGAAAACGCCCTGACCCAGCAGGCCTACGGCGCTCAGCTGTCCTATGCCGGCTTCACCCTGGGTGGTTCGGTGCAGCGTGCCTCTGACGACAAGAAGAATGGCGGCGTGAAGTCTGCCGTTCTGGCCGGCACCGCACAGGCCGGCAACTACGGCGGCAAGGGCTTCCTGACCAACGCCGCGGTCAGCGGCACCGCCGGCGCCGAACTGGACTTCGGTGGCGTGGCTTACGACATCGGCCTGCAGTACGCTTCCGGCCCGTATGCCGTGTCCTTCGCCTACTTCAAGTCGGCGGTGGTCGGTGATACCAACCTGCGTATGGCCAACTCGGTCGCCAACAAGGACGACACCATCGAGGCCTACCAGGCTTCGGGCAAGTACAACCTCGGCCCGGGCGTCGACGTCCTGGCTTCGGTCGGCTACATCGAGTACACCGATCAGCGCTACGGCACGACCTCGACCGTTGCGAACAACCAGTACCACAACGCTGGTTGGACCGCGATGACCGGTCTGTCGCTGGCCTTCTAATCGGCCGTCGACATCTTGTTGGGGAGAGGGCGGCTTCGGCCGCCCTCTTTCTTTTGTGAGCCACGATGACCGCACCCAGTTTCGAACAGGCCGTGCTTCATATGCGGCAGGGCCGGCCGGCCGAAGCCGCCGAAGCCGCCGAGGCGCTGCTGCGCGCCCAGCCGGAGAATGCCCGCCTTTGGCATCTGCTGGGATGCGCCCGCCTGCAACTGGGCCGGGCCGACGAGGCGGCGCGGGATATCCGCCACGCCATCGGCCTCGACGCCGCCAATCCCGCCGCCCACGCCAATCTGGCCCGCGCGCTGCTGGCCGTGCGCGGCGCGGCCGAACGTGACGAGGCCGAAAAGCTCATCCGTCACGCCATCGCCGCCCAGCCGGCCGATCTTTCCTTTCGCCTGACCCTGGCCGAGATCCTGCAGGCCGCCCGCCGCTATCTGGAGGCGGTGAGCGAATTGCGCCAGGCCTTGAGCCTTGCCCCCGGCAATCCCGACGTCGCCGCCACCCTGGCCTCGGCCCTGCATCTGGCGGGCGAAGCCGACGAGGCGCTGGCCCTGTGTGACCGGATACTGGCCGGCGCCCCCGGCCATGTGGGCGCCTGGATCAATCGCGGCAACGCCCATCTGCTCAAGGGCGAGGTCGCCGCCGCCCGCGCCGCTCTCGACCGGGCGGTGGAACTGGCTTCGAACAACAGGCTGGCCCGCTTCAATCGCGGTTTCGCCGCCCTTCGTCAGGAGGATTACCTCGTCGGCTGGGCCGATTACGAAGCGCGGCATGATCGCCCCTTCGCCCGCCTGCCGGACCGGCTGGATGGACGCATCATCCTGATCGACCAGGATCAATACGCGGGCGATACGTTCCAGTATATCCGCTTCGTCCTGCCCTTGCTGGAGCGCGGCGCCCGTATCGTCCTGTCGCTGCCGGCCCGCATGAACGCCATGCTGCGCGTGTGTTTTCCCGCCCATCCCCGGCTGGATTATCACGCCATGGGAACGCCGGAACCCGTCCATGACCACAAGGTCGGCATCGCCAGCCTTCCCCTGCTGCTATGGCCCACCGAGCCGTTCGGCGCCGCCCGAATCCCTTATCTCCGCGCTCCCGACGCGGCGGTGGAGGAGTGGCGTCGCCGCATCCGCCGTCCCGGACGGCTGGCGGTGGCCATCAACTGGCAGGGCAACACGGATTATGATCTGGATCACTTCCGTTCCGTGCCGTTGTCCCATCTGGCGCCCCTGGGCGCCGTGGCCGACCGGGTGGATTTCTTCAGCGTCCACGGCGGCGACGAGCCGGTCGGGCAGGCACCATTTCCCTTGACCCCGCTGCCCAAGGATTGCGACGCCGACGGCGCCTTCCTCGGCACCGCCGCCCTGATGAAGGCTTGCGATCTGGTGGTGTCGTCGGATACCTCGACGGCCCATCTGGCCGGTGCGCTGGGCTGTCCGCTGTGGCTGATGGCCTCGGCCTATCCCGAATGGCGCTGGCTGGATCAGCGGACGGATTCGCCGTGGTATCCCACCGCCAGGCTGTTCCGCCAGCCGTCGGTGGGCGACTGGCGCCCGGTGGCCGCGGCCGTGGCCGAGGCGCTCAGTACCCGCTGAGTGAACCGATCGCCGCCATTCCCGCCGCCGTACCGCGAGGCAGACGGCGCAGGTGCCGTTTGCTCATGCCGCCCAAGGCGATGATCGGCAAGCCGGCGCGGCGCGCCCACAATCCAAACCGTACCGGCCCGATACACGCCGCGCCGGGATGGCTGGCGGTGGGAAAGACCGGCGACAGCAGGGCGGCATCGGCCTCGAGATTCCTGGCCCGCCCCAGAGCCATGGCGCCGTGGCAGGCGATCAGCAGCAGACGCCGGCGACGCCGTACCCAGCCGAGGGCGCCGGCCAGCAGACCGTGACGCGCCAGCCCTTCCGGCAAATGCAGTCCCTCGGCCCCCAGTTCCGCCGCCAGCCGCCAGTCCCCCGCCACGATCAGGACAAGACGCCGGCGCCGGGCCAGGGCCGCCACCGCCTTGGCCATATTCCGCCGTTGATCGGTTCCGTAATGACGCAGGAGCACTCCGGCACCCGGCGGCAGAATTCCCATGGCTTCCAGGGGATCGGGCAGACGAATCTCGTCGGTGACCAGCAGGATACTGGGGGCCGTGTTGAGTCCGGGTCGGGTGTTTGCTACGGTCATGGCCGCATTCTATCGGAGAGCCCCCGCCTTGTCCGCCGTCGCCACCGGCCTTGCCGCAATCCTGTCCCGCATGGAGGCCGCCGCCCATGGCCGCCCCGTCACCCTTGTCGCGGTCAGCAAGACCCACCCCGCCGAGGCGGTACGGGAAGCCCTGGGCGCCGGCCAGCGGGTCTTCGGCGAGAACCGGGTGCAGGAGGCCAAGACCAAGTTTCCCGAGCTGAAGGCGGACTTCCCCGACCTCGAGCTTCACCTGATCGGACCGCTGCAGACCAACAAGGTGCGCGACGCCGTCGCCCTGTTCGACGTCATCGAGACCATCGACCGCCCCAAGCTGGCCCGCGCGGTGGCCGATGAGATGGAACGCAGCGGCCGCCGTCCCAAGGTGCTGATTCAGGTCAACACCGGCCGCGAGCCGCAAAAGGCCGGTGTGGAGCCGGAGCAGTTGGACGCCATGGTCACCATTTGCCGTGAGCAATACCGGCTGCCGCTGGCCGGCCTGATGTGTATCCCTCCCGCCGAGGAAGACCCCGCCCCCCATTTCCACCTGCTGGCGGCCATGGCGGCGCGCCATGGACTTGCCATGGTCAGCATGGGCATGAGCGGTGATTTCGAGACGGCCATCGCCGAGGGTGCCACCCATGTGCGGGTGGGCTCGGCCATTTTCGGCCATCGGGGCTGACCGTTACTGTTCGGTAACGGTTCCTGCCGCGCCGCCGCCGAGACGCGAGCTTTTCTCGTACTTGTCCATGGCCTGCATCATGGAGGCGCTGAACCAGTCGCCCGACTGGCCCCCCGGAACACCCGAACCGCTGGAACCCGACGTGGCCGAGGCTTCGGCCTGGGCGGCCACCATCTGCTGGGCCGTGGCCGCCGACGTGGCACGCTGGGCGCTGGGACGGTGACCGACGATCGGAGCGTTGGAACGCAGGCCGGTGGTGGACACCGTGGTGCCGATGGCGAGGGGCGCCTGGGTGGCGAGCGGCGTGGTGCGTCCGGGAATGGGCATGAAACGGGGCTCGCGACCCAATGGCATGGGCCGGTTGGCGGCTGCCGCCACCTGCTCGGAGGCCGAGGCGACCTGAACCGGCGCGGCGACGGCCGGTGTGGCGGCGGCGGCCATGGGCTGGGTATCGCCACCCACCAGATCGGGCATGATCAGCGGCCGGGCCTTGGTGGAATCATCGGCCTTGGGCTCGGCAGTCTTGGATTCGGCTGGCTTCGCTTCGGGAGATTTGGGTCCGGCGGCGGCCAGGACCTGGCTCTGCTGCTGGGAAGAGGCTTCCAGACGGGCCGCCTGAGCCTCCGGGGCCGGCGCCTTTTCCTCGGCCGAGGCCAGCGCGGTGCCGGTGCCGGTGGCGGGATCATCGTCCCGGAACAGGGCCAGCACATGCCCACCGGCATCATGGCCGGTGGATTCCTCGAGGATGCAATTGGCCGCCGAGGCGATCAGGCCCAGCGGTCCGCCGAACAGGGTACCGCCCACCAGACGGGCGGCCACGCCGATCTTGTCACCGGTGGCCTCCCGGTACAGGTCGTTGACGATGGGAATATGCTGCAGCGGATTGATGACGTCGAGAAGGTCCCAGAACGACGGCTCATCGTCGCCCTCGGCGAACATGCTGAGCTGCTTGACGTCGGGAGAGGAGTTGGCGGCCTTCGTGGCTTCCGCCGCCGTCACCGCATTCTCGGTGGGCAGAGTCGGCACCAGCGAGCCGGGCAGGCTCGACATCTGGTAGGAGGACACGGCGGATAGCGACATAGCGCACCTCGGATGAAGGACGCCACCATCCCTGCAACCGTGATGCCAGTTTAATAACGTTGAAATTGCTGCGATTTTATTCAAACCGCCCCGGCAAGAGCCGCCATGGGGCAGAAAGCGTGCGGCAAATCCTGCCGGGAGCCCCGGCAGCCTAGAACAGGTGGCCGCTGCGCGTCGCCTTGGTCCGCAGATAACCCTGGTTATGGTCGTTGGAGGGGAACACGTGCGGCACCCGCTCGGTCACCTCGACACCGTGGCGGGCCAGGGCATCCACCTTCATGGGATTGTTGGTGAGCAGCCGCACCCGGCAGATCCCCAACAGCCGCAGCATCTGCGCCGCCGGCAGATAGATGCGCTCGTCGTCGTCGAAGCCCAGCTGCAGATTGGCGTCCAGGGTATCGAAACCGTCGTCCTGCAACTGATAGGCCCGCAGCTTGTTCACCAGTCCGATACCCCGGCCCTCCTGGGCGAGATAGAGCAGCACGCCGCTGCCGGTCTGGGCGATTTCAGCGATGGCGCCGCGCAGCTGGTCGCCGCAATCACAGCGCAAACTGCCCAGCAGGTCCCCGGTGAAGCATTCGGAATGCAGCCGGGTCAGCACCGGCTGGTCGGGATCGGGGTCGCCGATGATGATGGCCAGATGCTCGATGCCGCCATCGGACGGGCGGAAGGCGACGATCCGGGCGTTCTCGGCATTTTCCAGCGGCACCCGGGCCTGGCTCACCTGCCGCAGCGAGCGGGCGGCGTTCTCCTGATAACCGGTGATCTCGGCCGCCGCCACCCGCACCGCCTGGGCCGGAACGGTACCGGTCGGGGCCAGAACCACCGCCGGCAGCAGCCGGGCCAGCTTGGCCAGCGCCACGCAGGCCTCGTCCACGCCGCCGGCGCGACGGGCATCCAGACCCGAGAAGGCCGGCATGGGCAGCGAGCGGGCGCCGGGATCGGCCAGCCAGGCAATCGTTGCCGTATCGAAACCGTTTGCCGAGGTCACCCGGAACACTCCGGCCTCGGTATCGCCCAGGCCCAGCACCCCGGCCCGGCGCCCGGTCAGGGCCAGCAGAGGATCGGAACCGGCCGCCGTCGCCAGCAGAACCAGACTTTCATCCGATACCGCTTCGGCCGCCATCATCAGCGCCGACCCGTCGGCATGCTCAACCAGCACCAGCCCGCCGCGGCGCAGCTCGGCGATGGCGCGATCGACAACGATCAGCGAGGGAAGAGCCGCCGTTTCCGGCTTGGGAGTGGTATCGAGGCTTCGGGTCATGGACAGGCTTCGTTTTTCGGCCGGCCGGAACCATACAGCCTTTTCCCCGGCGGGAAAAAGGAAAAGCCGATGAGTCCGAACCCGTCCCCGCCCCACTCCCGCCACTCGCGCGCCATCGCCAGACCATAAAGCCGTGTGATATAGGGTTGCAGTCCGAAAGGCCGAACATGATCCCTGTACCCCGCATCCTTCTGGCCATCGCCGACGTCCCGTTGCGCCGCAGCGTCGCCGAGCATCTGCGCGCCACCGCCCGATGGTCGGTGACCGAGGCCACCGACGCCGCCGAAGCCCTGGGTCGGGCCCGGGATCACGATCTGGCGGTGGTGGATGAAGCCCTGGACGGTCCCGCCCTGTGCCTGCGGCTGCGCGAGGACGGCATCGCCCTGCCCATGCTGCTGCTGGGGCCGGCCGGCACGCCCCGCTGCTGCGGCATCGAAGCCGTGGTGTCCAAGCCGCTCCGCCTGCCCCTCCTGGTCACCCGCATCCGCGACATTCTCGCCCGCCGGTCCAACGTCAGCGTCGGCCGCTGGCGCTTCGACGAGGGCCGCTCGGTCCTGGACGGCGACGGCGGGGCGCTGGTGCGCCTTACCGCCAAGGAAACCGCCATCCTGGGGCGCCTCCACCGCGCCGCTGGGCAGGTGGTGGCCCGCGAGACCCTGCTGGGCGAGGTCTGGGGCTACGGCACCGGCATCGATACCCACACCCTGGAGACCCATATCTACAAGCTGCGCCGCAAGCTGGGCGGGGGTGTGCTGGTCAGCGAAAACGGCGGATATCGGCTGGAAAGCCTTCCCTAGCCTACGACAAATCGAAATCCACCATCACCGGCACGTGATCCGAGGGCTGGACCCACGAGCGGGCCTCGCGCGCCACCAGGGTGCCGCGCAAGGCGGGAGCCAGGGCGGGCGTCACCCAGACGTGATCGAGACGGCGGCCACGGTCATTCCGCTGCCAGTCGGGAGAACGGTAGCTCCACCAGGTGAACAGCTTTTCCTCGGGCGGCACGAAATGGCGCACCGCGTCGACGAAAGGCACCGAGGCCTGGAAGGCATTGAGCAGTTCCACCTCGACCGGGGTGTGACTGACCACCTTGAGAAGCTGCTTGTGGGACCACACATCGGTTTCCAGGGGCGCGATATTGAAGTCACCGGCCAGGATGGCCTTGGAATCAGGCTTGATCTCGGCGGCGGCCCAGGCGGTGATCTCGCGCACGAAATCCAGTTTATGGGCGAACTTGTCGTTGATCTCGGGATCGGGCTCGTCGCCGCCCGCCGGGATGTAAAGGCAATGCACCTCCACCCCGTTCTCGAGGCGCGCCATCAGGTGGCGGCGGTCGTCACGGCCGCAGCGCGACAGCGGCCGGATTTCGGCCATGGGCAGTCGCGACAGGATGGCGACGCCGTTGTAGCCCTTCATGCCGTGAAAGGCCACGTGCTCGAACCCCATCTCCCGGCATTCGTCCAGGGGGAACAGCGGGTCGTCGACCTTGATCTCCTGCAGACAGACGATGTCGGGGTTCATCACCGACGCCACCTGCCGCAGCAGGTCGATACGTAGGCGGATCGAGTTGATATTCCAGGTGACGAGACGCACGGGTCGGGGATTCCCTCATGGCCGGGATGATCTGGCGAAGGCGCGGAGAATACACGAAAAGGGCGCCCGGTCAGGGGGGTAACCGGGCGCCCTATTGCTCCGTGTGGAGCGCGGGGTGGCAGGGGAAACCAACCCCGCAGGGCCGGACCATTGCAGTCTCGGCCGTGCTCCTTGGAATTTGGGGTGCCGTTTTTGTCTTCACAGGCGCATTCAGCGCATGGCCGCTATGCATTCGGGGCATGGCTTAGTTGCCGGTGTTGAGGGCGGGTGCGGTGAACTTGGGATTCTTGAACTCGAACAGCTTGCCGTCGAGGGTCAGGCCGCTCTGGGCCTGGTACAGCGACACGGTGGTCACCTGATGCTGAGCGTCCTTGACCTGCCACTGCCGCAGGGCGAAGGGTTTGTCGGAGAACACCAGGGTGATCTCGCCGGCCGCCGGATCGTCGGCTTCCACCACCGAGATGCGCACCACGCCGGGCAGGCGGATCACCCGCGTCACCGTCACGTCGCCGCCGTCCAGCTTGACGCCGGGCCGCACCAGGATGCCGGCCGGGGTGGAGCCCAGGGGAATATAGCTGGGCTCGCCCAACTGGCTGTCATGGACGATCAGGAAGCTGCCGTCGGCCACAACCAGCAGCGGGCTG
>Ga0265320_10001881_pt1 | contig 14816 bp, 11 predicted proteins | sample 4827metaG_FD_202087 | JGI IMG/M metagenome (GOLD analysis project Ga0265320, IMG submission 202087) | Rhizosphere microbial communities from Carex aquatilis grown in University of Washington, Seatle, WA, United States - 4-8-27 metaG | ecosystem: Host-associated > Plants > Roots > Rhizosphere >...
AGGCACGAGAGCACTTATTGCCATGCCCGCCGCCTTGTCCATCGACTTGCTCACCCTCTTCCCCGGCATGGTCGAGGGCTTCCTGCGTGAAAGCATGGTCGGCCGCGCCCAGGAACAGGGCCTCCTCGCCGTCCGCGTGCACAACCTCCGCGACTGGGCCACCGACAAACACCGCACCACGGACGACCGCCCCTTTGGCGGCGGCGCAGGCATGGTCCTCAAGCCCGAACCCGTCGCCGCGGCCATCGAAGCCGTCGCCACCCCCGGCTGCACCGTCATTTACCTCTGCCCCGACGGCCAACCCTTCAGCACCCCCCTCGCGCGCGAGCTTTCCACCCTCCGCCACCTCGTCCTCGTCAGCGGCCACTACGAAGGCCTCGACCAGCGCGTGCGCGACCTCCTCGTCCACCGCGAAATCTCCATCGGCGACTACGTTTTGACCAACGGCACCCTCCCCGCCGCCGTCCTCATTGACTGCGTCGCCCGCCAGATCCCCGGCGTCCTCGGCGAGGAATTGTCCTTGACCCAGGATTCCTTCCACGGCAATTTGCTCGGTTTCCCTCAATACACCCGGCCGGTTGAGTTCCGTGGCCGGCGGGTTCCCGAAGTCCTCCTCTCCGGCAACCACGCCGCCATCGCCCAATGGCGCCTCGACCAACAAACCGAAAAAACCCGCGCCCGCCGCCCCGACCTACTCAAGTGAATTAAGAATTAAGAAGGCAGAATCAAGAAACCCATCTCATCTTCCATCCTTAATCTCCCCGCTCCCTTCTCCCCGCTCCCCGCTCCCCGCTCCCTACTCCCTGCTTCCTTCGCCCCTTTGCTCCTCTCCCTCCGCACTCACCCCCTCCGCCCTTCTTCATTTCTTACTTCTTCCTTCTTAATTCTTAATTTCCCATGAAACCCATCGTAGTCGAAATCACCCGCGGACAACTCCAGACCGGTCGCGACGTCTTCAAAGTCGGCGACGGCGTGCGCGTCCACACCAAAGTCAAGGAAGGCGACAAAGAGCGCGTCCAGATTTTCAGCGGCATCGTCATCGCCCGTAAAGGCCGCGGCGTCGCCGAGACCTTCACCGTCCGCCGCATCTCCTACGGCGAGGGCGTCGAGCGCGTCTTCCCCGTCCACGCCCCCACCATCGCCAAGATTGAAATCGAGCGCGACGCCGTGACCCAGAAGGCCCGCCTTTATTACCTCCGCAAGCGCATCGGCAAGCAGGCGACGAGCGTCAAGGAACGCCGCCTCCTCGAAGCCGCCGGCGCCATCGACTCGACGAGTTCGCCGGAAGCCGGCCTCGCCGCCGCCGAAGCCAAGGCTGAAGCCACCGCCAAAGCCGAAGCGGAAGCCGCCGCCCGCGCCGAAGCCAAGGCCAAAAAAGCCAAGGCCGCCGAAGCCGCCGCCGCCAAGTAAGCGCGGTCGCCGGGTCGGAGGTGGTTTGGGGAATCTTTGAGTCAAAGACTCCCGCCAGCCCTTTATGCATCCCCTCCCCCGCGTTCGTTGCTTCTCCGTCGTTAATGGGTCGAGACTCTTAAGCCTCGTCGCCTTGTTCGCGCTCGGCGCATCCGTCGCCCCGGCGCAGAACCCGCCCATGCCGCCGCCGCCCGCCACTCCGCCGCGCCCGACGCCATATCCCTCGCCCGCGCAACTGACCACGCTCAACTCCGCGCTCCGCTCCGCACTCTCGCACGCCGACCCCGCGGTCAAAGACATTCTCGACCAGCATCCGGGTTTTGCCCCGCTGCGCGCGCCTGCGCCAGGCGGCGGCCAAGGCGGCCCGGCGAATATCGTGCTGCCGCCCGTCGCGGTCGTCGGCGAAAAGGACGCGATATTAATCGAAGATTTTGAATCGACCGCCGTGGGCGCCGTTCCCGAAGGCTTCAAAGCCACCGGCAAAGTCGCCGTGTCCGACGATTTTTCCCACTCCGGCACGAAGTCGCTGAAAATGGAAGCCGCGCGCAACGGCCCGCGCCGCATCACGCTCACCGGCGACAAGGTCGCCGCCCTCGGCGGGACGTTCTGGGGCCGCTTGTATTTCAAGGTGCAAGTCCCGTTTCCGCTGCCCCCGCCCGGCAACAACCCCGTCATCCACTCGACCCTCGTCGCCGGCTCGGCCACCAGCCCGGATTTCAACGACCGCATCGAAGTGCGCATGCTCGACACCGTCATGCGTCAGGACGGCATGCATCAGTTTATTTATAACGTGCAGCCCTCCGGCGGACGCCCCGAGTTCGGCAAAGGCGGCGCGTATACCCATAAGTATACCAGCGAATGGACGCTCGCCGAATGGTATGTGGACGCCGCGACGCAGACCTACCGCCTCTTCATCAACGGCACCGAAATCACCGACGTGACGAAGAACAACGGCGCGGGTAATTTCACCGGCACCGAACTGCCCGAAGTTTTCCAAAGCCTCTCCTTCGGCTGGTATAATTACCAGGCCGCCGACCCCGGCTTCGTCGGCTGGATCGACGACCTCGCCCTGAGTAAAAACCGCCTCGGCCCCCACGAACCGCCCAAGCCCCCGGCGGTGGCCGCTCCGGCGACCAACCCGTAGGCTCGCTTGCCAGAGCGTGTCTTTGTCGACGGGCGCTGTTGTTTGCCTACGCCCCATCCCAATTCAAATTTTGAGAATGAAATGTTGCCATTGAATATCTCTGATTTAGAGGATAGTTGGGTATCGTGTTATGAAAGCGTTGAATCGGATATATTTGATGCTCGCGGCTATAATGGTCGTGGTTGGAATTTTGCAACTGGCGCACTGGCACAAAGTTTTCGGCATGGCATTCGATGCGCGGAAAATGGTTGTTTTCGCACCCAGTTTCGCTCTTGCGGCATCCTTCATATTCACCAAGAGGCTTGCCAATAAATCGGCCCATACAATGGCGATTTGCCTGGGTTTGCTAGCGTTTGGATTTTGGGGGCTGCTTTCACTTGTATTAGAAGCGCAAGGAGAAATGTTCGGCCCCATTATAGATGTTGGGAAATACGCTAGCGTCATCGATGATTATCGGAGCTTCAACAAAGAACTTGTGAGCCATTTCCCCCGTCCGATACCACCTGATGCCAAAAACGTTCACTTCTACTTTACTCCTCATTTCGGCATGGGTGGCGCCGTTGTTCAACTTCGCTGCACGCTGCCTGCTGCTGAGGTCTCCAGCCTTTATGTTCGTTTCGCTAAACAGACATCGAAATCATTTAATGGTGGAAATTTTTTTGAGAACGAAAACACCGAAAATGGCGTGCCTACGACCGATTTTTATACCGGCGATTCTCCCGATCATATATTTCCCAAGGATTACGAAGTTATGGTCTTTGATTCGGCAAATAAAAAGGGCTCGCCAGAATCGAATGACACCCTAAGTCACGGGGTTGCTATCAGCAAAGAACGCAATGAAATTGTATATTGGGCACAAACTTTTTAAACACCAAGCGGGCCTTGATCTCCAACAAAGCTGACTTGCGCGGCCACTCAAATCGCTTAGTATTATAGCCATGGCCACCACCCTTTCCGGATTGCTTCGGCTGCCACAGCGTAAACGCCTCGAAATTGCCGAGCGACTTTGGTCGTCCGTCGCGGATGAGGCCAGTCTGCCGGTGCCGGAAGCTAACAAACGCATTCTCAACCAGCGTATGGCGGACTATAAATCAGGCCGGAGCAAACCGATTCCGCACGCCGAGCTTCTGCGCCGGGTTCGCGCTTCATGACCCCAAAGCCGGTACATGCCCTGCCCGAAGTTGCCGGTGACCTGCTGGCTGCCATTGCCCATTACCAATCATGGCGCACGGATGGGCGCGAGCAGTTGTTGAAAAAATATGAGGCGGCGGTCGGCCTGATTGGGGGAAATCCCGCGCAGTTCCCGCGCAAACACGGCGAAATTCGCCATGTCATGCTTCGACAATCGTATTACCTCGTGTATTTTTTGTCGGAACGAGATCGCGCCCTCGTGCTGGCGGTGCTGGACGGACGGAGAAATCCGCACGCAATTCAGGCGATTGTCACCGGACGACAACGACGCTGGCCCAAACCATGAACCGAATCTTTACCGGCTACCCGCCTAATTCTTGGCGGATTTGTCCGCCGCCTTCGAGACCTCGGGAAACAACTTCGGCGCAAACTGTGTCAACGCATATTGCCAGACCGGCCAGATGTGCGCGCCTTCTGTGGGCAGAAAATCGTGGTTAATGTTCTGCGTCGTCAGCGTCTGATCCTCCTGCTGGTTGCTGCGGAACGCCGGGTCGTTCTGTCCGCAGACAATCATGAAGGCCTGCAGCTTTGCATTAATTTGCGCGGGGTCGAGTTGCGCATTGCGCAGGCCGTTGCCGCTGAACGCGCCGATGGCGCAGAACATATCCAAGTGCCCCAAACCGATATTCGAGGCCTGGTCGGCCCCGGCGGAAAGTCCGGCGATGGCGCGGTGCTCGCGGTCGGTCAGCACGCGGAACTTCGTCTCGATGAGCGGCTTCAAATCATTCAGCAAATCGTCCTGAAATCCATTGTTGCCGCCGCGCCCGCCCCGGCCTCCAGTGGCGGCCGGTGCCGGGCCGTTCTCAATCCCCTGCGGCTGGTCGCTTCCGGCAATCGCGCCATAAGGCATCACCACCACCATCGGCCGGATTTTTCCGTCCGCCAGCAGGTTGTCCAAAATCAAATTCGCCTGCCCGGTCTCCACCCACGCGCCTTCGAACAATCCGCTCCCGTGCAACAGATACAGCACGGGATAGCGCCGCTCCGGCGTTTCCTCGTAACCCGGCGGCGTATACACATACGCGCGCCGCGTCAGGTTCAGGGTTTTCGAATCGTAGGTGACGATCGCCACCGTGCCGTGCGGAACCTTGCGCGGCTCAAAAATCTGCGGCTTGTCATCGTGCACGATGAAATAACTCGTGTGGCCCCATTGCCGCAGTTCGACATTCGGGTTCGCCGGATCCGGGCTGCGGATGCCCCCGTCCTCGGCAAAACCATAATTATAATAACCCGGCGGCACCGGCCCAATCGTGATGCTCCACAAGCCGCGCTCATCCTTCACCATCGTCCCCGGCTGCCCGCCCATCACGGCGATCACCGGCGCGCCGACCAGCAGCACTTCCGTCGCGTCCGGCGCAAACAGCCGGAACGTCACCGTGCGGTCCGCGTGAATCTCGGGCGACACCGGCACGTTGCCCTGGTTCTCCCAGGAATTCCCGCCGCGTTGCGCGAAACACGGCGAAGAAATTAAAAAAATCAGCGACCACAGAATGACAACGATTCTTTTCATGGCAAAACTCCAAATAAAGTGGGGAAACAGCAGGGTGCCGCCCGCATGATTTACCCCGCCGCCACCCCAAGCACAAGTTGATTTAGGCCGATATATTCCCCGCCGCTCAATTCGTGATGATGGTCACGCCGCTGCTCGTGCGGATGCTGCCCGGCGCGCCGTTCGTGGGCGCGGGCGCCGGGCCGCCGCGCGGCTGCATCGCATTCGCCTGGTTTTGCAGATTCGTCAGCATCGCCGCGCGCTCGTCGTCGCTCAACCCCGGCACGGACTGCACGGCGTTCATCGCGGCGTTCGGATCCTTCGCGCCCCACTGCGTTACCACGCTACGAATCGAGCTGCCGCGCTGCGCCGGATTCTCAATCGTCGACGCCCAATTGAACGCCCCCGCCGGGTCGCTCGACGCCTGCGACGTGACGAGCCGCGTCACCGCCGTGTCCCGCGCATCGCCGCCGGGCAGCGTGTTGATCCATTGCGACGCCGCCGCGGGATTGTCGCGCAGCCAGTTGGTCGCAATCGTGCCGACCGCGTTTGTCAGCGAGGAGCCGCTCAACCCGCTTGAGTTCAGCAAATTCACCGCCTGCGCGGGGTCCTGGTTGCTCCACACGCCGATGACATTGCCGACGATTTGATTCCGGCTCTCGCCCGCGGGCAATTCCTCGGAGTAATTATACGCCGCCTGCGGGTCGGCGTTCGCCAGTTGCGCCACCGCCGTGCCCAGCGCCGCATTGCGCTCGGTCGGGTCGGGCAGTCCGTTCGCCCATTGCAGCGCCGCGTTCGGGTCCGTCTGCGCCCACGTCCGCGCCAGATTGTTCGCCACCGAATTGATGTTCACATCATCCGGCGAGACATTTTGCAAATACGCCGCCGTCGCCGCGGGGTCGGAATTCGACCATGTGTCGAAAACATTTTGCAGCGCGTTCTTGCGCGCCTGCAAGCCCTGCGGATCATCGGTCGGCAGTTGCTGCACCCACGCCAGTGCCGCCGACACATCGTTCTGCGCCCAACTGCTCGCGAGGTTGGCGATCGAACTGCTCTTCGCCGAGCCGTCCTCCATTTGCGAAATATAATTCGCCGCGTTCGCCGGGTCGCTCTGCCCCAACTGCCCGAGAATCCGCGTGACCGTGTTGTCATACGTCCCGCTGCCCGCCGCGTTTTCGACCCATTGCAGCGCCGCGCCCGGATCCGTGTTCGCCCAATTGACGGCAATTTGCTGCACCAGCGCGCTGCGGCGGTTGCTGTCCGGCAATTGGTCGAGCGCCGAGGCGGCGGCCTCCGGGTCGGTGTTCGAAATGCTGCCGATGATGCTCCCCAGCGCGCTGTTGCGTTCGGTGCCCGGCAGCGAACCGGCCCAAGCCAGCGCGGCCGGCGGGTCGGCGCCGCCCCACTGGTTGGCAATGGCGGCCAGCGCATTCGTCCGCGCGCGGCCCACCCCGAGGCTCGCCGCGCTGGCGGCCGCCCCGGCGGGATCCTGGTTCGCCCACTGGCTGAACACATTGCTGTAAGAATTCGGATCCTGCTGCGTCAGCGGCAGACTTTGCAAAAGGCCGAGTGTCGCCTGCGGGTCGCGGTTTGCCATGGTATTGATGATGTTCGTCTCGGCGTTGCGGCGCGTTTGCGCGTTGGTGATGCTGCCCAGCGCGGCAAACGCGGCGTCCGGATCCTGGTTCGCCCACCCGCTATATAGCCCTTGAATCGCCTGCTCGTGCGCCTGGCCGTTTGCAATCGTCGCCACGCTTTTCAACGCGGCCTGCGGATCATTCTGCGCCCACTGCGAATAAACATTGTTCCAAATATACGATTGGTTCAGCCCCACCATCATGCCCGGCGTCTGCAAAAGTTTCACCGCGCTCTCCGGGTCGCGCCACGCCATCTGCTGCACGGAGGTCTGGATGATGTCGCGCCGCATCGTCGGGTTGTCCAAAGACTGCAACGCGTCAATCGCCGCCGCGGGACTATTTTGCATCCACGCCGTAAACACGCCCTGCACCGCCTGACGCCCGCCCTTGCCCGGCGGCAAGGCCAGCGCGCTCGACAGCGCCCCCGGCGGATCGTTCTGCGCCCACGCGGAATAAACCTGGTTGTAGATATTCGACCCCCGCGCCACCCCGGCGCTGCCCAGCGAATCCAGCAACGAGAGCGCGGCTTGTGGGTCGGTCTGCGCGAGGTTTTGCGCGATCTCCCCCACGATGTTGTTGCGCGTCGTGCCCGCCGGCAGTTGGGCCACGGCGGTCATCATCGCGCTATCGTCAAACATCGACCACGCCGCAAACACCGCCTGCAACGCGTTGTCGCGGCTCGTGTAACCCTTGAGCCTCAACGCCGCCGCGAACGCCGCCGCCGGGTCGCGCCGCGCCCACCGGTCAAAAATATTCCGATACTGCCAGTTGTTGTTGTTCCCCAACGGAATCGCCGTCAGCAGCCGCACCGCCGCGTTCGGGTCTGTGTCCACGAGGCTCGTCGCCAAGTCTGGCACTATCGCCCGCTGCGCCACCGGCGGCAAATCCTTCAACGCCGCCAGCGCCTCCGCCGGCTTGAATTGCGCCCAGAGACTGAAAATGCCCGCGAACGCGGCATTGCGGATGGGATCGCGCGTGATGCCCTTGGCCGCCGCCAGCGCCTCCGCCGGATTGCGCTGCGCCCACGCCGCAAACACCGACCGGTAAATATTCTGGTCGTCCCGCGCCTCCGGGACCGTTTGCAAATGCGCGTAGGCCGCCGCCGGGTCCCGGTGCGCCTCGGCGGTGAGCAAATCGCCCACCACCTGCCGGCGAATCTGCGCGCGCGGCTCGCGGTCCAGCGCGCTCCATGCCGCCGCCGAATCCGTCCGGCCCCACGTCTGCATCACGCCGCGCAAGGCGTCGATGTGGTCGGAGGGCAGGTCGATGGCCATCGCCGCGTTGAACGCGCTCGCCGGGTCGCGCCGCGCCCAAGCGGCAAACAAACCCTCCAGGTGCCCGCCGCCCGTGGAACCCGGCCCCGCATAATAATTGCCGCCGCCCGCATAATCCGCCGGCGGCAACGTCTGCGCCGCGGCCACCGCCGCGGCCGGGTCGCTCTGCACCCACGTTGTCAAAACTTCGTTGATCGCCCCCGTGCGGCGCGGCGTCGTGTCCATCGCCGTCGCGGCAGCCAGCGCGTCCTTCGGCGCAATTTCCGCCCACGCGCTGAACACATAATGCGTCACGGCGTTGTCGCCCTCGACTTGCTCCGCCGCCCGCGCGTGCTCGACTGCCTGCCTCGGCTCCGCCGCCGCCCATTTCGCATAGGCGCGCTCCCGCACATAATCGCGGTCGGCTTCGCGCGGCGCGGACGCCACCTGGTTCAGCAACGCGCCCAACTGCGCCACCGGCGTCTGCGCCACCAACGCATCCACCGCCTGCGCGCGCGCCTGCGCCGTCGATCCCGCCAATGCCTGGCCCAGCGGGCTGGCCGCGTCCCACGCCACCGGCGCGGGCGCCAGCGGCGGCAAATCCTGCGCCACGACCGCCTTGGCCACGCCGCGCACCAAGCCGCGTCCCTTCGCTCCGGCGTATCTCGGCGCGAGGACAAAATAACCCAGTGCCGCGCCCGCCGCGAAAATCGGTAGCCAGCAAAAGAAGATTTTTTGAAAAAATTTCATGGCGAATGGCGAAGTTGAAAAACCAACGCGGTAAAAATTGCGCTAACCCGGCCGCTCTAATTCTGGCCTCCATGATAGACGCCGCCGGATAGCTTTTGCTATGAATGATTGTGTAAAAGTTATGTCTCCAATGGCGAACCTATTTGGCGTCGAAAAACCGCCCTTCTTTATAACCGGCCCCCGCCGTTTCCGCGCCTTGACCCCGCCGCCGCGCGGCGCATGATGGCCCCGTTGCGGCGATGCCCGCCGCGACTGCCACCCGGACGCTCCCACGAACTCCGCCCCCTCCATGTCCGCCCCCCCGCCCGCGCCCGCCCCGGCCCCGGCCAACGGCGTCACGCGCGAGCAACTCAAGCAGCGCACCGACCAGCGCATCCTCAGCGAATGGATTGCGCCCGGCAGCCGCGTACTCGACCTCGGCTGCGGCCCGGGGCTGCTGCTCGAACATCTCCAGCAGGCGAAGCGCGCGCAAGTCGTCGGCGTGGACAGCGATTTGCAATCCGTCATCGGCTGCGTCGGGCGCGGCGTCACCGCCTATCAAGGCGACATCTCCAAAGTCCTGAATTTTTATCCCGCGGATTCCTTTGACTGGGTCGTCTGCTCGCGCACCGTGCAGGAACTCGCCGAACCGCGCCAGGTGCTCGAACGCGCGCTCGTCGTCGGCCGCCGCGTCGCCGTCGGCTTCGTCAACCACGGCTTCTGGCTTAACCGCTGGAACATGCTCCGCCATGGCCACCGCGTGCGCAACGAGGTTTACCCCGGCGCGTGGTATGAGGGCCACCCGAGCAACCCCGTCGCCATCGGCGATTTCGAGGAGTTTTGCGCCGCCGTCGGCGCCCGCGTCACCCGCCGCGCCTTCCTCGCCGGCGACTGGAACACCCCCTGCCAATTCTGGCCCCAACTCCTCGCCGGCTACGCCCTCTACGAATTCACCCGTGCGTGAGTAGAGTTGAATTGGGCGCAACCCGTCGGCGCCTCAACTTTTCCGCGCCGCCATGAGCGACTGGTGCGGGCCTTTGATTTCCTGAAAATACGTCGAGTGCTCGAACGGCCACGCCAATTCCGGCGCGAGCCGCCAGGCGGGATGATTTTGCATCTGCCCGCGCGCCCACGCGAAAAACCCCGCGTCATCCGTCCGCAGCGCCAGCCACGCGCCGGGCTCCGCGCGCCCGGCCAACGCATCGAGCAATTCGGTTTGCAACAAGCGCCGGCGATGATGGCTGCGCTTCGGCCACGGATCGGGAAACAGCACGAAGATTCCCGCCAGCCGCACGCGCTCCGGCAATGCGGCCAGCGTTTCCGCCACATCGGCTTTGCGAAACGCCAGATTGTCCAGCTTGAGCCGCTGCTGCTTGCGCTGCGCGCGCAAAATACGTTGGGTGACCAAATCCACCCCGAGGCAATCCGCCTGCGGGTGCGCCGCCGCATAAGCAGCCAGCAAATGCCCGTGCCCGCATCCGATTTCAAAAATAAGCGAAGTCGTTTCAGGATAAAGCGTCGCCAAATCCGCCGCCAGCTCACGGCGGCGCGCGGCCTCGCGCGCGACTATCGCTGGCGGCGCGGCGGGCGTGGGCTTGATGGTCGCGGGCATGAGCGGGCGCACTTTTTCCTGCCTCACTTCTGATACACCCGCAACAACGGCACGCCTTGATAACTAAGTTCGTTTGCCGGCTTTCGCACGGATAAAAAGTCCCGCAGGGCGACTTCCTCGGGAAACTCCCCATATTGCGCCTCGCGACTTTCGACGACAAACCAATCCGCGGTGCGAAACGTGCCCAACACCGGCTGCGGCGCGTCGGGCCCGAGCAAACTTTTCGCCGGCGCGTCATTCAGGATCACCAACCCTGGGTTGAGCCGCCCGTGCATCTGGTAATAAATAAAAATGTCATAACTAAACGGCTCGACCCAGATGCGGTCGCCTTTTTTGGCGTGCGCGCTGAGGAAAGGAATCGCCTCCGCATACGTCTCTGCCCAGTAGGTGGTCTCCAACCCGAGTTTCGTCGCGCCGGGCAAACCGCCCACGCCCGCGGAATAATAGGAAAGCAGGTGAGGATACAAACTGACCGTCGCCATCACGGGAGGCGCAAGCAGCACCCCTGCGCAGGCTAGCGTAATCAACCCTGCCAAAGCCGGCCGCTTCCACCGTTCCGCCAGTTCGCGCACTCGGCCCGTCAGCCAGCCAAACCCCACCCCCGCCAGCGCCGCCAAAAACGGAAACGCGGCCAGAAACAGCCGCTCACCGTCATAGACAATGCTATGCCCGACGATGAAGGGCAGCATCGGCACCAGCGCGCTGATCGCCAGCAACCAGCCGAGACCGCCATCCTGGCGGCCTCGCCCCGCGCGCGCCACGCCCGCAAAAATCAGCAGCAGTAGCGTCAGCGGCGTCACCGCCCACGTCATCACCAGCGCGTAATGCCACGGCGGCGGCAGGTCATAGTGCCCGAAATACCACGCGCCAATCGGATTATGGTTCACGTGAAATTTGATATAGCCGATGATTCTGGAAAAAGTCCCATGGTAGAGCCACGGCCACGCCAGCAGAAACGTCAACGGCGCTGCCACGCCAATCGCCGCCACCCTCGGCAGCGTGATCCATTTTCTCCGAAAAATCACCAGCCACGCCCCCAGCGCCACCGGCAAAAACGTCGCGTTCAATTTCACCGCCTCGGCCAGCCCCCACGCCACCCCGAGCACCAGCGCCCACCACCATTCCGGCCGGTCCACCACCCGCCAAAACAAATACGTCACCGCAAAAATGGCGAACGCCACCGGCACGTCCAACACATCCAAGTGCGCGTGAAAAAAGAACCGCGGCATCGCCAGCAACGCCGCCGCGCCAAACAGGCCCGCCGCGCGGCCATAATTTTCCGCCACCAGCAAAAACACCAAGCCCACCAGCCACCCCGCCAACATCATGTTGCCCAGGCGGTGCGCCGTCAGATCGTCGAAAAAATGCCGCGCGGCTTCCCACACTAATCCCGACCAAAGCTTGTCCAGTGGCGGATGCTCGCGGTTCGGCGTCCAGTAGGTGCTGATGGCTTCACTGCCCAGGGCTTGTGTCGGATGCCGGAGCGCCAGACCCACCCAGTGCATATAGGATTCCGACGCGCCAATTTGCGAAGGCTCGTCCCACGTCAACCCCACCGCCGGGGCCGTGGCCACCAACAGCACCATCGTCAGGCCCGCCAGGAGCGCCGCGAGGCCAAGGTCTTGGTTTTTAAATTTGAATTGTGGCATCGGGATGCGCGCCGTTAAAAAACGCCGGCCTGCGTAGCGTGCTAGGCCAGCTGGATCTTCCACTTCGCAATTTGCGCGGCCACCTGCTTCGGCCCCGGCATGCCGGGTTTTTCCCGCGCCGCCAGGGCGCGCGCCGGGTCGAACACGTCGCGCCAGTTTTTGCCCAGCTTCGGCGCGAGCGCCCGGGCGGGCGCTTCCGGCAGTTGATGCAACGGCGTCTGCGACTTCTCCGCCAGCGCCACCAGCGCGCCCACCGCATGATGCGCGTCACGGAAGGGCACGCCTTGCAGCACCAAATGATCCGCCAAATCCGTCGCCAGCAGCAACGGGTCGCCCGCCGCCGCCGCGCACGCCGCCCGGTTCACGACCAAGCCCGCCACCACCTGTGTCAACACCTGCAAGCCCAGCGAAAGCTGGTCGAACGCGTCGAACACCGGCGGCTTGTCCTCCTGCAAATCGCGATTGTAAGTCAGCGGCAGCCCCTTCACGAGTGTCAGCAGCGTTTGCAAATGCCCCTGCAGCCGCGCCGACTTCCCGCGTAACAACTCAAGCGCGTCGGGATTTTTTTTCTGCGGCATCAGGCTCGAACCCGTGGTGAACGCCTCCGGCAGCGCGGCGAAGCGAAACTCTGCGCTGCTCCACAAAATCAAATCCTCCGCCACCCGCGAGGCGTGCCCGCCGCAGATCGCCGCCGCGGCGAGAAACTCGATGAACACGTCGCGGTCGGCCACGGCGTCCATGCTGTTTTGCGTCAACCGCGGCTGGCCCAGCGAATCCACAAAGCCCAGCTCCCGCGCCGTGCTCTCGCGGTCAATCGGCAGCGTCGTCCCGGCAATGGCCCCCGAGCCGAGCGGACAAATATTCGCATGCTCCGCGACGTCGATGAACCGCGCCCGGTCGCGCGCAAACATCTCCACATACGCCAGCAAATGGTGCGCGACCGTCACCGGCTGCGCCCGTTGCAGATGCGTGTAGCCGGGCAAAATGGTTTCCTGGTTGGCCTCCGCCTGCGCGACCAGCGCGCGCAGCAACTCGCCGAGTTCGCCAAACAAATGCGCGCATGACCACTTGAACCACAGCCGCATCGCCGTGGCCACCTGGTCGTTCCGGCTCCGGCCCGCGTGCAGCTTCGCCGCCGCGGGCGTGCGCTGCCGCAGGGCGTGCTCGATGTTCATGTGCACGTCCTCCAACGCGGCGTCCCACGCAAATGCTCCCGCTTGAATCTCCTTCAAAATGGCGTCCAGCCCGCGCACAATCGCGTCGCGCTCGCCAGCGGTGAGCAGCCCGACTTTGGCCAGCATCTTCGCGTGCGCTTGCGAACCCGCGATGTCAAACGGCGCCAGCCGCCGGTCGAACGACACCGACTCGCTGAATTGCAGCATCAACGCCGCCGGCCCCGTCGCAAACCGCCCGCCCCATATCGCCTGCGCGGACGCGCCCCGCGCCGCCGTTTTGGCCGCCGGATGTTTTTTTGCCTTCTGGGAAGCTTTCGCCATGCCTCTAGTTTTACGCTTCCCCTGCGCCCACGGAAAGCAAAGAATTCACTGACATGGCCTCTGCCACCGGAGCTTACTTCCCCATCCTCGCCCTCCGCTATGAGCGAACCGGCCTCCCTGCGGACGTCATCGAGGCCGTCACGCTCGACGTGCCCGGCCCCGGGCCGGGCGAAGCCCTCGTCGCGCTGCGCTCGGCGGCCATTCATTATTCCGACCTTGGTCTCATCAACGGCACCTACGGCAAGGCCCGGTCTTTGCCCACGATTGCGGGACGCGAAGCCGCCGGCGAGGTCGTCGCCCTCGGGCCGGGCTTAACCACGCCGAAAATCGGCGCGCTCGTGCGGATGCCCGAAGCATCCGGCGTGTGGCGCGAAGCCGTCGTCGCCCCCGCCGCCGAACTTTTCTCCATTCCCCCTGGCATCCCCGTCGAGCAAGCCGCCCTCGCCTTCATCAATCCACCGACCGCCTGGCGGCTCTTACGCGATTTTGTCACGCTGGCGCGCGGCGACTGGCTGATTCTAAACGCCGGCACCTCCGCCGTCGGCATCCTCGTCGCGCAACTCTCGCGGCACTTCGGCTACCGCTGCCTCAGCGTCGCGCGCGACATCGCCGCAGAAAAAACCTTGCTCGCGGCCGGCGCCTCCGCCGTCGTCGCCGAAGATTCCGGCTACGAAAAAACCCCCGCCCGCTGGACAGGCGGCGCGCCGATTAAACTCGCGCTCAACGCGGTCGGTGGCGAAAGCGTCGGCCGCCTCTGCCGCGCCGTCACCCACGGCGGCATCGTCGTCACCTATGGCGGCGTGAGCGCCGAACCCCTGCGCTTCCCCACGCGCGCCTTGATTTTTAACGACATTCAATTGCGCGGTTTCTGGCTCGACCACTGGGTGCATGCCCAGCCACCCGCGACCGTCGCCGCCATGATGGACGAGATTTTCCCGCTCCTGCGCAAGGGCGTCCTCGCCCAACCCATCGCCGCGCGCTACCCTCTCGGCGAGTGGCGCGCTGCGCTCGAACACGCCTTCCGCGCCGGCAAAGGCGGCAAGGTAATGTTCGAATGCCACTGGCGTCCATAAGCAACGGCCTCTCCCCGTTTGCCGTTGACGGGGATTTTCACCGCCGCGATGATTTTCCCCCAGTCGCCCGCCCATGCCCGCCTTCCTCCGCCCAATCATCGACCGCTTTCGCTCGCCCGCCGCGCCCGCGTCC
>Ga0265320_10001883_pt1 | contig 14811 bp, 6 predicted proteins | sample 4827metaG_FD_202087 | JGI IMG/M metagenome (GOLD analysis project Ga0265320, IMG submission 202087) | Rhizosphere microbial communities from Carex aquatilis grown in University of Washington, Seatle, WA, United States - 4-8-27 metaG | ecosystem: Host-associated > Plants > Roots > Rhizosphere >...
AAAATTGTCCTGCTCCTCCTCGTCCTCGACTTGCCCGTTTCGATTACGAGAACGAGGACGACGACGAGGACGATTTGGTTGCGGCTCCGCCCTGCCGGGTTCTTTGCGCCTTTTTGCAGCCAAATCTGATTTCGTGCAATTCGTGCATTTCGCGGTTTAACTGGGTGCTTGTCTGTGGTAGGGACATCGCGCTGCGATGTCACCGCCCGCGCAGCAGCGGGCGGAACGAACGCCTATGAAACAAGCCGGAATTGCGCCGCTGGACGTGGCGCGGACGGCGCAGCGCGCCATCCCTGCCACGGGACAGCGTCCAGATGCACCCGGTTTAACTTCGCCCCGCACCATTGGCTTGAATTCACACCCTGCTCCCGCCATGCTGTCACGAATCTATGAAACCCAATGATTTTTCCGATGCGCGGGTGCTGGTCACCGGCGGAGCGGGTTTCATTGGCAGTGCACTCATCTGGGGGCTCAACCGCCGCGGTTGCGACCGCATCGTTGTCTGCGACCGCCTCGGCACGGACGAAAAATGGCGCAATCTCACGCCGCTGCGCTTCGCCGATTACGTCGAAGCCGACGATCTGCTCCCGCGCCTGCAAAACGGCGCCTTGGGCAAATTCGACCTCGTCCTCCACCTCGGCGCCTGTTCCTCCACGACCGAAACCGACGCCGGCTTTCTCATCCGCAATAATTACGAATTCACCCGCGACCTTGCCGCCTGGTCGCTCCGCCAAAAATCGAAGGGCCGGAAAACCCGTTTTGTCTATGCGTCTTCGGCCGCAACCTACGGCAACGGTTCGGCCGGCATGGAGGATGATGACCGGCAACTCGGCAAATTGCGTCCGCTGAACATGTATGGCTATTCGAAGCATCTCTTTGACCTGCACGCCAAACAGGCGGGATTCCTGAATCAGATCGTCGGGTTGAAATATTTCAACGTCTTCGGCCCAAACGAGGGCCACAAGGGCGACATGCGGTCGCTCGTCCACAAATCCACGGCCCAGGTGCAGGCCGAGGGCGTCATCCGGTTGTTCAAGAGTTACCGGTCCGATTTTCGCGATGGCGAACAGAAGCGCGATTTTCTTTACGTCAAGGACGCCGTGGCCATGACGTTGCACCTGGCGGCAAACCCGAAGGCCAACGGCCTGTTCAACATCGGCAGTGGTGCGGCGCGGACGTGGCTGGACCTGGCCCGCGCGGTTTTTGGCGCACTAAAACGCAAGCCGAAGATTGAATTCATCGCGATGCCCGAAGCCATCCGCGACAAATACCAATATTTCACGGAAGCAAACCTGTCCCGCCTGCGCGCCACCGGTTACACCGCGCCCGTAACGTTGCTGGAAAACGCCGTAACCGACTACGTCCGCAATTACCTCGTGCCCGGCAAACAGCTTGACCCGGCCATTGCCTGATTTTGTTTGAAAAACGGAAGGAACCTTCCTTGAACGTGGAGTTTTCCAAATTGAAATTCATCTGCCGTCAACGCTTTGCACAGATGGATGTCGCGATGCAGCTAATGCCGATACGGTGGATCCCAGATGATGTCGGACAGCAAGGGTTCGTTCTCACCTCCGGCGGACGCAGCGCTTTTGACATAGTTGGTTTTGTAGTAGGCGGCATGACCGTCAAGGAAGTTAATGTCCCCACCCTGGTTATGGCGGGAGGCGAAACTGTTTTGACGATTCGCTGGATTGACGGAGTTGGCATTAGGCGAGCCATTGACCACCTCTGTGATGGGATCGAAGGCGCAATCAAACATGAATACCGTCGCGACCGGTTGCTTGATCGAAGTCAGTTTGGGCATATTCGGGTATTTCAAAGCCGAAGTGCCATTCACATCTCTTTTCAAGTCAATATTCATGTCATAGCTGAAGAAGCCGTTCGCCCCTCCCCCGATCACAACCGTTGTGGCCGTTGATTCAAGCATCTTGGCACTGGGACATTCCCAAATTTTACTGGCAGCAACATAGGGAGCACTGACATCAAAATTGAAAGGAGGATATTTTTTCAAAAAGGCAGCACCCGGCTGGTTGGCGTAGAAGCTCAACGGACGCTCGCCAAACAAGGGGGGCAAAACATTGAACCAAGCGTAGATGTCTTTTGCGGTTCCATCAAAGATTGGCGCGGGCAGGGTCGGGCCAGGAAAGCCGCCACTGGCAGGCATTCCGTCGCGTGGCATGTCGTCGTTGTTGTCCGGAGCGTATAGTAAAATGGATAGTCCCCATTGCCTTAAATCGGACACACAGGAGATCTGCTGCGCCCTTTGTTTGGCTCTGGCCAACACCGGAAGCAGCAGCGCCGCCAGAATGGCGATAATGGCGATGACCACCAGCAATTCAATGAGGGTGAACGCCTCCTGCCGGGAGGGAATCGGTTTAGCAGTTGGCTTCCTCATACGTCTGTTGGTGATTTAGTCGGCTGGTATGAAAAGTAAAGTTTTAATTGTGCACAAGGCAGGCTAAAAACTCCTTCCAACCGACTTGTCACAACCTCCTAACAACTTTTCTGGCGCACAAACAAAAAGGGCGGCCATGACCGGCCGCCTGGAATAAAGTCGATCCCCTTATCTATCCCGGTTTGGATTCCACCAGATATCATCGTTAAACTTTTCCACACGGCTATCTCCAACGGGGTTCTGGTTGTAAACATAGTCATATTTGAAATACTGTGAGTGACCATCCAAAAACGCGATATTGCCTCCACCGTTGTGACGTTTGACGAAGTAAGTCCACCGGCTGGCGGGAAAACAGCCCATTTGTGGCGTGCCTGATTTTGTCCAATTTTCCAAAGTGGGACTGAAACAAAACTCGGTCATCAGAACCTGAGCTGAAGGATGACGCATCTGAGAAAGTTTGGGCATGGCTGGCCAAGGCGAACTGTTGGCGCCTATGACTCCATTCCCAACAATAGTTGCTTTGAGCTTGAGATCTAGGTTCATCACATAACTGAAAAAACCAAATTGTCCCCCCATAAGAAAAAGACCGTTGTCTGCCGTGACGGTTTGGGCAGCCGGACACAGCCACATTTTCCCCAAGGGGTTGTTGGGAAAAGGAAATTTCTTCTGATAATTTGCGCCAGCTTGTGAATAATAGTATTGCAAAGGCCGCTCCGCCACAAACAAGGGCAATACATTGAACCATGCGTAGGGGTCGTTGGGGGAACCTTGCCAATTCGGATCTGTGGTGGCGGTATTGCCGGAAAAGGCTGAATAGGTTCCATTGTTATCTGTCCCATCTCTCGGAAGATTGTCGTCGTTGTCCCCGGCGGAGAGTTGAAGTGCGAGACCCCACTGGCGCTCATTGGAAAGACTGGCAATGGTCTGTGCCTTGGCTTTGGCTTTGTTCAAGACAGGCAGCAAAAGCGCCGCCAGAATGGCGATGATGGCAATGACGACGAGCAATTCAATCAAGGTGAAAGCACACTGGCGGGAAAATCGTTCTTTACGCGGCGAGGTACCGTTGCGGATTGCTTTGCCGCTCTTAAGTTCTGTCGTATGCATACAATAAATTCCAAAGGCTGCTGCATCTGGCTCAAACCGATCTACCTTCCTTGCCGATACCTTTTCGCATAAGCGCCGGGTGTTGGCAAGAACTTTCTATGCGAGTTGTTAACATTTGTTCGTAAAATTCTCCAAACCGGCCGAGGCAACCACCGCGATCTCGCAAGTCATTGAAACTTACGAAAATAAGAAAATGGGCACAGGTTTGTTGTTCTTTTGCGCGCTCAAGCTGGAAGAAGCTCATTACGTCTGCGCGTCGTCCCGGTTACGATTCGGCAATAAATCGGAAGATCACCACGCGGAAAACTGGACCCAAGCGGCATCTGTCCTCCTTTGCGGCGCGTTACTTGGAAGAATCCAATTTCCCAAAGGCGCAACTCCGTCGCTGTGGCCGAAATCGCGGATATCGGCAAAGCCGCTCCATTTTACCTTTGCCATTGAAAAAACACCACGCCGCCGCATCATGCTCACGCCATGCGGAGACGCGATCCACAATTCCACAGCCGGTGCCTCATTTATGGTGGGCTGGCTCTGGTCACGCTGGCCTTGTATCTGCCGGCGCTTCACCATGGCTTTGTCGAATATGATGACCAGCAATACGTGACGGATAATCCCCGCGTGCAGTCGGGCTTGACGTGGGCAGGTTTCGTCTGGGCTTTCGGCTTTCACGCGGGCAACTGGCATCCGCTGGCCTGGCTGTCGCACATGCTGGATTGTCAGCTCTACGGGGCCAGTGCAAGCGGCCATCACCTGACCAATATCTTGTTGCATGTCGCCAGCACATTGCTCCTGTTTTCAGTTCTAAACCGGATGACTGGCACCCTGTGGCGTAGCGCGGCGGTGGCGGCGCTTTTTGCGTGGCATCCGCTCCACGTCGAGTCCGTGGCCTGGGTTGCCGAAAGAAAGGATGTGCTCTGCGCCTTTTTCTGGATGCTTACACTGTGGTTCTACGTTCGTTATGCCAGTCAACCTTCCATCCCCCGTTACCTTTTTACGCTCGGCTCATTTGTTCTTTGCCTGATGGCAAAACCGATGGGTGTGACGTTGCCGTTCGTGTTGTTGCTGTTGGATTACTGGCCGCTCCAAAGAATGTCCCCGCCTCACAGCACCTTGGCCCCGCAAGCGGGCGACCGCCGGCAAACGACAGGCATTTTACGATTGGTCCGGGAGAAAATTCCGTTCTTTGCCTTGTCCGCCGTGGCGTGTGTGCTGACGCTGTGCGCGCAGGAACTTGCGATTGTCTCCACCGCCGGGCTGCCGGTTTCCGAACGCATTGCCCATGTGCTGGCCGCTTACAATCACTACCTGGCCACAATGATTGTCCCGCGAAATCTGGCCGTTTATTATCCGTATGAAATCCATCTCCCGGCGTTGACCATCACCTGCGCCATTCTCGTGCTGGGGCTCATAACTTTGTTGGCGATAACAAATTTACGTCGCCGGCCTTACCTCATGGTGGGCTGGCTGTGGTACCTCGGCACACTTGTGCCGGTCATCGGGCTGGTGCAGGTGGGCGATCAAGCCTGGGCTGACCGTTACACGTATCTTCCCTTGATCGGCTTGTTCGTGCCCCTCGTCTGGCTCGCCGTTGAAATCGTCAAAAGCCGTGTGGTTTTACTAAGCGCATCCGTGGTTGTGGCCGTTGGGTTGGTTGCTACGACCTCGGTGCAACTGCGCTATTGGCAAAGCACACGCACGCTCTTTGAACACACGGCCAAAGTGACACCGCAGAACTACATGGCCGTCACCGTCCTGGGCAGTCTGCTGGCCAAGGAGGGCAAATTGAACGAAGCCATGGAATATTATCAAACGGCCCTGCATTACCAGCCGGCCTTCCCCGAGGCGCATTTCTTCCTGGGGAACGCGCTGGACGAACAGGGCAAGCTGCCGGAAGCCGTGGCCGAGTATCAAAAAGCCCTGTGGTTCCGCCCCACACAGGAACAGACACACATTTTCATGGGCATGGCCCTGGCCAAACAAAACAAATATGACGAGGCAATTGCCCATTACAACGCCGCGCTTAAGCTTGATCCTGATTCCGCCGTCGCCCACAACAATCTGGCCCGGATATTTCATACCCAGGGCCGGCTGGATGCAGCCGTTGAGCATTACACCGCCGCGCTGGAAATAGACCCCAAGCTGGCGCTGGCCCACAACAATCTCGGGATTCTATTGATCCAAAAGGGCAGCCTGATTGAAGGCACGCGGCAGCTTCGCGAAGCCTTGCGGCTCAAGCCCGGAAACGGCGAAACCGAATTCAATCTCGCGCTGGCGCTCAGCCAGCAGGAGCAATGGAACGAAGCCGCCGGACTTTTCACCAAAACCGCGGACGACCATCGCAACGATCCGCAAGCGCACTACGCGTTCGCCGTAACGCTCGCCCATTTGAAAAGGACGCGTGAGGCCATGAGTCAATATGCCGCCGCGCTCTTGATTCAGCCGGATTTCCCCGATGCTCTCGACGGCCTCGCCTGGATTTTAAGCACCGACAACAACCCGGATTTTCGCAACGGGACTGAAGCGGTCAAGATGGCCGGACGCGCCTGCGAACTGACCGGCCAGCAAGACCCGATGAAATTGAAGACCCTCGCCGCCGCTTACGCCGAAACCGTCCGCTTTGAAAATGCCATCGGCACCGTGCACACGGCGAGAGATTTGGCAACCAACTCAGAACAGCGGGCGCTTTCCAATCAGTGCGCAATCATGCTGGAGGGTTTTCAGAAGTCCCAGCCTTGGCGTGAGCACCAATAGACGCCGAGGATCGGCGGACAGCGTGAGACAGCGTCGCCGCCACCAAATCAGGATTGCCGTCCGGTTGCCGGAAAATGTCCGTTGACGATGAAAAGAAAAGGGGCGGCCATCGCTGGCCGCCCCTGAAGTTTCTCAATCCGGGTTACGGATGAAACAAACGGAAGAACATCTCCGGTTGCGATGCAGTGTTGGTCGTAAATCCGCTCGTGGCACCGATAATGGTGCTGAACGGCCCGGGCAAATTGGTGGCAGATTGCAGGCTGAAGGACGCATCACTCCAGGTGAACGTCACATTGCCACCCGAGAAGACTGCGGTCAGCGGAATGGGTGTGATTGCGTTCGTCACGACGTCCGAGAACCGGGTCACGACAATCGTGTTGGTAACGGTGGAGTTGGCAGAATAGAGAACACCGCTGACGGTGTAAGCGAAGTTGGGCAGGGTTTGGCCCGCAACATCCAAGTCCAGTTCCGGGAACATCACCGTGAACGTCTGGCCGGTAGAATTGGTGACGCTTACGAAGTCATTCGCCGTGGTGGACGTGGTGGTTCCTCCACGCGCGCCGAAATGAACATCGGAGATTTTCACCAGTGAGCCACCGAGATTATAGTTCGCATTGCTGGGATCGTTCATAACAGTGAAGGGAATGGCGATGGGAGCCGGCAATGCAGCAATGTTGTTGCTGAGGTCGGTGTAAGACGTATAAGGATAGTTCCCGTCGGGATCGGCATACAATTCCAGACCGCTGGAGAAGCTGGAAACGACACCCACAAAGGTGACCACATCGCCCAGTGCCGGACGGAAAGTTGAGCCGAGGGTGCCGAAGATGTTGATGCCGCCGGTGCCATCCTGCAAGTAGTAAGAGAAGGTGTTGCCCGTGGTAATATTGGTGAAGGTGGTTATGATACCGGTGACTTGATAGGGTATGGTCGGCGGGACGTTTGTGGCCAGATAAGTGACCGGATCCACCAACGTGCGCAGGTAGCCAATTGAAACCACCGCCGGACTGAGAACCGTAAGCACGGCGTTGCTGCTGACGATGCCAGTGGTAACGACATCATTGGTTACGGCAACACTGTAGTGCGAACCCGAATAGTTGGTCGTTACATTGTTCAACGTCAAAGTGGAGGCCGTTGCACCGACAATATCAACGCTGTTGGATTTCCACTGATAGAAGATGTTGCCGGGACTGCTGACCGTGGTCGAGAACGTAACCGATTGTCCGCCATAGACGGTCTGACTGACTGGCTGGGTGATGAATGAGGGTGGAACCGGCACGTTACTGATAAGAACCTTGGCCACCGAGCTGGTGGTGGACAGCCCATATGGGGTGGTGACAATCAAAGTATAATCGCCACTGTCAGTCGTCACCGGGCTGGAAAAGGGGAGGCTGTTCTTGTTCCCGGCCGGATTGGCAAAATTGACACCGTTCTTTTGCCATTGGTAGGTCAAACTACCCAGTCCCTGACCGTTGGCCACGGCAGACACGGAGATTGGAATTGCCACGAAATTCGTCACTCCGATGGGTTGATAAACAATCGTGGGTGGAAAAGCGTTGGTCGCACAAACATTGGTCATCGCCTCGGCAAAGGTGGTCGCTATGGCAAGATTGGTAACCACAAAAAAGGCATTGCCGAAACCACTGGCCTGCCGGAACGCATAAGAATTCACCTGATTTGTGAGTTGAAAATTAATTGCGTCACTGGCGGTGTATAATGGATCAATGGAGGATACCCCAGTATTGTTCACATTAATTGGATTCACCCAAACTGAGGCGGCCTGAAGCGTTATGGGATCCAATTCCTCAACAACTTGATAAGGAGTATTCAACGCCAAATCCACCGGGAATCCACCGTTGGCCGCATTGGTTGAGGAAGCATTATCTGACACACCAAGCCGCCAGGTTCTCGGCAGAACGCTGCCATTGGTGAAAGCCTGAACCCGTCCGCAATAACCAAGACCACGAACCAGTAACGTTGTATTGGTCTCGCTGTAGAAACTGGCGAAATATGTACCGACGCCGTTGGGCAAATTGGTGCATATTACCGTGAAGCTGGCATAAACCACTTGAATTCCGTTGGTGTAAGGGCTGCTGTTGGTGATCGCAAACAACCGATTGCAATCATTTGCCCGGCTTACCGTCCCTCCCGTCGCTGAAACCTCCAATCGATTGTTATTGATGAACATATCATTGACCGCACCACCGCCGCCCACAACATTAGTCACCCACAGGTTGGTCGAAGCAAATTCAACAAACCCATTGGTATAGTTAAAACCTTCATACCAAATCAAATCGGCGCGCAGGGACAGGGCCATGCAGAAGGTAGCGAGCACAAGGAATGTTAGTTTTTTCATAATTTTTCCGTTGGTTTTACTTTTGAATGCTTTCTCTTTGTTGCACATCTTGACTTATAAAATTGAGGGAAACCGATCGGGTATCGCCACCAGCGATTCGATTGCAGTGAGAGGCCTGCCGCACAGAAATCTATCCGGCCGCAACGGCGCCCAGCCATCAATTGCTTTGCGGTTTTTAAATTCGGCCGTTTGCATACAATAAATTCGAGTGCAGCTGCATCTGTTCAAACCGATTCACCTTCCTTGCCGATACTTTTTCTCACAAGCCTCATACGCTGGCAAGACTTTTTTAAGAAAGTTATTAACATTTCCGTAAAATTTGCCAACCCTCGTCCGGCAAAGATGTGACCGGCGTTTCAAAGAACAAAGAACGGTGCGTCGTCCAGAACTGAACCGCCCGAAACCAGAGTCATCGAGCGAGCCCACCGAACCAATCTTGATTGGTCATCTCAAGCCGCTCCCAATTTGGACAAGGCGCATTACACCTTCAAGACGCGCAGGTTACATTCCGGCAACAAGCCAGGAAATCACCGGTCATAAAAATTGACCGGACCAACCGGAAACCCTGCGGCTTTTTCCTGAACCTTCTGGGAGCGCCGTCGTCGCTACGCTTTTGACGCGCCCAAGCCGGCTCGTCCGTAGCCTTCCACCCTCCGTAACGAGGGTCGTGTTGCCCAAATCAAACCGGAGCGCGGACCGCTGAGTCCGCGCGTTCTCTTTTGCCAATCTATTGGGAGTTTTCAAAGATGTTCACAACCCGCGGACATGGCTGTCCGCGCTCCGAGTCTTTGGGCAACGCGCCCGAGGCTACTGCGCCCGTCCTCCGTAACCGGTACTGCGGAAGGTGGAGAGGGCGGGCGTCCCACCAAAACATTCCCTGGCGGCGGCAAAACCGCGACGATCTCACCACCCACTTCAATCAAAAAATTACATGTTCATTATTTGCCGAAATCATGCAGTTGTGCTTATTATATACTGCAGTGGGATTTATAAAGTGCCCCGATTTGAAAATGGTTGTGCATCAGCGCTTCGCGCGAAATTGGTTTCCGACCCTCGTGGGCGTGCTGGCGCTGTTCGCCGCCGGCCCGCGGGCGGAAGCCATCATCGACGTCACGCTGCAAATGCAGCTGGGCAACCCCAGCGGCGCCACCGCCGATCCAAACAACTACGATCATTACCTGATCCAGCGCACGGTCGAAGCCATTGATTACAGCGCCAATCTGGATGAACCCAACTGGGCGAGCTGGGACCTGACCGCCAGCGACCTTGGTTCGAGCGGACGTTCCCCCAATTTTCTAACCGACACAAACCTGCCCGACGGCTTTTACCCGGTGACCACCACCGACTATAGCGGATCCGGTTTCGATCGCGGTCACATGTGCCCATCGGCGGACCGGACGGATAATGACACGGACAATGAGCTGGTTTTTTTGATGTCGAACATCATTCCACAGGCGCCGCTTAACAACGAGGGGGTGTGGGGAAATTTCGAGGATTACTGCCGCTCCCTGGCCGGGGCCGGCAATGAATTAATGATCATTTGCGGTCCCAGTGGCTTTAATGGTTCGCTGATCCAGCCCAGTCAAAGGGTTCTGATCCCCGCTTATACCTGGAAAATTGTCGTGGTGATTCCATCCGGTCCCGGCACGGCGCTGAGCCGGATCACCGCCGCCACCCGGGTGATTTCCCTGAAAATTCCCAACAGCAATTCCGTCAGCAGCACCTGGCAGAATTACATCACCTCCGCCCGGCAGATCGAAGTGGATACGGGTTTTACATTCTTCACCGCCCTGTCGCCCGACGTCGCCGCGGCGCTGCGCAACATGGTGGATGGCCAGTCCGGTCCACCGCCGGCCATCATCGGCTTTTCCCCCACAAATGGTGCCGTCGGAGATTCCGTCGTGATTAATGGCACGAATTTCAATTCCGCTTCGGCGGTCACCTTCAACGGCATGAGTGCGGCGTTTGGTGTGAATTCGGCCTCCCAGGTCACGGCCACGGTGCCGACCGGGTCCACTCCCGGGCAAATCAGCGTTACAACCCCCACCGGCACGGCGGTCAGTTCCAACAGCTTTACCGTGACCGGTTCCACGGTTGATCTGGCGGTCGCGAAAACCCATTTCGGCAACTTTTCCCAGCGCGACACCGGCGATACCTACGCCATCATGGTCGCCAACGTCGGTACTCTGGCCTCGAGCGGCGCCATCACGGTCACCGACGCACTCCCGGCCGGACTCACCGCCACGGCGATCAGCGGCGTCGGTTGGGCGACGGACCTCGGCACGCTCACCGGCAAGCGCTCCACCCCCTTGTTCGCCGGAGCAAGTTATCCACCCATCATCGTCACGGTGAACGTTTCGTCCAATGCTCCCGCGAGTGTCACCAACATCGCCATTGTCTCCGGGGCCGGGGATACCAACGCGGCAAACGACATCGCCAGCGACGTCACGGCCATCAATGCATCGCAGGGTAGCGGCAACGCTTCCACCTTGTTCGGCTGGGATGTCAGCGGGCTTCCGGGAGGATCAGGCAATTATGGTCCTTCACCGCTGTCACCCACAACCAACGCGGCCAACCTCCTGGCCGGAGGGCTGACGCGCGGTTCAGGGGTTGGCACCGGCGGGACCGGCGCGGGGCGGGCCTGGGGAGGCAACGCCTTCACAGGTACGACCGCCGCAGCCGCCATTACCGCCAACCAATTCATCACCTTCAGCGCAGCGGTCAGCAACGGTTACACGGTTTCCTTCACCACGATCAGCCGGTTTGATTATCGGCGCTCTGCCACCGGTCCGGCCGTCGGTGTGTTGCAATATCAGACCGGTTCGGGAGTGTTCACCGACATCACGTCATTGTCCTATCCGGTCAGCACCAGTGGCGGCGACTCATTAAGCCCGATCAACCTGACCGGAATTCCCGCCCTCCAAAATGTCGGGCCGGGCACCAACGTCACCTTCCGCATCGTCAATTACGCTGGTGGCTCGAGCGGCAATTGGTATCTTTTTGACGTGTCGAATAGCCCGGCACTGGATTTCGTCGTTCAAGGCACAATCTCACCGGCCGTTACCAATTTCCCCGATCTGGTCGTCTCGATGAGCCATGCGGGCAATTTCACCCAGGGCGACATCGGCGATACCTACGCCATTGCGGTCACCAACAACGGCACCGCGGCCACGGTCGGCTCGGTGAGCGTCGTCGAGGCGCTTCCGGCCGGACTTGCGGTCACGGCAATCAATGGCAGTGGTTGGGCGATGGATCTGGGCACACTCACCTGCACGCGTTCCGAAAGTCTGGCCCCTGGCGCCGGTTATCCGCCCATCACCGTCATTGTGAATGTTTCCACCAACGCCGCTTCCAGCCTGACCAATATTGCGAATGTTTCCGGCGGTGGTGAAATCAATACCGGGAATGATGGCGCCAGCGACCCAACCACCGTCATCGCTCTCACCCCCATCCAGTTTTGGCGGTTGCAATGGTTTGGAACCACCGACAACAGCGGTGCCGCCGCCGACGCCGCCATCGCCACCAGCGACGGCATCCCCAACCTGTTTAAATACGCCTTGGGCCTGGATCCGATCATTCCCACCGCCAATCCGGTGACCGGCGACATCACCACCGGTTATCTGCGCCTGACCGTGCCGAGAAACCCGGGCGCCACCGACATCATCTTTCTCGTCGAAGCAACCGCCGACCTGAATGGGCCTTGGACAACCAACGGGACCACGGTGGATCAAAACCTTCCGTCCCTCCTGCAGGTTCATTACAACACGCCAGTCAGCTTGTCTGCCGGCGGTTTCATCCGGCTGCGGATCACGCAGCCATAAAGCGGAACCCCATTCACCTCGCCCCGAAACCAGCGGCCAAACCTCGCCTGTGACTGTCATGTAACTTGCCGCCGGTCTGCCGCACTGTCATTCTGGATGGGATGACGTTGAAATTTTTAATCCGGCGTTCGGGGCCCTGGTCGCTCGTTGGATTCAATTTTTTCTTTGCCGCCTGCCTGCTGGGGGCAAATGATTTTGACGCGACCACCAACACGGTTGGCCCGAACCTCAAAGGCCTGGAGACTCCCGTCAACCAGATCGTCACACCCGCCGGAACGCTGATCGAACTTCCCGGCCTGAGGCCGCAGGCACTGGCATTGAGCCCCGACCGAAAATTACTTGTTACCGCCGGCCTGACGCGTGAACTGGTCGTCCTCGACCCGGCGACCGGGAAAATTTTGCAGCACGTTTCATTGCCGACCGACCAAACGCCCCCCCAGGCGCTCCAGGCCCCCGAAGTCCTTTCGCCCGTCGAAAAATCGCAACTGAGCTTCACCGGGCTGGTATTCTCGCCGGATGGCTCGCGGATTTACATGGCCAATGTGAACGGCGACATCAAGGTCTTTGCGGTTCAGGCGGATCACAATGTGGTACCGCTGTTCGCCATTCCCCTGCCGCTGGCCAACGCACCATTGCGCGCCGCGGAAATCCCCGCCGGCATCGCCGTTTCCCGCGATGGCCGGAAAATCTACGTCGCACTCAACCTGGCCAATCGTCTTGCCGAGCTGGAGGCGGCGACCGGCCGCGTGCTGCGAACCTGGGACGTGGGGGTGGCGCCCTTCGACGTGGTGCTGGCCGGCAAAAAAATCTACGTCAGCAATTGGGGCGGCCGACGGCCCGATGCCGACAGCGTCACCGGCCCGGCCGGCCGCGGCACTTTGGTGCGCGTGGACTCCCGTTCCATCGCCAGCGAAGGCTCGGTTTCCATCATCGATCTGAACTCCGAAATGCGAAATGCGAAATGCGAAATTGTAACCGGCCTGCACACCTGTGCCCTGGCGCTTTCGCCGGATGGCCGCTGGTTGGTGGCCGCCCACGCAGGCTGCGACACGGTGAGTGTCATTGACACCCGCACGGACAATGTCGTCGAAACCATTTGCGCGCGGCAAAACCCCGGCGACCCGTTTGGCGCGCAGCCGGATGCGCTTGCCTTCGATTCATCGGGCAAAAAGCTGTTCGTCTGCAACGGCACGCAAAATGCCGTCGCTGTTTTCCAATTCAAGCCGGGCGCATCGAAACTGCTGGGCTTGATTCCCGTTGGCTGGTTCCCCGGCGCAATCGTGTTTGACGGCAAACGGAAGCAGATTGACGTGGCCAATCTCAAAAGCATCGGCAACACCACTGAAAAGGCCAGATTGGGGCGTGGCCGTGGTTTCAACACCAAGCAATACCAAGGTTCGTTGTCACTGGTGCCTGTGCCGACGGAGAAGGCGCTGGCGGAACAGACGCAAACCGCTCTGGCGAATTTGCGTTATCCGCTGCTCGCGCGGGCGGCCCAGCCCCCGCGCCCGGCTCAACCGCCCCGCCCGGTGCCCGAGCGCGCCGGCGAACCCAGCGTGTTCCAGCACGTCATCTATATCATCAAGGAAAACCGCACCTACGACCAGGTGCTCGGCGACGTGCCCGCCGGTGATGGAAATGCCGACTTGTGCTCCTTTGGCGATCGCGTCACGCCGAACCAACACAAGCTGGTCCGCGATTTTCTGCTTTTGGACAACACGTATTGTTGCAGCATCCTGAGCGCCGATGGCCATCAATGGGCCGACAGCGCCATCGCGATGGATTACGTCGAGCGCGAGTTTGCCGGCTGGCCGCGCAGTTATCCGGCGGGCGGAGGCGGTCTGGATACCAAGGACGCGCTGGCCTACTCCCCGGCGGGTTTCATCTGGAACAACGCGCTTGCTCACGGCAAAACCGTCTGCGATTTCGGCGAATTCACCACCGACCAAAAGCACTGGAAAGACCCGGCCCGCAAAGGGAAGATCAGTTTCCGGGACGCCTACAACGACTTTTTGACCGGCTCGAATTCCATCGCCTACGCGTGCGAACCGGATATCGAAGCGTTGGGGCCTTACATCGCCACCAACACCATTGGCTGGGACCTGGATGTGCCGGACATTTTTCGCGCCGCGCAATTCATCGGATCACTGAAGGACTTTGAAAAAGCGGGCCATCTGCCCAACCTCGTCATTCTCTGGCTCCCGAATGACCACACCAGCGGGACGAAATCCGGCTCACCCAAGCCGGAAGCACAGGTGGCCGACAACGACCTCGCGGTTGGCCAGGTCGTCGAAGCGGTCAGTCACAGCTCATTTTGGACCAACACCTGCATCTTTGCCATTGAGGACGACCCGCAAAACGGGTGGGACCACGTGAGCGGCTACCGC
>Ga0265320_10001884_pt1 | contig 14806 bp, 15 predicted proteins | sample 4827metaG_FD_202087 | JGI IMG/M metagenome (GOLD analysis project Ga0265320, IMG submission 202087) | Rhizosphere microbial communities from Carex aquatilis grown in University of Washington, Seatle, WA, United States - 4-8-27 metaG | ecosystem: Host-associated > Plants > Roots > Rhizosphere >...
GGCGCGGGGCAACACCCTGGAGTCGCTGGGGCTCATGGCGGGCAGCATCGCCCACGACTTCCGCAACATCCTGTCGACGATCCTGGCCAATGTTTCCCTGGTCCAGCTGGCGGAAAACCTGGAGGAACCGGTCCGGACCCGCCTGACGGGGATCGAGCAGGCGGTCTGGCGCGCGAAGGACGTGACCGAGCAGCTGACGACGTTTGCGAAGGGCGGGAGCCCCACGAAGAAGCTCGTCCGGCTGCTGCCGCTCATCCGGGAGGCGGCGACCCTCGCGCTGCACCACAGCAGCGTCGACCTCCGGTTCGAGCTGGCGGACGACCTGTGGGAAACGGAGGCGGACGAGATCCAGCTGCTCCAGGTGATCAACAACCTGGCGGTCAACGCGGTGCAGGCGATGCCCGGCGGGGGCACCCTGTCGATCAGTGCCGAGAATCTCGCGCTGGGCCTGGACCACCCCGATGCCGGAGGCCACGCCCGGTGGATCAGGCTGGCGGTGGCCGACACCGGGGTCGGCATCCCACCCGAGAACCTCGCCAGGATCTTCGAGCCCTTCTTCACGACGAAGCCGAAGGGGACCGGGCTCGGGCTGGCGACCTGCTACGCGGTCGTCAGCAAGCACGGCGGGAAGCTGCGCGTGGAATCGGTGCCCGAGCGGGGCACCACCTTCCATATCCTCCTGCCGGCGGTGGCGGCCGGGGTTCAGCCGGTCCCGGAGAAGGTCGTCAGCAAGTCCGCATAGATCCGCGCGGTGTCGCGGAGGTCGCGCAGGGAGGCGCGCTCGTCCACGCCGTGCTCCTTCTGCCCGCCGGGCCCGTAGCCCAGCGTCGGGATCCCGAGGTGGTGGGCGAAGAAGTGCATGTCATTGAACCCGGTGGAGACGGAGAAGGCGGTGGGCGCGCGCCGCACCCGCCGGACGCTGGCGGCCATGGCCCCAAAGAACGGATGCCGGGGCGAGTGGAAGCAGGAGAAATTCTCCGAGATCTTGGAGACGGTGATCCGGCAGTCGGGAATTTTCTGCGCCGCCGCGGCGAGGAAGGCGCGGAGGTCGCGCTCGGCCCGCGCGTGGTCCTCGCCCGGCAGGACGCGCCGGTCGATGGTGAAGGCGGCGTAGCCGGGGACGGTGTTGACCTTGCCGCCCTCGCCGCCGGTGAAGACGCCGCCCACGTTGGCGGTGGCGCGCCGGACTTCACCATCAGGCGCGGTGAACGTGTGGCGGGCGGCGATCAGCCGCTGGTAGTCGGAGAGGGCGCGGGCAAGCGCAGCCATCTTCTCGAAGGCGTTGATCCCGGCCTCGGGCTTGGAGCCGTGGGCCGCCTTGCCATGCACGGCGACCTGCAGCCAGACGACGCCGTTGTGCCCGCAGCAGATCGAGGCCCGCTCACCGCCCTCCATCACGATGGCATAGTCGGGCCGGATCGGGGCGTGCTGCACGAGCCAGCCGGTGCCGAGCAGGGAATCCGTCTCCTCGTCGGCAGTGAAGGAGACCTCGAGGTTGAGGCGCGGGGCCGTGCGGGTCGCGCGCAGGGCCTGCAGGGCGAGCAGCAGGCTGGCGATCGAACCCTTCATGTCGGCGGTCCCCCGGCCGTAGATCCAACCGGCCTCGACCTTGCCGCTGAAGGGACTGCCATGCTTCCATCCGCCGGACACCGGCACCACATCATAGTGCGCGTTGAAATGGACCGTCTGCGTGGCGCCCGGCACGGCCAGCTTCCCCAGGACATTGAAGCGCGGAAACACCTGCTGGTCCCGCGGCAGTGATTCCCGCAGGACGGCCCGGGGAATCGAATAGCGCCGGGTCCGCAACCCGAGCGACTCGAGCTCACGGACGAGAAGCCGGGTGATCGCGTCGTAGTTCTCCCCCGGAGGATTGGGGGTCTCGATCTGGACCAGCCGGCGAAGCCGGGTCACGAGCAGCTGGGGGTGGCGATCAATGTATTCGGACGGAAGCACGGTGGGAGGTTGGATTTGAGCAGAACGGGCGAACCGGGGCAATCGCGCGGGCGCGTGGCCCAGGATTCCATCATATGTTAATATTAATTAGTCAGTTAAGTCACTCGATAGCGCCGAATCAAACCGGGGCAACCGGCTCAGGATACGCCGATTATCGATGCGCGACCACCCAGAGAAGCCGCGCGACGGTTGCGGACACCACCACGAGGAAGATCGGGCGGACGAAACGCGCCCCGTTCTTGACCACCAGACCGGCGCCGAGCCGGGCGCCTGCCACCTGGCCCGCCGCCATGCAGAGCCCGACGGGATAGTCGACGTGGCCGCCCCCGGCGAAGATGAGCAGCGCCATCACGTTGCTCGCGAGATTCATGACCTTGGTATAGCCCGTGGCCTTGACGAAATTCTGTCCCAGCCCGACGACGAGGAAAATGGTCCAGAGCGAGCCCGCGCCGGGGCCGAAGAAGCCGTCATAGAAGCCCAGGCCTAGCCCCGCCCCGGCAAAAAAGCGGGCCGGGCTCATCCGGGGCGCCCGGTCCTCCAGGCCCACCTGCGGCCGGAAGATCGTGTAGAGCAGGATCGCCACGAGCATCCAGGGAATCACGCGCGCCAGGAACCCGGAATCGATCTGGCTCACGGTCCATGCGCCCGCCAGGGCCCCGGCGATGGTGCAGGCCACGCCCAGGCGGCAGGCGGCGAGGTCGACCATCCCGCGCTGCACATAGTGCCGCGCGGCAATCGAGGTTCCGATGGAGGACTGCAGCTTGCTGGTCCCCAGGGCGAGCGCCGGCGGGAACCCGAAATTGAGCAGCATGGGCAGCGCGACGAGCCCGCCGCCGCCGGCGATGGCGTCGACCAGCCCCGCGATCAGGCCGGTGGCCGCGAGCAGCAGGTAGGCGGGGAGCGAGAGGTGCACGCGGGAAAGAATTTGCTACCAGGCGGGTGACGGACAGCCTGTTTCCTGCCGCCCCATGTCGTCAACCTACGCCGATCTCCGTCGCGACTACGCACTGGCCGGGCTCTCCGAAAAGGACCTGGCACGGGATCCGTTCCGGCAGTTCGAGAAGTGGTTTGGGGAGGCCGAGGCGGCGAAGCTGCCTGAACCCAACGCGATGGTGTTGGCGACAGCGGCCCGCGACGGCCGGCCGGCCGCGCGGGTCGTGCTGCTCAAGGGGCTCGATGGCCGCGGTTTCGTCTTCTACACGAATTACGACAGCCGCAAGGGCCGCGAGCTCGAGTCCAATCCCCTCGCGACCCTGCTGTTCCCCTGGACCGCGATGGAGAGGCAGGTGACCGTGGAGGGATCGGTGGTGCGCGTGGCCCGCGAGGAAAGCGAAACCTATTTTCACAGCCGTCCCCGCCTGAGCCAGCTGGCGGCGTGGGCCTCCCCGCAGAGCGGCGCGCTCGCGACCCGCGCGGTGCTCGAGGACAGCATGAAGGCGCTCGAGAAGAAATATGCCGGCCGCGAGGTGCCGCTGCCGCCGTTCTGGGGCGGGTACCGCCTGACGCCGGACCTCGTCGAATTCTGGCAGGGTCGCCGCAGCCGGCTGCATGACCGCCTGCGCTACCGGCGGTCGGGGGACGGCGACTGGGCGATCGAGCGGCTCGGACCGTGAGCAGGAAATGCAGCTGTACCTGATCCGGCACGCCGACGCCCTCGATTCCACCGACGATTTCGCGCGACCGCTGAGTGCGCGGGGCCACGCGCAGGTCGAGAGCCTGGTGCGGCATTTCCGGGCGAACGACCTCCTCCATCCGGCGGAGGTCTGGCACAGCCCGCTGCGGCGGGCCCAGGAAACCGCCCTGGGGCTGGCCCAGGGGCTGGGCTGGAAAATCCGCTTCCGGGAGACCGACCTGCTTGAACCCGAGCGCGACCCGGAGCTGATCGCGAAGCGGCTGAAAGCGGTGACGCAGGCGCTCGCACTTGTGGCCCATGAGCCGCTCCTCAGCGCGCTGGGATCGCTCCTGGTCAACGGCTCGCCCCGGCCCGTGGTCTTTGAGATGCGCAAGGGCGACGTCCTGGCGCTGGAGCGTCCGGCGCCCGGCGGCGACGGACGGTGGGCGGAGCAATGGCACCTGGGACCGGGCCAACTGGGCCAGGATGCCTGAGCCTGGCTTGGGTCGCCGCGTTGCCATGAAGCTTCATCTCCTGCCCGTCCGCACGGCTGGCGCCGCCGAGAACATGGCGTGCGATTTCCTCCTGTTGCAGCGTTATCCCGATGCCGACATCGCGCGGTTCCGGCACTACGAATGGCGGGGGCCGGCGTTCACATTTGGATATTCGCAAAAGCTTGATGTGGTGCGAGCTGCCATAGAAGGGACAGGGCCTAATTCTATTGCTGGCGGGGGGCATCCCGAGGCGGGGACGTATGACCTCTGCCGACGGCCCACGGGCGGGGGGATTGTCGACCACCGGCAGGATTGGACCTACGCCCTGGTCATCCCGCGCGGCCATGCGCTCGAGGCGGAGCGGGCGTCAGCCAGCTACCGGGCGGTTCACGCGTGCATCGCCGAGGCGCTGCAGATCCAAGGCGTGGAGGCGAAGTTGCAGCCCACGGTCGAAGCCGGGGGCGCACCCGAAGGGATCTGCTTCCAGCGGGCGGAGGGCCATGACGTGGTCCACGCCGGCACCGGGGAAAAAATCGCCGGCGCGGCCCAGAAGCGCAACAAGCGCGGGATGCTTTTCCAGGGCTCGCTCTGGCGGCCGGCCGCCGGCCCCGGCGTGGATTGGGAGAGATTCGGCGAGGATTTTTCCGGCGCCCTGGCCGCGGCGCTGGGCGCGGCCGCGGAACGCGCGCCCTGGCCGGAATTCAACGAGGACGAGGTCAGCGGGCTCGCGGAGAAGTATGCGTCGCCGGAGTGGATGGAAAATCGCTAGATTTCGCCGGGCCGGGTCAGCGTCATGACGCATTCGAGGTGCCGGGTCTGCGGGAAGAGGTCGAAGGGCTGCACGCGCCTGAGCTCGTAACCGTCGGCGAGGAAGTGGCGGAGGTCCCGCATCTGGGTGGCCGGGTCGCAGCTCACGTAGACCACGGCGCGCGGCGCAAATGCGAAGAGCTGCCGCAGGAAGGACTCGTCGCAGCCGCGCCGCGGCGGATCGATCACGACGACGGTCTCGGCGGGCGGAAAATCCAGCCCGGCGAAGATCGTCTCGGCCTGGCCGGCGAAGAACGCGACATTGGCGATGCCGTTCGCCTCGGCGTTGGCCCGGGCGAAGGCGACACTGCTCTCGCTGATCTCCACCCCGGCGACGCGCGCGAAGGAGCGGGCGGCGGCCAGCGCGAAGAGCCCGCTGCCGCAGTAGGCGTCGATCAGGAACCGGCCGCCGGCCGCCGCGGCCTGCTCCGTCACGTGGGCGACAAAGGCGGGCAGGATGAAGGGGTTGTTCTGGAAGAAGTCCCGGGCCAGGAAGCGGAGGCGGAGGGGAGGGGTGACCGCCACGTTCTCGGTGATGGGCGCGCCCCCATCGGTGGCGATCGCGCCGCCCGCGTCCCGAAAAAGGAGCGTGGCGCCGCGGGGATACCTGCCCTCCGCCCCCTCCTCGCGCGCCCGGGCGCGCGCCGGCCCCAGCGCCGCGTTGATCGGCTCGGTCGCGATCTCGCAGCGGGGCACGTCGACGATGTCGAAGCGCGCGCCCTGCCGGAGGAAGCCGATGGGAAAGTTGGGCTCCCGCGGCGCGGCGAAATGCGGGGTGATCTTCGAGCGGTAGCCGAATTTTTGCGGCGAACCCACCACGGGTTCGACCGGGAAGGTCGTGCCGCCCAGGTGCTCGAGCAGCTCGGCGACCTGCCGGCGCTTCCAGGCCAGCTGCTCGGCATAGCTGAAATGCTGGTACTGGCAGCCGCCGCAGCGGCCGAAGACCGGGCAGGGCGGCGCCACGCGGTGGGGGGACGGCGTGAGCACCTCGACCAGGTCCGCCTCCGAGTAGTTCTGGTGGTTGCGAAAGACCCGCGCCCGCACGCGCTCGCCCGGCAGGGCGAAGGGCACCATGACCACCCAGCCGGGGGCCGGGCTGTCGGGGAGGATGACGCGGGCCAGCCCGGAGCCGAGGTTGGTGAGGGTCCCGATCTCAAGCTCGATTTCCTGGTGATAGGCGAAGGGCCGGTCGTTGAATTTTTTACTTTTGGACACGGGAGGGGAACCGGAAGAGCATCCCCGGCATTCCGCCCCATGCCCATTGAAAAAATCACGAGCCTGCAGAACCCGCGCCTGAAGCAGCTGGTGCGGCTGCGGGACCGCCGCCCGCGGGACGAGGCGGGCGTCTTCCTCGTCGAGGGCTACCGGGAGATCCGCCGCGCGCTCGAGAAGGGCGTGAAGCTGGACGAGCTCTACTACGCGCCCGAGTGGTTCCTCGGCGAGAATGAGCCGGACCTGCTGGCGCGGGCCCAGGCCGCGGGGGCGCACCTTTTCGAACTGTCCCAGGACGCGTTCGCCAAGGTGGCCTACCGCGAGCGGCCCGACGGGCTGCTGGCGGTCGCGCCCCAGTGGAAGCGGACCCTGTCCGATATCGAAAAGGGGTCAGGCCGCGAATCGCGATCGGATCGCGATTCGCGGCCTGACCCCTTCTTCCTCGTCGTCGAGGCGATCGAAAAGCCCGGCAACCTCGGAACGATCCTGCGCAGCGCCGACGCGGCGGGCTGCGACGGGGTCATCGTCTGCGATCCGGTGACCGACCTCTTCAACCCCAACGTGGTGCGGGCCTCGACGGGAGTCCTGTTCTCGGTGCCATGCGTGGTCGAGGAGAGCCCGCGGGTGCTGGCCTGGCTCCGGCAGCGGGGCATCCGCATCGCGGCCACGACGCCGGCGGCGGAAAAGCTCTACACCGACGCCGACCTGCGCGGGCCGCTCGCCGTCGTCATGGGCAGCGAGCAGTATGGCCTGAGCGAATTCTGGCTGAAGGAAGCCGACCTGCCGGTGCGGATCCCCATGGCGGGCCAGGCGGATTCTCTCAACGTCGCGATGGCCGCCATGATCACGCTCTTCGAGGCCGTCCGGCAGCGGGCCAAAAGGTAGGGCGGGTTGTCCCTGACGCGCAGTTCGCTCCGACCGCGTTCGCACGCAGACCCGGCGGGTCAGGGACGACCCGCCCCACCCTTGAGCCATGCCACCAGCTCCGCGGTTCCCTGGGCCATTTCCACGCGCGGAGCATAGCCGAGATCGCGGCGGGCCGCGGCGAGGTCGAACCAGTGGTCCTTCGCCAGCTCGGCGGCGATGAAGCGGGTCATGGGCGGCTCGCCCCGCAGGGAGAACGCGCGCCAGGCGAGTTCGCAGGCGGCCCCGAGGGCGGTGGCCGCGCCGAGGGAAATTCGGCGGCTGACCGGCGGCTCGCCCAGGGACCGCAGGAGCCCGTTGATCCAGTCCCAGAGGAGCACCGGCTCCCCGTTCGTGATGAAATAGGCCCGGCCCGCGCAGTTTCCGCGCCCGGTGGGCTTGTCACGCAATGCGTGACGAGTCCCCAGGGCGGACTCGGCCAGGAGATGCGCGTCCACCGCGTTTTCCACGTGGACCATATCGACGCGATTGGTCCCCTCGCCGACGATCCGCAGGCGGCCGGCGCGAGCGCGGGCGAGAACCCGGGGCACCAGGTGGGGGTCACCCCTGCCCCAGATCAGGTGAGGCCGGAGGGCGACCGTGGCCAATCCGGGAGAATTCGCCGCGAGGACTTCACTCTCGGCGAGGGCTTTGGTCAGGGGATAGGGGCTGGGACAGTCGGTTGTAAGCGGGAGCGACTCGTCGGCTCCCGCGATCGCGCGGCCGTTGTAAACGACGCTCGGCGTGCTGGTGTGGACGAGCCGGGTGACGCCATGGCGACGGCAGCCGGCGATGACCGCACGGGTGCCGAGGACATTCGCCCGGAAGAAATCATCGTAGCGTCCCCAGACGCCGACTTTGGCCGCGACGTGAAAGACCGTGCCCATGCCCGCGCAGGCCGCCTCGACGGCGGCAGCGTCCTCCAACGCGGCGTGGACAAGGCGCACGCCGGCCGCCGCGAGCTCGGGCGCCGGGGTGCGGGCCAGCACCGTGACCGGTCTACCCTGCGCCCGCAGGCGCTCCACCAGGCGCCGGCCGAGAAAGCCGGTGCCCCCGGTGACCAGCACGGGCGAGGTCTCCACGCTCATGTGTCGTAGCCGCGGGCGGTCGCGGCCCAGCGGGCGAGGGTGAGCCGGTGGATCTTGGCGTTGTGGCGGACGTCCACGGGAAATTTCGACCGGAAATAGAAGCGGCGAATGCCCGCCGTCGCCGGGTGCGCGAGCGCAAGCTGGCGCAGCGCGGCGGCCACCAGGATGCCGTCGCCCTGGAGGACCGTCTCGGCCACGAGCGCGGGCACCTGCCCGCCCGGACGGCCCAAGCCGACGAGGGCGCAGCGCGCCGCTCGCGGATGGGTCCGGAAGACCTGCTCGCAGATTTCGGTCTGGAGCGTGCCGGCCTCGGTCTGCACCCGTTCCGCCTTTCGTCCGCAGAACCAGAGGCCGCCCTTCGCATCCAGGTAGCCGCAGTCACCCATCCGGTGCCAGATCGAGGCCCCGTCTTGGATCTTGGCCAGGGCGGTCGCCGCGCCCTGGCTGTCGTATTCCTTGGTGACGACGGGACCGCGCACGACGATCTCGCCGATCTCGCCCCGGGGAAGCTCGCGGGCCTCGGCCCAGGTGACGATCGGGCCGTCCGCCACGGCGATGACGCGGGCCTCGATGCCGGCCAGCGGCCGGCCCACCGGCGCGCCGGGCGGGGCCGATCCGGCGAGGGCCGCGACGTCATCGGCGCTGATCGAGCTGACGGGCAGCGCCTCCGTCGCGCCGTAGGGACTGTGGAGTTTTCCCTTCGGCAGGAAGTCCGCCGACTTCCGCCAGAGGACGGCCGGGACGGGCGCGCCGGCGCAGAGCACGCGGCGGAGACTGGGCAGCTGGATCCGGTTCTTTTCACAATAATCGCCGATGATCCGCCAGAGGGTGGGGGAGCCGAAGGAATTGGTGACGCCTTCCTGCCGGATGGCCTGCACGATCTTCGCCGGATCGACCGCGGCCGGCCGCCGCGGATCGATCTCCGGGATGACGCTGGTCATGCCCAGGGCCGGGTTGAACAGGGCGAAGATCGGCAGCAGCGGCAGGTCGATCTCCCCGGGCATGATGCCGTAGGTCTCGCGGAGCAGGCGGATCTGCGCCTCGAACATGCCGTGCTCGTAGCGGACGCCTTTGGGCGCGCCGGTCGAGCCTGAGGTGAAGAGGATCGCCGCCAGGTCCCCGGGGGCGTTGTCCGCCGCCGCGCCCGGAACGGCTCCCGCGGGCAGGCGAGCGACCAGGGAATGGGAGACCGGGACCCGCACCGCGACAGAGGAGAAGGAACGGCGGAACAGCCGGCTGACGATCTGCGCCAGGGGAAGGCCGACGAGCGCGCGCGGGCGGGTCCGTGCGACCCCGGCCAGGAAATTCTTCAAGCCCATGCCGGGATCGATAATGACGGGCACGGCGCCGAGCTGGAAAAGACCGAAGGCGGCGGCAATCAGGGGCAGGCCGGGTTTCACCATCAGCAGGGTGCGGTCGCCGCGCCGGATTCCGCGGGCCGTGAGCCGGAATTCCCACGCGGCAACCTCCGCCCGCAGCTCGGAGAAGGTCAGGGCCAGATAATCGATCTCGCCGGCGGGTGTGCGGCCGCGGGGAATCTTCAGGGCGACCGCGTCGGGCTGCGCCAACGCCATCCGGCCCAGGTGCCGGGCGATGTTCGCGTTGGCGGCGGCCGGCACGAAAACCTCAATCGCGCAACGAGGGGATGTCGCGCAGCAGTCCCGCCTGCCACGGCAGGAGGATGGAATCGAGCTGGCGCGGTTCCCGGGCGATCTGCGCGAGCTGGGAGCGGTTGGCGATCAGGGTCGATTCGATGCCGAGCTTCGCGGCGATCTGGTCGCGGTCCTCCTTGATCCGGTCGAGCCGGGCGATCTCGGACTGCGTCAGGGGCGCGTGGCCCGAATCCCGCCGGGCGCGGCGCGGCAGCGTCTGCGGATCGCGTTCCAGGCCCGCGCGCACCGCGCTGGAGAGCGAGGGAAACAGCCGGGGGTGGCGCTTGCCGAGATGGACGGTCGCAAGCACCGCCTCCTCCGAGCCGCCCTCCTCGGCGGCGTGGGCCAGCTTGAGCAGGACGTCATTGGAGCAAACCTTGAAGGGCGGGGTATCGAGGCGCTCCGCCGACTGCTGCCGCCAGTGCCAGACGGCGTGGAGGAGACTGAGGCCGCGGCCGCGCAGGCGTTCGGAGTGGCCGATCCGCCAGTCGTTCTCGCCGGCGGGGGCAAAGCCCTCGGAGCCGTCGGCGATCTGCTTGCGGCACTGCTGCTCGAGCCAGTCGCGGCGGCCCAGCTTCACGAGCTGCTTGGTCAGGAGGTCGCGCAGGGCGGGCAGGTGCCAGACGTCGAGGGAGGCGTAGTCGAGCAGCCGCTTCGTCAGCGGGCGCTTGGACCAGTTCGCCTTCTGGCTGTCCTTGTCGAGCTTCACGCCAAAGTGCTCCTCGAGGAGGGAGGCGAGGCCGATGCGCTTCCGGCCGAGCAGCTGGGCGGCGAGCATCGTGTCGAACAGGCTGTGGGTCTTGAACCGGCAGAGGTCGTGCAGCAGGCGCAGGTCAAAATCGCTGCCGTGCATGACGAGGTGCTTCTGCTCGAGCCGCGTCCAAAGGGGCGTCAGGTCGATCGGCGCCAGGGCGTCGACGAGAAAGACCTCCCCCGCCACGAGGAACTGCAGCAGGCACACCCGCACGCGGTAGCGGTACATGTTGTCCGCCTCGGTATCGAGGGCGACCTCGTCGCTCCGGTCGAGCGCATCCAGCAGCGGCTTCAGCTGGCCCGGCTGATCGATCAGGTGGTACTGCTCAGGGCGCAGCGGGGGATTGGTACCGAGCAGCCGGCGGACCGGATGCGGCAGGAAACGGGAAATCATCGACGGACGGCGATGGTGAACGCCGGCCCTCCGCAGGGCGATAATTTATTCGGGGTCGTCCGGCCCCGCCCACGCAGCCAGAAAAGCCTCGATCAGCTGCGCAAGGTCCTCGCCATAGCCGCCTTCCAGGATGCCAGCCGCCGGCAGGCGGCTTTGGCGCAGCCAGCTTCCGAGGACGGAGAAGTCCTCCCGTTCCAGCGTCATTTCCGTGAGGGGATCGCGGGCGGAGGCATCGAAACCCGCGGACACGAGGACGAGGTCGGGACGGAACGCGGCCACGGCGTCCCAGGAAGCGCGGAGCGCCTCGAGGTGCTCCTCCCGCGAGGACCCGGGAGCGACCGGCCAATTCCGGCAGTTGCCCACGCTGGTCGCCCCCGTGCCGGGATAACCGGGATACTGGTGGACGGAACAGAAGAGGAATCCCTCCCGGCCGCGGAGGATGGCCTCCGTGCCGTTGCCGTGATGGGCGTCGAAATCCCAGACGGCGACGCGGGCGACCGCGGGATCCTGCCGCGCGGCCAGGGCGGCGACCGCGACCGAGTTCAGGTAGCAGAATCCCATCGCCTGGCCGGCGGTGGCGTGGTGCCCCGGCGGGCGCATCAGGCTGAAGGCGGGGGACCGGGTCTGGCGGGCATGCCGGGCGGCCTCGACCGCCGCGCCGACGGACCGCCGGGCATACCCGGCGATGCCCGGGAGCCACGCGGTGTCGCCATCGAAGTCCCTGGGTTCCTCCAGCCTTCGCAGGTGGGCCGCCGAATGTGCCAGGAGCAGGACCTCGTCCGCGGCGGCCGGGGGCCGGCGCCAGGTCCAGCGCGGGTGTTCTTCCTCGAGCAGGGCCGCGGTCGTCTGCACGCGTTCCGGCCGTTCGGGGTGGCCGGGGACCCGGTAGTCGGCGCATTGCGGATCGTGGAGAATGAGCATGGGAGGACGATCAATCCGGAACCGGAGCGGGCGGGGGGACGAGAACAATTTTGCCTCCGGGGGCCGCAGTCGTCATCATGGACCCTCACATGAAAGTCGTCGTGCTCTGCTCCGGCGGGATGGATTCCGTGACCGCGCTCCATTGGGCCCGGCGGGAGCATGCCGTGGCAGCGGCCCTGAGCTTCGACTACGGTTCCAGGCACAACGGCCGGGAAATCCCCTTTGCGGCCGAGCACGCCTCCCGGCTCGGCATTCGCCACGAGGTCGTGGCGCTGCCCTTTGTGGCCAAGCTGTTCTCGTCCGCACTCCTGAAGGGGGGCGCCGAGATCCCGGAAGGGCATTACGCTGCGGACAACATGCGGCAGACCGTAGTGCCGTTTCGCAACGCGATCATGCTTTCGATCGCCGCCGGGTTCGCGGAAAGCGCGGGCGCCGAGGGCTTGGTCATCGCGGCCCACACGGGCGATCACACGGTCTACCCGGACTGCCGGGAGGAGTTCATGCGCGCCATGGCCGAGGCCATGCGCACCGGGACCTACGCCGGCATCCAGCTGCTCCGGCCCTTCATCGCGATGGACAAGGGCGGCATCGCCACCGAGGGCGCCCGGCTCGGGGTGGATTTCGCCCGGACCTGGTCCTGCTACAAGGGCGGCGAGGTGCACTGCGGCCAGTGTGGAACCTGCGTCGAGCGCCGGGAGGCATTCATCGAGGCGGGGCTGAAGGATCCGACGGTCTACGCCTCGGCCGGCCCGCTGCCGGCGAAACCGGCGGGAAGGTAGCCATGCTCGTCTCCGAAATCTTCTATTCGATCCAAGGCGAGGGCGAGCTCGCGGGCATCCCCTCCGTGTTCGTCCGGTCCAGCGGCTGCAATCTCCGCTGCACCTGGTGCGACACGCCCTATGCCTCGTGGGATCCCGAGGGGGTCACGCTCGGGGTCGATGCCATCGTGGCCCAGGTGCAGGAGCATTCCGCCGCCCGGCACGTCGTCCTGACCGGGGGCGAGCCGATGATCGCCAAGGACATGAAGGAGCTCGCCAGCGAGCTGAAGCTCCTCGGCTACCATATAACGATCGAGACCGCGGCCACAGTCGCGCGCGACGGCATTGCCTGCGACCTCGCCTCGCTCTCGCCCAAGCTGCTGAATTCCGCACCGGACGGCACGAAGCACGCCGCCTGGCGGAAGAAGCACGAGGCGACCCGCTGGCAGCCCGCGGTCATCCGCGCCTGGCTCGACGCCGGCCCCTGCCAATTCAAGTTCGTCGTGTCGAAGCCCGCGGACATCGAGGAAATCGAGGGGATGCTGGCCCAGCTGAAGCGGGAGATCCCCCGGCACAAGGTCATGCTGATGCCGGAGGGCATAACCCAGGAAGCCCTGCGCACCCGGGCCGCCTGGCTTGGCGAGCTCTGCAAGGCCCGCGGCTACCGCTACGCCCCCCGCCTCCAGATCGAACTCTACGGCAACAGGCGGGGGACGTGAAAGATCATGCCGCTGCCTTTCTTCCTTAAGGGGGCGATCATCGGACTTTCGATCGCCGCCCCGGTCGGCCCGATTGGTGTCCTGTGCATCCGGCGCTCCCTGGCCGACGGTCCCCGCCTGGGCTTGGCCGCCGGGTTGGGCGCCGCGACCGCGGATGCGGCCTACGGCAGCGTCGCGGCCTTCGGCCTCACGTTTGTTTCGGGATTTCTGATCGGCCAGCGCTTCTGGCTGGCCCTGCTGGGTGGAATATTTTTGTGCGTGCTCGGGGTCAGGACATTTTTAGCCAAGCCGACGGCGAAGGACGGGATGGCGCCGAGCCGGACCTGGCTGGCAACCTATGTTTCAACCGTTTTTCTGACCCTGACCAATCCTGCGACGATCCTGTCCTTCGCCGCGATTTTTGCCGGCTTTGGCTTGGCTGCCGGCGTCGATTATCGCGAGGCGACCGTCCTGGTCCTTGGCGTGTTCGCCGGATCAGCGCTTTGGTGGATCCTGCTCAGCCATGGCGTCGGCCTCCTGCGGTCCCGACTCAGCCCGAGTTGGCTGCAAGGCATCAATCGCCTGTCGGGCTGCGTGTTGCTCGTTTTCGGACTGATCGCGTTGCTCGGCTCCATTCGCTGAAGCCGCCCTGGCTCGGAATATTGCTAGGCCTTGGGCTTGAGCGAAGCCTTGATTTCGGCCGCGGGGCAGCCGCAGTCGCCCCCGCAGCCGGCCTTGCGCTTGGCGAACGCGCGGCGGATGAGCCAGGCGGTCGCGAGGGCGACGAGCGCGAAGGCGGCGATGGTCTGGTAGGAGGAGGACATGTCAGAAGCCGAGCCCGCGGCCGGCCTGGTAGACAATAAACGACAAAATCCACGCGGTGCCAGTCATGTAGAGCGTTTGGAAGATCGGCCACTTCCAGCCGTTGGTCTCGCGCCGCACGACGGCGATCGTGCTCATGCACTGCATCGCGAAGACGTAGTAGATCATGAGCGAGAGGCAGACGAGGGGGGTGAACAGCGGCCGTCCGTCCGGCCAGCGGGCATCGCGCAGGGCGGCCCGCAGCGGGGTGATGTCGGCATGGGTGTTATCGGCGTCGAAATTCTGGACGCTGAAGACGACGGCGGTGGAGCTCACGAACACCTCGCGCGCCGCGAAGGAGCTGATGAGGCCGATGCCGATCCGCCAGTCGAAGCCGATGGGCTTGATCAGCGGCTCCAGGGCGTGGCCCGCCTGGCCGGCAAAGCTGCGGTCAATCGCGGCGACGCCGCCCGGACCCTTGGGGTAGGTGGTCAGGGCCCACAGGATGATGCTGATCCCCAGGATCACCGTTCCGGCGCGCTTGAGGAAGATCCCGGCCCGCTGGACCATATGCAGCCCGACGTCCTTGAGGCGCGGCAGCCGGTAGGGCGGCAGCTCCATGATCATGAGGGGCGGCGCCCCCTTGAGCAGCGTGCGCTTGAAGAGCCAGGCGAAGCAGAAGGCCCCGCCCGTGCCCAGGCCGTACATCAGCAGCATCAGGCCGATCTTGGTGGGCAGCGGCACGCGGTCGCCAGGCACC
>Ga0265320_10001886_pt1 | contig 14802 bp, 15 predicted proteins | sample 4827metaG_FD_202087 | JGI IMG/M metagenome (GOLD analysis project Ga0265320, IMG submission 202087) | Rhizosphere microbial communities from Carex aquatilis grown in University of Washington, Seatle, WA, United States - 4-8-27 metaG | ecosystem: Host-associated > Plants > Roots > Rhizosphere >...
AACGCGAAGCCGCGCCCGCCTCCGCGTCTTCCCCGCCCTTGTCCTCTTCCCGCTGATGCAACCCGCCGGCCCCGGCATTTTCCTGCTCGGCAGCACGCACCGCACCGCCCCACTGGCGATGCGCGAGCGGCTCGCCGTGCCGCCGGAACGTCTCGAGGCCATTTATACTCTGCTGCGCGAAAAGTTGAGCCTGACCGAGTGTCTCGTTCTCAACACCTGCAACCGCGTCGAGCTTTACGGCGTCGCCAAAAACTCCGCCGAAGCCGCGGCCTTGCGCGCGCGCCTGCTCGAGGAAATCAGCCGCCTCCACCAGCTCGAACCGGACGAGGTCGAACCCTACACGTTTTTCAAGCAGCACGCGGACGTGGTGCAGCATGTCTTCCACGTCGCCGCGGGGCTGGATTCGCAGATGCTCGGCGAGACGGAAATTTTTGGCCAGGTGAAGGACTCGTATTCCGACGCCGCCCAACGCGGCGCGGCGGGACCCGTGCTCAACCGCGTCTTCCAAAAAAGTTTCCAAGCCGCGAAATGGGCGCGCACTCACACCGCCATCGGGCGCGGCGCGGTCAGCATCGGCTCCGTGTCGGTCGAGCTGGCCACGCGCATGTTCGGCGGGCTGGCCCACAGCCGCGTCCTTCTCATCGGCGCGGGCGAAGCCGGCCAGAGCGTCCTGCAATCCCTGCGCACCCGCGGCGCGCGTGACGTCACCATCGCCAGCCGCACCCTCGCGCACGCCGTGGAAGTCGCGATGAAATTCGAATGCGTGGCGGTTGAACTCAACCGCGTGCCCGATCTTCTCGCCCAAGCCGATATTGTGCTCTGCGCGCTCAACGCCGAGGCACCAGTCATCACCCGCGCGCAATTGACGGAAGCCACCGGCCAACGCGCCGGCGTCCCGCTCTTCCTCATTGACCTCGCCGTGCCGCGCAACGTCGAACCCGCGGCCGCCGGATTGGCGAATGTTTTCCTCTACAATCTTGACGACCTCGCCGCCATCGCCAACGAAAACCTCAAAAACCGCCAAGCCGCCGTCGACGCCTGCCGCTCGACCCTCGCGGAAAAGGCCCAGCAGGTGTGGGAGTCGCTCGGTGCGCGGTAAGAAATTAATTCGATATCCAGCCAAGTCTAATTTAATTCATTTCCCGATTTATCCTCACCCAATTTTCACGGAAATCTCGCCGATTTCGGCTTGCTATGGAAAAGAAAATTCATTTTTTATCTTGAGTATCTGACCCAAGATACCGAACTAAACACCAAGCACTCAGAACTAAAACACCAAAGCACTCTCCTTTCCCATGAACATCTACTCGAGCATCGTCGCCACCGTCGGGAACACGCCGTTGGTGCGCCTGAATAAACTCTCCGCCGGGCTGCCCGGCGAAGTCATTGTCAAATGCGAGTTCTTCAACCCGCTCTCGTCCGTCAAGGACCGCATCGGGCGCGCGATGATCGAAGCCGCGGAAAAAGACGGCCGCCTCAAACCCGGCATGGTCATCATCGAGCCGACTTCCGGCAATACCGGCATCGCCCTCGCCTTTGTCGCCGCCGCCAAGGGCTACCGCATCATTTTGACCATGCCCGAAACGATGTCCATGGAGCGCCGCGTGCTCCTGCGCATGCTGGGCGCGGACATCATTTTGACGCCCGGGCCTGCGGGGATGCGCGGCGCCATCGAGCGCGCCAACCAAATCCTCGCCGAGCATGGCGCCAAAGGCTTCATGCCCCAGCAATTTGACAACCCCGCCAACCCCGCCATCCACCGCGCCACCACCGCCGAGGAAATCTGGCGCGACACTGAGGGCCAAGTCGACATCTTCATCGCGGGCGTGGGCACCGGCGGCACCATCACCGGCGTCTCCGAAGTGATCAAGCAGCGCAAGAAAATGCTGGCCATCGCCGTCGAGCCAACCAACAGCCCCGTCATTTCCGGCGGCAAGCCCGGCCCGCACAAAATCCAGGGCATCGGCGCCGGCTTCATCCCGAAAAATCTCAACACCTCCATCCTCGATGAAACCATCCAGGTGACCAACGAGGACGCATTTGCCACGGCGCAAAAACTCTCGACCGAGGAAGGCCTCTGCGTCGGCATCTCCAGCGGCGCGACCATCTGGGCCGCCCTCGAAGTCGCCAAACGCCCCAGCTCCGCGGGCAAGAAGATTGTCGTCGTCGCCGCGAGCGCCGGCGAGCGCTATATCTCAACCGCGCTGGCCGAAAAAGCCCGCACCGAAATGGCCGCCGCCACCGCGAGCTAGAGCAATTTCGATTTTCATAGGCGGATTTGCCTGGTTCTAGGCACCCCCGCAGTGGGGTGCTAGAAATTAGCCGGGGGTCGTAGCAAAGCGAAGACCCCCGGAGTTCATGGAGGCTTTATCGCACCCTGAAGGGGTGCCAGAAAAAGGCCACACTGTCGCGGTGATTCTGGCACCCCTTCAGGGTGCGATATTTGTGCCATCCGAAACCGGGGGTCTGCGACCCCCGGCTAATTTCTGGCACACCTTCGGCGTGCAATACAACTATGCGCTTGCGTCAGCCAAAACCGAAAATGCTCTAATCTCTGTCTATAATTCTTCGCCCCCCCTTCGCGCTTCGTGGTGTATTCCTCAGGCCCGGGGAATGCGCGCGAACTCAGTCAGAAAGACCGCGCGGTCTTCCGCGTCCTTGATGGCCGCCCCCTGCGCCGCCGCGAGGCCATGAAATTGGTGGTGGCGGGCCGTATCGCCGCCCTTCGCACTCGCCAGCGCCATTTCCAGGTAGGCAAAAGCCAAATCCCAATCCTCGCAGGAGTTGGTTTGGCAATATTGCAGCACCCGCTCCGCGTAGCCCAACGATTCCTTCGCCCGGCCCAGTAACGCCAGCACATGCGCCAACAACACCTCCGCGCATGTCATTCAGCGGCGTGCCAACCTTCGACCAGTGAAACGCCGCCGCGTGGGCCGCGAGCAGCATCTCCCGCTCATCCGCCGTCGCATGCCCGGCCTGCGCTATCAAGTCCCAGGCGCGGTTATTGCACTCCACCGCAAACCAGCGATGCGCCTTTTTTGCTTCCTCGGGGGTCATCGGAATATAACTTTTTCAGATTAAACCACGCCGTCAAACATCGGCTTCAGTTATCTGGGTCACGCGCACCTCCTTGGCCGCGTGGTCGGCCCAAAAGGTCAGGGCGTAGTGCTCAATGATTTTGATTTGCACCACCCGGCCATCGCGATCCTTTTCCTGAAAATCCCCTTCCTGAAAGGGATCGGAGCCTAATTCGTCGAGAAAACGCAGGATGCGGATGCGCTCGCGGCGGCGCGGCCGGTCGAGCCGCAATACTTCCCGCGTGATCATCACCCGGTAGGCGGACACGGGTTATTTCTCCCAATGTTTTTTGAGTTGCCCCACCGTAATCCAATCCTGCTTGCGGTTGACGCTGCTTCGCGCGATCACGCGCCGGGGCGACGGTTTGCGCAGGCGCTTGAGTTGCAGAAGATACGAGGCCAGCTCTTCCTGCTGCGTCACCGGCAGGCGCGCGACCTCCAGCTTGATTTGGCTCACCGACATCACTCCAGCCTAGAATGACTATTCTATTGTGGCAAGTTTTTGCTTCCACCAATAATATTGTACTTATTAAGCCCGTTTCGGTCGACGATACCAAAAAGCGCAGAGGCGTTTGCTGCGCACCGCCATCGGACAGACCAGCATCAGCCCCAGCAGCGCCAGCAGTTGCGCCGGCGAATACCATTCCATCTTCCGCGCCGAAGTCAGCACCCGCGGGCTTTCGATGACGCAAAAACGCAGCCCGCGCCGCCGCGCCCATTTTGTATAAGCATGCGAGAAAAACACTTCCTCCCCCGCGTAAACCTTCAGCGAAAAACCGCCCACGGCGTCGAACCCCTCGCGCGTGCAATAGACAAAGCTGCCCGCCGCCCACTGCATCTTGCGCGAGACCCACGTCCACCCGTCCACCACCTTCTGGTAGCGCGGCTGGATGGGCGCGTCCATCTCCATCAGCGCGCCGCCCCCGGCGATTTTCCCCGAGCGCAAATTTTCGATGGCGCGCACCAGCAGGCCCGGCGGCAGCAGCGTGTCGGCATCGAGAAAAACCAACCACGCGCCTGTCGCGGCCCGCGCCCCGGCGTTGCGCGCCCGGGATATCTGATTAATCGGTTCGAAGACCACCCGTGCGCCGTTCTCCCGGGCAACGGCCGCCGTGCGGTCGGTCGAATTATTATCCACCACCACGACTTCCCCCGACTCGGACACCATCCGCATCGCCGCGTGCACGGCGCTGAGCGTCGCCGGCAGGTGCGCCTCCTCGTTGTAAGCCGGGATGACGATGGAGTAAGTCGGCGCCATGAAAATCCCCTACACCCAATCCTTGTGCCGCCAGGCGAGCGCGTGCGCGAGGTCGCGCGCAAAAAACGGCCCGCGATAAACCAACCCGGTATAGAGCTGCACCAGCGCCGCGCCATTGTCCATGAGCCGGTGCGCGTCCGCCGGGCCGAGAATGCCACCGCAGCCGATGATCGGCAGTTTGCCTTTCGTCGTCAGGGAAATAAAACGCACAATCTCCACCACGCGCGCATGCAGCGGATGGCCGCTCAAGCCGCCGGCCTCGGTGGGGCCGTCAATACCGGGCCGTGCCACCGTCGTGTTGGTGGCGATGACGCCCTCCAATTCGTGCTCGGCGACCGTCACCAGCAACTCTTCAATTTCCGCAAAGGTCAGGTCGGGCGCGATTTTGAGCAGCAGCGGCGCGGGGCGCGAGCCGAGCTTGCGGGCGCGATCCCGCGCACTCTTGCGCATGAGCTTCAGCAGCCCGGGCAAAAATTCCTGCGACTGCAACCGCCGCAACTCCGGCGTGTTGGGGCTGGAGACATTGATGACGAAATAGTCCGCGTGGTCGGCCAGCAAGTTGAAGGACGCGAGATAATCGTTCGCCGCCTGTTCGAGCGGCACGCTCTTCGATTTGCCCAGGTTGACACCCAGCGGAATGCGCCGCGTCTTCGCCGGGAACTTCGCCAACCGCTGCGCCACCGCCTCCGCGCCTTCATTTGGGAAGCCGAGCCGGTTGATGAGCGCCTCCTGCTCCGGCAGGCGGAACATCCGCGGGCGGGCGTTGCCGGGCTGGGCATGGAGGGTCACGGTGCCGATTTCCACATGGCCGAAGCCCAGCGCCGGGGCCGCGCGCCAGCCGACGGCGTTTTTATCGAACCCCGCGGCCAGCCCGACCGCGTTGGGGAACTTCAGGCCGAACAGCTCGATGGGCCTCGCGCCATGGACGCGGTTCGCCCACGCGAGCAAGTTGCACACTGGCCCGGCCTTCGCCAGGTATTGCAACGCCGCCAGCGCCTGTTCGTGGGACTTTTCGGCGTCCTGGCAAAAGAGGCGGGGACGGAGAAGCTTTTCGTAAATGACACCCATGGAAGGTCAACTTTACGGGCCGCGACCCCCGCTTGGCAATCATCTCCGCTCTAGCCCCACCGCTCGCCCAAACCCCGCTTTTCGCCCCCCCGCCGGATATTTCTTCGCTCTAGGCGCAAAAATATTTCATTACGCGAGTTGACAAACGCCGGGCGATGTATTTGTGGAAGAAACGACTATATGCCGAAGCCTTTACCCAAACTCGAGTGGTGCATCGTGCGCCTTGGTGACGACCTCAACTGGTGGGTCGCCGAAGTCAGCGACAGTGTCCGCTGGGATGTGGACGGCCTGTCCATCATCGACCCGCGCCAGGTCGCCCACATTCTCGACCTGCTCGACCCCCTGCGCGACTACGGCTTCCAGCCCGACATCTTCGACGCCGCCTTCATCCCCTTCGCCGTCAAGGAAACCCTCCCCGAGGGCAAGGTGAAGCTCACCCGCGCCCACGAGTCGCTCCTCGAATCCGACGAAAAGCTCTTTGCCCTCCCCGACCAGGTCGACGAGGAAAAAGGCCCCTACGCGGACTTCCTCGACCACGTCACCAAGCTGCGCGTCAAGTTCCTCAACGACGCCATCGAGCTGGAAAAACACCTGACCGTGGACGACCTCGAAGAGGAAATCCGCGAGGACCACCACAACGCCTTCCTCGAAGGCCGCGCCCTGCACGCCTTCCAGGAAATCACCGACATTCTCGAATACGTCCCCAAAGGCTTCGAAGTGGACGAAGATGTGGAGAGCACCCGTGAGCCGTCCGAAAAGGGCGCCGCCGAGGAGGCCGCCGTGGAAGACTTTCCCGAGATCGAAGACGAAAAAATCGAGGAGGACGAAACCATGAAATGGGACGAGGACGATGAGAAAAAAGACAAGGAAGACGAGGAAGAAACTCCCACCGAAGACCTCGACGCCCTTGATGACGATGACGAGGACGGCGGCAAGAAAAGCAAAGCCAAGGACGACGATGAGGACGAAGACGAAGAAGACGATGATCGCCCCAAAGCCTCCCCGAAACGTCCCGCGCCGAAAAAGAGCGGGAAGAAGAAGTAGGGCGGAAAGGGACTGAGGAACAAAGGCACAGAGGCACTAAGGGAAGAGTTTCTTCTTGGTGTTTTTCCGTCCTAGAGTCTTTGTCCCTCAGTGCCTTTGTCCCTCGGTCCCTTCACTGCTCCCGCGCCCACGCGGCGGCGAAGTAGGTCAGGATGATGTCCGCCCCAGCCCGGCGAATCGCCAGCAGAGCCTCGTCGCGCGCCGCACGCCCATCGAGCCAGCCGCGTCCGCCCGCGGCGCAAATTTGCGTGTATTCGCCCGAAACCTGGTAGGCCGCAATGGGCAGGCGCGAATGCGTGCGCAGGTCGGCGATGATGTCGAGGTAAAGCAGCGCGGGCTTGACCATCAGGATGTCCGCGCCCTCGGCCTCATCGAGCGCGGCCTCGCGCAACGCCTCGCGGCGGTTGGCGGCGTCCATCTGGTAAGTCGCCTTGCTCAAAGCCTGGCCGGCGGTGCGCTTGCTGCCCACCGCATCGCGAAACGGACCGTAATACGCCGACGCATATTTCGCCGCGTAAGCGAGGATGCCCGTGGCCTCGTGGCCGGCGATATCGAGCGCTTTTCGAATCGCCCCGACGCGGCCATCCATCATATCCGATGGCGCGACAAAATCCACGCCCGCCCGCGCATGCAGCACGGACATCTCGGCCAAAATCGCCACCGTGCGGTCGTTGTCCACGTCGTCGCCGCGCTTGGTCAGCACGCCGTCATGGCCGTGCGTCGTGTAGGGGTCGAGCGCGAGGTCGGCAAAAATCGGAAATGACGGCGCGGCGGACTTCGCCTCGTCCACCGCGCGCAAGACGAGCGAGCGCGGATTCAATGCCTCGCGGCCCTGCTCATCTTTACTCTTGGGATCCACCTTCGGAAACAATGCGATGCCGCCGAGGCCAAGCTTGGCCAGTTCGCGGCAATGTGCGCCGAGTTGGCGCAGCGGTATCCGCGCGATGCCCGGCAGCGACGGTATCGGCTCCGGCTCCGCCCCCTCGCACACGAACACCGGCTGAATCAACTGTGCCGGATCGAGGCGCGTCTCACGCACCAGCGCGCGCAGGGCCGCCGTGCGGCGCAGACGGCGCGGCCGTTGCGGCAGCACGAGGCGGGAACCAACGGGGGCGGCCTTGGGCATGGGAACTGGCCATTCTGCCACAATCCCCCGCCCGGCGAAAGCCAGAAAAATCGCCCCCTATTCTGCTCTGCCCGCATCGTTTTTGCTTCTTAATTCTTAATTCTTCCTTCTTAATTCCTCATTCGCCCCATGCCCCTGCGCCTGCACAACACCCTCACCCGCGCGACCGAACCGGTGGCCCCCGCCGCCCCCGACGGAATTTTCCGAATGTATTGCTGCGGGCCGACCGTCTATGGCCCGTCGCATATCGGCAATTTTCGGACGTTCATCATTCAGGACGTGCTGCGGCGCGTTTTGGAAATCGAACTGGGCGCGGATAATGTCTGCCATGTGCGAAATATCACGGACGTGGATGACCGCATCATCGTCCAGACCCAGATGGAAAAGCGCTCCCTCGGGGAGATCACCGCCCACTGGACGGGCCTCTTTCACGCCGATTGCCTGGCCTTGAATCTTTTGCCCCCGCATCATGAACCCGGCGCCGTCGAACACATTCCCGCGCAAGTCGCGCTCATTGAACGCTTGATTGCCCACCGGCACGCTTACCGCGCGGATGACGGCTCCGTTTATTTCGATGTTTCTTCCTATCCCGCTTATGGCGGGCTGGCGCGGCTGGATTTCACCGCCCTGCGCAAACAATCCACCAACAGCGCGGGCCGGGCCAATTTGGCCGACAAATATGAGCGCGAGGACGCCGCCGACTTCGCCCTGTGGAAGGCCCGTAAGCCCGAGGACGGCTCCAACCACTGGCCCAGCCCGTGGGGTGAGGGCCACCCTGGCTGGCACATCGAGTGCAGCGCGATGATCGAGAAAATTTTTGGCGGCCAAACCATTGACCTGCACGGTGGCGGCGTGGACCTCATCTTCCCGCATCACGAAAACGAAATCGCCCAATCCTGCTGCGCCCATGAGAGCGAACCCGGCTATGCGTTCGTGCGCCACTGGTTCCACAGCGCCCATTTGCTGCTGGAGGACACTAAAATGTCCCGGAGCCTGGGCAATCTCTACACGCTCGCCGACATCGAAAAAATGGGCTTTGCCCCAATCGTGCTCCGTTATGTGTTGCTGACGGCCCATTACCGCTCGCCGTTGACTTTCACCATGCATGGCCTCGAAGCCGCCCAGAGCGCCCTGCACAAACTCGACAAGCATTTGCAGGCGCTCGCGTTGCGCGCGACCGGCGAAGCCGCGAAGGCAAACGCCACCATCGTTCGTTTGAAAAAATCCGCGCCTAACGCCTTGCGCTGGGGCCGCTTTGTGACGGCGTGGGAAGTTTTGCATGACGACCTCAACGTCCCCGGCGCACTCGGCGAGATTTTCAAAGTTGAGCCGAAGACCGCCACCATCGAGCAGGCGATGGAAGACCTCGAAGGCCTGATCAAAATCGCGGTCTTCGCCCTCGGCCTGAATCTCCCGCTGCCCGAGGATAAGACCGCCGCCCCCGCGGAAATTACCGCCCTCGCCCAACAACGCTGGGACGCCAAGCAGGCGAAAAATTTCGCCCAAGCCGATATCCTCCGCCACGAAATCGAAGCCCGCGGCTGGAAAGTCCTCGACCGCAAAGACGGCTTCGGGCTGGAGAAGCAGTGACCAACTAGTATTCGCCTCCTGCAATAGAAATACTGTTACTATTCCGGCTTTACGGTGTATTTACAGCTATCATGACGCGTGCATGATTGCCATGAAAACCCGGGTTCTTGTTGTTTTGGCCGTCGCCGCGATTTTCGCCGCAATGTTTTGGCATAGGCCAGAGACAACTTCACCGCTGGAAAAAATCATGGTCGCCCATTCTGCCCCGCCCGCCATCCAAGCCCAGCCCGCGACCGGCATTGCGCCGCCCGCCATTAGCCCGATGGCGGCGGCACCCGTCGCCGCTCCGCCCAATTCAATTGACGCGGATATCGCCAGCCAAAATCATGCGGGAATTAATCTGCTGCTTTCGGACGCCATTGACCAGATCAAGGCCGGCAATCTGGTGATGGTGTTCGAAAATTTTGCTTCGCCGGTCGGCCTGGCGCAATTGACGCCGGACGTAAAAAAGACCCTCGAAGATGTCCTCCCCTTTCATTTGACCACAGGAGACACCACGATTTGGGCGGACGTTTTGACGGCCATGCAGACCCAGACGCCGACTTTCAACGATGCGGGCGACCGGGCCACCTTTGAAATCAGCGACCCCACCGGGCACAGCCAGCCCCTCCGGCCCATTACACTTCAAAAAGTCAACGGCCAATGGTATTTCACCATCACCGATGTCTTGCGCGGCGCCGCCGGCTTCGGCCTGACCCAGAACCCGCCCCATGGGATTTGACGCTCGTTCGATGAATTTCTCAAACGATCTTTACTTTTAGTCCCGGTGGTTTTGCAGCCGTTTTTTTGTTTCGGGAATGGCAAGGTAGTTTTCCTGGCTTACAACTTTGCGGCCGGATTTTTTCTCCAATTCACGCCGGGCATTTCCAGCCACGGTGCCTCCTTGTTTGGCCGCAACTTGGTTTGGGACGAAGCCTTGGGTGTCAGTATTCCGGGCGATTTCCGTCGTGGCGGCCTCACCGAGCATGGAAAAAATCAGTTCCAGGTCGGTCATATGGTCGCGCAGATTTTCTCGCTTCAATCCTTTCAGGGTCTTGTATTCTGTTGGCGTCAGCCCGAAAGCGGCTTGGGAAATTTCCGCGGTGAGGATGGCGTATTCGGGCCGCTCCTTGACGCCGCGTTTTTTCCATTCGCTGGTCAGCTCGTCGCGGATGGCGATGCCACGCAATCGCTTTTCAATCCACGCTTCCGAATACCCTTTGGCGAGGTAAAGAGCGCGGGTGCGCTTGGTGGCGAGTTCAGGGTTTTCGATTTCCTGCACCCGTTCGTAGCCGACCTTGGCCAGCCAGCGCTTGAACGGCTCCGCCTTGGCGCTGGGGATCGACTGAATCAGGCGAAAAATCCCCTCGGTATGCCAGCACGTGAGTTTTTGCGGTCCGCCAGCGGTGGGAAACTCCAGCGCAAGGGGGGTGGCAATTTGCCCCCCTCCTTTGAGGGCGTCGGCCAGGGCTGCATCGCGGCGGCGCATATCCTTGAGGTATCCTGCCGGATTGGCGGAGTCGGTGAGCGCGGCAACCACATCAACGATGACGAACCACCATTCGTCGGCGTGGAGGGTTTTACGGATTTCTTTTTTCTGAAAAAAGGCGATGCGGGTTTCCATGACGGGTGCAGTGGCGTGATTTGATTATAAACTGGTCAATTCCAAATCCAAAAAACAATTTTTGACTATTTCCTCATTGGGCGTTGGCTGTTGAGCGTTCGATGTTGGACGTTCCCCCCGCCTCTCCCAGCGCCGCTTCCACGCCGTCCGCAATGGCCTCCGCGTCCGCGCGGTCAGTCAAATAAACGGCCCACGCGTCGGTAAATTTTTTTTCGTCGTCGCCGTGGAGCAGCTCCAGCGCAGTCAGCAGCGACACCATGGCGTTGCGGTAAATCGGATTGGCCTGCACGGGCAGCGTGCGTCCGGTGATGAGTTCCATGGCGATGGCGTCGCGCACGGCTTTGTCCGCGCGCCCGCCCCACGCCTGGTCGAGCCGCGTGCGCTGCGTGCCGCCGTTGCCGTCGGGCAAGAGCACGTATTCCAGCGCGTCGAGCTGGGCGCGGCTCTGCGCGATGGTCTGCGCGGGCGTGGCATGGGCGCGGGTGTATTCGCGGTAGCCCACCTGCCACCAAAGCTCGAGGTCGCGCGGGTCGTCAAATTCGTTGGGGAACGCAGTCGTGATCGCCTTCGCGGGGTCCGTGCCGATGGCCAGCGCGGCAAACAGCGCCTCGGCCTGCGCCGGAGTGCGGCACTGGTCGCTCATAAACCGCAGCAGCCAATAAGCGTTCACCGCCACCACCGGCTGCGCGTCGCCATACGGTCCGGGCGTGGTCATTATCTGCCGCAGACTAAGCACCGCCTTCTGCTCCAGCATCGTCTGCCCCTGCTGCGACAATTCCTCAATCACCGGCGGTTTGAGGCCGACCTCCAGCAGCTTCCCGAGGGCCAGCGCCAGCCAGTCGGGCGTCTTCGCCGCCGCTGCGGGGCCGCCGCGCCACACCGCGAGGCTCTTCAGCGACACCTGCGCCACCGCCTGGCACACGTCGGAAAATTTCGTTTCCGGCCCCCAGCGCACCTGCGCGACGCCGTGGCCCGCGCTGTCCACGGTGATGAGAAATGGCCCGACGAATTCCACCGACGCGGCGGGCACCAGTTCTATTTCCACGAGGAAGGGCGGCTTGGGCGGCCACGGAAAAAATTTCGCCATCAAATCCGGCAGGCGCTGGGCTAGGTGCAACACCGCCTGCCCGGAAGCCCGCTCCGGCGCGCCAATCAAAAACGGCGGGCTTTCGCGCACATCCGGCGGCCCCAGCAATGGTCGCGCGCCCATGGGCACGACGCTCGTGGGCGAAATCGAAACCTCCGGTGCCGCGGCCGCGCTCTTGGCGGATTTATTCGCCGCTGCGTTGGCGGAAACATCGCTCGCCGCGGGCAGCGCCGGCACTGGGCGTATCCAGACTTCCCCCGGCGCGAGATTCTGCGCCCCGGCTGGCCGGATAAAAACCAATCCCAGCACTCCCAGCCCGGCCGCCAGCCGAATACCTGGCGTCATTCCACCGCGAAGAGACAAATGCGCGCGCATGGCAACCGGGCGGGCGCCCGCCCTATTTCGCGGCGAGGGCCAACCCGCCGTCCTGCACCATCGCACTGGCGTATTTGGCCCACGCGTCGGCATATTTTTTCGCCGGGTCGCTGGCGGCAAATTTTGACGCGATGGAGTCGAACATCATTTTCGCCAAACCCGCCTCCGCGGGAATGCGCGCGCTGCCGAAAAAGCTGGCGTAGGGTTGGAACTGCGGGCCGGACGGGCCGGGCACAAACGTGCCGCGCGCCTGATACACCGTGGGAATGTCAACGCCCAGCAGGGTGATGGTCATCGGCACGGCGATTTGAAAACATACCGGCACATTCGCCGGCGCGGCGGGGTCGTGGAAAATGTGAAAATTCGGCGAGTTGGGCGTCAGGCCAAAATCTTTCAAGTCGGCCTCAGCCGCTTTCGCTTCGTCCTTCATCTTGGCCCCCTCGCTGGTCGTCCCCGGCGGTTTGGCCCCGTTGGCCGGCGGTGGCGCGGCGGGAGTCTTCGGCTTCGGCTGGACAAATTTGAACACGGACGCCGACCAGGAGTTCAACTCATTGTCGGCGAGGGTGACACTGCCCGGCGCGGCGGCGAGAAACTGCGCTTCCTTCCCCGCGAAATCCCCGCCGGACGCACCCGCCCAATAAAACAGCCCCGCGGGCATGGGCGGAATCTTGCCCGTCTTGGGGTCCGGCTTCGCCTTGTATTCGAACGCCGCGGTGGTCGCGAGCACGCAGAAACCCAGCAGCACGCCGAGCGAGGTGTTGAAGAAACCGTAGAAGATGGCCCCGGCAAACGTGGCCTTTTTGCGGGCTTTTTTCTCGCCCGTCGGATCGAAGTTGGTGTTGGCGCCCATGGTGATTTAGGTTTTGGCGGTTTTGGCCGCGGTGGATTTGGCGGGTTCGGTTTTGGGCTTCGCGTCGCCGGCTTTGGATTCCGCCGGCTTGGTCTCGGTGGATTTGGTTTCGGTGGATTTTTTAGGGGCGGCGGAATCCGTCTTGCCCGCCCGCTTGTAATCGGTTTCGTAAAAGCCGGTGCCTTTGAAGATGAGTCCGGCCCCGCCGCTGATTAACCGCCGCAGTCCCTGCTTTTTGCAGGCCGGGCAGCGCTTCAGGGGTTCGGCCGTGATGGGCTGGAAAATTTCAAACTCGTGGCCGCAAAGTTTGCAGGCGTATTCGTACGTCGGCATGGGATCGCGGGTGGATGGCGGAAATTGGGGCCGGGATTAGCCGCGAACGTCGCGGTTTCGGCCCCGATTTTCAATTTCGTGCAACAGACGTGTGTAATACGCGCCCGAGACGAGGAATCCAAGGAAAAAAGTGAAGTCCACCACCACCCCACAAGCGTAAAATGCATTCACCCTGTCAGTTTAAATTCTCCAAGGACACTAATAGCCCACTGCCCCACCCCTCAACAAAATCCCTTTGCCAACTCCGCCAAAACTGACCATACGGTTTTTTCAGCAAATGACCGCCCCGGCAAACTCCCCCCGCGATTTCAAGGCCACGTTAAAGCGCCACCGCGCCCGCGTCGACGCCGCCATCGAAAAATGGCTGCCCCCGGCCAAAACCCGTCCGCACGTCCTCCACGAGGCCATGCGCTATTCGATGCTCGCCGGCGGCAAACGCCTGCGCCCGCTCCTCGTCCTCGCCGGGCACCAATTGTATCCCTCGCGCCTCGACCCCCTGCCCGCCGCCGTCGCCGTCGAATGCCTCCACACCTACAGCCTCATCCACGACGACTTGCCGTGCATGGACGACTCCGACCTGCGCCGCGGCTTGCCGACCTGCCACAAAAAATTCGGCGAGGCCACCGCGCTTCTCGCGGGTGACGCGCTCCTCACCTACGCCCTCTGGCTCCTCGCCGACGCCTATAAAAAACACCCCGTCGTCGCCGCCGAACTCGTGCGCCTGCTCGGCGACGCCGCCGGCTCGACCAAACTCATCGGCGGCCAGATGGAAGACCTCCTCGGCGAAAAAGCCCGGCCCAGCGCTGAGCGCCTCGACTACATCCACCATAACAAAACCGCCGCGCTCATCACCGCCAGCCTCCTGCTCGGTCTGCGGCTGACCAACGCGAAATCCGCGAAATTTAAAATCATGGCCGACGTCGGCCGCCACCTCGGCCTCGCCTTCCAAGCCATCGACGATATCCTCGACGCCACCGCCTCCGCCGAAGTCCTCGGCAAGACCCCCGGCCTCGATGAACGCCACGGCAAGCTCACCTACGCCAGCCTCTACGGCCTGGACAAGGCCCGCCACAAAGCCCGCGCCCTCACCGCCGCCGCCGTCCGCGGCGCCGAAAAACTCGGCGGCAACAACGAGTTTCTCCTCGAACTCATCCGCGACCTCGAACACCGGGTGAATTAGGCTCAGACAAATAATTGGTCTCCGTAAAATATTGCGGGGGTGCGACAGAGGCGGGCTGAGCCGCCCCCCAGCGGCTACACCGGTGCCCCGACAACGGCGAGCGCCCGCGGAACGGAATCCCGCGAAATTTCCGGATTATCCCCCTGGCCGCGCCCCGGCAATTTTGTGTTGGATTCTCGCGGATGATTTGGATAAATAGCTGGCGTGTTTT
>Ga0265320_10001887_pt1 | contig 14795 bp, 13 predicted proteins | sample 4827metaG_FD_202087 | JGI IMG/M metagenome (GOLD analysis project Ga0265320, IMG submission 202087) | Rhizosphere microbial communities from Carex aquatilis grown in University of Washington, Seatle, WA, United States - 4-8-27 metaG | ecosystem: Host-associated > Plants > Roots > Rhizosphere >...
CCTGAAGTGTACAAGGCGGGATGGAGGCTCGTGGTCGCGGGTTGGCCGCAACCGGCAACGATAGAACTCATTCAAAAACTCGTGGAACAGCATAGCCTGCAAACTTCGGTTTGTGTGCTCGGCCCGCAAAAGGGATCGGACAAGGGCGCCTGCTTCGCACAGGCGGATGCATTTGTTCTGCCGTCACGCAGCGAGGGCCTGCCGATGGCTGTGTTGGAAGCGTGGAGCTACAGCCTGCCTGTCGCAATGACCGACGCCTGCAATCTGCCGGTCGGCTTTGCCCGAAAGGCGGCATTTCGGATTGTGAATGAACCCGGCCGATTGGCGGCTGGGTTGAGTGAATTTCTGGCTCAACCCCAAGATCTGCGCAATGCGATGGGGCAGGAGGGAAAACGTCTCACTCAAACCGAATTCGCCTGGACCACAGTCGCTGCCCGTATGATGGAGGTGTACGAATGGGGTATGGGCCGTGGCGCGCCGCCCTCCACCCTGCGGTTTCAAGATTCCGAAACCACTTCGGTCGCTGACTCACGCGACCGATGAAACGAAGGGTCGAGTTCTGGTCATCGACAGAGGGAGCTTCCTTTCAACGTGCGCTGGTCGGCGAGTTGTCGAAGGCAAACATGCCGTCGGAACTGTGCTATGAGGTGCCCCAGTCGGCCTATTGGACGGCAAGGTCGGGGCCGGCACGGTTAGCACTCCGGTTGCGGGCGTACGGGGCTTACCCCGTGCGGCTTGCACTACGTTTCATGCGGGCCCCGCAGGGCTTGGTCGCCGTCGTGTGCACGAATACTTTCTACGCGCCATGGATTGCGCTCAAGGCCGCACGGCCGGGCGTTCCGGTGGTGCATTGGGTCTTCGATCTTTTCCCGGATGTTCTGGTGGCAGCCGGCAAATTGCACCCTGGGGGAATCGTTGAATGCAGCTTGCGCCGAATTGTACGCATCACGTTTCACCGGGCGGCGGCCAATGTCTTTCTGGGCGAGCATCTGCTTCGTCATGCCGAGGCGAGATTCGGTCCGATTCCGCGGGCCTATGTAATCCCGGTCGGCGCGGATGGAACGCCGTTCCGTGATTCGCCGCCTCAGCCGCGGTCGGGTGGCACCGCAGTCAAGATTCTCTACTGCGGAAATCTCGGCCGGATGCACGATGTCGATACTGTGGTTGCGGTGGTGAAGCGTGGTCTCCCCGCCGGAATTGAAATGGAATTTTGCGGAAACGGGGCAGGCTTCTTTGTGCTGGAGGAAGCACTGCGGGATGCGGCCGTGGCATCGCGGGTACGGTTGGGAGGTAACCTCCCTGATCTCGAGTGGGCGTCAGCAATGCGTGCGGCCGACGTGGCACTTGTCACCATGCGCACCGGCGCGGAGGGATTGATCATGCCGAGCAAGACCTACAGTGCCATGGTGGCGGGACAGGCAATCCTGGCGGTTTGTGCCCGGGAGTCAGATCTAGCGGATCTGGTTCGGAAGCATGATGCGGGATGGGTGGTTGCTCCGGGGGATGCTTCCGGACTTTCCGCGCTACTTCAACGCATCGCATGTACGCCTGAAGAAATTTTGACCAAGAGGCGCAATGCCTGGCGTGCCGGACAAGCCCACTATGACCAAAGCATGCTGACGTCTGCATGGGTGGGCGTACTTGAGACTGCTGCGCCTATGAACGTAGACTTTGGCAAAGCGATAGTGTAGTGTTGTCAACCACACCACGAACAATGTGATGGCTCGGCTACGCAAGAGAGTGTATATAAAGCATTCCATGAAGAATCTGATCATCATTGGGGCGGGTGGTTTTGGTCGGGAGGTAATGTGTTGGGCCGGAACCTGCAGTGACCACGGCAAGATTTCTCGGATCAAGGGATTTTTGGATGACAATCCGGCGGCCTTGCGCGGTATCGAAGCAGGAGTGCCGATCATCGCCGATGTGGATTCGTACGAACCCAAACGCGGTGACTTATTTGTATGTGCGATCGGTCATCCCCGCCTCCGCCGGTCGATTCATCAGCGCATAACTGAACGCGGAGGGAATTTTGCTACCTTGGTGCATCCTTCAGCGATCGTCGGCGAACGGGCTCAAATTGGGTCTGGCGTGATTATATGCCCTTACGCGGTCGTGTCCGTGGATGCAGTGGTGGAGGACGGAGTAGCCGTTTACTATCATAGCAGCGTGGATCATGACGCTAGGGTCGGACGCTACAGCCAGATCTCAGCGCATTGCGACATTACGGGTGGTGCTGTGCTTGGCGAAGAGGTTTTTGTCGGGAGCCACGCGTCCATCCTGCCGGGAATCAAGGTGGGGGATCGGGCAGTCGTCGGAGCGGGCGCGGTTGTGACCAAGGACGTGCCACCCGGCGTGACCGTTACGGGTGTGCCGGCGAGGCGGAAGTTGAAGCGAGGATGATGGATGACGGATGACGGACGGCTGAGGGCGGATGGCTGCCAATGCAGTTATTCGTTAGTGGTTATTCGGCGCGGCGGAGGGATTGTTTTGCGCTTTCTGTGCTTTTTTGCGGCTAATCCCCGGTTTCCGTATTCATGAGCACCCCGCGCATCTTTCTTTCCCCCCCGCACATGGGCGGCGAGGAACTGGAACTGGTCAAGGAGACCTTCGCGAGCAACTGGATCGCGCCGGTCGGGCCGCAGGTCGACAAATTCGAAAGCGAATTTGTCGCGCTTCTCGGAGGGCAGAGGGCGGAGGGCGGAGGTCGGACGACTGACGGCGGAGGTCGGACGACTGACGGCGGAGGGCGGAGGGCGGAGGGCGGTCAGATGTCGGCCATCTGTCGTCAGCCGTCAGGCAGCGCCCCGCTGCACGCGGCGGCGCTGTCTTCCGGCACCGCGGCTTTGCACCTGGCTTTGCGGTGGCTCAACCTGCAGGCGGGTGACGAGGTGATTTGTTCGTCGCTCACGTTTTCGGCGAGTGCCAACCCGATCCTTTACGAGCGGGCGGTCCCGGTGTTCGTCGATAGCGAGGAGCGTTCGTGGAACATGGACCCGGCGCGGCTGGCTGAGGCCGTGGCCGATGGGATCGGGCGAGGCAGGAAGCCCAAGGCGGTCATCCTGGTGCATCTGTACGGGCAGAGCGCGGATATCGATCCGATCGCGGCGATTTGTGAGGAGCATGGGATCCCGTTGATCGAGGACGCGGCGGAGGCGCTGGGGGCGGTGTATTATGGAGGGCGGACGACGGAGGACGGAGGACGGAGGGCGGAGGGTGGACGGCGGACGGCGGAGGGCGGAGGGCGGGGGGCGGACGGCGGACGACGGACGACGGACGGCGGAGGGCGGACGTCTGCTGTTGGTCAGCCTTCAGCTATCAGTTGTCGGCCATCTGGCCTCAGTCATCCGTCATCTGAGCTCAGTCAGTCGTCAGCCATCAGCCATCGGTCATCTGAAATCAGTCAGCCATCAGTCATCAGCCATCAGCCATCTGAAATCAGCCATCTGCCATCCGGTGGCCGGATCGGCATCGCGCCGGGGACGCGGGGGCTTTGCGGGGTATTTTCGTTCAATGGGAACAAGATCATCACCACCTCGGGCGGGGGGATGCTGGTGTCGGGGAACCAGGCGCTCGTGGACAAGGCGCGGTTCTGGGCGACGCAGGCGCGGGATGCGGCGCCGCATTACCAGCACTCGGAGGTGGGGTTCAACTATCGCATGAGCAATGTGCTGGCGGCCATCGGGCGCGGGCAGTTGCGGGTGCTGGGCGCGAGGGTGGAGGCGCGGCGGCGCAATTTCGAGTATTACGCGAAGGCGCTGGGGGACCTGCCGGGGGTCGCGTTCATGCCCGAGGCGGATTTCGGCCGCTGCACGCGCTGGCTGACGTGCCTGACGATCGATCCGAAGGCGGCCGGCACGGACCGCGAGAAGGTGCGGCTGGCGCTGGAGAAGGAGAACATCGAGGCGCGGCCGGTCTGGAAGCCGATGCACCAGCAGCCGGTTTTTGCCGGCTGCCGGTATTTTGGGGGCGCGGTGGCGGAGCGGTTGTTCCGCGATGGATTGTGCCTGCCGTCGGGGTCGGGATTGACCGAAGGTGAATTGGCGCGCGTGGTTGGAGTGGTCCGAGGGTGCTGGGGGAGGTGAGGGCGGAGGGCGGAGGGCAGAGGGCGGAGGGCAGAGGGCGGAGGGCGGAGGGCAGAGGGCGGACGGCGGATGGCGGACGGCGGATGGCGGATGGCGGAGGGCTGGTTTCTGGAGGCGGAGCTTAGACCTTAGGTGAAATCACTGGGATTCTGGATCATCTTTCCGAGCATGCCGCCGATTCTGTCGCATCGCTCCTCGAACTGCTTGAAAGCCTCCTCCGTAACATAGCCATACGCGAGCGCGCGTCCCAGCCAATGCCGTGTCTCTTGAAGTTCGCCATCGGAATCTGTCAGCTTGCTTACAAAATGCGCCGGATAACGCCGCTTCGCCCACGCTTCGGAGATGTTGGCTCCGATCGATCGCGAGGAGCGACGGACTTGATCTGTCAGAGAATACAGTTCCTCGCGTGGAAATTTCTTTGAAACCGCAAAGACCGAAAAATCGAGATCACAACTTTCCTTATATACCCGCAAATCCCTGAACGAATTGATCCTCTCACTCATATCCTGATAAAACGCCTCCAGTTGTCTCTATCTTTCAAAAATCAGCCAAAATTCTTGCTCTTTCCGACCATGGTCCGCCATCCGCTGTTCGGCTAGCTGCTTTCCGCCATCGGTCTTCCGTTGTCTTATCCGCCATCCGCCGTCAGTCCTCCGCCATCAGTCATGGCAAAGCGATCCTTTGATTTCCTCGCGGTGATCATCACGTCTCCACTCTGGCTGCCGCTGCTCGCGCTTGTCGCTATGTTCGTGCGGCTGAAGCTGGGCTCGCCCGTGTTTTTCCGTCAGCGCCGGCCGGGGTTGCATGGGCGGATCTTCGAGTTGATCAAATTTCGCACCATGACTGATGAGCGGGACGCGGCAGGCAATCTGATGGCGGATGTCAGACGGCTGACACCTTTCGGCCGCTGGCTGCGGTCCACGTCGCTCGATGAGCTGCCGGAATTGTTCAATGTGCTGTGGGGCGAGATGTCGCTCGTCGGGCCGCGGCCGCTGTTGATCGCCTACCTGCCGCGCTACAATGCGCGCCAGGCGCGGCGGCATGAGGTGCGCCCGGGATTGACCGGCCTGGCGCAGGTGAACGGGCGGAATGCGCTGTCCTGGGACGAAAAGTTCGAGTGGGACGTGCGCTATGTCGAGCAGCAGGGTTTCTGGCTCGATTTGAGCCTGCTTTTCCGCACGGTCTGGCAGGTTGTCGCCCGTCGCGGGATTTCCGCCCCGGGCGATGCGACGATGCCGGAATTCCAGCCTTCAACCACCGCGATCCAGGCGGACAAGCCCGACCGAGCCCCGCACGGATGAGTCCGGACAGCGCAGCGCCGTTTTTCACGACCGATCGCAATCGCTTCGCGCGGGCGGGCGTTTTGCTGGCGATCTACTTCGTCCTGCTGGCCGGCTGCCATTACATCTCCTATGAGATCAGGTTCGATTTCATCGTGCCGCCGGAATATCAGACTGGCCGTCTGGCTTCGCTGGCCCTGGCTACGCCCCTCGGGCTGATCTTCCTACTGTTCTTCGGCCAGTTTGGCAGCCTGTTGACCTACTTCAGCATCCCCGACCTGCTGCGGATCGTGGGGGCGATGGCAGCGAGCATGCTATGCACGTTCGCCCTCAGCCTGGTGGTGATGCGCGGGGCAGTCCTGCCGCGCGGTGTGCTGTTGATCGACTTCGTGCTGTCCGTGGCGGCGCTGAGCACCTTCCGGCTGGTGCTGCGCATTTACCGGGAGCGCTATGCCGGCGGGCCCATGCAGTCTCGCCGGTTGGTGCGGCGGATTGCGATCTTGGGCGCGGGCGACGCTGGCGCTTCGCTGGCGCACGAGGCGTTGAGCAAGCCGTCGCTCGGGTTGAAGCCCATCTTTTTCCTCGATGACAACCCGCGCAAGCGAGGAGCCTTGATCCATGGCCTGCCGGTGCTGGGCGGGCTCGAGGATATCGGCGCGCTCCGGGAGCTGCACCGGGTGGATACCTGCGTGCTGGCGATGCCCTCGCTGCCCGGCCGGCGCGTGCAGCAGGTTTACCGCATGCTGGCCGCCGAGGGCCTGAAGGTGGAGATCGTGCCGACCCTGGCCGAATTGACCACCGGGCGCGTGCAGGTGACCAAGATCCGCCCGGTGCAGGTCGAGGACTTGCTCGCGCGCGAGGCCGTGAACCTGCAAAGCATGGAGCTGGAAAACCTGGTCACCGAGCGCGTGGTGCTCGTGAGCGGCGCCGGCGGGAGCATCGGCAGCGAACTCTGCCGGCAGATCGCCAGCTTGAATCCCAAGCGGCTGCTGATGGTCGAGCAATCCGAGGGCAGCCTGTTCGCCATCGAGCAGGAGCTGAATGCCGCGGGCTACGGCACCGTCGCCCTACCGCTGATCGCCGACGTCCTCGACGGGGCCCGGATGCGCTTCATCCTCGGGCGCTACACGCCGGATGTCATCTTCCACGCGGCGGCGCACAAGCATGTGTACATGATGGAGCGGCAGCCGGGCGAGGCGGTGAAGAACAACACGACCGGCACCCGGCGGTTTGCGGAATTGGCGAGCGAGCTGGGGGTGGCTACCTTTGTCCTTATTTCCACCGACAAGGCCATCAACCCGACCAGCGTGATGGGTGCGACAAAGCGGCTGGCCGAAATGCACCTGCAGGTGATCCAGAACCGCCCGGGAAACCGGACGCGCTTCATCGCGGTGCGCTTCGGCAATGTGCTGGGGTCCTCGGGCAGCGTCATTCCGATCTTCAAGCAGCAGATCGCCGCCGGCGGGCCGGTGACCGTCACGCACCCGGAGGTGACGCGTTATTTCATGACGATCCCGGAGGCGGTGGGCCTGGTGCTGCAGACGGCGGTGCTGGGCCAGGGGGGGGAGATTTTCGTCCTGGATATGGGCAGCCCGGTGAAAATCATCGACCTGGCGAGGAACCTGATCGAGCTCAGCGGCCTGCGTCCGGATGAGGACATCGAGATCAAGTTCACCGGGTTGCGTCCGGGGGAGAAGCTTTTTGAGGAGTTGCAGCACCACACGGAGCAGCTGCAGCCGACCACCCATCCGCGGGTGATGCGGTTTGTGTCGTCACCCCCGCCCGAGGAATGGCGGCAGATGTGCATCGGCGAAGTGGAGGACCCCTGCCATGGACTGAACGGGCAGGGTCAGCCGGTTGAACTGGAGCCGAACCAGCTGAAGCAGCTGCTGAAGAAGCTGGTGCCGGAGTATACGCCGTTTTTGGATTGAGGCGGATGGCTGAGGGCGGACGTCGGTCATCTGCCGTCAGATCTCAGAGGGCGGAAAGCCGGAAGGCCGGTGATGCGGAAAGCCGGAGGTCAGAGGTCGGACGTCAGATGGCCGAGGGCGGATGTCGGTTATTTGTTATCCGTTTGGAACATGTTGTCTGTCCGCTGCCATCCGTCATCTGTCGTCAGATCTCGGAGGGCGGAAAGCCGGTGATCCGGAAAGCCAGTTGACTGATGGCAGACGGCGGATCGCAGACATGTCCGCGATTGTTTCCTTCTGCGCTCGTCCTCGGAAACTTCGCCCGATGCTTCGCGGCTTTGCATCTTTGCGTTTAATCCGGCTGCCGTGCGATGGTCTGAACGACAGCCTTCAGCCGGCGCGTTTCCGGGCTGCGCCAGAGGCAGGCGATTGCGACCGGGTCGAAGCCGGCGAGGGGTAGGACGCGGACTCCTTCCGGCAGAGTAAGGCCCGGCAGATCCGCGATGAGTCCGATGCCGAGGCCCGCCGCGACCAGCGGGGCCACGCTGGCGATGGAGCCGGCGTCCATCCGCGACGGCCAGTCGAGGCCGCCTTGTTTCAGTCCGTGATCGAATACCTGGCAGATGGCGTGGGCGGCGTCCGGGGTGATCAGTTGTTCGGAGATCGTTTTCTGGGTCCAGAAGTGGTCTGCGGTCTGGATGGGTGATGCGGCAGGTATCAGCAGCGCGAGTGGGGCGGTTGCGAGGGCGCGGCCGGCGAAGCCGCCGCAGCTGGACGTCGGATGGCAGATGGCAGAGGACGGAGGGCTGAGGGCCGGAGGCCCAGAAGGCCGGAGGGTCGGAAGGCCAGAAGGTCGGAAAGCCGGAGAGCCGGAAGGGCGGAGGTCCGGAAATCCGGAAAGTCGGAAATTCAGAAAGCCGGCTTTCCGATCCTCCGGCCTTCTGGCTTTCTGGCCATCCGGCCTTCCGGTGCTCCGGCCTTCTGACTGATCGGCCGAGGGCCGAACAGTCATGATCGCGAGATCGATCTCGCGATCTTCAAGCGCTTGCCGGAGCTGACTGGCGGTACCTGACCGGATGGTAATCTCGGTCGGGGGATTGAGTTGGTTCAGGGACGCGATCGCGGGCAGAAGGAAGCTGTGGGCGAGTCCGTCCTCCGCGGCGAGCCGCAGGCTGGACTTATTCCGCCGGCGCAGGTGCTCGTACCGTCGCTCGATTTCCTCCAGGCCCGGCCGGGCCGCTTCGTAGAGATATCGGCCATGGGTCGTGAGGCGGAACGGGCGGCGTTCGAATAATTTTACTCCCAGTTCCTCTTCCAGCAGGAGGATCTGTTCGCTGATCGCCGGCTGTTGAATGCCATAGGGCATGCGTCGCGCGGCCTCGGCAATGCCGCGGCAGCGGGCCACGTGGTAAAAGATCTCTATGCGATGGAGGTGCATCGGCGCGGGGGTCCGCCGTCGCCAGGCCTATGGCGGACAGGCTCTGGGGCAGGGGCGCTGATGAGGGGGAGGGTCGGATCGCTTCGAATCTTTCTCTTACGGTCTTTCTCTTTCTTCTTTCTCCTCCGGTGGGAGGGGGCTTCTGACGAAAGAGAAAGATAAAGAGGAAAGAGAAAGATTTTGAGGGGAGGGGCGGAGGGCCCGAAGGCCGGAAGGCCGGAGAGCCGGAAGGGCGGAGGGCCGGATGGCGGATGGCGGACGGCTGCTTCCGGAATCGTTCTCGATCCGATCGCGGACGTGTCCGCCATAGCCTTGGCGACGGCGGAAACGCGGGATCCTTCTTGCGAGTTCTGCGCTTTTTGGCGGCCAACAATCCGGAGGCGGTGGGTTGTAGCCGGCCTCGCTGAGGCCGGACCGGGGTCAGCGACCCCGGCTACAATTCACGGAATGGCCTGCGAGCAGGCTCCTGCCTCTGAGCGCCCTGACGAAAGAGAAAGATAAAGAGGAAAGAGTAAGATTGCGGAGCGTCTGGCTCTCCGGATTTCCACCGTCGCCGAGGCTATGGTGGACACGTCCGGCCCTGGGGGTTGCTTCGACTCGGGGGTAAGGGGGTTTCGCGCGGGTGGGTTAACCGGTGAAACTTTGCCGAGCGACGGAATCCGTGCGCTTGGGCTCGTCCGGGCGGGGGCCCGGTTTGTTATGGCACGGCTGCGATCGCCGTGAGCATGATTCGCCCATAACTATAAAAACGTGGTTTTTTTATACGATCTTTCAAAAATTATATAGGGACTTTCCCCGATGTGAAAAGCGGGAGGGACGAGGCCGGAAGGCCGGAGGGCCGGAAGGCGGAAGGCGGAAGGCGGATGGCGGAAGGCGGAGGACGGATTGCGGCAGAGTTGAAGGTCGGAGGGATTGGGAGTTATCTGTGTAATCTGTGCTATCCGTGGCTAAAACATCCGAGGATTGGGAATCACGGAATATACATTTTTTGCCACGGATAACACTGATGGCACGGATGGCGGAAGTAGTTATTCGTTATCGGTTATCCGGAATGGATCCGGGGTGTCGGATAACGGCTAACGGATAACAGATAACGAGATCGTTTTGCGCAGAGGGCAGAGCGGCGGAAGGCCGGAAGGCCGGAAGGGCAGAGGGCAGATGGCGGAGGGCCAGAAGGCCGGAAAGGCGGAAAGCCGGCTTTCAGATCCTCTGGGCTTCCGGCTCTCCGGCCTTCAGGCCCGCCGGGTTTACGAAGTTGACAATCCCATCAACCCCGGTGAGGGTGGATCCATGGCCACTCTCACGCTCGAACGTCCCCGGGCCGCGCACCGCAAGGGCGCCAAGCATGACCGGCTGCGGAGCGCCATGAAATCGGCCATGCAACCGCTTTTGCTGCAGTACGCGCAGGTCCTGGTGTCGGGGACGGAGGCGCTCGGCACGTTCGTGCTCGACCTGAGCGAAATGCTGCCGGACTTGGCGAAGACCCGGGAGCCCAAGGTGGAGCATTACAAGGCGCTCATCCGCGGTGCGGCCGCCCGCACCGGGATGCTGGAAGCCCATGGCGGATCCGTTTCGGCCGACCAGGCGAGCACGTTGCTCGATGTTTCCAAGACCCGGGTCCTGGAGCGTTACAAGGAGGGCACGGTCCTGGGCGTGAGGATCGAGAAGCAAAACGCCGTCCGGTTCCCGGTCTGGCAGTTCCTGCCGGGCGAACCGAAGGTCCGGCCGGGGGTGGCGGAGACGATCGCCGTCTTCCGGGAAACTCCGGGCTTGGACGACTGGGCCATCATGACTTTTTTCCTGGCCCCGCGCGATTCGCTCGGAGGCAAGGCGCCCGTCGACCTGCTCGCGGCCGGCCACAGCAAGCGGGTCGTGAATCTGGCCCGCGCCGATGTCGATTAAGCCGCTGCGGTTGCCGCCAAAGGACCTGGCGAGGCTGAAGATCGAGTCGGCGACCCTGGCGCCGGACGGTTGGGTCCGGCTGCACCTTCCCGGCAAAGCGGTCAATTTTACCAGGAATCCCGAGCATCGGTTCACTCCGGAGGACACCAGGTATGGCGTCCTGTACATCGCCCAGGATGAGGAAACGGCCGCCTTGGAGGTCTACGGTGACCGACTCTACGGGCGGAAGCAGGGCATCATCGACAAGCATGACTGGGAATCGCGCCAGCTTTCGTGGCTGGCGGTGCCCAAGGTCAAGGTGGCCAACCTGACCTTTGGCGCGATGCCCGTGGCCCGGGTGGACCTGACCGCGATCACCCATCGTTACCGCAGCATCACCCACCAGTGGGGCGCCGCCGTCATGAATCATCCGGCGGGCTATCACGGGTTGCTTTATGTGTCCCGCTTCACCGGCAAGACCTGCGTGGCCCTCTTCGCCGTGCCGGGCGATCCCCCGCCGGCGGTGGAAACCGGGCCGGTGTCCTTCAGCCTGCAACCGAGTGCGCTCAAACTGGAAAGGGATTTCGAAATCGCGCTGACGTGAAGGGGGCGGAAGGCCGGAGGGCCGGATGGCGGATTGCTTCGAATCTTTCTCTTACGGTCTTTCTCTTTCTTCTTTCTCCTCAGGTGAGCGGGGGGGGCTCCTGACGAAAGAGAAAGATAAAGAGGAAAGAGAAAGATTATGAGGGGGAGGGCCGGAGGGTTTGGGGGCGGAGGGCCGGAGAGCCGGAAGGCCGGATGGCGGATTGCTGAAGGCCGGAAGGCCAGAGGGGCGGAGAGCCGGAAGGCCGGAAGGCCGGATGGCGGATGGCGGAGGACGGACTGCTGAAGGCCGGAAGGACAGAAAGCCGGAGGTCGGAGGATCGGATTGCTTCGAATCTTTCTCTTACGGTCTTTCTCTTTCTTCTTTCTCCTCCGGTGGGAGCGGGGGGCTCCTGACGAAAGAGAAAGATAAAGAGGAAAGAGAAAGATTATGAGGGGAAAGGCCGGAGGGTTTGGGGGCGGAGGGGCGGAGAGCCGGAAGGCCGGATGGCGGATTGCTGAAGGCCGGAAGGCCAGAGGGGCGGATGGCGGATGGCGGAGGGCGGACGGCGGAGGATCGGATTGCTTCGAATCTTTCTCTTACGGTCTTTCTCTTTCTTCTTTCTCCTCAGGTGAGCGGGGGGCTCCTGACGAAAGAGAAAGATAAAGAGGAAAGAGAAAGATTATGAGGGGAAAGGCCGGAGGGTCAGGAGGTCGGAGGGATTGGGAGTTATCTGTGTAATCTGTGCTATCCGTGGCTAAGAATCTTCGGTCTGGAATTTCGGAAATACATTTTTTTGCCACTGATAACACTGATTACACGGATGTCGGAAGTAGTTATTCGTTATCAGTTATCCGGAATGGATCCGGGGTGTCGGCTAACGGCTAACAGGTTCGCTTTTGCACGATTTCTCCCAAAGCCAAAATTAAGTTGAGGCATTCCAGCGGTTTGACGCGCGATAGAATAAAATCGGCCTTCCGTCCGCCGGGCGCCTTGACTCGACGGAAATGCCAGCTGAGGTTTTGTCGATGAAGAATGGGGGCGAGATGAGGGAAGTGGGCACGCTCAAGGCGCATCCGCTGGCGCGATTTGGACGCAACCAGAGGAGAGCAGCCAAACTGGCGCCGCGTACCGGCCAGCGTTCGGGTGTGATGCGTTTCCGAACCTGGGAAGAACATTCGCAATGGCTGAAAAGCCAACCGGCGGGGACCTGACCCGTTCGCCGGACGACCGCGACCTGGCCGCCTTGGCCCGGGAGCTAAACCGTCTGGGTGCGCGTTACATGGTCATCGGAGGGGTTGCGATCAACCGCTTGGGATTTATCCGTGCCACAGAGGATATCGACCTGCTCATCGCACGAGAGAAAACCAATCAGGCCCTGGTAAAGAAGGCCCTGGAAATCCTGCCGGATAAGGCAATCAGGGAACTCGGCGACGAGGATCTGGCGGGATGGGTGGTCGTAAGGGTGAACGATGAAATCACCGTGGACCTGATGACTGAAGCCTCCGGCATCAGCTACGCCGAAGCGGAGCCCTTCATCGAATGGGAGGAAATCGACGGAGTCAGGATACCCTTTGCCAACATGGAATTGATGATTCGCTTCAAGCAGGGAGTGAGGGAGAAGGACATCATGGACCGGCGCTTTCTTGAGGAGAAAAAAAGGAAGCAGCACGGGACCTGAAGACCGGTGAGCCGGAAGGTCAGAAAGCCGGAAAGCCAGAGGGCCGGAGGAGCGGAAGGCCGGAGGGCCGGAAGGCCGGAAGACCGGAAGGCGGAGGACGGACGTCCAGAAGGCCAGAGGATCTTAAGGCCGGCTTTCTGGCTTTCTGAACTTCTGGACTTCCGTCCTGCCGCAGCATCGGCGCGGCCGATGCTGGGCATCGGTATTACCGATTAACGGTTGCTGACCGCGATCCCCTACAGTGTGCACGCACCCGCGATGGGGCGGCACGAGTCGCTTCGGGTTCGGGTGACTTAACAAAACGAAAGGATCGTATGTGTCAGAATAACAAGAAACTGCCGGCCGGTTCCGCCTCGGTGAAATCCGTGGGCGAGGACTTGGTCGGCCCATGGCTCCACCGCAATCTGCTGGTGGTCGTGGTCACTGCGTTGGTCCGGATGCTCGGAAGCCGGCTGTTTGGCCGGGGCCTGAAAATGGACGTAACCGGGGGCGCCAACCGGTTGATCGAAGCTCCATCGAAGCTTCATCGAACCTACATCGAAGCTACCCCGGGTCGGAAGACCAGGGGCCGGATGACCGAGGCCGGAGTTTGGCAACCGGGTGGTGGACGCTGGGCTGCAGGCACAACCTCGACGAAAGGAGGGTTCGGCCATGGCCAAGACTGAACTCAATACCGCGTTGAACTCCATCAGCGGCGGAATCGACAACTGGGTCTATCGCCGGTTGGGCAATCGCACGGTCATCTGCCGCCGTCCGCGGCCGTCGTCCAGGGTGTCCACGGCGCAGCATGACGTACGCGAGCAGTTCCGGCTCGCGTCGGACTATGCCGACTCGGTATTCGCGGATCCCGTTCTGCGAGCCGCGTACGAGGCGATCGCACTGTCCGAGAATCGGCGTCTGCGTCCGGTCGTGATGGCCGACTTCCTGAATCCGCCAGTGGTCAACGCCATCGACCTCAGCGGGTATCACGGGGCGATCGGCGATCCGATCAAGGTCAAGGCCTCGGATGACGCGGGTGTCATGTCGGTCAATGTCGTGCTCCGCGCGGAGGACGACAGCCTGATCGAGCAGGGCCCGGCGGTGCTGCACGCGGGGGTCTGGGTGTACCTGGCGACGACCGCCCATGCGCCCGGACTGCCGGTCAACATCACGGCGACGGCCGTGGATCGTCCCGGGCATTCCGGGAGCAAGATGACCGTCTGGTCATGATCGCAGGGTGAGTGAGTGACGGGCCGCCGGGAGGATCCCTCGGCGGCCTTTTCTTTTAATGCGAGCGATAAAGGACGGCTCCGGGCCCGAAAATCTTTCTCTTACTTCTTTCTCTTTCCTCTTTCTCTCGGAGCCTCTGACGCCCTGACGAAAGAGAAAGATAAAGAGGAAAGAGAAAGATGGATTCGGAGGGCCGGAGGGCCAGAGGGCCGGAAGGCCGGTGATCCAGAAGGACGGAAAGCCGGAGGACGGAGGACGGAGGGCGGATGGCGGAGGCGGAGGCGGACGTGTCCACCATAGCCTTGGCGACGGTGGAAGGCCGGTGAGCCGGTGATTCAGAAAGCCGGAGAGCCGGAAGGCGGAATGGCGGATATCGGACGGCGGATGACTGAGCCGGAATCATGCGGTAGAAAACCGCGGATGACACTGATGGACGCGGATATTTCAGAGCCAAAATCAGGGATTCGTAAGACAGTTCCAATCTCCACCGGGTTGTGTAGCCTAGGGTGATCGAGATTTTATCCTAAATCATTTATCCGCGCTTATCCGTGCTATCCGCGGAAAATCCGACTGAATTGTTCCGGCTGAGGACGGATCGCGGACGGGTGCACCATAGCCTTGGCGGCGGTGGAAGGCCGGAAGTCGGAAGGCGGAGGGCCAGACGTCGGATGTCAGGGGTCAGAGGGCGGCTCGAAACGGGGCGTTGCGGCGTCATGGGCGCGAACCGGGCT
>Ga0265320_10001889_pt1 | contig 14787 bp, 9 predicted proteins | sample 4827metaG_FD_202087 | JGI IMG/M metagenome (GOLD analysis project Ga0265320, IMG submission 202087) | Rhizosphere microbial communities from Carex aquatilis grown in University of Washington, Seatle, WA, United States - 4-8-27 metaG | ecosystem: Host-associated > Plants > Roots > Rhizosphere >...
CGAGGAGATGGCCAGTTACCGGATAGACGTGCTTTTGGTCGACTGGTGCCTCGCAAACGTCGGACGAGTTCGAGTCGGTGACCACGTACTTCGGATACCCGGTGCACCCGAACTGCGAAGGATTCAGCCACGCGACAAGCTGGGTGCAATGGGGGTCGGCGTACGTGATGTTGGGGCCGTTGACCGCACCGGGTTCGCGACTCGGGAAACACCGAAGTGAACCGTCGCCGGCCGACGCGTACGAACATTCGACGCCCAGGAGCGAGTCGAAGAAGACGCCGCGCCGGAACACCTTCGCGCCATCGGCGCCTTTCACGAACTCACCCTTGAGGCGAGTGCCGCTGACGACCGGAGGGTTGTCGGCGGCGCCGCGTCCCGCGTCCCGTGTTCCGGCTTCGTTCGCGCCGCCGTCCTGGACGCCCGGTGCTCCACCCGATCCGCCGTTTCCAACGGCTCCGCCCGAACCGCTCGACGAAGTGCCGCCGCTGCCGAGCGCTGCGCCGCCACTGCCCGCACTGCCGCCGTTCGGTATCGAGGCGTCGCTGCCACCGGTCGAGGTCGTCGTTCCACCGCTGCCGACGACGCCGCCGGTCGCACCGATCGACCCGCCCGTGCCGGAGCTTCCGCCGCCCGACGACGTCGCCGCGGCACCGCCCGCCGCTCCGTCTCTCCCGGCGCTGCCGCCGTTCGACGACGCGCCGCCCGTGCCGCCTCCGCTTCCGCCATCTCCGTTACATCCGGTCACGCACAAGGCGAACCCAAGGAGCGCTCGGACCATGCGCGCGCAACGCATCTTCGGCGGGCCCCCCCGCAAACGGTTCCGCACCGAGCTACGGTATCACCGACGGCTAGCCCCATTGAAGAATCAACGCGGCCTTTACCCTGACGAGTCACGCTGGGCGGTGACACAGTCCGGCACAGCAACGACGTTCGTTGCTCTTTTCCCGCTGAATCAACGACGGCACGTAGCTTGCTGCCCTCGGGTTCATGCGAGCATCATGGGCCGCTGTGTGCCTCCTTGGCGCGTGCGCGTGCTCGTCGGGCGATGGCGGCACGGCTAACGGCGTTCTTCGCGGCTCGGGAACCGAAGCGGGCGCGAAGAGCCCAGGTGACGGAAGCAACGCCGACGTCGCGAGCGGCGGGGGCCGCGCTTCATACGACGACTCCGGTGTCGGCACGGGCGGCGGGAGCGGGCCGCTCGAAGGTCCGAATGGCTGCGGGGTCGGAGGCGCGATTGGATACGCGCTTCGTATCCCTGAGATGCAGGTGTCGCTTGGAACCGATTGGACGAAAGTGGCCGGCGGCTCGGTGAGCGCGTGCTTGAACGACGTTTGTGCGGAATTCGGAATTCCGGGCGGGTCGGCGCCGCAGTCGTTGGCCACGCTCTCGCCATCGTCCTCGACGTCACCGCCGAACGCCGGCGTAGTCGTCAGCCTTCACGACGAAGCCCCAGAGCTCCTCGTCACTGCCGACTGGTCCCTTTACGGACGCGCAAACTCGGACGCCGACATCTACTCGATCGTCGTCACGAACTTCGAACACCAGGTCGTCGCGACCGACCGCGAGCGCGCGACGTATTACGTCCCACCTGTCTGCCCCTGCACGGGACCTTGCGGTTCCGCGACGCTCACTGAATTGTCACCTGAATCGGACGCGGGGGCCCACGACGCCAGCGCCGATCACGACTTCTGACGCGCGACGAGCGCAGACACGCGACGCGAGCGAGCTCGCCGTCAGGTTTCGACACTTCTCCGACCGAGTCTTTTCGCGCACTCGTGCGGACAAAGTCGCAATCGATATTTCGCGAGTAAGACTCGGTCGCGACGGGACAGGCCGCTTGCTTCATGAGACCCTGCTCGGCGGACGAACGAACGACGGAGGAACGATCCCATGACTATCTGCCCCATTGCTCTCGCGGTTGGCTGCAAGAAATGTCCGGCATTCAGCGTCTGTCCGTTGAAGACCGTGCTCGGTGATCAAAAAGCAGAACCGCCGAGCGTCACCACATCGCCGACGACGCCACCGAAGTAACGCGCTCGGATTTCGCCGGCCGGCGAGTGCCTAAACAGGCCGATGTTTTTCGCCGCGAAGGAGCCGCGCCGCATCGAGGGCGCCGTACGTGAAAATGACGTCGGCGCCCGCGCGACGGATCGAGAGAAGGCTCTCGAGGAGGCAGGCATCGTAGTCGAGCCAACCTTTTTCGTGAGCGGCCTTGAGCATCGCGTACTCACCGCTCACGTGATAGGCGGCGACGGGGAGGCTCGAGTGTTCGCGGACGAAGCGAACGACGTCGAGGTACGGGAGCGCGGGCTTCACCATGACCCAATCGGCGCCTTCGTCTTCGTCGGCGTGGAGCTCGCGGAGCGCCTCGCGAACGTTCGCGGGATCCATCTGATACGTCTTCTTGTCGCCGCCGCGCGGGGCGGAGTCGAGCGCCTCGCGAAACGGACCGTAGAAGGCCGAGGCATACTTCACCGAGTAGCTGCAGATGCCGACCTGATTGAACCCTGCGTCGTCGAGAGCGCCACGGATCGCGCCGACGCGGCCGTCCATCATGTCGCTCGGCGCGACGATGTCGGCGCCGGCGCGCGCTTGAGCAACCGCCATTGCGGCGAGGATCGGCACGGTGACGTCGTTGTCGATCCGTCCTTCGACGAGCACGCCGTCGTGACCGTCGGAGCTGTAAGGGTCGAGCGCGACGTCGGTGATCACGAGGAGCCCCGGCACTTGCGCTTTGAGCTGCGACACGGCGCGCTGGAGCAAGCCTTTCGGATTTTCACTCTCACGTCCGCGAGGATCCTTCAGCGAGTCGTCGATGGCCGGGAAGAGCGCGACGGCGGGGACGCCGAGATCGCGCGCCGCTTTCCCGCGTTCGACGAGCAAATCGATGCTCAGGCGCGATTGCCCGGGCATCGAGGAAATCGGCGTGTCTTTGCGCTGCCCTTCCTGCACGAAGAGCGGCAAGACGAGGTGGTCCGGCGCGAGCGTCGTCTCTCGAACGAGGCCTCGGATCTCCTTGTTGACGCGATTGCGGCGAGGTCGGCTCAGCATGCCGGGAGCGTAGCATCCCCTGAATTTCAGGACACGCCGAGAACCTCGAGGTACGTGCGCCGGACGACCTCGGTCGTGTCGCGGTAGACCTCGAGCAGGGCTTCGGCTTCGTTTTGCGTGGGCGTCGCGGGAATCCCCATGCGGCGCGCGAGCTTCGCGAGGCCGCCCGCGCTCTCGTCGAGGCGCGTCGCGCTGGTGCCGTGCACGATGCGGATGCGCTGTTCGAGCCGCCGCAGAAAGACGTAGCCGTCGCGGAGCGACTCGAAGGCCTCGCGCGACAGGTAGCCCGAGTCGTGAAGGACGTGGAGCGCGCCGACCGTGTCGGTCGTTCGAACCCGACGATCTTTGCCGTGCCGCATCTGAAGCCACTGCGCGGCGAACTCGACGTCGAGGAGGCCGCCTCGGCCGGTCTTCAAGTCGTGGCGTCCCGCGCGTTCGCGCGCGAGCTCGGTTTCCATGCGCATCCGGAGGTGATGGATTTCTTCGGCGGGGGGCGCGCCGCCTTCGTAGGCCGCGGCGTGTGCCACCTCGACGACACGCGCGCCGAGCTCGAGGTCGCCCGCGGCGGCACGCGCACGGAGCAAGGCTTGCCGCTCCCACGCGGCCCCCGACGACAGCACCGTGAGCCGATCGGCGTCGCTCTCGCGGTCGCTGGACGGCACGCCGTGATAGCGCGCAAATTGCTCGATCGACGTGACGAGGAGGCCGTGCGACCCCGACGGCCTCAGCCGCGTGTCGAGCTCGTAGCCGGTGCCGTCGGAGTGGGCTTCGGAGATCAGACGCACGATGCGCTGTGCGACCCGTGAAAACCAATCGGCGGGATAAGGCACGTCGGGAACGGCGGCTCGATCGTAAACGAACAATACGTCGAGGTCGGAGCCGTAGCCGATGTCGCCGCCCCCGAGCTTGCCGACGCCGATCAGCGCGAGCCCCTTCGGATCGTCTCCGGTCTCGAACCTCGCCGCCTGCCGGAGCACGCTGTCCGCGAGATCGGAGAGCACGCGCGTCACGGCTCGAGTCGGAAGCGCGCCGGCGAGATCGGCGATCGCGACCTCCAAGGTGACGCGCCGTTGCGCTCTGCGGAGCGCGCCGATGAACGCGTCGCGACGATCCTGAGGATCGGTCAGCGTGACCGAGTCGCGCGCGTACGTCGCGAGCTCGTCTTCGACGACCGTGTCGGCTTTTCCGATCGGAAACGAGCCTTCGGCGAAGAGCAAAATCTCGGCGAGATCCGGATGAGCGACGATGGAATCGCCGACGAACGCGCTCGCGCCGAGCACGGTGATGAACCGCGAGAGCGCGTGGGGATCGGCGGCGAGCGCAGCCACGTACGAGTCGGAGGTGAGAAAGCGCCCGAAAAACGAGCGCAGGTATCGCGCCGCTTGCTCGGGATCCGACGAGCTCTGCAACGCTTCGAACACCTGCTCGGCGAACTCCGGAAAGCGGTCGCGAGTACGACCGCCGAGCAGATCGTCGGGGCCGCGCGCGAGCGCGAACAGGTGCTCGCCGACCTCCGCGTTTTCGAACCGCTCCTTTGCGGCCTCCTCGACGTCTTGGCGGCCCAGCTCGAACCCGGCGAGGAGCGCCGTGTATTGCGTGTGGGGGCGCGCTCCGCCGGGCGAGAGCGACGCGAACAGCTCGGCGACCGCGAGACGACTCTTGCGGAGCGCGGCGAGAAAGCTCCGCCCATCGGGGAACCCGACGATGCGGGCGAGCACTTCGATCTCGCCGTCGTCGCGAGGGAGCGCATGCGTCTGCAAGCCGGAGCGCCACTGCACGGCGTGCTCGGCTCGCCGGAGCAAGAGATACGCATCGGTGACCTCGCGTGCTTCGCGATCGGTGACGAGCCCCTTGATGTAGAGGCGCTCGAGCGCCGCGAGCGTTCCCGTGACGCGGAGGGTGGGTTCGTTGCCGCCCCAGATGAGCTGGAGCGCCTGGACGAAGAACTCTGCTTCGCGAATGCCGCCGCGTCCGAGCTTCAAGTCGCGCTCGCCGTCGACCTTGAGCTCCGTGCGCGAGCGCCGGACCAGCTCGGCGAGCGAGGTGGCAACCTTCGGGTCGACCTCGCGCCGGTACACGAACGGCATCACCACTTCGCGCCGGAACGTCGCGCCGAAGTCGAGGTTCCCCGCGATCGGACGCGCCCGCAGGAGCGCGACGCGTTCCCAGAGACGCCCCCAGGTTTCGTAGTAACGCTCGGCCGCGGCGGCCGAATAGACGATGGGGCCCTGCGAACCCTCGGGGCGCAAGCGGAGATCGACGCGCCAGACGAACCCGTCCTCGGTGGGCGCGTCGATGGTCGCGACTGCTCGGCGCGCCACCTCGGTCCAGAACTGATGCAGCGTGACGTCGCCGGCCGCGCCGTCGTCCGTGTCGTAGATGAGGATCAAATCGACGTCGGAGCCCGCGTTCAACTCGTGGCCGCCGAGCTTGCCCATGCCAAAAACGGAGAGCACCGAGGGCAATCCATCGGCGCGACGCGGCGCGCCGAATTTCTGGCTCGCGAAGAGGTACGCCTCGGCGAGCGCGACTTCGAAGGCGGCCTCGGCGAGGTTCGAGAGCTCGAGCGCGGTGACGTCGACGGGCGCGCCGCCGAGCGAGCGCGGGAGCGCTTCGCGGAGCGCGATCCGCGCGCGTTGAACCCAGGTTCTTCGGCGAAGCGCGATCTTTACTTGTTCCAGATCGTCGAGGTCGACCTTGCGGAGCACGGTGCCGAGGATGAATTGACGGCTCCGCGGCGAGCGCACGCCGCTTCGTTCGATGCGGTCGAGCGCCTCGAATTGCCAATCGTGCACCGGGCGAAGCGGGGGAAATGCCGTACCGAGAAGCACGCCGAGCTCGAGACCGCCTTGCCTGCCGAGATCGCCGAGAAGGTCCTCCGCCCGTCGTTCGTCGATGGCCCGGGCTCTCGCGAGCGGGCTCTCCGGGGCGCTCTTCACGACGTTTAATTACCACGTGACACGATTTCCACGTTTGGCGGAACGCACCGACCAATGGCAAGGTGTCGGCGAATGTCGCTTCGACGCCTTCAAGGCGCCTTTGCCCTCGCCCTGACCGCTTGCGCGGCGGCACCACGACCCGCGGTGGGGAGCGCTCATGCCGCCGCGCCGGCGATCGCTCCACGAACGCCGGGCGAAGCGCCAGCGACGGCGAGCGACGCCACGCCGACGTCCGCGCCGACGACGGAGCCCCCACAAGAAGCCGATGAAAACGACGAAGAGGGCGACGACGAGAGCGGCGACGAGAATAGCGAGGGCGAGCGCGCCGCCGACGCGACGCCGCTCGCGGCCCATCCGCTGTCACACGTCAGCGACGCGGAGCTCGATCATCGCGTCGTGGACGACCCTGCGGCGCTCGGGTCGATGTCGATCGGCAAGCCGAACGGGGGTCTCCTCTTCAACGGTGTGCAGATGCCCGAGGGCGCCGGCTGGACGCGCGTCGATCCGTCGCACGAGTGGGGAACCGAAGAGACGGTGCAGTACCTGGAAGCGGCGATCGCCGCGGTCGACGCCGCCTTTCCGGATTCGCCGAAGCTCGCCATCGGCCACATCAGCGGGAAGAACGGCGGGTATCTCACGCCGCACGTCTCGCATCAGGCCGGTCGCGACGTCGACATCAGCTATTTCTACAACGGTGAGACGCAGTGGTATCGGCGCGCCGACGCAAACAACCTCGACGCGGCGAGGACCTGGGCGTTCGTGCGGGCGCTGGTGACTCAAACCGACGTCGAAATGCTGCTCATCGATCAGTCGATCCAGAAGCTCCTTCGCGCGTACGCCGAGAGCATCCGCGAGGATCCGGCGTGGCTCGACACATTGTTTCATGGACGCGCCGGCATCCCGTCCGTCATCCGTCATGCGCCGGGCCACGCGACGCACATGCACATCCGATTCTACAATCCGATCGCCGAAGAGACCGGACGTCGATGCTACGTCGCGCTGGTCCGGCACGGCTTGGTTCACGCCGGCCCGCAGTACGTGGTGCACGTCGCCAAGAAAGGCGAGACCCTCGTTCAGATGGCGAAGCATTTCGGAACCACCGTCCGAGCGATCCGGCGCGCCAACGGCATGAGGTCGACGGTCATTCAGGTCAAGAAGGCGTACCGAATTCCGGAGTCCGGGCGCGCCCCGCCGCGCATCGCTCCGAGCGGACCCATCGCGATTCCACCGCGACGGTTGCCCCCATCGGCCGGCGTGGCGGTCGGCGGTTCACGGAAGGCTCCCGGGTAGCACGGTTCCGGTCGGTCCATTCGGCGCGCTGTGCTACATCGGCCGGAGGCCATGAGATTTTTGTGCGTCTCCGATATCCACGGGCACGCGGCTGCGCTGCGCGCCGTGATCGAAGAGGGGAAGGCGCGAGATTTTTCTCAGATGATCGCTTGCGGCGATCTCTTGTTTCCGGGCCCCGATCCGCTGGAAACCTGGAAGATTCTGGTCGAGCAGCGAGCGGTGTGCGTGCAAGGGCTCGTCGACCGGGCGATCGCGACGATCGATCCGACACGCATTCGCGCGGCGACGGAAGAACAGCGCGTGCGCATCGCGCATCTCATCCGCGTGCGGCAAGAGCTGGGCGAGCTCATCGTGGCGCGCCTCGGTAAGCTCGCGCCCACGGCGCGCTTGCCACTCGAGTCGGGCGACGAGCTGGTCGCGGTGCACGGCTCGCCGGCTGACCCTTCCGAACCGTTCACGGCCGACATGACGGATCAGGAGATGCTGGCGCTCATCGGGGACGACCCCGCCGACATCATCGTCTGCGGGGGTTCTCACGTGCCGTTTCATCGCCAGATCGACGGGGTCCACATCATCAACGTCGGCTCCGTCGGCGAAGCGCCGGGCGGCAACGTCGCGCACGGGACGCTCCTCGACGCCGGACGGTTCGGCGTGACGCTCGACCAATTCGAAGTCGAGCTCCCCGAGGCCATCAGATAGCGTCGCGCGGCGACTATTTGAAGGGTTCCAGGTCGTCCGCTACGGCGCGGGCGATACGGATGAAAGCGCGGACGTCGTCGGAGCGGTGCGGCGTTCCGCGATCGATGAACGGTTTCATCGCGACGCGCGCCGCGGCGAGCGCCGATTCGAACCGAACCGGGTCCGTGCCGCCTCGCGTTCGTCGCGCTCGACCGAGGTGAAGAAACGCGCGCGCGAGCTCGACGGCTTCGACGACCGTCGAATCGGCGCGAGCCGCGAGCCGACCGGCGCGCGCGAACCGCATTTCGGCATCGGACGATTTACCGAGGAGGGCGAGCGTCGCTCCCACGCGGGCGAGGCAGAGCGCCTGCGAGCGTGCGTCCTCCGAGCCGGCGAGGAGCGCGCGGCCCCGTTCGTGGAGCGCCAGCGCCGCGTCGTACGCGCCCACTTCGAGCTCGAGCACGCCGAGATTGCCGAGCGCGATGGCCAGGAGCCGCGAATCGCGAATCGGCTCGAGTAACGAGATGGAGAGGTCGAACAGCTCACGCGCCTCGGCGAATTTGCCGAGCTCTTGCTCGAGCACGGCCAGGTTCGACGCGAGGTTACCGCGGTGACGCGCCTCGCCGGCTTCTTCGAGCTCGACGATGGCTTCGCGGTAGTAGCGCGCGGCCCCGGCGAGGTCGCCTTCGTCGTGACAGAGCGCGCCGCGATTGCCGAGACAGCGCGCTTCGGCGACGAGATCGCCCGATTCGCGGAGCAGCGGGAGCGCGGCGTCGTAGCGCGCACGCGCTTCGGCGAGCGCCCCCGCGTGGTGATGAACCACGCCCAGGTCGAGCAAGACCGTTCCTTCACGGCCCCGATCGCCCGAGGTGCGCGCATTGTCGAGGCAGAGCTCGAGATCGGCCTCGGCGCGCGCGATGCGGCTCGCCGGCGCGTCGATGCGCGCACGGATCTGGCGAACGCCCGCGACGAGCGCATCGTCGCGACGCTCCGGCGCGAGCTTTTCGTGCCGGAGAATGGCGCGGTCGAGCAGGCTCGTGAAGCTCGCGAGTGCGCCGCGCGCGTAGATCGCGGGCTCGAGCGCGATCAGCGCGCGCATGCCGTCGGCGAGCGACGCGCCCTCGTCGGAAAGCGAGAACTCGGCCGCGGCGAGGAGATTCTCGGCCTCGGGCTCGAGTCGCCCGAGGCGTTCGTCCTCGCGTTCCGGTCGCTTCGCGTCGAGCGACGCGAAGTGGGCGGCGTGCCGAGCGAGCGCCCCTGACGCTGCCACCGCGTCGAGTTTTTCCCAGGCGTACTCGCGGACGGCCGCGAACATCGAGAGGCGGACCTCGCCGGCCGCGTCGAAGGCGTCCGATTTCAGGAGCGAATGGTCGCGGAGCGACTGAACGACGGCGAGCACCGGCTCGCGGGGCGTCGTTTGCACGATCGCCTCCGCCGAGGCCGCCGAAAAGCCCCCACGAAAGACGGCGCATTGTCCGAGCGTCGCGCGTTCGGCGAGCGTGAGCGATTGGTACGATTGGTCGAGTGCCGCCCGCATCGGGCCCTCGAGCATCCCTTTCGCCGACCCGGGTGACACTGATTCGGGCGCCGTGCGCGCGAGGACGCCCTCGAGGCCGAGCACGTGGACGCTCGACGCCGACAGCTCGAGGGCGAGCGGGACGCCGTCGAGCGCTCGAGCGATCCGCTCCGCGCGTTCGGACAACGTCGAGGCCGGGCCGGTCCGCTCGGCGTCGATGGCCGGCAAGTATTCTCGCGCGCGTTCGACGAACAACTGCGCGGCGGGCGAGAGCTTGGTTCCGACAACAGAGGTGGACAAGGGACCGAGCTCCACGCCGATCGCACCCGGCGGAGCCCACCGCCGGCGCGACGTGGCGATCACTTGAAGCAGCGGCGCGACGCGCGCGAACGCCGACAACGTCGTCGCGAGCGGCGTCGCGACGTGCTCGACCGAATCGGCGATGACGAGCGCGCGGCCGAGCTTGCCGAGGGCGCGACCGACGGCCATTTCCGGGGCTGACGACGATTCCACGGTGAGGCCCGCTTCGCGCGCGAGCACGCGCACGATGTCGTCGGCGCCCTCCGCTGCGGCGAGGTCGGCAAAGACGACGGCGTCCCACCGGGCCGGGTCTTCGCGGGCGATATGCTTCACGACTTCGAGGGCGAGGCGCGTCTTGCCGATCCCGGGGCCGCCCCACACGACGACGATCGGGCACCCGGTGCGAAGGAGCGAAACGACGTGCGCTTCCTCATCGGCGCGTCCGATGAACGACCCGCGCGTCCGCGGTAGCCCGCGCTCGACGGCGACGATGAGCGCGTTTTCGCCGAGTCGCAACGACGGCACGAGCTCGACGTCGTCCTCGACGTCGACCGAACGCGGGTCGTCGAGCGTGGCGGCATGCCGCGCCGTACTCGACGATGTCGCCGCGGGCGGGTTCCCGGGGTCGTCACCGAGCCGCGCGAGCGCGGCCTGGACCAGTTCGCGGGCCGCGGTCGCCGTCGGACGTGCGCTGGTGTCGCGGTCGAGCAACCGATGAAGAAGCGCGTCGAGCCGCTCCGGTAAATCCCCGCGCACGCGAGTCGGAACCGGCAGCGGCTCGAACAACACCCGCGCCAGGATGCCGACCGGGTCTTCACCTTCGAAACAAGGTCGCCCGGTCAGGGCTTCGAACAAGATGCACCCGAGCGCGAACACGTCGGCCCGACCGTCGACGGTTCGCGCATTGCGGATCTGTTCGGGCGCCATGTAGCGCGGTGTTCCGACGTTCGCCCCCTGCGCCGTGAGATCGCTCGGACCGGCGAGGCGCGCGACGCCGAAGTCGACGATCACCGGGCGCGCGAGGTCGCGATCGGCGAGCATGACGTTGCTCGGTTTCAGATCGCGATGCACGACGTCCGCGGCGTGAGAAGCTGCCAGGCCCGACGCCAGTCGCTCGGAGAGCCGGAGCGCCTCGGCCGGCGTCAGCGGTGCGCGCTCGAGTCGTTCGGCGAGATTTTCCCCCTCCACCCACTCCATCACGAGGAAGGGCTGGCCGCCGTCGGCCTCGCCATGGTCGACGTACCGGACGACGCCCGCATGACGGATCTCCGACAAGGCAGCCGCTTCACGACGGAGGCGCGACGCGCTGCGCTCGCCCCACGCCGCGTCCCCGCGCAGGGTCTTCAACGCGACGTCGATTCCGCTCCGCATGTCGGCGGCCTGGAACACCGTTCCCATGCCGCCCGCGCCCGCTTGCGCGACAATGCGATATCGCCCGGCGATGACGTCTCCCTCACGCATGGGCCCTTCCGACGTACGACGTTGGACCGGTATTTGCTAGTCTCTGCCCGGGAAGCACCAGAGACTTCACACAAATCCGGACCGACAACCCTGCTCGAGGCTGCTCTTTTTTCATGTCCATTCCGAGAACTCCGCCACCAGCGCTCGCGCTCTTCCTTGCCGTGACCGCGGTCGGATGCGGCTCGTCGGGAACGGCGCCGGCGCCGGCACCGCGTCTGGTGTTCACGGGCGAAGTCGCGGGAACCGACGCGCGCCTGGCGGTGGTGGCGACCGCCGGCCATGCACGATTTTATTTTTGTGGGGGTGCGACTTCGTACCCGACGATGACGACGTGGTTCGCGACGACGCGGCACCCCGACGGCGCGATCGATCTGCCGGACGGCTCGACGCCGGGGTTCGTGCTCTCGGGAGACGTGGGACAAGATTCGGTGAGCGGAAGCATCACCCGGACCGGCGACTTGCCGAAGACGTTCACGGCGAGCCGCATTCCTTCGAGGAGCATCGCCGGCTTGTACGAAGGCACGTCGGGATGCGGACACGTCGGCGTGATCGTCGCGGACGAATCGCCGCCTGCGCCGCCCGTGGTCCAGGGCGCGTGCATCGGGAGTTCGTCATCGGCGCCGAGCATCGAACAAGTCAATCCTCTCGGCGCACTCGAGCTGACCGCGAGCGGCACCCTCCGCGTCGTCGTGGCAGGCTCCAACGAAGAAGCCGAAATCGCCGCCGCCGCCGCGCCCGCGCTCTAAGTCGGTAGGGCTAGGGCTAGAGCTAGAGCTTGGGGGCCAGGGCGAGGGCCTCTAGCTCTCTCAGCTCTCCTCGTCGGGAGGCAGGGTCGAAGCGCCGGACACTTTTTCGCCCTCGCCGCGCTTGTCGAGCCAGCGACGGAGCTGGTTTCGATGCATGCCGAGCGCGCGCGCCGTTCCACGGACGTTGCCGCCATTTTCGGCGAGGGCGCGAAGAATTTCGTCGTCGGAAAGGCGCGCCGCCGCAGCCTTCGCGTCGCTGCCCGGCGGCGATGAACCGAGCGAAGCGCCGGCCTCCTCGGAGAGATGTTCGGCTTCGACGACCGTCGCGCCCGCGCCGAGCGCGCGGTGTCCGGCGCGCCGCACTTCGCGGAGGAGCTCGCGAATGTTCCCGGGCCAGGGCCGGAGCGCGACGGCCTCGACGAAGGTGACCGAAGGCGTGAGCTCGCTACCCACCGCGGCGAGCTCCCGCGCGACGAACTCCGGAATTTCGTCGAGACGCTCGCGGAGCGGCGGCAGCGCGACCTCCGGTCTGCCGACTCGAAAATACAGGTCTTCGCGGAAGCGATTGGCGGCGACCTCGTCGCGCAATCGCTTGTGGCTCGCGACGCAGATCGCGAGGGTAACCTTCTTCGGACGCGACGCACCGAGTGGCAGCACTTCGCGGGTTTCGAGGACTCGGAGGAGCTTCGCTTGCACGAGCAGATCGAGCTCCGCGATTTCGTCGAGAAAGAGCGTCCCTTGATCGGCCGACTGAATGTATCCGTCGGCGTCGGTCGCCGCGCCCGAGTAGGCGCCCTTGCGCGCGCCGAAGAGCAGACGCTCGGCGAGGCCCTCCGGAATCGCCGCGCAGTTCAAGGCGACGAAGGGCGCCACGCCGGACGTGCCGTACCGCGCCTCGTGGAAGGCGCGCGCCGCGAGCTCTTTCCCCGAGCCGCTCTCGCCGACTACGCACAACGTGTCGCCGGCGCGACTGGCGAGGGCAATCTCGCCGTAGGCGCGGGCGAGCAGTGCACCCATGACCATGTCACTGGACGCTTCGCCTCCTTTTCTCCGATCCAGGAACGGCCGTACGTCCGTGGACACCCAGAGGAGACTCCTCCCGATTCGAACCAGCACCCGCGACTCGAACACGCCGCTTCCGTCGAGCTTCACCCCATCGACGAATACGCCGTTGCGGCTCCCCAGATCTTCGACGTGCCAGAAAGAACCGCGGCGAGCGATGCGGACGTGTCGTCGCGAGACGCGCTCGTCGTCCTCGAGGATGCCATCCGGCGTGCCGCGACCGATCTCGAGCCCCGCGCCGACCTCGAACGCGGACATGGCCGGGCGACCCGCCGAAAACAGCACGACGACGCCGGGCTCGGCCCGAAGCGGCAGGTCCGGAACCCGCTGGCTGTCGTCGTGCGTCTCGTCGTCCCGCGCCATCGCCTCCGTACGATACCGCTTTTCGCGCCAGCTGAGCGAATGCGCGAGGAGGGTCGGAAGTGGCGACACGACGGCCCACTTTCGTGAGCCGCCGTGTCCGGCGCGTCGAGGGAGGGACGTCGCCACGTGACTACTTCAGGGGTCGCATTGGGCGGGCGTAACCGACGTATCCGGCTTGGTGCAGAGTGGGCCGAGACCGGTTTTCGCGTCCGGGAGCGAAATCATCGCCATCGGGCCCGCATGATGTTCGCCGTTGAAGGGCGTGAACTTCGTCACGTCGAAGCCGCAGCCCTTGGCGTCGTCCGGGTTGTTGAACCAAAACCCGACGTTGAACGTGTTCGTGGGGGCGAGCCCCGTCGCCGCGTCGAAGCCGAAGATCTGGTCGAGCAAGATGGTACGGATAGACGTGTACGATCTCCCGTCCTGGTTCGCTTCGATGTCGCTCTGGTACCAGGCCATTCCGAAGTTCTGGAAGTTCGGATCGACCGTACCGTCCGAGAGGAGCTGACTGTTCTGCACGGTGAACAGGTCGAATTGCAGGCCCGGCTTGATGTTCCTGCCGCGAAGGAACATGCCGTCGTTCTGGTCGCCGCGCACGACGTCCACGGCCATGATCGGGGGGTTCTTCGGATCGCTCGGGTTCTGCGCGAGGCAGCCGGCGAACTTCGGGTTCGCGGTGAGCTTGAAGTGGAAAATGTCGGTCGGCGCCGGGGGAGTGACGCCGGGCGCGACGTCCATGAGCTGCTCGAGCGCGATGGTGACCTGCCCTTCGGAACTGTCGGTCTGCGCGCGTTGACCCCAGGCCGTTCCGTCGAGGGCCCACACCTTCACCTCGTCGTCGAATCGGTCTTGATCGGACACCGCGCTCTCGTCGAACGGCAAGGTCAACGTCGCCGGGACCGCGAGCTGGAGGCCAGCGGGTTCGATCGAGAACAGCGAGCCGCACTGGACCGCCGTCGCCGGAAGCGCCGTGCTGCTCGTCGCCGTCGAGACGGAGATCTTCGTGTCCGCGGAGAGTGCGCCCGCGGGGATCACCAGGGAGAGCCCCTGGAACGCGCTGCCGGTCTGTCCGACGAGCTGGCCACCCTTCGGACCGATCGTCGCTTCGAGGCGGTCCGCGTCCGCAGACGTCGCTCCCGGCTCGTCGCCGCTACCACCGCCGCCGCCGCAGCCCGTCGCCATCGCGACGGAGGCGAGGCAGCACGCGCCGAGAGCGATGCGTCCAATGCCAGAAAGAGGGTTGCCGATAAGCTTGCCGATGCGATTCATGGGATTCTCCTCGTCGGCGGGAGGGCGAAGTTTCCGACTTCGCGTCGCCGACGGGAGTCCCTTCAGCAACGGCCATGCCGTCGCGCAAACCGGGGTTTTTGCCTTGAAAATC
>Ga0265320_10001891_pt1 | contig 14777 bp, 12 predicted proteins | sample 4827metaG_FD_202087 | JGI IMG/M metagenome (GOLD analysis project Ga0265320, IMG submission 202087) | Rhizosphere microbial communities from Carex aquatilis grown in University of Washington, Seatle, WA, United States - 4-8-27 metaG | ecosystem: Host-associated > Plants > Roots > Rhizosphere >...
GACGTGCAGAAGCTTTCCCAGGACAACGTGAAGCTCGCGTCCGAATCCGCCATGTACGTGCCGCTCCTCGACCTGAACAGCCAGCTGTTCATCGCCGTGATGCTGCTCGTCGGCGGCTACGGCGCCCTGCACGGCATCGCCGGGATGGAGATCGGCAGCCTGATCGCGTTTTTCTTCCTGCCGAACCTCTTTTTCCAGTCGCTGCAGCAGCTGGCCAACCTTTACACGCAGAGCATCAACTCGATGACCGGCGCCGAGCGGGTCTTCCAGCTGCTGGACCTCCAGCCCGAGTGGGAGGACCGGGCCGACGCCACCGACCTGCCCGATCCGCGGGCCGGCGGGCGTTTCAGCGGCGCGCGGGTTGAGTTTCGCTCGGTCTTCTTCGGCTACGATCCCGAACGGTTGGTCCTCCACGACATCTCCTTCGTCGCCCCGCCCGGCCAGACCATTGCCCTCGTCGGGCATACCGGCAGCGGCAAGTCCTCCATCGTCAACCTGGTCTCCAAGTTCTACCTGGCGACCCGCGGCGAAATCTTCGTCGACGGGCGGGAGATCCACAGCCTGCGCTCCGAGTCCCTGCGCCGGCAGATGGGCATGGTCCTCCAGACGAACTTCCTCTTCACCGGCACGGTCCGGGAAAACATCCGCTTCGGCGACCCGGGCGCCTCGGACGCCGCCGTGGCGGACGCCGCCCGCCGGCTCGACTGCCTCGATCTGCTGGAGAATCTCCCGCAGGGTCTGGACACCGAGGTCGGCGAAGGCGGGACCAATCTCTCGCTCGGCCAGCGCCAGCTCGTCTGCTTCGCCCGGGCGCTGCTGGCGAATCCTCGCATCCTGATCCTCGACGAGGCGACGAGCGCCGTCGATCCGGTCACGGAGAACCGGCTGCAACGCGCCCTTGGCCGTCTGCTCGCCGGCCGCACGAGCTTCGTCGTGGCCCACCGGCTGAGCACCATCGTCCGCGCCGACCAGATCCTCGTGCTCGATGAGGGCCGCATCATCGAGCGCGGCACGCACCACGCCTTGCTCGCGCAGCACGGGAAATACCACGCCCTCTATCGCGAGTTCGTTTTCGCCGGCCTCGCCGGCGAAGACAATTCCAGTCCCAACCTCGAATCCGTCCCGGCCGCATGAGTCTTCTCGCCCCCAACCCGCCTCGCGCGGCCACCTCCGCGCGACCCAATCCCGCCTCGCCGCAAGCCGTGACCGTCTCCCTGACGATCAACGGCACGCCTCATCAGGTCACCGTCGAGCCACGCGTCGTGCTGCTGGATCTCCTGCGCGAGCACCTCCACCTCACCGGCACGAAGCGGGGCTGCGACCACGGCCAATGCGGGGCCTGTACCGTCCTCGTTAACGGCCGCCGCATCAATTCCTGCCTGTCGCTCGCTGTCCTGCATGACGGCGACGGCATCACCACCATCGAGGGGCTGGAGCGAAACGGCGAACTGCACCCGCTGCAGGCGGCGTTCATCGCGTGCGACGGCTTTCAATGCGGTGGCTGCACGGCGGGCCAGATCATGTCGGCCGCCGGGCTTCTCGCCGAACCCGTCGGCCCGGACGACGCCTCCGTGCGCGAATCCATGAGCGGAAATCTCTGCCGCTGCGGCGCCTATCCGGGCATCCTCGCCGCGGTGCAATCCGTGCGGGCCTCGGCCAATCCCTGATCGACCGTCATGCAGCCCTTCGCCTTTTCCCGTCCCGGCTCCGTCGCCGACGCCCTCCTTGACCATGAGGCCGATCCTAATGCGGCCTACGTCGCCGGAGGCACCACGCTCATCGACCTGGCCAAACTCAACGTCGTGCACCCGCAGGCCCTCGTCGATCTCAACCGCACGGGCCTCGACCGCATCGAACCGCTCGCCGGTGGCGGCCTGAAAATCGGCGGGCTCGTGCGCAACAGCGATCTGGCCCGCCACCCCCGCGTGCGCGCGGACTATCCGGTGCTCGCCGAGGCGATCCTCGCCGGCGCCTCCGCCCAGCTGCGCAACATGGCCACCACGGGTGGCAACCTGCTGCAGCGCACCCGTTGCCCGTATTTCCGGGACAATGTCTCCGCCTGTAACAAGCGCTCCCCCGGCAGCGGTTGCGCCGCGCTCGACGGCCACAATCGCAGCCATGCCATCCTTGGCGGAAGCACCCGCTGCATCGCGACCCATCCCTCGGACCTGTCCGTCGGCCTCGCCGTGCTTGACGCCCAGGTGCTCGTACAGGGAAACGGTGGCGAACGCGCCATCCCCTTCGCAGAGTTTCACCGCCTGCCCGGCGACACTCCGGAAATTGAGTCGGCCCTGGAACCCGGCGAAATCATCACCGCCGTCGTCCTGCCGGCATCGCCGGCCGGCGCGCGCTCATGGTACCTGAAGGTGCGCGACCGCGAGAGCTACGCCTTTGCCCTCGCCTCGGCCGCGGTGCTGATTGTACCGGCGGCCGACGGTCGGAGCCTCCGTGAGGCGCGCATTGCCCTGGGCGGCGTGGCGACCAAACCGTGGCGTGCCCGCGAGGCCGAGACCCTCCTTGCATGCGTTCCGGCAAACGAGGCCAACTTTCGCGCCGCCGCCGAGGCCGCATTGCGCGAGGCGCAGCCGCGCCGGCACAACGCCTTCAAGGTCGAGCTGGCCCGGCGGGTCATCGTTCGCGCGCTCACCCTCGTCGCTGCCGGCCAGCCGCCGGTGCGCACCACCTGATCCATGTCATCCGCTCTTAATATCATCGGCCAGGGCATCAATCGCGTCGAGGGCCGGGCCAAGGTCACAGGTCGGGCGAATTACGCCGCCGACAACCACCCGCCCGGCCTCGTCTATGCCTTCGGCGTTCACAGCACCGTGGCATCCGGCCGCATTGCCACGATCGCCACCGAGGAAGCCCGGGCCCTCCCGGGCGTGCTCGGTGTGTGGCATCATGGGAATATTCCGCCGATCTTCCGCAGTCCGAACGACCACGGCTCCGGCACGAAGGTGGGCGAAGCCCGCCCGCCCTTCGAGGACGACCGGGTCTACTATGCCGGACAGTACGTGGCCGTGGTGGCCGCCACCACCTTCGAGCAGGCCCGGGCCGCCGCCCAGCTCGTCAGCGTCCGCTACGAGGATGAACCCGATCCGGTAGCGGCGACCATGGAGTCGGCGCTGGCCGCCCACGGCGAGATCTCGCGCGGGGGCGACGCCCGGCGCGGCGACCCGGAGGCCGCGTGGGACGCCGCCGCGGTGAAGATCGACGCGACCTACACCACCGCCCCCGAGGTCCATCATCCGCTCGAACTGCACGCCACGGTCGCCGTATGGCAGGGCGACGACGTGGTCTTGCACGACTCGACCCAATCCCTGAACGGCGAGCGCAACGCCATCGCCAAGATGCTCGGCGTCCCGCTGGAGCGCGTCACGGTCAAGGCGCCCTACATCGGCGGTGGTTTCGGCGGGAAACTCTTCATGTGGAACCACACGGTTATCGCCTGCGCCCTGGCCCGCGAGCTCGGCCGGCCCGTGAAACTCTACGTCGAGCGGCGCCATCAGTCGACCTCGGTCGGCCATCGTCCTTTCACCCGCCAGCGGCTGCGCGTGGCCGCGGACGAAGCGGGAAAACTGCTATCGGTGCGCCACGAAACCCACTCGCTGACATCGCTCGTCGACGAATTCCAAGAGGGCTGCGGCGGAGTCACGCGCGCGCTCTATGAGGTCGCCAATCTCGGCGTCACGCATCGCATGGTGCCGGCGAACATTGGTACACCAACCTCGATGCGCGCCCCCGGGGCCGCCCCGGGGCTCTTTGCCCTCGAGTGCGCGGTCGACGAGCTGGCGCAGGCGCTGCGGCTCGACCCAATCGAGTTCCGCCTGCGCAACCTGCCCGAGCTGGAGCCGGAGCGGAAGCTGCCGTGGTCGAGCAATCACCTGCCCGAGTGTTTCGCGGTCGGGAGCGCCCGCTTCGGCTGGGCGCGGCGCGATCCGGCGCCCGGCTCGATGCGAGACGGAAGCGAGATCCTCGGCTGGGGTGTCGCCGGCGCCAGTTGGGGCGCGCACCGGGGACCCTGCGCCGCCCGGGCAGAGTTCCGGCTCGACGGCACGCTTCGCGTCAGCTGCGGCACCCAGGACATCGGCACGGGCACCTACACGGTGATCGCGCAAGTCGCGGCCGAGGTGACTTCGCTCCCGGTGGAGCGGATCACCGTGGTACTGGGCGACACCCGGTTGCCACCCGGCCCGAATTCGGGCGGTTCGCAGGTCACGGCGACCGTCATCCCCGCCGTCGCCGAGGCCGCGCGCAACGTCACCCAGGCGCTCTTCCGCGTTGCCACCCGCCGGAACGGGCCGCTGGCCGGCAAGGACCCGAAGCAGCTCTCGTTGCTCGGCGGAGTCATCGTCTACGCGGAGGATCCCACACTGCGCCGCACGATCCCGGAGACGCTGGCAGCGTGCCGCCTGGGCAGCATCGACGCCGAGGGACGCAGCGGACCGAATCCCGAGGCGCAGAAATACGCCTTCCGGTGCTTCGGCGCCCATTTTGCCGAGGTGCGGTGGGACCCGGGCCTTGCCCGCCTCCGTGTCTCCCGCATCGTCAGCGTGCTCGACGCCGGGCGGATCATCAACGCCAAGACCGCCCTCAGCCAGATCCACGGCGCCCTGCTCATGGGGCTGGGCATGACGCTGATGGAGGAATCGGTCTACGATCCCCGCACCGGCCGCGTGGTGAATGACAACTTCGCCGACTATCACATCCCCACGCACGCCGATACGCCCGAGATGGACGTGGTATTTCTCGACCATCCCGATCCCCACATGGGCGAATTCGGCGCACGGGGCATCGGCGAACTCGGTATCACGGGGATCACCGCGGCGATCGCCAATGCCGTCCATCACGCCACCGGCAAACGCGTCCGCGACCTTCCGATCGTAACGGAAAAGCTGCTGGACTGACCCAAGTAGCAGCGTTCCCGGCTGCATCCTGATCGCAACGGATTACTACGTCACATCGAGGCCGTCGTGCGCCTCGTCCAATCGGGGCGACTCAGTCGCTCGAAGTGATGACCGAATAAACGTCGCCAGTGCGTCCCCTCCGTTTCGCGCGACAACGCAACGACGCCCCGTTTCTGTAATTTGCCTGGGGTTGGACCGGCCGACCGCTGCGCGACCCACCACGCCAGGATCAAATCGTCTTCAGATAGGCGATGATATCGAGGCGGTCCTTGGGCTCCTTGACGCCGGAGAGCGGCATCACGCTTCCCGGCACGACCTTTTGCGGATCGGTCAGGTAGGCATCGAGGATCTTTTCGTCCCACACGAAACCGAGCACGTGATCAGCCAGGGGCGTCGACGAACGATGCGAAACAGCCGGGGCATAGGAAGTTGGAGCTGCGGACGCTGGAACGGTTGCGGGTATTTCAAAAAGTTGTATAACTTACACGCTTTATTTATTGACTGGAGACTTTTACATAATTGTTACAACCGTCCAGCCAGACTATATAATGAGAGGTGTGCCTAAATACAATGAGGGCAAAACGCCATGCTTACTGACCGGACATTTCCGAGCCGTCGACCCTAAAACGCTATACTTTACCCACAGCAAGGCACCAATATTGGGAAGCATGCCTACAAGTTTCAACCCCGCGGCAATACCATCAAAAAGGGCGGATTTTCTGACTCTGCTGCGGCTTATTTGCCTGCGACCACGGTCGTTGGCCCAGCGACTGTGACTGTTGGGCGACGAGGGCCTGAATCCGCTGGCGCAGTTCCGGAGTCTGCGACCAATATTCGTGCGCCACGCGATGGCCGCGTTCACGAGCCTTGGTCGCGAGCATAAGGTAAAGCATGACCCATTTTACGAGAAACTCGCGGCTGGAGGTCTCGACCTGCCGCAGAATCTCCGGGTTCTCGTGGATGAATTTCTCCAGTTCCGAACCCTGCCCTTGAGCCAGCCGGGCATCGGATTCCTGGCGGTTCCGCTCTGCAAGTTTCTTCCCCAACCGGGTTGATGCGGTTGCGCCGGTGTCCACGGTCGCTGGATCGAGTTCCAAGCGGCGCGTATCGCGCTCGACCAATTGGCGCGTTTGATCCGCAAGGGAGAACATGGTCAGGTCGCCGCGGATGAAGCCATGAATCAGATCCTCCACGGCCGGGATCGATAGGCAGTAGAGCATCAGGGCTTCGACCGGAAGCGGGGACTCCAAGCCGACCTCAGCGCTGATTCCCGCCGAGCTGCGGATATAAATATCGACGGTCTCAACCATCATCCGCAGCAAATACTCCTTCGTTGAATCGCCCGACGAGGGCGTTGGACTGGGCGGATCTCCGTCGCTCATCAGTAACTCCGGTTGATGGGCGCCGGCGGAGGGGTGTCAAATTGAATATGGCTTGGGCGACGGTGGTGAACCTATAGCCGCATCCCTGTGCTTATCTGTTGTCCATGGGATTGGTGATCCCAGGTCGAGTGATGGACGGCGTAGCGGCGGCGCGGTAGTAACGGGCTTACGTGCGAGGCTTCGACCGCGAGTTCGCGGTGCCCATCGGCGGCAATGGTTCGCCGGAGAGCGGCTTTGTCCGGTGTAAGGATAAGAATCCGCCGGCGGGCGCGTGAAATCGTAACGTACCACTGTTTCTGGTTCGTAGCCGGCTTGCAGCCGGAGTCGGCGAAAAGGACCGTGTCCACGGTTTTCCCTTGGCTGGAGTACGAGGTCATCGCGTATCCATAATTGAAGAGCCGTTGTTCCGGCCCCAAAACCTTTTTCAGCCCGCGGTCGTTTTCGACGCTGATCCGTCCATCGGCCTGGATCTCCCGGACGGTGACGAGTTCTCCATTTACGAGCGGCTGATCGTCGAAGGAACGGCCGTTCCACTTGATTTGCAGGCGGTCGCCCGGGGCGATCTCCATCGACCGTTCCCGGACCACTACCAGGCGATCCGCGTAGCGGTACGCAAGCGTCGCGCGGCGACCATTTTTGACGAGCGTAATGCCCTTTTCGGTTGCTCCGACCACCGGGCACAGGTCCCCGCGGGCGTACCGGCCATAGGATTTCAGGAAAAACACCCTCGCCTCCGGCGAATAGCTCCCGGCGTCCTCCCTTTGGGCCGCCGTGAGGTCCACCGCCTGATAGGTGACCAGGGATGACCCTTCGCCCAATTGGCCATCGGCCCGCAACGCCTTCCGCACGGCCATGTTGACCGCATCGACCTCGTTCCAGGTCTGGGCAACCACGAGTACCCTCTCCTTCCGCGTCGTGGCCGCGAGATAATGCCGGGCGAGGATTTCACGGCCTTCGTCGGGGCCATGCTGTTGAATCCAACCGAGGGCATCCAGCCGGTCGAATGCCCGGACCGCCTCGCCTTTGGACGCAAGCTTGACCGCAGACCGGTAGGCCGTGATCGCCTGCTTCTCCAGGGCGTTCGCGGCCAGTCGCGGCTCCTGCCGCCGAATGGTCTCCAGTTTTGCCACGGGGACGTACGCATACCGCTCAAGGAGGACCAGGGCATCTGAGGCCGCCACGGCACCATGCTGGCGCGAATCGCCCGAGAGGATGAGCTGGCCTTTGCTCTCCCGCGCGATCGTCGCCAGCTGGTGCATGTCCCGAATCCCGATTTGGCCGGATTCGTCCACGCAAATTACGACCCGCTCAGGGGGCTTCTCGGCGGTCGCCAGGAATTCCGCCACGGTCCGGGCCGGAAGTCCGTCGTTTTGGAGATCGAGCACCTGCTGGCGCTGGGGCGCTAGGATGATCCAAGGGCGCTTCCCTTCGATTGCCCCGCGCTGAACCTCCCGGAGGGCGACTGATTTTCCGGTCCCGGCCGCGCCGCGGAAAAGCGTAATAAAGGAGTTACTCTGCAAAAGCTTCGTGACCGCCCGGCGTTGTTCGGCGGAGAGCTTCGAATCGGGGACAAAGTCATAGTTGATCGCTCCTTCGGTCACCGTTCTCTGGCACGCGAGGTGCACCAAGCCTTCTTCCAGTTGCACGAGCTCCCGGGAAGTGATCGTCCCATTTTTCACGACGAAGGCCGCCGGCATGTTCTGCAGCGCATAGCGGAGCGATGTTATACTGAAATCCTGTCCGCGTCCCCGCGTGATCGCCGCCGCGAGCACCTGGTGCTCGGGCACGACACAGTTCCGCTCAAAGACATGACGGCCGGCCCAGGAAAGAAGGTCCGGCAAGACGACCGGGGGTTGCTTCTGACCTTGGCCGCGAAGATGGATCGTCTGAAGCGAGGTTTTTTCGTGCGTTTCAAGCTGTCCGGCCCACGAACCCCGCAGCCGGTCCGCAGTTGCATCCTTGATCTTCCGGCGCCGCCGATCATGCGCGACCTGGTCGCGCATGTCGGCCAGGGTCCCGCGCTGTCCATGGCGGGCCACCCGCCTGGCCGTTTCCTCGTGAATCTGCTGGCTCCGTTTCGAGAAGCGCTGGATCACGGCGTTGGTGACGCCTTCGACCTCAAAGCGGCCTGCACACCGATAGGGTTTGTAGCCGAGCGCCGTCAGACCCCGGCACAGTTCGTGTTCATAGACGGCGTTGGCGAACCGCTGGGCCTTCAACATGCCATGCGTCTGCAGCGCCTTCCACCGATTTTCGACCGGATCGAAGGTCGCATTGAAGATGACCGCATGGGTATGGAGGTGCGGATCGAGTTCCCGGCTCGTGTCATGCCGGAAACAGGCTGCGACCAGATTCCCGGTCGGACGGGCGCCGTCCTGAGTTCGGCCCTTGCGGACGCGCGTTTCCGCGAACGTTTCCAATTCCCGGAGCGCCGCCTGGACCGCATTCGAATGAAGCTTGATCACCCGCTCATCCGTCAGGAGGGCGATGATCGAAACGCTCTTCGGCGGGCTGATCGTCCAGTCATAGAAGATGCGCTTGTTCGCGACCCACTTCCCGTCTTCCCGCCGGATCGAATTCCGGCGGGCGGTCAGACGTTTTCCCGTTCCGGGATCGTTGCCTTCACAGAGCGCAAGGAACGCGAATTCGCTCACCGTTTGCGTGAGGTTCAGGCGCGCCGCTCCCTGCCCGAACCATTCGCCAGGAACGGCGTTCTTCTGCGAGTAATAGTCACCGGCTGAAAGATGCGTCCGGAAATATTCCCGGGCGTTCTTCAGGCTGAGTTGCGACTTCGGTGAGATCATGGCTAGACGCCCGTGCGACATGGCCGAAAATTCGGCTGGAAATTCTGGAACGCAGAAGCGTTCCTTTCTTGGTAGAGACAACCTACCCCTTGCGGCCATCCGCAAGGTTTGATCGCGAAAATTCGCTTTCTGTATGATAAGACGGGATACGTCAGGACGACTCTGGAGGAGTCCTCCCGGTTCATCCCGAAGGCTCACGAGTCATCCGCCAGCGCGGGCCGCTCGCCCGGCTTCTGATCGCGCCGGATGCCGTGCTCCTTGCAGAATTGCCGGACCGAGCGGCGGTCCACCCGCCGGTATTTGACCGGCAGGTTGGCGTGCAATTCGCCGACTTGGTAGCGCGGTTTCGGGTAGTCCAGGAGGTAGAGGAGGACGTGGATTTTCCACGAGTTCGTGTGGCCGAAATCGGCTTCACCGATGACCTGTCCCTCCCGCTCGCCGAAGAAGCGGATCGCACGCAGGAAGTCGCGCGCCAGACGTCCTGAAGGGTCGCTGGCGACTGCCGTCCAGTGGGTGGCAATTGCGTCCAAAAAGCCGGCCGGGACATCTTTGTGGCCGGCTGCTGCAAGGCGCGTCCAGAGCCGGACGAGGAGGAACGTCAGCACGTCCATTCCGCCACCTTGGTAGCGCTTGATGAGCGCCAACAGGCAAGCCTCGGTGAGGCCACCATACGGTCCCGTTCCGGCCGCTGGACGCGGAGGTTCGGACAGGACCATCCTCGTCATAAGCGGCGACCAAAGCGGGGCGCCAGCACCAATGCCGGCGGGGTCGGCGAGCAGCTTTCGGAACGCGATTTGCGTGGCCGGTTTCTTCGCGAAACTTTCCAGGAGCCATGTGCGGATAAACAGGGAATTGCGGCAGAATTTTACGAAGTGCCGTGTCTCCGCCACGTGCTCCGGCAGCATCGACTCGTGGAGAAATTTCGCGACTTGGCCGTCTTCGACGGACGCAGCGTCGCTGCGTTTGCGTGATCTGATCTTGGTCATGGCGAGACACCTTTCTGGCGGGAAGGCTGGGAGGTTTCACGGAGGAACCGCTCAACCTCCCAGACCGGATAAACAGGGCGGCGGATGGCTCGCGAAGGATGGAGGAGTCCGCGCTTGGCCAGCCGGTCCACGGTGATCGCACTCACGCCCAGGGCGCGCGCGGTCTCCACGCGCGTCAGCGCGAGGATGACGGTTTTGTTGGGGTTTGGATCTGGGTTGTTCATGGCAGCACTGGGGTCGGCCGACGTCAAAGGGTGTCACCGCTCGCCAGGCGCTGAACCTGCTTTTTTGGCAGGCGCTTGTGGCGAAGGTACGGCACGGGCCGGAGGATGCGCCTAACAATCAGCCGGTAGATGGTCGGCTGGGAAACACCGAGCACCTGCGCGGCTTCTATCACGGAGTAGGTCATGGACTCGGGCTGGTCGGCCGAAGCCGAGAGGATTTCTGCAGGAAGCGGAGGAGATATGAATTCAGGGTTCATGCGTCCACTTTAGGCGAGATGACGGCAATTGGATAGGGAGTGCCTAGACGCTCATTTTCTCCTAATCTATCAGACAACCAACCAACGAATTATAGCTCATACGAACTGTTCCATCAAAAATGAACCAATGAGAAATACAGAATTCGCGCGCCTGCAGTCTGGCAATCGGGTGAGACTTGCAGAAGACCCTGTTCTCTCGTCTTTTCACTCGATGCAAACGACATTTCCCATGCCTCCTTCGTTCGCCGCGCTGCAAGCCGCGGTTGGTGAAGTTTGCGCGGGCCTGCCGGTTGCGCGCATCGAGGTCTTTGGCTCGGTCGCACGGGGAGAGGCCCGTGAGGGCAGCGACGTTGATTTGATGGTGGAATTTCTTCCGGGCGCTGGCGCAGGACTGTTCGAGATGGGCGCACTAAAGGAAGATTTGGAAGAAAAAATCGGCTGCCGTGTGGACTTGCTGAGCCGGCGGGCTCTTGAGCAAAGCCGAAACCAGTATCGTCGGCGCGCGATTCTTTCGAATCCGGTTACAGTTTATGCCCGATGAGAACTTATCAGTTCACTCTACGCTGCTCAACGCGTGGAGCAGGGTTTGATTACCTCAGAAGCAATTAACTGTTAGATCTGATGAGCAATATTGGCTCATTCGTTATTTTATCCTTAATTGCCTGTTATTTATGTAATTTTTTACATAATCAATCGCTATTTTCATTTGCAATCTGGTGCGTCAGACGACACCTACTGCAAACGAAATGAGGGCTTCTGGTTTGACGAAAAAGCGACGAATGGGTGCGGTGTCGGCATTCGCCGACTCTCGACTCGCCGAAGGGCACGTCGCTTTTTCTATGTCCCAACTGGTAAAAGAGACCGGGTTGACGGTCTCAGCAGCAAGAAGCCAGCTTCACCGCCTAGGCCACAAAATCGTGCGGGTTTCGAAGGCGCACCAATTTTTTCTGATCGTCAGCCCCGAAAATTTTTCCCGGGGAAGTCCACCGGTCGATTGGTGGCTCGATGACTATTTTCAGTGGCTCGGGCACCCATATTACTTGGCGCTCCAATCTGCGGCAAGCGCCCACGGCTCAAATCCGCAATCGATCCAAGTAACCCAAGTGATGACCGACACGCCTCGCCGTCCACTCACGGTCGGACAACTACACGTCACTTTCTTCGTTAAACGCCGCATCCAGGACACCTCCACTCAACAACTGGCAAATGCCTTCGCCCCCACCCGCGTGAGCACACCGGCCGCCACCGTATTCGACCTGATCCGCTACGCTGCGCGAATCGGTGGAATCGGCCGGGCCGTGGAAACCCTCCGTCCCCTGCTTCCGCTCATCGACCAAACTGAATTGCGTGCCGTGCTCGACGCAGAAAACCAAACCGCGACCGCACAACGTCTAGGCTACATTCTCGAAAAGACCGGTAAAACCAAGCTCGCAGCCATCGTAGCATATTGGCTGCCGGCCCAACGCCCGGCCATCCTGCTTGCGAGCACATCGGCCAGCCGGTCATCTGGACCAGCCGCTTCGCCTTGGCGCATTTTCGATAACTCGGGTGAATTTTTGTCATGAACCCCCTCACCCGTCGTGACGTGATTGCACATCAAGCGTCTGTTCCCTGGCCCCTCCAGCGCCAAGTTGAGCAAGACCTCCTTCTGTGTCTTGCGATGGCCGCGCTCTTCAATGATAAGTTCTTGCGGAGCCAGATCGCCATGCGAGGTGGCACGCTCTTGCATAAGGTGCATCTCGCCCCCGCGGCCCGCTACAGCGAAGACATCGACCTTGTCGTCTACGGCGACAGGCCGGAAGCGCACATCGCCAAAGCAATCAAACGGGTGCTGAAAGACGTGTTCGGCAAACCGACAGATTCGATTTGGGACACGATCCAGTTGGCCATCCGCAATGTGGTGAAGCCGTCCCGGGTGCTACGCTTAACCTATTCGGTGCCGGCAGTGAGCGAGCCCGGCGCCACTCTCGATATCGTCGTTGAGGCCAATGTAACTGAACGCAAACCGCACCGGGACATCGTGCATATTCCGTTCGAATTCACCTACCGTGACGCGACGGTCAAGTCGACGCTCAACGGCTACGATCTCCATGAAATGCTCGGTACGAAAATGAGGGCCTTGTTTCAACGCAAACGCGGCCGTGACCTATTCGACCTTTATTGGGCGCTCACCATGGCAACACCTGCGGTAGATCCAGCGATCATCATCGATTCGTTCCGCCACTACCTTGAGCAAGAAGGCAGCAGCGCTGCGCGCGCTGAATTTATCGGGATTCTTGATTCCCATTTGTCAGATCGCAGCTTCTGCAACGATATGATGCCGCTTCTCCGCGTAGGCTTGCACTACGACCCGCAACTAGCGGGAGAATTGGTGAAAGCAAAGTTGCTCGGACTCTTGCCCGGATAGGAGGAGTCCGTGTCCGATTCGAGCCGAGTTAACTTGGTGCCCTCGACCACGCCCTTGCTTGATCGGCGAAGCATTCGTTGGCAACGCCGCCAGAAAGCATGGTCTGGATTTTTTGGGACTCATCCCAACCGACGTAACCATCCGAGTGAGCCCTCAGTTTTGATCGAGTCCTTTCACCTTTTCCCGGGCAAATTTCTTTCTACAGGGGTTTTCTACAGGTGAACCCCATTTTTGGGCATTTTTCAGGAAATTTGGGCAACGGCAAAAAATGCTCATGAGGCCTTTTCTCCTCTGAAAACGCAGATAAAGCGAAGTGGAGGGAATTCGGAAAAACAGCCTCCTTCTATCCGTAGTCAGATGCTCTATCCAATTGAGCTACGGGTGCGTGAAAGAGCGCGAGAAGAAGCAAGGATTGGCCGTGAAGCGCAAGCGCGAAAGTAGGCCGGCAGCGATCGCGGAAACGCGGAGGGGCGGAAGCCCGGAAACGGCTGGATTCAGCGTTTCCACCCTTCCGCGTTTCCGCGATCGGTTCGGGGTTCCGGGATCACGCCGCCTGCGACAGCCGCCAGTCCGCCAGGACCAGCTGAAGCAGCTTTCGTCCATTGAAGTGGTTCCACTTCAGCTCGAACGCGAGGTCCAGGGGCACGCCGCTCGGGGGACGCCGGTCCGCCATCTTCCAGGCCACGCCGTACAGCCGGCGACCGCGCTCGTCCTCGAAGTTGAAGCGGAAATGCTGTTCCTTGAACACTTCCGGCGGGTACCGCAGCACGATGCCGCGCAGGCCGAAGACAGGTTCCGGATTGCCCTGACCGAAGGGATGCAGCGCGTCGAGTTCGTCCATCAGGCTCTCCTTGATCTGCGCGGGCGTCAGCCACGCCGCGAGGTCCAGCCGCGCCTCGGCGATGTCGCCGCCGGCATGCGCGCGCACCGCCGCGGCGAACTGCTCCCGGAACCGGTCCAGATTGCCCTTCGCCACCGCCACGCCGACCGCCATCGGATGGCCACCCCAGCTCGCGAGGTGCTCGCAGCAGGTGCCGAGGACCTCCACCAGGTTGATCCCGTCGATGCTCCGCCCTGAGCCCTTGGCGAGTTCGCCTTCGTTGCCCAGCACCACGCACGGACGATTGTATTTGCGCGACACCCGGCCGGCGACAATCCCGACCACACCCGGATGCCAGTTCTCCGCATAAAGCACCACCCCGGGACACTCCGCGTACTGGCTCTCGATGATCCGCTCCGCCTCCTCCGTGATGAGGCGCTCGATGTCCTGCCGCTCCCGGTTGAATGTGTCGAGCTGCCGCGCCGTCTCGGCGCAAAAGACCGGGTCCTCGCTCAGGAGCAACTCCACCGACAGCGCGGCGTCGGCCAAACGCCCCGACGCGTTGATGCGCGGGCTGAGTCGGAACGAAACATCGACCGGCATGATCTCCTGCCCCGGTTTCACGCCGGCAATGTCCATCAGCGCCCGCAGCCCCGGACGCTGCGTGTCCTGCAGGATGCGCAGCCCGTGGCGCGCGAGGATGCGGTTCTCTCCGCGGAGCGGCACCAGGTCGGCAACCGTGCCGAGCGCCACAAGATCCAGGTAGTCGCGCGGCCTGATCGCGAGCGCGACCGGATGGTTCTCCGCCCGGAGCCGCTTCAGCAGGCCGTGCACGAGCTTGAACACCAGGCCGACCGTGCAAAGGTGCCGCCAGGACTCCTCGTCCGCCCCGGCATGAACGTGCGGATTGATCAGTAGACCGTGCACGAGCGGGGCTTCCTTCGACCGGTGGTGGTCCACCACCAGCAGGTCGATGCCCTGCGCCCGAAG
>Ga0265320_10001892_pt1 | contig 14763 bp, 13 predicted proteins | sample 4827metaG_FD_202087 | JGI IMG/M metagenome (GOLD analysis project Ga0265320, IMG submission 202087) | Rhizosphere microbial communities from Carex aquatilis grown in University of Washington, Seatle, WA, United States - 4-8-27 metaG | ecosystem: Host-associated > Plants > Roots > Rhizosphere >...
ACCTTCTTGATGCAGTCCTGGGCCAGACGGGCGGCGGCGCCGCCGATGGAGCCCAGGTAGAAGCCGCCGTGCTTCTTGCAGGCATCGGTGACGGCCTTGGAACGGTTGCCCTTGGCGATCATCAGCATGGAGCCGCCAGCCGCCTGGAACTGATCCACATAGGAATCCATGCGCCCCGCCGTGGTCGGACCAAACGAACCCGAAGCGAAATTGGACGGCGTCTTGGCTGGGCCGGCATAGTAAACGCCCATCTGCTTGAAATAATCGGGAAGGCCTTCGCCACGGTCCAGACGCTCCTTGAGCTTGGCGTGGGCGATGTCGCGCGCCACGATCATGGGGCCGGAGAGCGACACGCGGGTCTTCACCGGGTATTGGGACAGGGTCTTGCGGATTTCGTCCATGGGGCGGCTGAGGTCGATCTTGACCACCTCGCCCGCCAGCTTGGAGGCGTCCACGTCGGGCAGATACTTGGCGGGATCGGCCTCCATGGCCTCGACATACACGCCGTCCTTGGTGATCTTGCCGAGGATCTGGCGGTCGGCGGAACACGACACGCCGATAGCCACCGGGCACGAGGCGCCGTGGCGCGGCAGGCGGATGACCCGCACGTCGTGGCAGAAATACTTGCCGCCGAACTGAGCGCCGATACCCATGTCCTGGGTCATCTTGAGGACGATCTGCTCGAGCTCCACGTCGCGGAAGGCCTGGCCGTACTTGTTGCCCGAGGTCGGCAGGGAGTCCAGGTACTTGGCCGAGGCCAGCTTGACCGTCTTCAGGCACATCTCGGCGGACAGGCCGCCGATGACGATGGCCAGGTGGTAGGGCGGGCAGGCCGAGGTGCCCAGCGTGCGGATCTGGGCGTCCAGGAAGGAAAGCAGCGACTTGGGGTTCAGCAGCGCCTTGGTCTGCTGATAGAGGAAGGTCTTGTTGGCCGAGCCGCCGCCCTTGGCCATGAACATGAACTTGTAGGCGTCGCCCTCGGTGGCGAACAGGTCGATCTGGGCCGGCAGGTTGGTGCCGGTATTGACCTCTTCGTACATATCGAGGGGAGCACTCTGGGAATAGCGCAGGTTCAGTTCGGTATAGGCTTCCTGCACGCCCCGGGAGATGGCGGCCTCGTCATTGCCGCCGGTCCACACCTTCTGGCCCTTCTTGCCCATGACGATGGCGGTGCCGGTGTCCTGGCACATGGGCAGCACGCCGCCCGAGGCGATGCAGGCGTTCTTCAGAAGATCATAGGCGACGAAACGGTCGTTGGGCGAGGACCCGGCATCGTCGAGGATATTGCGCAACTGCTGCAGATGGGCCGGGCGCAGCAGATGCGAGGTGTCCTTGATGGCTTCCTTGGTCAGCCGGGTGATCGCCTCGGGAGCCACCGTCACCACGGTCTGGCCGTTGAAGCTGGCGGTCCCCACCCCGTCGCTGGTGATCTTGCGGTAGGGGGTGTCGTCGTGGGACAGCGGGAACAGCTCGTGGTAGGCGAAATCGGACATGCTCGGCGACCTCGGTCTGAGAAGAAACGGGTAGCGCCACCCCACCCGTCGGGGGTGGACGGCCGCCCCAGGTCAAACACCTTTTTCAGGTCGAGGTCAAGGAGATTGGGGCTCAACCGGCCGGCGGAAAGCCCAGGCCGGCGCCCAGACGGTTCCAGGCGTTGATCACCGCCACCGAGGCGGCGAGGAAAGCGATTTCCTCGCCCGCGAAATGCCGCTTCACCTCGTCCAGGGTGGCCTGCAGGGTGTGGTGATCGGCCAGGGAGGTCAGGGCTTCGGCCCAATCCAGGGCGGCGCGCTCGCGCTCCGAATACAGCGGGGCATCCCGCCAGGCGGCCAGCAGGTCCAGCTTGGTCGCCGGCACGTCATGACGCCGGGCCAGATCCAGATGGAATTTCAGGCAGAAGGCGCAGCCGTTGATCTGGGAGACCCGGACCTTGACCAGTTCGGTCAGCCCCTTGTCCAGGCCGGAGGCATCCACCGCCTTGCCGACACCGCGAAAGGCTTCCACCACCCCGGGGGCGATGTCGGCAAAGGCGGCAAAGCTGGCGGGCGGCTGCGACGGAGTCATGCGCGATCCTCGGAAGTCAGGCGATGGGCCGGCCGGGCCTATTTCTTGCGGAACTTGTCCAGCGCCACCACGTTGCCGTCGCCACCCTCGCCCGCCGGCGGGGTTTCCGGCTTGTCACCCGCGTCGGCGGCGGTGGAAGAGGGCGGCTGGGGATCGAACTCGTCGATCTCCATATCGTCCTCGTCGTCTTCATCGTCATCGCCGGGAATGGCCTGGAACTGCAGACCGAACTTGGCGGAAGGATCGGCGAAGCCGGTCACCGCCGAGAAGGGGATGACCATCCGCTCGGGCTTGCCCGAGAACGACAGGGTCACCGAAAAGCCGTCCTCGTCCACGTCCAGGTCCCAGAACTGGTGCTGCAGCACGATGGTCATCTCGTCGGGATGACGCGCCTTCAGGTGGTCGGACATCTCCACGTCGGGATGGTGGGGACGGAAGGTGACATAGAAGTGATGTTCGCCCGGCAGGCCGTGTTCGGCGGCAAAGACCAGAGAGTCCCGAACCACGCCGCGCAGGGCCTCTTCCACCATCTTGTCGTAACGCAGTTCTTCCACCGGCCCGAAATCCCATGTCTTGGCTGAACGCCGTATTGAAAGTGGGGGGAGTTCTGTTGCCCGGTTCCCCCCGGACCGCGCTTACGGACTAAGCCGCAGCGGCAAGTTCAACGTTGTCGTTGGCACTTGTTAGGATTGACCCGATAACGGTGGTATCATGCCGAACGCAAACCAGACCTTTACTGCGCACGTCGATCCTGTTTCGCCCCCAGGGTTCCGGCCCGCGTTTGGGCCGGGAAATTTGGTGGAGGCGCCGGGTACCGCCCCCGGGTCCGTAACGTCTATTCCGTGTGGCGTTTAGCGTCATAGCCGGTTGCCCGGCGTCCCCACTATAAAGCGGGCGAGAGCGAAGCGCCAGCCCTGTCGGGAATCGTTTCGGAAACGGCCACCACCCGGTTGCGTCCCTCGGCCTTGGCGCGGTAGAGCCGCCCGTCGGCCTCGGACATGGCTTGCTCCAAACTCCGGCCGCCGCCCAGGTCGGCGATCCCCATGCTGACCGTGATCCTGGCCGGTCCCGCGCCGGTGTCCACCGCCGCCTCGGCCAGCGCGGCGCGCAGGCGTTCGGCCACCGGCAGGGCCGCCGCCAGCGAGGTTCCCGGCAGCACCATGGCGAATTCCTCGCCGCCCAGCCGGCCGCAGACATCGACATCGCGCAGATGCTCGCGCAGCACCCGGCCGACCCGGCGCAGAACCTCGTCCCCCGTCGCGTGGCCGAACTGGTCGTTGATCCGCTTGAAGAGATCCACGTCCATCATCACCACGGCGACGGGCTGGCCCGAGCGCAGGCTCAACCGCCGCCGGTCCTCGGCGAGGTCGAGGAAATGGGCGCGGTTGGCGATGCCGGTCAGCTGGTCGGTGGTCGCCATGCGCAGCAGCGAGCGGTCGGCGTCCTCCTTGACCAGCAGCAGGAAGCAGAAGCCGTCACACAGCGAGAAGACATAGCCGAGCAGGAACATGGCCTGGTTGGCCAGGGCGGCGCTCTGCGGGTCCCAGCCGTGGCTGGACCAGGCCAGCCCGGCGCGGACCAGGGCGGTCAGGGCGATCAGCCCGTTGCTGGCCACCAGCATGATCTGGACGGGCGAGCGGCGGCGGTTCGACGCCGACAGCGCCACGGCGCTCAGGCCGTAAAGGGCGAACAGGCAGGACGAGAACAGTACCGCCATGGCGCCGGCCGTCGCCTGGGCGGCTATTCCGGCCAGATAGGCCGCCGCCAGCCCGGCGAAGACCAGGGCGGCGCCCCGCAGCCGGTGACCGAGCCCGGCATAGGACAGGAAAGCCAGCAGTTCGAGGAAATGCCCGGCCAGATAGAGCAGATTGCCGGCGAAGGTCCAGGGATGGACGAAGGCCGATTTGGCGATGATCAGGGCGATGGCCAGCCCCTTGAGCAATTGCGCCGAGGCCCAGGCGCGCAACGCCCCACGGCTTTCGCCCGGACCAGCGTAAAGCATCATCAGCAACCCGAACACCAGATCGCTGATGGCCAACGTCATCCACAGGGTCTTGGTGTCGAAGCCCACTCCGTCGCCCCTACAGGCTATATCTTAAGTTGGTTATTACAGGCTAAATCAGAATTTGTCTAATGTCTTGCCCCAAGGCGTGACGGGACGTGGCGAAAGGAGGCGGGCGACGTTGCATCCCCGTCAAAGGGGCTGGTACAGTGCGCCCGCCCCAACCAGGAGGTTCGCCCCTTGCATCAGTACCTTGACCTGCTGCGGCGCATCCGCGCCGAAGGCGCGACCAAGACCGACCGCACCGGCACCGGCACCACCAGCGTGTTCGGCCACCAGATGCGCTTCGACCTCGCGGCGGGCTTTCCCCTGGTGACCACCAAGAAGCTCCACACCCGCTCCATCTTCGTCGAGCTGCTGTGGTTCCTGAGGGGCGACACCAACATCGCCTGGCTCAAGGACAACAAGGTCTCCATCTGGGACGAGTGGGCGGATGCCGACGGCGACCTGGGGCCGGTCTACGGCAAGCAGTGGCGCTCGTGGGCGTGCCCCGACGGCAGCACCGTCGACCAGATCACCCAGGTGGTGGAGATGATCAGGAAGACCCCGGATTCCCGGCGCCTGATCGTGTCCGCCTGGAACCCGGCCGACATCGAGCACATGGCGCTGCCGCCCTGCCACTGCCTGTTCCAGTTCTATGTGGCCGGGGGAAAGCTGTCGTGCCAGCTCTACCAGCGCTCGGCCGACGTGTTCCTGGGGGTGCCGTTCAACATCGCCTCCTACGCCCTGCTGACCCACATGATCGCCCAGGTGACCGGGCTGGAGGTGGGCGACTTCGTCCACACCTTCGGCGACGCCCACCTTTATTCCAATCACATGGAACAGGCCGAACTGCAGTTGTCGCGCGAGCCCCTGCCGCTGCCGCGCCTCGAGCTGAACCCCGACGTGAAGGACCTGTTCGCCTTCACCATGGACGACATCAAGGTGGTGGACTACCGGTCCCACCCCCACATCGCCGCGCCGGTGGCGGTATGAGTCCGACACGCGACCAGTCGTCCCGAGCGAAGCCGAGGAATCTCATTCTGGCGCGGCTTTTCAGAATCGGCAGCGTCTTGCCAAGCGGAGATTCCTCCTCCCGATGGTCGTCGGAATGACAGAGAAGAGTCCCCCTCCCTCCATCGCCCTCATCGTCGCCGTCGCCGCCAACGGGGTGATCGGCAAGGACAATGCCCTGCCCTGGCACATCCCCGAGGACCTGAAGTGGTTCAAGGAAAACACCCTGGGCAAGCCGGTGATCATGGGGCGCAAAACCTGGGACTCCATCGGCCGTCCCCTGCCCAAGCGCCCCAACATCGTGGTGACCCGCCAGACCGGCTGGCGGTCCGAGGGGGCGCAGGTGGCCCATTCCCTGGACGAGGCCCTGGCCCTGGCGGCCAGCCTCGCCCCCGAGGCGGCGGAACTGATGGTGATCGGCGGCAACGCCCTGTTCGCCGAGGCTCTGCCGCGGGCAAGCCGCCTGTATCTCACCGAGATCGGCCGCGCCTATGACGGCGATACGGTTTTCCCCGCCTTCGAGCGCGCCGGCTGGCGGGAAACCATGCGGCGCCACAATGACGGCGACCCGGCTTTCGACTTCGTGATTCTCCAGCGGACCTGACGGCAGGCTGACCGTCATCATCTTGTCAAGGTTTCCCTGCTCGACAAGGGCAGGCGGGGCAGGCTATGAGGGGCGCACTCAACCCGAACCGGAATGGCCGGAATGCGTTGGAGCCTTCCCACTGTAGCGGTAGCGCCCGATCTCAAGCCCAATTTCTGGGATCTGGCCATCATACCGATGATCTTCGCGCTGCTGGCCCTGCTGGCCTATGGCGGCGCGCAGATGACCACGCCCTATGACGTGGGTGAGAAGCTGGCCCTATCGCTGGACCCGGCCGGCCTGCCCTATTATCTGCTGCGCAGCGCGTTGCGCATGGCCGCCGCCCTGCTGGCCTCGCTGATCTTCACCCTGATCTACGCCACCCTGGCGGCCAAGGTTCCGGCGCTGGAAAAGGTGCTGATCCCCATCCTCGACATCTTGCAGTCGATTCCCATCCTGGGCTTCCTATCCATCACGGTGACCGGCTTCATCGCGCTGTTCCCCGGCAACCTGCTGGGCGTGGAATGCGCCGCCATCTTCGCCATCTTCACCTCGCAGGCCTGGAACATGACGTTCAGCCTGTACTCGTCGCTGAAGACGGTACCCAACGACCTGATCGAAGCCTCCGAGATGTTCCACCTGTCGCCGTGGCAGCGCTTCTGGCGGCTGGAACTGCCCTGGGCCATGCCCGGCCTGGTGTGGAACATGATGATGAGCGTGTCGGGCGGCTGGTTCTTCGTGGTGGCCTCCGAGGCCATCTCGGTATCGGGCCAGAGCATCGCCCTGCCCGGCGTCGGCTCCTACATCGCACTGGCCATCGCCGAGGAAAATCTGGCGGCCATCGGCTGGGCCATGCTGGCGGTGCTGGCCGGCATCGTGATCTATGACCAGTTGATGTTCCGGCCGCTGGTGGCCTGGGCCGACAAGTTCAAGGTGGATTCCCTGCCCGGCGAACAGCAGCCTGAATCCTGGCTGCTGACCCTGATGCAGCGCGGACGCCTGTTCCGCTATCTCGCCCGGCTGCCGTCGGCCATGTGGGACCGCTTCACCTTCCTGCTGCGCCGCAAGGACCAGACCGCGCTGTTCCATCACGCCCCCATCCGCATGGTGGCCCTGCCCCGCTGGGCCGAACGGGTCTGGGACGGCGTGCTGATCCTGGGCGCCATCGGCGCCCTGGTCGAGGTGGCGCTGTTCATTCATGGCTCCATCGGTCTGCAGGAAGTGGGGCAGGTCCTGTTCTACGGCCTGACCACCGCCGTGCGGGTGGTGGTGCTGATCTCGCTGGCCTCGCTGTTCTGGGTGCCGGTGGGCGTCTGGATCGGCCAGCGGCCGCTGGTCGCCCAGAACGTCCAGTGGGTGGCCCAGTTCCTGGCCGCCTTCCCCGCCAACCTGATGTTCCCGGTGGCGGTGGTGCTGATCGTCCATTTCGACGCCAATGTGGACGTGTGGACCAGTCCGCTGATGATCCTGGGCACCCAGTGGTACATCCTGTTCAACGTCATCGCCGGGGCCTCGGCCATTCCCCAGGACATGAAGGACGCGGCGGGCAATCTGGGCCTGTCGGGCTGGCTGCGCTGGAAGAAGTTCATCCTGCCGGCGATCTTCCCGTCCTACGTCACCGGGGCGGTGACCGCCTCGGGCGGGTCGTGGAACGCCTCCATCGTCTCCGAACTGGTCAGTTGGGGCGACACCAAGCTGGAAGCCGTCGGGTTGGGCTCTTACATCGCGCGGGCCACCGCCGACGGCGATTTTCCGCGCATCGCGCTGGGCATCGCCGTGATGTGCCTGTTCGTGATGGGCTTCAACCGCTTCTTGTGGCGGCGCCTTTACATGCTGGCAGCCGACCGGCTGCGTCTGGATTGAAGGACCGGGTCATGGCCGACATCACCACTTCCACCGCCCTGCTCGACCTGCGTGGCGTGCGCAAGACCTTCCTGACCCCCGACAGGCGCGAACGCACCGTGCTGGAAGGCGTCGACTTCAAGCTGGAGGAGGGCGAGATCGTCGCCCTGCTAGGCAAGTCGGGCTCGGGCAAGTCCACGCTTTTGCGCATCATGGCCGGGCTGATCAAGGCCAATGGCGGCGAGGTGAAGTATCGCGGCCACCTGATGACCGGACCGGCCAAGGGCATCTCCATGGTGTTCCAGTCCTTCGCCCTGTTCCCCTGGCTGACGGTGGAGGAGAACGTCGAACTGGGCCTGGAGGCGGCCGGCGTGCCCAAGGCCGAGCGCGAGGACCGCGCCAACGAGGCCATCGACCTGATCGGCCTGGGCGGCTATGAAAGCGCCTACCCCAAGGAATTGTCGGGCGGCATGCGCCAGCGCGTCGGCTTCGCCCGCGCCCTGGTGATGCGCCCCGACGTGCTGCTGCTGGACGAGCCGTTCTCAGCGCTGGACGTGCTGACCTCCGAGACCCTGCGCGAAGACCTGCTGGAACTGTGGGACGAGCGCAAGATCCCCACCAAGGGCATCTTGCTGGTCTCCCACAACATCGAGGAAGCGGTGTCCATGGCCGACCGCGTCCTGGTGTTCTCCTCCGATCCCGGACGGGTGCGGGCCGAAATCCGCGTCAACCTGCCCCGGCCCCGCGACACCGAATCCCCGGCCTTCCGCCAGATCGTCGACGAGGTCTATACCCTGATGACCGCCAACGTCAGGGGCGGCGGCCTGGGGGCGGCGGAACAGCTGACCCTGGGCTATCGCCTGCCCGACACCACGCCGGGCAAGATGGCCGGTCTGCTGGAGACCGTCGCCGAGGCCCCCTTCAACGGCCGCGCCGACCTGCCGCAACTGGCCGAGGAAACCGAGCTGGAAGACGACCAGCTGTTCCACCTGTTCGAGGGCCTGCGCGTCCTGGGACTGGCCCGCATCGCGGCGGGCGACATCTTCGTCACCCCGGCCGGCCAGGCCTTCGTCGAGGCCGACGACGCCCTGCGCAAGGATCTGTTCGCCGAGGCCCTGGTCAAGCACATCCCGCTCGCCGCCCATATCCGCCGGGTGCTGGACGAGCGCAAGGACCACCGCGCCCCGGAAGACCGCTTCCTGCAGGAGTTGCAGGATTACCTTACCGACGACGAGGCCGAGCGCGTCCTGGAGACGACCATCACCTGGGGCCGTTACGCCGAGATCTTCGACTACGACTACAATGCCGGCGTGCTGATGCTGCCCGAGGAGGTGGTCGAGGAGATGGAGGCCGAGGAAGGGGCCCGCGAGGATACAGACCTTCGGGAATAGTTGCCCAACGCCCGCGAACGTGATGGACTGTCCCCGGGGATGTTCGGGGGGACCACGCTGCGGTGCTGAGACGGATTCTGGCACGGGGATCGAGGCTGGCGGCGGCTGCCATGGCGGCGGCGCTGCTGATCGTGTCCGGCCAAGCCCGAGCCGAAACCTGGATCGCCTCGCACCAGTTTCCGCCCGGCGACCTGCGCGACGACGCCATGCGCTCCATCGCGCGGGATATGGAGCCCCAGGGCCTGACCATCCGTCTTTATGCCGCATCCTCCCTGCTGCGCCCCGGCGACCAGTGGGGGGCCCTGATCGGCGGCAATATCGACATGGTGTTCATGCCGTCCGACTACCTGCTGGACCGCTTTCCCCAACTGGCCGTTCTGTCCCTGCCGACCATGGTCCGCACCCGCGCCCAGGCCGAGCGCATCGCCGCATCGCCCGCCATGCGCGAGCTGAAACGTCAGATCGAGGCGGCGGGCGTGGTCATCCTGGCCGATTCCTGGATTCCCGGCGCCTTTGCCAGCCGTCATCGCTGCGTGCAGACCCCAGCCGACGCCAAGGGGCTGCGGGCCCGGACCATCGGCCGCTTCATGAGCGAATTCTGGGCCGGAGCCGGGGCGGTGCCGGTGCCGGTGGCCACCTCGGATTCCCTGGGCACCCTGGTCAGCAACGACCTGATCGACATCGCCAATACCTCGGCGGCCACCCTGCTGTCACTGCGCATGGAGCGCAAGTTCGCCTGTCTGGTGGTTCCGGGCGATGCCGGCGCCCTGTGGTATCTCTACGAGCCGATCATGGTGTCCAAGCGCCGTTACGACGCACTGGACGAATCCCGGCGGCTGGCCTTGCACGCCGCCGCCGCCGGGGCCGAGGCCGCCCTGTCCACCTCCCTCTCGCTGCTCGAGCGCCGTCTGGCCGGCAATTTCATCGCCGCCGGGGTGGAGGTGGTCAGGCTGGACGCCGGCACCCTCGACGCCTGGCACAAGCTGGCGCGGCGCACCGCCTGGAAGTCGTTCCGCGACCACGTCCCGGGCGGCGGCGACATCATCGACAAGATATACGCGGTGGAGTGATTCCTTGAAGGAAACCAGCAAGTCCGTGGCCCGCCGGACGCGCCAGCCCGAATTCATCAGCCGCTATTTCGTCGGCCAGGGACTGGACATCGGCGGCGGCAACGACCCCCTCGCCCTTTATGGCGGATTCCACCTTCGACTTCGTGCACGCCGCCTTCGTCCTGCAGAAGATGGCCGATCCCAGGGAGGCGCTGCGCCACTGGCTGCGGGTGCTGAAGCCCGGCGGCCATCTGGTGGTTCTGGTTCCCGACGAGGATATGTACGAGCAGGGCTTCTGGCCGTCGCGGCACAATCCCGAGCATCGCTGGACCTTCACCCTGTTCAAGCCGAAATCGTGGAGCCCGGCCTCGGTCAACCTGCTGGAAGCCCTGCCGTCCCTGGGAATCCAGGCCGACCTCCGCCGCATCGAGGCTCTGGATTCCAGCTACCGCCACCGGCTGCCCCGCTTCGACCAGACCCTGACGCCGGTGGGCGAGGCGGCCATCGAATTCGTGATCCGCAAGCGCCCACAGCCCGAGGCGGTGGCCGGCGGACGCCTCAACGCCGAGGGCCAGTTGAACGCCCGCGACGTGTTCCTGCTGACCGGCATGCGGGTCGAACAGCCCAAGGGCTGATCACTCCGCCAGAAAGCCGTCCAGCAACCCGATCTGTTCCGGCACGTTCAGCGCCGGGGCGTGGCCGCAGCCGGAAATGGTCGCCAGCCGGGCCTTGGGGCCACGCCGGGTCATCTCGTCGGCCACCTCGGGCAGCAGCAGGTCGGAATCGGCGCCGCGCAGCACCAGGGTCGGGCATTCCACCCGGTCGTAGGCCTCCCACAGCTCGTAATCGCCGGCCGAGGCGGCGAATACCCGCATCACCGCCGGATCGTAATGGACGGTGATGCGCCCGTCGCCGCGGCGGCGCGCCGAGGATTCCGCCATGCGCCGCCATTCCTCGTCGCTCAGGAAACCGTAGGGCCTGTAGACCAGCCGCAGGAACGCCTCGAACGCCGTCATGCTGGGAAAATCGGGAATTTGGGTGACATAGGCCCGGATGCGCTCCACCGCCGCCGGATTGAGGGCGGGACCGATATCGTTCATCACCAGCCGGTCCATGCGCCCCTTCAACGGCCCCGCCGCCAGCAGCATGCCCAGGGCGCCGCCCATGGAGGTGCCGATCCACGTCAACGGCCCCACACCCAATTCATCGAGAATCCCCAGGGCATGCTTCACATAGGCGGCCAGGGTGTAGTCGCGCTGGGGCTCCGCCGACCAGCCCGACAGGCCGCGCCCCAGGGTATCGGGGCAGATCACCCGGTAGCGGTCGCTGAAATGGGCGGCCAGGATGTCGAAGTCCCGCCCGGTCCGGGCCAGCCCGTGCCACATCACCAGGGCCGGCGCCGCCGCGTCCCCCCATTCGGTGACGTGGAATTCCAGGCCCTGGACGGACACATAGCGGGAACGGGACAAGGTCATGGCGGCCCCTTTCGTTGCGAAGCGCCTAAGTATACCCTGTCCGCTCCCCGGTTTGGATGGATGCCATGCTCAAACTTTCCGATTCCGCCCTGCTCCGCGACCGCGCCTATGTGGACGGCGCCTGGATTGCCGCCCGGTCGGGCGAGACCTTCGCCGTGACCAATCCCGCCGACGGCTCGCTCGTCGCCCGGGTCCCCGCCATGGGCGCCGCCGAGACGCGGGCCGCCATCGAGGCCGCCGACCGGGCCTGGGGTCCCTGGAAGGCCCGGACCGCCAAGGAGCGCTGCGCCGTGCTCAAGCGCTGGTTCGAGCTGATCATGGCCGCCCAGAACGATCTGGCGGTGCTGATGACCGCCGAGCAGGGCAAGCCCCTGGCCGAGGCCAAGGGCGAGGTGGCCTACGGCGCCTCCTTCGTCGAATGGTTCGCCGAGGAGGCGAAAAGGGTCTATGGCGACACCATCCCCGAGCACCTGCCCGGCCGGCGCATCGTCGTCACCAAAGAGCCGGTGGGCGTGGTCGCCGCCATCACGCCGTGGAACTTCCCCATCGCCATGATCACCCGCAAATGCGCCCCCGCTTTGGCGGCCGGCTGCCCGGTGGTGGTCAAGCCGGCCGAGGACACCCCGCTTTCCGCCCTGGCCCTGGCCGAACTGGCCGAGCGCGCCGGCTTTCCGCCGGGCGTCTTCAATGTGGTGACTGCGGGCGACCCGCGCGAAGTGGGCGGTGAACTGACCGCCAATCCCAAGGTGCGCAAGCTCTCCTTCACCGGCTCCACCGAGGTGGGCAAGCTGCTGATGGCCCAATGCGCCGCCACGGTGAAGAAGCTGTCGCTGGAACTGGGCGGCAACGCCCCGTTCATCGTCTTCGACGACGCCGACCTGGATGCGGCGGTGGCCGGCGCCATGGCGTCCAAGTACCGCAACACCGGCCAGACCTGCGTCTGCGCCAACCGCCTGCTGGTGCAGGACGGCGTCTATGACGCCTTCGCCGCCAAGCTGGCCGAGGCGGTGAGCGCGCTGAAGGTCGGCCCCGGCCTGGAGGGCGATTTCCAGCAAGGCCCGCTGATCAACGAGGACGCGGTGCGAAAGGTCGAGCGCCACATCGCCGACGCCGTCGCCAAGGGGGCGCGCATCGTGATGGGCGGCAAACGCCATGCACGCGGCGGCACCTTCTTCGAGCCGACCATCCTGGCCGACGTCACCACCGCCATGGCTCCGGCGCGGGAAGAGACCTTCGGTCCCGTGGCGCCGCTGTTCCGCTTCCACACCGAGGACGAGGCGGTGCGCATGGCCAACGATACCGAGTTCGGATTGGCCGCCTATTTCTATTCCCGCGACGTGGGCCGGGTCTGGCGGGTGTCGCGCGCCCTGGAATACGGCATCGTCGGCATCAACGAGGGCATCATCTCCACCGAGGTGGCGCCCTTCGGCGGCGTCAAGGAATCCGGCCTGGGCCGCGAGGGCTCCAAGTACGGCCTCGAGGATTTCCTCGAGGTCAAATACCTGTGCATGGGCGGGATTTAGAGTATTCGCACTTAAATCCTGGAGTGCTTCAGCTTGAAGCTGATGCACTTCAGGCGAGGAGTCCGATCGGCTGGGCCAATGCGGGTTTCAGCCGTTCATGGACACGGATGGATGCGGATGCCGCTTCGTGGCCACGGATGATCACGGAGAATGAAAATCCTCTCTCCGTGTCCATCCGCAAGCGGTGCGAAGCGCCGCATCCGTGTCTTCCGTGCCTTGTGGCTCCCCTCGGGCCGCGTCGGATTAAACCGGACGGCTGCGGGCTACGCCTCATGGTGACGGGAACCCTCAGGTGATGTTGAAGCGCGACAGGGTCTCGGCCAGATCGTCGCCGAATTGAGGTCCCTTGCGGATCAGCGAGGCCCGCGGCGGCAGGCCCTTCAGCTTGGGATTGCCCCACTCGTAGCTGGTGAACAGGGCGAAGGGAATGGACTCGGTCACCGGCATGGCGCCCAGCGCGCAGCCCAGATCGACGCCCGACAGCAGGCCCAGCTCCACCGAGGCGATCACCATGTCGGGACGGGTGCGCACCACGGTTTCCATGGCGGCAAAGCCGTCGCGGATGGTCGAGGTGCGATAGCCGCAGGCGGCCAACTCGCGCTCGACGATGCGCGACATGGCCTTTTCCGGCACCACCAGCAGGATTTCGACGTTCTTCTTCTCGATCTTGCCGAAATCGATGTCGGCGGTGCGCTTGGCCGGCAGGGCGCGCACCACGGCGGGGGCGTCGGCCTCGGAAATCTGCTCGCCGTCGGCCAGCTTCTCGATCTTGTCGACGAACACCTGAATCTCGTCCAGCTCGGACGGCCCGGCCTCCTTCAGCTCGCCCACATACTCGTCGAAACGATGGGTCACCAGCTTGATCATCGGCAGGGTGAGACCCTGGGCATGGCTGCGCAGATTGCTGGCCTCGCGCTTCAGGGTGGCCAGACCCTCGGCGGCGGCAATGCTCTTCGAGCGCATGTTGCCGACCAATACCTGAAGCTGGCTGGCGGTATCGCGCAGCTCTTCCAGGAATTCGTTGATGACCCGAAGTTCGTTCTCGTTGTCGGCTGTATCAATAGCGGCCATGCTTCCCCCAAACAACTATGCCCGCAAAGGGATACACCACTTGCGGCATAGAGAAAACCCATCCGTAGGCAAGATTATTCGGCTGCCTGACGCTCCGCGACCAGCATGTCGGCCAGGGTATAGCCGTCCAGGACCTTGAAGAACGCCGACAGGCCCGACGACAGGGCGTCGCGGGCGATGCAGCTGCCCGACAGCCGGCACTCATCGGCCGAATCGCAGCGCATGCAGCGGACCAGGGTAAAGTCCTCTTCGGTCTCGCGGATGAACTGGCCCAGCTTGACGTCCTCGGGCCGGCGCAGCAGTCGGACGCCGCCGTACTTGCCCCGTACCGTCTCCAGATAGCCGGCCCGGCCCAACTGGTGCACCACCTTGGTCAGGTGGTTCTTGGAGATGCCGTAGCACTCGGCGATCTCGTTGATGGTGACCAGATCGCCCTTGTGCTGCCCCACATGGACGAGGACACGCAGCGCGTAATCGGTATGCAGGGTCAGACGCATGGTGGTGATTATCCACATGAAAATTACGGGAACGCTGAACATGCTGCGATAATATTTGATTTTGGTCAAGACCGCCGGAAGGCATGGGTGCCATACATTTCGCCGATTTCTTTCCACGCCGGAACCGTGTGGCCGCCACCCCCCTTCCCCCATGCCCGCTCCGCTTGTACCATCACGGCGAAGAGGCGAAGGATGGGACCCGCCGGTCATGGC
>Ga0265320_10001893_pt1 | contig 14759 bp, 11 predicted proteins | sample 4827metaG_FD_202087 | JGI IMG/M metagenome (GOLD analysis project Ga0265320, IMG submission 202087) | Rhizosphere microbial communities from Carex aquatilis grown in University of Washington, Seatle, WA, United States - 4-8-27 metaG | ecosystem: Host-associated > Plants > Roots > Rhizosphere >...
CGGCGACGTCCTGCCCAACGCCAACGGCACTGCGCCGGGCCTCTGGGTCGAGCAGGACGGCAAGGTGCTCTGCATGCTGCCCGGGCCGCCCAACGAACTGCAGCCGATGTTTACCGAGCAGGTCATCTCGCGCCTCGCGTCCCGTGGCCTCCTCCTCGAGCGCGAGGCCTATGTGCAGATCCGCAGTGCCGGGGTGGGCGAGTCGCTGCTTGAGACCAAGCTCCAGCCGATCTTCGACCGCCACGGCGACGCCCTCAGCATCGCCTTCTGCGCGCACCAGGGGCAGGTCGACTGCCGGGTGAGTTCGCCCAACGGCAAGCGCTCGCACGCCGAGATCGAGTCCATTGCCGCCGAGTGCGCGCGGTTGCTCGGTGAGGATTTCCTCTGCTACGGGCACGACTCGATGGCCAAGGTCTGCGCCGACCTTCTCCGCGCCCAGGAGAAAAAGCTCGCCGTGGCCGAGACCGCGACGGGCGGCCTGCTGGCCAACGCGTTCACTGCGGTGGGCGGGGCGTGCAAGTTCTTCGCCGGCGGAGTGGTCTGCTGCTCCAACGACGCCAAGATGCAGCTCCTCGACGTCCCCGAGTGCCTGCTGCTGCAGCACGGCGCCGTCAGCGCCGAGGGTGCGGTGGCCATGGCGACCGGCGCCGCGGAGACCCTGGGCGCCGATTACGCGCTGGCCGTGACCGGCTTTGCCGGTGCCGGCGCTGTGGCGGGAGCCTGCGGCAATCCGGTCGGCACGATGTACCTTGCGTTGCATGCGCCGCACGGTGTGTGGTCGAAAAAGCTCAGCTACCCGGGACCGCGCCAGGCGGTGAAACAGCGCGCCGTGAACGCCGCCCTCGACTGGCTCCGCCGGGAACTCCTTCGCGCCCAGACCGGCCGGACGGTCGCACCGCGCCACGGCGCGGCGAGTGGCGGGTGAAAGTAGCGCCGCCGCAGTGGCGGAAGCTCCAAATTCCAGGATCCAACATTCGGCGAATCCTGAAGCGCCAAGCTTTAAGCGGCAGGGGGGGATTCTTGAAAATCAGCTCATTGAAGTTTCCCTGGAGCTTGGAGGTTGGAATTTGGAGCTTTGCCTCACCCGCCCAGCAGGTTCTTCAGCGCCGCCAGGTATTTCTGCTGCGTACGCGCAATCACCTCCGCCGGTAGCCGCGGCGCCGGCGGCTGCTGGTTCCACTTCAGCGCCACCAGGTGGTCGCGGACGAACTGCTTGTCGTAGCTCGGCGGCGACTGGTTCGGGGCGTACTGGTCGGCGGGCCAGTAACGCGATGAATCGGGGGTGAGGACCTCGTCGATCAGGAAGAGCGTGCCGGAGGCGTCGGTGCCAAATTCGAACTTGGTGTCCGCGAGGATCATGCCCGCCTGTTTGGCCCGGTCGTGGCCGAGCCGGTAAAGTGCGAGGCTGGTGGCCTTGACCTTGTTGTAGAGCGCAGCCCCGACAATTGCGGCGCCCTGGGCGTCGTTGATGGGCGCATCGTGCTCACCCTTCGGGGCCTTGGTGGTGGGGGTGAAGATTGGCTCGGGCAGGCGGTCGGCCTGGCGGAGTCCAGGGGGCAGCTTGATCCCGCAGACATCCCCCGTTTTCTGGTACGAACTCCAGCCGCTGCCGACGAGGTAGCCGCGCACGACGCACTCGATGGCAAGGGGCTTGAGTTTCTTCACGACCATGCTGCGGAGCTGGAGGTCGCGGTCCTTGATCCCGCGCCGCGCGAACTCACCGGCCTGGTCGGGCAGGAGATGGCCGGGGATGAGGCCGGCGGTCTGGGTGAACCACCAGTTGCTCATCTGTGTGAGGATGGCGCCCTTGCCCGGAATGCCGTCAGGCAGGATAACATCGAAGGCGGAGAGCCGGTCGGTGGCCGTGAGGAGAAGGGCATCGCCCAACTCGAAGATCTCGCGGACTTTTCCCGAGGCGATGCGCGGGAAAGGGAGACCGTCGATGGATGTCACGGCGGACTTGGGCAGGGCGGCCGCGATTTCGGAATAGGTCATGAGGTTGGAAATTCAGGTGAAAGTAAAAGTGAGAGTGAAAGCGGCGCCGAAAGGAAATCCGAAAGTAAGACACCTCAGGTCATTGCCGAATCAGCTCCCTTTCACGCTCACCCCCACTTTCACATTTTTCACCTTGCCCGGGCCCCGGTGCGCCCTACCGTGCCGAGTTCCGCGGTTAGTCCCCATCGTCTAGCCCGGTCAGGACACCACCCTTTCACGGTGAGAACCGGGGTTCGAATCCCCGTGGGGACGCCAGCTTAACTTCTTAGCGATAAGTAGAAGTCTTGTGCACCCCGTGGGGAGCCCGCATCGTCGCGAGCGCAGTTGCGGCATTGAGCTTGAGTTGCCCGTGGGACTTAAGGGCAACGAGCGCTTCCTCGGTCTGGAGAAGCTCAGCCGCAAGTTCAGCCAGTTTATGCCGAAGATCGACCGCGCGTGGATGGCGCGACGACGGGTCCATTTTAGCTGCGGGTTGTCCGACGATGGGAAACGGTCTTTTCCGGCACCAAGCGAGGCGGTTCTTCCAGAATGTCGAGGATGGCGCGCGCGCAAAAGATCCGGTCGCGCTTGTTGTCGCCAACTTTTGCCACAACGCCACCGGCCTCCAGCACGGCGATGGCGCGCATGACAGTGTTGTAGGCGACGCCCAGCCGTCGCTCGGTCTCGCGCGGGCCCAGGAAGGGATTGGACCCGAGCAACTCGATGAGTTGAAGCGGCACTTTCGAGCCGCCTCCGGCAAAGGTATCGCGCCAGGTGGTGAGTTGCCGGTTGATCCGCTCGGCCCGGCTCAAGGCATCTTCGGATTGGCGGGCCACGCCGTTAAGAAAATACTCGATCCAGCCGACCCAGTCTCCCCGCTCGGTGACGGCGCGCAGACTCCCGTAGTAGTCGGCCCGGGTGGCCTCAAAAAACGCCGATAAATACAGCAGCGGTTCGGGCAACACCCCGCGCGCACTCAGGGAAAGGGTGATGAGCAACCGCCCAACCCGACCGTTGCCATCGATGAACGGATGGATGGCCTCGAACTGATAGTGCATCAGCGCGGCATGCACGAGTGGCGGGATGGTCTCGTCGGGCAGGAAATCTTCCCATCGACCAAGGTGCGCCAAAAGCGCGTCGGGTGGCGGCGGCACATACGAAGCATCTGCCAAAGTGCAGCCCGGACGGCCAATCCAGTTCTGGGTCCGGCGGAATTCTCCGGGCGTGGCGTGATGGCCACGGACCCCGGTCATTAGCTTCTCGTGAAGCTCACGGACCAGACGGAGCGAAAGCGGCAGCGTCTTCAAACGCTTCATGCCGTGTTCCAAAGCGGTGACATAGTTGCCTACCTCGCGCAAATCCTCCGGGCTGCGCTCAGGGAGCGCACCGGCTTCCGCGGCCAGCAGTTCGCCCAAAGTGGCTTGCGTACCCTCGATCCTGCTGGAGTAAACGGCTTCACGGCGGACAAACGGCCGGATGAGCACATGCGGATTGGGGAGCCGCCGGCCTTCGCCGGCCAAGCGCCCCAACAGGCGATCCGCCTGCGATAGGATACGGACCAATTGCGGCGTCCAGATGATTTCCGGCGGGAGTGGAGCGGGCTGATAGGCCTTGTAGCCCTCCAGGGTCTTGATCCAACGTCCCGGCGGAGCAGCCCGCGTGCTTGTTTTCATCGGTGGAAACAAGCAGAAGGCTTATTTCCATTAAAGCTAATAATGGAAATAGCTATTCTGGCTATTTCCACCGGGATAAGATCACTATTGTGCCCGCATGCCCGTGGAAATTGTAATCTCGGTTGATCGAGGCCATGGATCCGCTTCGGGGAGGCCAGCCGCAGTTCAGCCAAGCTCGCATGGGGGTTCCGATATGGTCCTTGAGGAAGGACGCGACTGAGTTTACGACGGAGCGCAGCCAAGGAACGCTGCGCATGCGTTCCACTTTGATAACCCATATCGGGTGTGCGCTTTTCGGCACTGGCGCGCCTCCTTTCCCCCAAAATCAGGACCCCTCACATGCCCTCTCCACTGACCAGCCGCCGCGAGTTTCTCCAACTGACGGGCGCCGCCGCCGCGGCCAGCCTGCTGCCCGCGTCGCTGCGGGCCGCGCCCGCGAGTCGTCCGTTCGAAGTCTCTGCGAGCCTCTATGCCTGGGACCTGCACGACGAGGGCGTGGAGCGGATCCTCGACAACCTCCAGGGCATGGCCGCCGTCAATTCGGTCTATCTCCTCGGTGTCATGCATCCGGAGCGGCGTCCGCTCGGCGGCGGGACCTTCCCGCACAATCCCGTCCGCACCACCTGGACCGCCGAGGACGCGCGCTGCTACTGGCACCCGGATTTCAAAAGTTACGGCCGGATCAAGCCGCGCCTGTCCGACAACGCCTGGCTTAATCAGACCGACTGGGTGCGCACGCTGGTCGACGCCGCCCGGCGCCGCGGGCTGCGGGTCGGGGTCGAAAACTCCCACGCCTTGGTCGACAAGGAGCGGGCCGAGGGTGAGTTTGCCGACTTGGCCAACCGCAACATCCACGGGGAGATCACCCAGGTGCGTCCGTGGCTGCGCCCGCTCTGTCCCAACCACCCGGACGTCCGCGACTACGCCGTGGCCCTCTACTCGGACCTCGCCCGAAACTACGGGGTGGACTACGTGATGTCGGCCGTTGTCTCCTTCGATGAAGGCGGGCCAGACAAAGGCGGCTGCTTTTGCCCCGCCTGCAAGGCCGCAGCCGGGGCCGAAGGCTTCGATCTCGAGCGGGCCCGGCAGATCCTACTAACCGATCCTACGGCCGAACCCGCGCTGACCGACTGGCGGAACTTTCGGTTTCGCTCCTCGGCCCGCTTTTACGAAGCGCTGCACGCCCGGCTGCCGCAGCTCAATCCGAAGATCGATCTGCGCTACAGCCAGCACATGAGCGACCCGGTCAACTGGGGGATCAAGCTCAGCATCCTCCAGCCGCACCTCCATTCGGTGCGGATCCAGGAATACTCCGAGCAGGAAGGAGATCCGGCCCTGATGGCCAACAAGCGGCGAACATTGAAGGCGGTCCGGCAGGACCTCGGGCCAACCTTTCCGGTTCACAGTTCCATCGGGGTGCGGTTGAAGGCGACCCCCGAACTGATCGCCGAAGGCGTGCAGATCGCGGTGGAGTGCGGGATGAACGGGGTCACACTCGGCCACTATGACGGGGCGACTTTTCCCATGCTCCGCGGCGTGCGCGCGGGCCTAATGCAAGCCGGCGCGCTCGCTTGACCGACGGGGCTCGACAGACGTCGGTGGGGAGCGCTGCTGTTCTCGTCGCTCGGCCGGGTTCAGGTGGGCACCGTTGCCGTCGCCGGCTGCAGCCGCCAAGACTGCGCCACGACTGCGCCACGACTGCGCCACGACTGCGCCACGACTGCGCCACGACTGCGAAGCCCCGGCCAGCTCGCTGACCATTGTCCGCTTAAACGCAACTCAGACAGCAACCGTTGGCGCTCTTCGCAATCGGGGCTTCTCCTGTAAACGCCCGATCCTGATTCCAATAAATTTGATGGCCAAGCCTTTAGCAGTTTGGTTTCTCGTGCCGGGTCATGAACTACCGGAAAGGACCTTCTTGAAGCCATCGTCGTTTGCCCAAAGCGCAAAGTCGAAACCTGGCTCAAGCAACCGACTGATATTTTCACGGGCGTCCGGCTCCTGAGCGAGGAGTTCTCTCAGATCGGCGAACAGGTGAATGCGGTTCTGCTCGTCTTTGGGGCCTAGCTGCCCATAGGCGCACGCGCGGTTGAGCAAGGCACCAAGATCGCTGGGCACGGCGTTCAGGAACTTGCTGCTTGCATCGATCGAACGCAACAGGGACGCGCGGTAACCCGACGATTTTGGATCGTCGAATAGACGCGCATAGCCAAGGAGCTTCCATGCATTGAGCGGCACGTTGCCGGGGTCGTTTCGGATGATGGTTTCGAGCAGGTCGACGGCGGTCTGATAGTCCTCGTCCTCAACATGCACGGCTGCCAGCAAGAGCGTCGCAGGGGCGTTGCCCGGCCGCAGCAGGAGGGCTTTTTCAAGCGAGGCGATCGCATCGCTGTATTTCTCAAGCGCGATTTGGGCGCGGGCGTCTCCCATCAAGTCGTCAAACGATGGAGCTGCCGACGATTGCCGCTTCAGCCACTCGGTCGCAGCGGCCCGTGCCGCCGGGTCGCTGCGAAAAACAGCTTCATCGGTGGTCGAATCGAGCTCGATTTCGCCAGCCGGGACAAGCGCGGTGCGTTCAGCCTCGATCTGTTGAGCTTCAACCGCGTCACCCTGCCTGACCAGACGATTGACCACGAGCCGCCGATAGAAATACAGGGTGAAAAAACCCAGGGGCGCAAATACCAACGCCAAGGCAAGTACCACGCCATGGTGTTGCTCATCAAGACCGGCGGCATTTCCGAGCACATGGTAAACTCGCCGCAGCATCCCATTACGATTCAATCCATCCGCGAGACTGGCACCGCCCAACGCCGTGGTCAGTGCGGTCATCACCGGGGAAAATGTCTTCTCCTCGTCTCCATAGGTGGAATAGAGGAAACCGCCGACGGAGCCGGCTCCGAAAAACGCGGTGCAGACGATTGATACGCCCCAGACCAATGGTGGTGCGTGGGCCGCAACCAACGCGATCACGCTCAGGAACAGAATGATCGTGGCACCGAAAAAGAGAGAGACCGTGCTGCGGGCTTGTTTCTCAATCTCTTCGGAAGTGGGCGTCTTTTTTGAGTTCATGCTTTTTAGCGACTGGTGGGCCACGCTTCGTGAGGATGACGGTTTGGTTCACGGATGCGGAATCGAACGGGCATCCATTCGTGGGCGATCAGACATATGATGGTGAAGCTTCAGCCGCGGAAAGTCTCGGATTTGGACGGGTTGCGGCGCGCGGATGAACGGGCGGGTAGCACCTGTTGAGCTGCGACTTTGCCAACACGGCTCAATCGTCAGGGCGTTGCTTGAAGTTGAAACCGGTCTTTGGCGACCAGTGCGCGGCTCGGGAAAGCGGCGCGATCAAGGCCCCCGTGAAGGGTCTCGGCCAGATCCTTTGTAAAGCCCAAATCGCCAAAGTACCAGGAATGGCAAAAGACGCCGTTCGCTAGACGCCGATTTGCTTCATCCAGGGTTTTGAAATACGCAGTGCAATCGACGTTTACGGCTTCATCCGGCGCACCATCCGGCAGTCCGACTCTGCCAACACGCGGAGCCACGCCGAAACGCTTTAAATTCGAAATCTGCAAAACTTCGTCGCAGCCATTGCTATAATTGGTGACTCGCGAAGAGTGTTGAAAGATGGAGTCGCTGGCTGAAGTCGCCAGTGACGCGCTGGATACGTCGCCCGCGATAAAGATGCATTGGCCGATCGACCATGAGCATTGAGTGAGCCGGTTGTTGTCATCGGCATGGTCGAAAGCCTCTCGAATGAGATAAGCCCCGGTTGAATGTCCCAGAACATGAACGCTCAGGGTGCAGCCCAGCTTTTGATTGACGGCGAGAAGACGGATCCCGTCATTTACCAAGGCCATCGCGGTCAATTTCGCAGACGAACGGTCGTCATAATACGCCAGAACCGAGTCGTCGCTCGGCCAGTCATAGCTCACGACAATGCCGTTCCAACCCAATGCGGCAAGATCGCTCTGCAACTGGCGATGGCGTTGAATCACATCATCGGGAGAATTGTTGAACCCGTGGACAAAGATAAGGATTGATCCCCAGGCCTGGCCCGCCGCGCCCGCGGGTGCCGTGGCTGAGGCGTTGGCCGCCGCTTGGATCGCTTGAACCCATGCGTTTGCATCGATGGCGGCAGCCGGAGTGTAGGCACCTCCGTCCGGGATGCATAGGTAGAGCGTTGGATCTGGCGCGCCCTGGTCGGACGCAAACGCCCCATTTTGTATACGACGCGTAGAAAAGAGGTAAGAGGGCATCGGGTTGACTACGGTTTGGGGTTGGGTGCAATTGCCTGGACCGCGGCCCTGAACTGGTTGGCGGCATAAGGCAGGAAGAGTGACGCGCCGCCCCCCAGAAATTCCATGACTTGATTCGCGTTTTGCGGGATTTGCCCCGAGGTGAAGGACTGCCAAATCATGAAATTGGCAAAACCGACAAACACCATCATCACCACCAACATGCCGAAAAATGCGATGAGGCGGCTGGCACTCGCATCATACTGTTCCGGGACTTGGACGCCCGCCCGCGCTTCCGGCGGGTGAACGCCGGCGGCGCCAAGTTGGGCCGGGATTGCGGGAGTGGCCGGCGCTGACCGGATGATATCCTCGGAAAGCGCCCCGGCAAGGGACCATCCGGGGGTGCGGCGGAGGGTGAAAGCGACGAGAGCGAACAAGATGCCAACTCCAACGTCCAGACAGCCGATCGTAATGACGGCCGCGGAGGTTGAATGAAGTGCCACGGTGCCCAACAGCGGAAAAACGGAAACGGCAAAGTACGGCGACATATCGAATTCAGGCTGAAGCGATCCGGTCTTGGTCGGGGACGCCATGGCCGCGACGCTTGAAGGATGACTGCCGGTGCCACCGGCCAGACTTGGCCGTCATCTCTGATTGGCCCGATTGGGAGTTCATTCGCCCTTGCCCGAGCGTACAAATTTCAACGTGAACTTGAGGGCATACAGGTTATAGGCCGCCTTGCCAAGCAACGGGTCGTGGCCGGTGGTATAACTCAAAGACAATCCAGCGTTTTGGTTTTGATTCACGAAATAAGTCGCCGCTGCCGTGAAATACGATTCCTCGCGATGCTCTTGAGTATATATGCCTGACCGGGAAATATTCGACCAGTATTTCTCGGCGAGATTGAGCTGCCATGATTTGTCCGCTGCGGTCTTGGAATCAAACGGGTAGTACACGACCCCGAGCGAGCCTTCGATTCTTTGCGCTTTTCCAGGCTTGCCGGCCTTGCCAAAGGCCCCGTTGTCCGCGCCCAGGAAATATAGCCAGGGCTTGATGTTCAGGCTGCCCTTCTCCAGGTAAATCGTGCGGGTTAAAGGCACTCCGGAGGTAATCTTCGGGTTTATGCCGACCGAATACAGCAACGAGCGTCCAGTCTTGATGAAATCATCCTTATAAGTGGCGTTGACGGCAATCGTCGCCCACTGGCCCAAGAGCGGCACCGCGTTCTGATCATTGGTGAAATTCCACACAAACGTGGTGCCGAATTCCCGGCTGTTCGCCAAGTTGGTCGATTGGGTGTCGCGATGGATCTCGCCAAACCCCGAAAGTGTCGCGCTGCCAATGTTACCGGTCGGGCTTGCATCGTAAAAATTATGCGCCAGTTGAACCGCGGCGTCAGCGGTGAGCCATTGCGGGGAATTCGACGAGTGATTGAAAGAAAATGCCGCGGGCGAATTGGCCTGGGTTGAATCTACCGCACTTTCGGCCAAGGCCAGATTCAATCCCGTGCCGGCAATGGGATTGTCCGCCAGACTCTGCAGTTCATCGAGAAGCGACTTTTTCGAGGACGCAGTTTGAGCACCTGTGACCGTCTGGGGTGAATTCGCATCCGTCGCCGCGGAGGCGGAATCCGGCTTCGCGAGGCAGACGGTGATCAGGCCGGAAAAAGCGAAAATCAGGGCCCTGCCGAATTGGTGGTGGTCAAAATATTGCTTGGGCATGCGATCAAGATTAACGTCAACGGAATGGATGATTGTGGTCAAAGCCCCAGCGCACGGTTGAGTGCCTTTGCCATCAGATCCAGAATCGAGGCGCTAGAGGCGATGTCAGACGGGGTGAGCTTCGGACTGTAGCTCGTGGGAAACGCCGCCTGGAGCTGGGTTGTCAGCGGCAGCCAGATGCTTTGGACATCCCCGGTGTCGCTGAGGTCGAGATCATAGGAAGGAAAATCGAAGATGCGGTGTGAAAAGAGACCTGTAATATAAGCCAAATTCTTCCCCATGTGATTGGCCAGGATGGCAAAAACCATCCCGGCGATGCCGAGGGCACAATATTCGGCAATGGCGGAGAGGTCCGAGAACACGGTGCAACCTGCGATCAGGTCGCTCGTAATCGCGGTGGCATTGGGATAAGCGGGCGCCTGGCCATTAGCGGCGGCAGCGATATAATTGTTTAGACGTCCGGCGAGAGCTGTCTGGGTCGCGGCATTCAGTGAAAAGGCTGTAGCCAAGGACGTTTGGCCCGACGCGACCATGAGGATGACATTGTCGGCGGTTAGGCCCAATGGGGAAACATCAGCAATGGCAGCGGCCACAATCCGTACCATTACCGGTTTATGGGGATCGTTAGGCATATGATTCGCGGCGAACGGCAGAAGGTCGCTTAAGCTGTCCTGTCACAACGGATGACAGGGCAAACGACACGGCACGCCAGCGTTTCTCGGGATCGGTTCAAATTAAATATCGCGGCACTTTCGCGTAACCCTACTGGAAATTCGGTAGCTAGGCGTGAGTTCTCGCCCGGTGATGGGAAGGGTCGGGGTTCAGGCCCACGGCTTCAGTAAAGCCATGCTGATAGGCGTAACGGGTCAATACGGTGCGGTTGTCGAGGCCGAGCTTGCGCTGCATATTGGACCGGTGCTTCTCGACCGTCAGTCCTGAGATTTCCAGGCGTTCGGCGATTTCGCGGTCAGTGAGGAGGTCGCCGATCATGGCCAGGATGCGCTGCTCGCGCTCGGTCAGGACCTTTTCGAAGGCTTCGGGGTTCTGGCGCCGGGCGGCCTTGATCTTGCAGTAGGCATCGGAAAAATACGCACGGCCTTCCGCCACCGTGGCGATGGCTTCCTGCAGGTTGGTGACGAGCGACGCCATTTTGTCCACAAATCCGTCGAATTGGATCCGTTCGATCCAATATACGGTGTAGTCATTGCAAAAGGACGAAAGCGCGAGGATCCGCGGTCGACAGCCCGCCCGCCGGATGATTTCGGCAACGCAGAACCCGCTGTATTCCGGAAGGTGCAGATCGAGGAGGACCAGGTCCGGCTTGCAGCGGATGATGACCTCGACGGCTTGCCGGCCGTCCGCTGCTTCCCCCACAACCTCGTGATTGAGATCCCGCTTGCAGAGCAAATGCAAGAGATCGCGCGTCAAGGCGTGATCTTCCACTATCACGATTCTCATGGAAGTAGATATGGAGTGGGCCGGGGCTGGAGAGCAAACTGGGACGATGCACGCATCATGCCATAACGGATTTTGCGGCAATGGTTTCGCACCCAACGATGGAAAATACAAGAAGCCAATATCGTGGCGTGGAATTGGGGGACGGAAATAAGGCTCGTGCATTTCAGTTTCTGTACTCCGGTGGACGAGCCAATGCCATGCGATGCATTTGCAATAACACCGGAAAAACATTCCGTAGTATGCGATGACTACGTGCGTTCGTGTTGGTGGGGTGGGGGAATCCATGAATTTGCTGCCACCGTCCGTAACCTGTCTCGCTGCGAATATTTCATATAGATTCTTGTAGCCGGTATAATGGGAATAAAGGTATCCTGTTGGAAGTCCGGCGGATCGTTGATAGCTGCCGGGAGCCGCGTGCCTTTTCACCGCCTCCATCCGGTGTCACCTGGGTATTTCCACCCGGTGCTTGAATGACGGGGCCAAGGCGAAATTCAGCCGAAACGCACCGGCATTGCCGTCGGGGCACAAACGGGATCCGCCGGCCATGATTCGTGCATATTGGTGTCGGGCCCGGATCATTACAGGACCGATGATTTAGCCGAACGCCAGAATCTATGGAAATTGCGTCGACCAGCGAGGCCGCTTCCATAAGTTTGGCTGTTGTTGTGACCGCGCCCGTTGAAGATCCCCGTCGATCGCGACGAATTATAAGATGGTTCCTGCTCGTTGATGTCGTCTACCTCGTTTTGTTTGGGGTCGATGTCTTTCGTGACTCCAAGGCCCTTGGCTTGATCATGCTTGGGGCCGGCCCGCTGTTGATCTTCCTGATTCCCTTTCTTCTGGCCGACGACACTCATGACCGAAAGCTGCGCTGGTGGTGCATCGCGCTGGCCTGTGTGCCGATTGTGGGGGACGCGACGCTGCACGAGATCATCGATGCAAGGCAGAAGGATCGGGAGAAAAAGGAACTTGCCCGCATCGAGGCGCACCAGGTTGAGCAGATCCGGACCGATCCCGGCGGCGTGGCCGATGCGATCAAGGATAGTGACCGGGGGTGTGAAATAAAATCCGCGTTCCTGGCCCTCGAAGCGGACGCGGCTGAGGCGATGCTCGCTGTTCGGGAGCCTGCCCTTGCCACCGCCGTCTTTAGCGCCCCCATGGACCTGCCCGCGAAAATCCAGTTCTACGATTCCCTGGCTCATGCCCACGGCAACGATGGACCGTCGCCCGCAGTCCGCGATCCCACCCTCGTGCAAGACATCCAGGGGCTCCTGCGTCAGCAACTCGCCTACCAGAAACTTGCCGTCGCCATCCGGAATCTGAACCACGACTACGTCGCAGTTGTCGATCTCGGCAAGTTGCACAAGGACAGCGAGGCTCGCACGGCCATGCGAAATATCGCCGCTCGGTTGAAAAATCGCGACGACTTGAAGCCCGCGGCGGGATACTTCAATCACCTGGCGATGATTTCCTGTGGCGGCGCCGACCTGGAGGACGCCGGCACGTATCTCTCCGCCGGCAGGGCCGCCGATCCGGAGCACATTCCCCTCTACGAGACATTGGCCTACGTGCTCTGGATCAAAGATCACCAGGGCGAGGATGCGCTCTCCGTGGCTCAAACGGGACTGGCCCTCGCCGAAGCCCTGCCGCTCAAACTGCAGGCCGCCTACAAAGCAGCGAACGCCGATTATGACGCCATCGTGAGACTCCATCCCGATCTGAATCCTGTCGTCAGGGTTCGGCGGGATGCGCTGGCCGCCCGATATCCGGCTACTCTCGCCCAGGCCAAGGAATATTCGGAGACTTTTATTTCGCGCCTTCAGCTCGACGTCGCATATTTCAGCGCACTCGCGCAAACCAATGAACTGCAGGCTAAGCAATACATCAATGACTTGGTGAAAAGTGCTCCGGGCGACCCGGACTTTCGTGAGGGGCGCGGATTTGTCACCATGATGTTTGCCGGGAAGAACCGCTCCGACCTGGTCGAAGCCCTTGAGGATATCAACTTTGCCATCCAGAGTTCACCGGCGCCAAACAACCTCATTCTTTACTGCTTCCACTATCAGGAATGCCTTCGCCGCCAGATCGCCCTCGGTAACGAATGATAGGGCTGAGCCTGATCGAACCAGGTACGTGTCACAGCCGAGTGACTCCGTCCTCGGGCCTTCCGCCTTTCCGCGATCCACCTTCAGACTTACCGACCATCCGGCTCTCTGACCTTCTGGCTTTGAGGATTTCCGGCCCTCGGGCCTTCTGGCCGTCCGGCTAGCCTCGGAAGATGTCGAAGGGCTCGATCTTCAGGACTTTTCTCACCGCGGCGTAGCTGGAGATGGCGGCGATCACCAGGACCATGCCGAAGGCCAGGCCGAGGTTCCAGAAGGTGATCATTGCCGCGTAATTCGGCAGGCGCGACCGCATGATCGTGATCATCAGCGTCACGAGGCCGATGCCGAGGCCGTAGCCGGTGAGCGCCGTGAAGCTCGCCATGAAGAGGATCATGTAGACGAGCTCGCGGCTCTTCGCCCCGATCGCCTTGAGCGCACCGAACTTTTCCAGGTTCTCGAGGATGAAGCTGTAGAAGGTCTGGCCGGAGATCGACAGGCCCACGACGAAGCTGATCACCGTCATCATCAGGATGTTCGTCCCGATGCCGGTCTTGTACGTGTAGAAGTCGGCGATCCGCTGGTTGAACTCGTCGCGGGTGAACGCGACATAGCCGAGCTTTTCCACCTGCGCCTTGATGCCCGGGACCGCCGCCGCGTTTTTTGGCTGCAGGAGGACGTACGAGATCGTGAAGCGCGTGGTCGGCAGGTACTCGATCGCGCGGCTGTAGGTCGTGTACAGGGTGGGCACGCCGTTCAGGCCGTTCGAGGCCACGCGCGCGACGCCCACGATCACCCCGCGGTGGTCGTTGAGCTCGAACACGGTCCCGATCTTCGGGTTTTCCAGCTTTGAGAACTCCGCGTCGTCCACCACGAAAAAGGCGTTGTCGGCGTAGATGTCCGAGATGCTGCCGCTTTCCAGCTCGGGCCGGCCGAACAGGCTGGTGTCGTCCACGCCCACCACGCTCACCGACTGGTACGTCCCGCTGTCCAGCCGCACTTGCGCGCCGCCGATGAAGAGCGGCACCGCGTAGTTGACGCCGTCCATGCTGCGTACGGCGTCGAGCAGGTAGTCGGGCATGGGGATGGCGCTGCTGGCCGTGTTGACCGCGGGATCCATGATCCACATCTCGGCCCCGATGTTCGTCACGGTCGAGTAGGCCCGGTTCAGCACCCCGGCGAACATCGCGGTCATCTGCATCATCAGGAACACCGCGAACGTGATCCCGATCAGCAGCGCGGAGAACTTGGCCTTGTCGTTCACCAGCAGCTTGAACCCGATCCGGAAGATGCCGCCGTACTTCATGGGGGTGTGTCATCCCCGGCCAGGCGGCGTGCGTTCCACCAGCCGCCGCCGAGTGCCACGAAGAGGCCGACGGTGTCCTGGTGCCGTTGCGCCACCGCCTGCAGGTAGGCGATCGTCGCCTGGTGGGCCTGCACGTCGGCGACCAGGACGTCGAGGTACGCGGTGATTCCCGACTGGTAGCCGGCCTGCACGAGGCGGAGAGCCTCGTTGGCGGCGCGGCGGGAATCGGCCTGCGCCTGCAGCGCCTCCGCGTCGTGCCCGAGTGCCTGCAGCGAATCGGCGACCTGCGC
>Ga0265320_10001894_pt1 | contig 14757 bp, 14 predicted proteins | sample 4827metaG_FD_202087 | JGI IMG/M metagenome (GOLD analysis project Ga0265320, IMG submission 202087) | Rhizosphere microbial communities from Carex aquatilis grown in University of Washington, Seatle, WA, United States - 4-8-27 metaG | ecosystem: Host-associated > Plants > Roots > Rhizosphere >...
TGCTGGCCTTGCGCACGATCTTCGGCAAGCGCGTCATGCTAGACATGACGCTGCGCGACTACTACGTCAGCGGCCAAGGCTCCGATGACCGCAACGGCAGCGAGGAGATCTTCCGGGGCGACATGGGCGTGACCTTCCGCGTCTTCGCGCACCACGCGGTCGGAATCGAATATCTCGAGTCGAACCGGAGCGCCCACTACGGCCGCAGCCCGGTCCAGAACCAGTCGGAAGGGACCTTCAGCATTGTCTACACGTTCCTCGGCAGCACGGGCTTCGGACCCGTCGAGTGGCGCAAGAACGGCGGCGCCAAGGCGGACTAGGCCTTTTTCGGGGGAGGAATGGCCGCGCGGGCCGCGGCATCACCGGCCTTGCCTTTCCCCACCTGGCTCCCAAAGGGTTGTCCTCCCCCATGAAGCCCTTCCCCCGCTCCCTCCTGGTCGCACTTCTCCTGGTTCCCGCCGCGGCCCTCCTCGCCCAGCCCGTCGCCAACAACTACGTGCCGCCGACCCACGCCGCGACGCTGGGCACGACCTTCGTCGACTGGGATTCCCTCGCGGTCCGGATCACCCCGGTCGGCCAGCAGCGGGCGGTCTTCGACAACCCGACCCCGACCCTCGAGAAGTTCGAGGTCCACATCACGACCCTGCGCCCCGGCATGAGCTCGCATCCGATCCATCACCACCCCTGGGAGGAGATGCTCCTCATCAAGGAGGGCTCGGTGGAGGTGTCGATCAACGGCCAGATCCATCCGGCCGGCCCCGGCGCCCTGATCTTCTTCGCCTCGCACGATCCCCACAACCTGCGGAATGTGGGCACGACGCCCGCGACCTATTACGTCATCAACTTCTACACGGACCTCGTGCACACCGCGGCGAACAAGCCGGCCGTCGAGCAGGCCGTGCCGGGCAAGCTCCCCTCCTCCGTGATCGACTGCAACAGCCTCCCGGTGACGCCCACCCCGATGGGCGGCACGGTCACGGTACTCAATTCCCCCACGCTGACCTTCCCTCATCTCGGAAGCCACATCACGACGCTCAACGTCGGCCAGAGCAGCAAGCCCGAGATCGTCGACAACGGCGACGAGCTCTTCATCCTCAAGGCGGGCACCCTCGAGGTCACCGTCAACGGCGTCACCGCCCGGCTCAAGGAGGGCTCGCTCTTCTACTGCGCGCCGAACGACAAGCGGACCCTCCGCAACATCGGCACGACCCCCGCCTCCTATCAGGTCATCAAGGTCCTCTCGGCCCGGTCCCCGAAGCAGGCGGGCGGCTGAGCGTTGCCGCCCCCCGGACTGCCTCGCAGGGCAGTCCCTTGACGCTAGGCGCCGGCCTCCGCCATGACCGCGGCGGCCCGCGCCGGCGACCGGGCCCCGTCCCCAAGGTAGCGGGTGAGGATCGCGCCGAGCGACTCGGGTCGCACCGGCTTGGACAGAAAATCATCCATGCCGGCCGCCAGGCAGACGTCGCGGTCGCTGGCCATCGCGTTGGCCGTCATCGCTACGATCACCAGCGGCCGATCGAAGCCGGATTCGCCGGCCGCCTGGGCCGCCCGGAGGTAACGTGTGGCCTCCAGGCCGTCCATGACCGGCATCTGCACATCCATCAGCACGAGCGCATGGCTCCCGTGCCGCAGGGCGGCGAGCGCCTCGCTTCCGTTGGCCGCGAGGTCGGCGGAATAGCCGAGGTTGCGCAGGAGCAGCATCGTCACCCGCTGGTTGATCGGATTGTCCTCCACGACCAGGATCGGAAGTTCGCGCGGCGGCCTCGCGGGGGCCGGCGGTGGGCCACCGGCCGCGGCCGGCGCCGCGACGGGCTGCTCCGCCGTCTCCAGCCTGACCGTGAACCAGAAGGTCGAGCCCGCCCCCGGGGCGCTCCTTACGCCGATCTCCCCGCCCATCAGGGTCACCAGGCGCCGGCAGATGGCGAGGCCGAGGCCGGTGCCGCCGTAGCGCCGCGTGGTCGAGCTGTCTGCCTGCACGAAGGCCTGGAAGAGCGTGCCCTGGACCTCCGGGGCGATACCGATCCCGGTGTCCGAGACCTCGAAGCGCAGGGTCGTGTGTGCCGCGTCCCGGTCCGCAACCGAGACTTTCAGCTCCACCCGGCCCTGCTGGGTGAACTTGATCGCGTTCGCAAGGAGGTTGAGGATGACCTGCCGCAGGCGCAGCGGGTCGCCGCGCAGGACGCCCGCCACGTTCGGCGCGACGTCCAGCTCCAGTTCCAGGCCCTTGTTGCGCGCCCCGGCCGCCTGCAGTTCCAGGGCCAGCTCCAGGTGCTCGGCCAGGACGAAGTCGATCGACTCGAGCGCCAGGCGGCCGGCCTCGATCTTCGAGAAATCCAGGATGTCATTGATGATCGTCAGCAGCGACTCCCCGCTGGCGCAGAGCACCTCGGCCAGGTCGCGCTGCTCCTCGTTCAGGGGCGACTGGAGGAGCAGGCTCGCCATCCCGATGACGCCGTTCATGGGGGTGCGGATCTCGTGGCTCATGTTGGCCAGGAAGGCCGACTTGGCCCGGGCCGCGTGGAGCGCCGCATCGCGCGCCTCCCGCAGTTCGCCATTGAGCTGATTCAGGGAGGCAGTGGTGGACGCAAGCCGGGCGAGCTCCTCGAGGAAGAGCCGGTGCTGGAGTCGGACCAGCGCCTGCACCGGGATAAAGCCAAGGTAGCCCCCTTCCCGGTCCGTGAGCAGGACGTCGTCGTCGAAGGACGGCCCGGTCCGCGCGTTCATCGCCGCCAGGACGTCGGTGACCGGGTCGCCCAGCTTCACGCAGAGCGACGAGGGCGCGGCGAATTCCCCGACCTGCGCCCGGGCAAAGAGCGCGAAGCCGAAGCGCGTCCCCATCTGCTCGTCGAGCCGCTGCCGCGCCAGGATGCCCCGCAGGCGGCCGCCGTCGACCACCGCGGCAAAATTGACCTTCTCCCGCTGCATCACGGTCACCGCCTCCTCGATCAGGATGCCGGGCCCGAAGGCCCAGCGATGCCCCACGATGGTCGCCAGGAGATCATCCGGCAGGCTGGCGGCCGCCGCCGAAAGCGGCGGCCCCGGGGGATCCTCGGGCCGGAGCGTGGAGAGCGGGTATTTCACTCAGACTGCCTCGGTTCCCGGCGCCATTCCTTAAGCCCCGGCGGGTGACATCTCGATTACAAACAGGTTACGGAGAGGCCGGACCGTCCCGGGCGGACCGAAGGCCCGGACGAGGCCTTTGCCGCGGCCGTAGGCCGTGCCGGCCACTCCGGTGACGCGCAGGAAGGACCGGCGGTTCATGCAGGTTCTTCCCTGGTTCGGCGGGAAGGGAGAAGCAAAACCTAATTCCGGCGCCGCAGCCGAACTCCCAGCAGGGCGACGAGCGCGCCATCGAACCAAGTGCTGGGCGCTCCGCCGCCGCCCCCACCGGCGGGCGCGGACACGGGTGCCACCGGGGGGACCACCGGCGGCGGCGGAGAAGGCGAGCTGACACTTGGCCCGAAATGGACCCCGTTGGCGGTGACGGCCGCGGTCGCGCGGCCGCCGTTGGCGGTGAAGGCCAGCGCGACGTTGTAGAGCGCATCCGGCGGGACGCCCGTGAAGTCCAGCGTGCCGGAGTAATCGACCGAGCCCCCCGCCGGGATATTGCCGAGGGGAACCGGGAAACGCGCCGGGTTCCGGCCTTGCAGGGCGGGCGTGCCCGTACCGCCGCTCACCTGGCTGAACGTGAAGGCGGCGATCCGGGCGTCGTTGGCCGGGCCCGCCCCGGCGTTGCTGACGTGCACCGTCCAGACGGTGGCCTGGGGCGGCCCCGAAACCGAAGCGACGACCGCGGAAAGCTGGGCGGGCGGCGGCGCGAGGGTCTCGTCGGCCTCCAGGACCAGCGTGTCCCAGCCCAGGCCGGATCCGGCGCCGCCTCCGCCGGTTCGCGTCAGCCGGATCGTATTCGGGCCCACCACGAGCCGGGAGGCCGGGAACGAGATCGTGGCCAGGCGGGGAAAGCCGCTGCGATCCGCCTGGCGCGCGATCGTCGAGTCATTGTTGGCCGGCAGCGCGCCCGACAACCCCGCGGACGAGCCGTTCACCGAGATCGTCGGCGGGCTGCCCTGCTGCATCGAGCTGGAGACGGTCAGGAAGGCGGTGCCGGTGTACGCGCGATCGAGGCTGAAGGAAATCGTCCAGGAGCCGGCGCTGGTCTGGGCATAGTACCAGTCGGTCGGCTCCCAGCTCGACCCGACGACCCACGTGAGGTTGCCCGGTACCTTCGACGGCTTTTCGTAGCTGCGCGGATTGCTGAGGTCGGCGGGATTCGCGGCCAGCGCGAACTCGCCCCCAAGGCGGTCGGCCTGGCCGATCTGCCAGAGGAAGGTCGTTCGGTTGGTGGGGGCCCAGACAATCGTGCCCAGGTTCGTCGCCGCCCCCGTCAGGGTGATGCCGGTCTGCCTATACTGATCCGTGACCGAGCCGCCCGCCGCGAAAATGTAGAGGAGATAGGTGCCCGGCGTGGTCGTGCCCGGCACGGTCGGCGGCGGGATGCCGGGCAGGGAAAAATTTCCGTTCGCGTCGGTCTTCACGAAATACGTCGGCTCGTGGATCGAATAGACATCGCTCGCGTCCTGGGTCGAAAGGACGACCCAGCAGTTGGCGGCCGGCCGGCCGTCGGCGATCTGCAGGCGTCCCGTGACGGTGGAGCGCTGGGCGGTCGGGGCATAAAGCGGGTCGTTCATCCACGTGCTCCCGGCCCGGTTCTCGGCGATCTCGCCCTCGGCCAGGTCGGCCGCCTGCGTGATCATCGCCGCCGGGTTGGCCGGATCGCCCGTCGTCACGAAGGTGAACCACGGCCCGTAGAGCCGGCGGTAGCCGGCGGCCAGCGCGTAGGCGGGCAGCCCGTAGTGGTTGGCCCCGAAATAGTCCAGGATCAGCGCGTCCTGGTGGATCGCCAGGTCTTGGTGGTTGGGGCCGACGCCATAGAACGCGCCGAGCGTCTGGTCGGTGACCCCGCCCAGGGCGGTGAACCACACGCCAAAGCCGTGCCCATAGTGGCCGAACATCGGGTTTTCGTGATGATAGAGCGTCCAGTTGTACTTGGTGTAGACGGTCCCAGGCGCCAGGTTGCCGGAGTTGCTATCGGGCGAGGGCAGCGCCGGGTTGTTGACTCCATCGATCAGCCAGGTCTCGTCGCTGAGGTTGGTCTGCGTCGCGAGATAGGCGTACGTCGGCTGCTGGCCGCCCCCGCGCTCCCAGTTGAACGCGTGGTCGAGGATGGAACGGTCCCAGCGCGTGTTCATGCGGACCTCGTTGATGGTCGTGGCCGTCGCCGCCGTCAGGATGTCGTAGCCGTACAGGCCCGGCTTTCCCCGGCGCATGAGGAGATGGTGCTCGTGGCGCAGCGGCGAACTGACCGGGTCGATGAAGGCGACCTCGGCCAGGTCCGTGGTGGCGCGCAGGACGCTCACCTGGGTGCAGACCAGCCGCGTGGCCCCGCCGCCCGCATCGATGTAGAACGAGTGCTGCCGGTCCGGATCCCGGGGATCGACCCCGTTCAGGTGGTGCGCGAGCTCCGTCCCGTTCACGATGACCGAGGTGGCGGTGATCGAGGTGTCAACCCAGCCGGTCACCACCCCGCCCGCCGCGTCGTCCCGGTCGAAGGTGACGCGCAGCAAGCCGTTGTCGAAGACCAGTCCGCCCGTCCCGGCGAACGGAAAAGCGTAGGTGCCCACGGCGGCCGGCGCTCCGTTGAGCAGCAGCTGGACATCGGGGGACGCCGCCCGGAGGGCGGAGGCCCCGAGCCCGGCGAAGGCCAGCGCGGCGGCCGCGGCGAGGGTGCGGGGTTTCACGAGCAAGGAGAATCCACCACTATCGCGGATACCGGCAAAAGATCAATGGCCCGGGCCAGTTGGAGCCCGGCGGGCAATTGCGCCCTTGAGCGCGGAGGCGCAGCCGCCAGGGTGGGACCATGTCCAAGAAGAAAAAGCCCCGCCGGACCGACTACGCGCAAAACGCCCAGCGGGCCGTGTTCAAGCTCACCAGCGTCAAGAACCTCTCGCTCAAGGGGCGGAAGCGCGGCTAGGGCGTGTTTGCAAACACGCCCCAGCTACGCCCTGATCCAGAGCAGCCAGGGCGCAGCCGTGGGCTTCGCAATGGCGGCAGCGCCGTCGAGGCGGGCCGGTTGCGTCTCCCCGTTGCGCGGGTTGAACCAGGTCGCCTCGCCGGGGGCCGCCCCGAGGGGATGGGCCAGCTGGATCGCGGCCCCCGCCGGCGAATAGATCAGCCAATGGCGGCCGCCGTCGGCCAGGCACCAGGCGCCTTCGGCCAGCCCGTCCGCCGGGCTCATTCCCGGCAGCGAATCAGCGGCCTCCTTCTCGACAAAACGCACGAGCGCGGCGTCATCGTGGACGCCGCCGCCGCGGAGCGCCTCCCCCTCGGCGGAAACGAAGGAGGCGCCGCCGGCCATCAGGATCGGGATCGGGCCAAATCCGCCCTGCCCCGCGATCACCGCCTTGTCCGGGAACCGGTCGCGGTATTCGCGGACCTGGCGGTAGACGTACTCCGCCTTGGTCGCGACGGCCGCGTCGCGGCCAAACCTGTTCGTGCGCAGCTCGCGGAAGGCCAGGAGGCCCAGCCCGTCCGGGGCGAAGAGGGTGCCGTCGGCCAGGTACTGCCAGTAGCGGGTGTCAATGACGTCGACGTGCGCGGCGCGCGCGGGATCGGCCAGGATCGCGTCGGTCACCGGCTTGCTCGTCTGGAGGACAAGCCGCACGTGGCGGCCGTGGACCTTCTCCCAGTCCGCCACCGTGTCGATGAAGAACTGCTGGAAGGGCAGCGGGCCGGCGAACTGGTAGCCCAGGGTGACGATCAGGTTCGGTGAATTTCCCAGGACATCGAGCGTATGCCGGATGTAGCGCTCGTGCAGGTCGCGGCGGCGCGGATCGGTCACGTCGTAGAACTTGTCCGCCACGTGGATGCGGTTCTGGTTCGGGCCCTCGAAGGGCGGCGGCTCGGCGATGCCGTCGTCGTTGACGTTGTTCGCGGAGCGCCAGGCGTACTCGGCGAAATGCGCCCCGGCCTCCTCGACGTTGTGGTTGCAGTAGAGCTGGCACGCGAACACCAGGCCCTTGGCCGCGCAGTCGTCGGCCATCTCGCGCATCCGCGAGAAATACCAGGGATTGTACTGCGTGAGGTCGTACTTGCTCAGCCCGTCCCACGCCTGCCCCCGCCCCGTTCGCCGCCAGGGCGACTCGAAGAAGGGACCGTAGGCGTCCCCGTCCTCGCGGCGGGTGATCAGGTGCTCCTCGCGCCGGCGGTCGTACCACAGGCCCGGAAACGCCCAGTAGATCACGGACTGCTGCGCGCTCATGCGGTCGCTGAGCTCGTCGAGGTCCTCCGTGAGGCTGGGCCCGGTCCGGCCCGGCGCCCACCGGGTGGGGCTGCTGCCCGTCTCGCGCTCCCGTCCCGGGACAAGCTGGCCCTTCCAGAGCGAGGAATTCATCGAGGAGCCGAAGAGCGCGCGGCCGCCGACGACCAGGTAGCCGTGGACCAGGCTCAGGGGCCGGTCCGGCCGGACGACCGGCGCGGGCACCGCCGATGGCGCCAGGGCGGCCACGTCCGCCGGATCGGCGGGAAGGGCGGCCGGGGCCAGGGCCGCCACCGCAGCGTCGCCCGCCCGCGCCACCAGCTGGGCGCGGTAGAGCGAGGGCACGTCGGGGTTGACCACGATCCGGTTCGGGGCCCCGGGGGCGTTCTCCACCTTGAAGAGGCTCGCCGCCGCGGTGTTCCAGACGAGGTTGTTCGCGGAGGTCCAGCCGGCGCCCTGGGTCTTGGGCCCGAGGTTGAGGAAGGCGAGGCCCGCCCCCCGGATGGTCAGCCGGTCGTATAGCGCCCCGCTCGCCCAGCTCTCGAACGGCCCGACGTCCACCTGCGCGCCGGTCGTCTCGCATTCCAGGAAGACATTCGGCCCCGCGGCGCAGAGTCCGGCGGCGAAGTCGTGCCGCCCGTCCTCCGTCGCGCACCGCTGCACCAGCACCTGCTGGCCGTCCACATAGAAGCCCAGCCGCCGCCACGAGCCCGATTCCGCCACGGGCTGGAGGTTGGCGCAGTCCTCGATCGTCACCGCGCGGGCGAGGTGGCCCACCCAGACGCAGGCCGAGACGAATTGCCGGGCGGTGACCGCGCGGACCCAGGCATCCTCCACCCGGTCGAGCGCCACGGCGATCCAGGCGTGCTCCTCGTCGAGCGGGCGCGTGGCGTCGAATTCGCTGACGCAAGCCAGGCCCTCGACGCCCACGTGGCGGATCCGGCCCGGCCAGGCCAGCGCGGCGACCGTGCCGCCGCCGAACTTCTCCTCGAGGGCCGTGGTGATCGGCGCATCCAGGGTAACGGCGTTCGCCGCCGGATCGACGCTGAGAATCGTCCGCTCCCAGGCGAGCTCGCGCGAGCCCGGGATCCAGTCGAGCCGCAGCTCGGCATAATTGCCGGTGAAGCTGCCCATGCCCAGGGCCGCGATCCAGGCCGCCGTGCACGGCCGCCGCACGAGCACGCGCTGGCCGGCCGAGAATCCCTCCACCGCGGCGAGCGCCAGGGTCCGGGCCCCGGCCGGCGCCGCCGCGCCGGTCACGGCCACGCCCGGCCGCAGCACCGGCTCGCCGTCGCCCCGGACCTCGATCAGCGTCCGCCGGGACTGGCCGGTGGCCAAGAGGGTCGTGCCATGGCCCCGCAGGACGACGCCCGAGGCGCCGATCCGCAGCTGGCCGGCGATCCGGTAGATGCCCGGCTGCAGCGCCACGGCCCCGCGAAATCCATCCGCGCCCAGCGGGAGCCGCCCGACCGCGTCGAGCGCGGCCTGGATGAGCCGGGTGTCGTCGCCGCCGGTCGGGGCGACCGTGAGCCGCGCCGGCACGGCGGGCAGGGGCACGCCGCCGCCGCCATAGCCGGCCGTGGAAAAATCGATCGCTTCCGCCGGGGCCGCCGCCGGGAGGCGCGGGGCGCCGAGGAGAACGGCCAGCGCGGCCGCCAGGACGGGACGGGACAGGGGCAGGTGGGGCATTCCCGGCCTGACGAATATACCGGACAAAGGGACCGCCGATGTTCACGGTGCGGCCCGATGACGTCAACGCCGCCTGCCGCCCTGTCCGGCTCCCTGCGCTGGATCCTCCTGGCGACCTGCTTCGGCTTCGTCATGGTCCAGCTCGACGTGACCATCGTGAATGTCGCGCTGCCGCGGATCGGCGCCGACCTTGGCACCGGGACCGCGGGCCTCCAGTGGGTCGTCGACTCGTATACCCTCGCCTTCGCCGTCCTTCTGCTCTCCGCCGGCGCCCTCGGGGACCGCCTGGGCTCCAGGCGGGCGTACCTGGCCGGCTTCATCGTCTTTACCGCCGCCTCGCTCGCCTGCGGGCTCGCCCCCACGGGGGCGAATCTCATCTGGGGCCGCGCCATCCAGGGCGCGGGGGCGGCCCTCCTCGTCCCCAGCTCGCTCGCGCTCCTCAACCACGCCTTCGCCCACAACCCGCCGCTGCGGGCGCGGGCGATCGGCCTGTGGACGGCCGCGAGCGCCGTGGCCATCGCCTCCGGGCCGATCGTTGGCGCCCTGCTCCTCCGGAGCCTCGGCTGGCGCAGCATCTTCTTCGTCAACCTGCCCCTGGGCGCGATCGGCGTGGCCGTCACCCTCCGCGCCGTGCCCGGGTCGTTGCACGACGCGCACGAGCATCCCCTGGACCTGCCCGGCCAGCTCCTCGCGATCGCCGCCCTCACCGGCCTGACGGGTGCGGTGATCGAATTCCGCCCGCTCGGGGCGTGGCATCCGCTGGTCGTCGGCGGGGTCCTGCTGGCCGTGCTCGCCGGCGCCGGCTTCGTCGCCGTGGAGCGGCGCGTCCGGACGCCCATGCTGCCGCTCGGCTTCTTCCAGCTGCCGAATGTCGGCGCGGCGACCGGCTTCGGGATCCTCGTCAATTTCACGTACTATGGCGTCGTGTTCGTCCTCAGTTTCTTTCTCCAGCAGACCCACGGCTATTCCCCGCTGCGGGCAGGCCTGGCCTACCTGCCCCTGACCATCACTTTTGTCTTCTCCAACCTCACCAGCGGCTGGATGGCCGGGCGCTTCGGCTCGCGAACGCCGATGGTGCTCGGCGCGCTGATCGGCGCGACCGGTTTCGGCCTCATGCGACGGCTTGACGCCGCGAGCTCGTTCGCGGCCATGCTGCCCGCCTTCGTCCTGCTGCCCGCCGGGATGGGGCTCGCGGTGCCCGCCATGACGACCGCCCTCCTCTCGAGCGTCGACCGCGCCCGCTCGGGCACGGCCTCGGGGGTCCTCAACGCCGCCCGCCAGGCCGGCGGCGCGATGGGGGTGGCGGTCTTCGGCGCGCTGGCCGGAGGGGGCGCCGAGCGGATCGTCCCGGGCCTGCGGACCTCCTCCCTCGTGTCCGGGCTTCTCCTGCTCGGCGCCGCCGCCCTCGGCAGCACGATCAAGCCGCCCCGCGGCGAGGCCTGAGCGCCCTCAGGGCTGCCCCGGGAGCGGGCGGACCGGCGGCGCTCCGGCCGCGGGAAGGTGCGCCGCCTGGCGCAGCGTCTCGGCCTTGGACACGCGCAGGCCGTGAGCCAGGGCGTTGAGCCGGGCCGCGTCGGCCGGCGTGAGCGTCGTCTGCCGCGGGGTGCCGTCGCGGTCGACCCAGGCGACGGCGTGGGGCCGTTGCCGGGAGAACTTCACGAGCTCCCGCAAAAAAATCAGGTCGGCGTCGGCGAGGTCCATCGGGGCACCGTGGCCTCGACCGGAGGCCAGGTCAATGCCCCGCCGGAGGGCGGGCACCGGACCGCCGGACCGCGACGGCCCGCGCGCCAACTTAGGGGCCGATATCGGCGCAAATATGCCCGGGAAAGGGAACCCCCGGCATCCTCACGCTACTTTAATGGGATGAACCTCATCCTGCTTATCCTCGTCCTCCTTCTGCTCTTCGGCGGCGGCGGATTCTATTGGGGCGGACCCGTCTATGGCGGCGGCGGCCTCGGCCTCGTCCTGGTCATCTGCCTCATCATCTATCTGATGGGCGGATTTCGCTCGAAAAACTGACCGGGCTTTCGTTGCAAGGGGGGGCGGATGCAATTCCGCCTCTTTTTTGTGCCCGGGGCTGCCGAGGCCCGGCGGCCATTGTGCTTGAGCACCGCGGCTTGAACCGTGAACGTCGCGGGGCGTCGCGTCCGACGCCCCACCCCCGACGCCCATGGCAGAATCCTCCCCCATCCCCGCCCCGGCCGCGCCGTCCGCCGGCGGCAACTACCGCTGGATCATCTGCGGGCTCCTCCTCTTCTCGACCACGGTCAACTACCTCGACCGGCAGGTCATCAGCTACCTCAAGGAGTTCTTCTGCACGCCCCTCGCCCAGGGCGGCTTCGGCTGGTCGAATACCGACTTTTCCAATCTCACCTCGTTCTTCACCCTCTTCTACGCCGGGATGACCGTCGGAGCCGGCTGGGTGATCGACCGGATCGGCACCAAGCTGGGCCTGGCTCTTTCCCTCATCACCTGGTCGGTCTTTGGGGTGGCCAACGCCTTCGTCGGCCGCCTGGTCGCGATGCACATCGTCGTCCGCAGCGCCTTCGGCGTCGGCGAGGCCGGCAATTTCCCGGCCTCGATCAAGACCGTGGCCGAGTGGTTCCCCAAGCGGGAGCGCGCCCTGGCGACGGGCATCTTCAACAGCGGCTCCAATGTCGGCGCCATGATCGCGGCCTTCCTCGTGCCGTGGTGCATGCTCCACTTCGGCGCCCAGCTGGGCTGGAAGATGGCCTTCGTCATCACGGGCCTGGCGGGCTTCGTCTGGCTGATCTTCTGGTTCTGGCTCTACGACACCCCGCAGCGCCAGCGGCGGCTCTCCCGCGCGGAATTCGACTATATCCACGCCGATCTGGAGCAGAAGCCGGCCCAGGATGTCGCCGCCGTCCGGGAGTCGGTCCCGTGGGTCCGGCTCTTCGGCTATCGGCAGACCTGGGCCTTTTTCTTCGGCAAGTTCATGACCGACGGCATCTGGTGGTTCTACCTGTTCTGGCTGCCGGACTATCTACACAAGCAGTTCCACATGACGACCGAGCAGGTGCGGCTCCCCACCTTCATCGTCTATGGCGTCGCCATCGTCGGCAGCATCTACGGCGGCAGCATCCCCATGACGTTCATGAAGCGGGGCCTGCCCGTCTACCGGGCCCGCATGCTGGCCATGCTCCTGATCGCGCTCTTTCCCCTGGCGACCCTGAGCACGCAGTATTTTGGCGACGTCGGCCGCTTCGGGACCTCGGCGGCCACCCTCGCCGTCCTCACGATCTGCATCGCGGCCGCCGCCCACCAGGCGTGGTCGGCCAACCTCTTCACCACCGTCTCCGACATGTTCCCCAAGAAGGCGATCGGCTCGGTGACCGGGATCGGCGCCATGGCGGGCGGACTCGGCGGCGTGCTGGTCCAGAAGCTGGCGGGGGGGCTGACCGACGCCTTCATCGCCACGCCCCAGACCGCCTACCTCGTCATGTTCCTCGTCTGCGCCTTCAGCTACCTGGTGGCCTGGGCGATCATGAAGCTCCTCGTGCCCCGGTACGAGCCGATCACCGACCTGTAGGCGCGGGCCGATTTCCAGCGTGAGCCGCGAGACCTGCTACCGGTGCTTCTGGCCGAAGCCGCTCTGCTGGTGCGCTTCGATCCGGCCGATGGAGACGGCGACGCGGTTCGTGATCCTGATGCACCCGAAGGAATACAAGCAGGAGAAGGCCGCCACCGGGCGGCTGACCCACCTCTGCCTCTCCCGGAGCGAGATCCACGTCGGGGTCGGCTTTGAGGAGCACGAGGAGGTGCAGGCGCTGCTCCGCGACCCCGGACTCCACCCCGTGCTGCTCTATCCCGGCCCGGCCGCGCTCAACCTCACCCGGGGGGACCTCCGCCCCGCCGACCTCGGGGGCCGCCGGCTCATCGTCCTCCTCCTCGACGCGACGTGGACCCTGGGCCGGAAGATGCTCCGGCTGAGTCCGAGCCTGCAGCGGCTGCCCCGGATCATGTTCACGCCGGAGACGCGTAGCCGGTACCTGATCAAGCAGCAGCCCCACCCCAGCTGCCTGTCGACGCTCGAGGCGACCCATGAGACCCTGCTCGCCCTGGAACGGGGCGGCCTGGACCGCTATCCCGACCCGGCGCAGCTCGTCGGCCTGTTCCACCGGATGCAGGATTTCCAGATGCGGTGCGCGGCCGATCCCGCCCGGCCCGGGTACCGGCGACGGGCCTACAGCTCGCCCGCGCAACGAACGCCCCCGCAGGGCAGGAGCGGCGCGCGCCGCCAGCGGATCTTCGCCTCGCTCCCGCCGGCCTAGCGGCGGACCAGCAGGACGATGATGACGATGAGCAGGATGAGGCCGAGCGAGCTGCCGCCAATGACGTAAACGCTGGCGAGAGTGGGCGAGGTCAGGAAATGCATTGGGCGACCTGACGCTGGCCTTCGACTCGATGCTCGACCAGATCGAGGGCAGCCATGCCGAGGTGGAGCGGGCCCGCGACGAGGCCCTGGCGGCCGGCGCGGCGCCTCGAGCTGTCGGTCGTCGGGCAGAATCTCCTCCATCCGTCCCACCCGGAGTTCGGCCCGCCCGGACCCACCCGGGAGCAGATCCAGCGCGCCCTCTTCGCCAAGGTCGCCTGGCGCTATTAGGCGCGCGCTGGGGACGGGGTCCCTTGCATCCGGGATGGATTGTGGTTAGGCTCGTGGCCGCATGACCACGCCTTCGGCCGCCCTCTCCCCCCACGCCGCCGCGAGCGGCACCTTCAAGATCGGCGGCGACCTCCGGGTGCATCGCCTCGGCTTTGGCGCAATGCGGATCACCGGCCCCGGAGTCTGGGGCGAGCCCCGCGACCCGGCCGAGGCGCGCCGCGTGCTGCGCGCGGCGGTGGACCTCGGCGTCAACCTGATCGACACCGCCGACTCCTATGGCCCCGAGGTGAGCGAGCGGCTCATCGCCGAGGCGCTGCATCCCTATCCCAAGGGGCTGGTGATTGCGACCAAGGGCGGCCTGACCCGCGCCGGCCCGGAAAAGTGGGCGCCGGTGGGCCGGCCGGAGTACCTCCGCCAGTGCGTCGAAATGAGCCTGCGCCGGCTCAGGCTCGACCGCATCGACCTCTACCAGCTGCACCGGATCGATCCCAAGGTCCCGGCCGCCGAGACCCTCGGCGCGCTGCGCGAGCTCCAGCGCGAGGGCAAGATCCGGCATCTCGGGCTCTCGGAGGTTTCGGTCGAGGAGATCAGGCACGCGAAGCGGATCGTCCCGATCGTGAGCGTGCAGAACCTCTACAACCTCGGCAACCGGCAGGCCGACGCCGTGGTGGACTATTGCGCGGCGAACGGCCTGGGCTTCATCCCCTGGTTCCCCCTGGCCGCCGGGGAAATGGCGCGATCCGGCGGACCGCTCGATGCCGCGGCCAAGCGGCACGGGGCATCCATCTCGCAGCTGGCCCTCGCCTGGCTCCTGCACCGTTCGCCGGTGATCCTGCCGATTCCCGGCACCTCGACGGTCGGGCACCTGCGCGAGAATGTCGGCGGCGGCGCCGTGCAGCTCACGGACGCGGAGTGGGCGGAGATCGAGAAGACCGCCCGGCGCCGCTGACGGGCGCCCGGCGGAGAAACTCCGACACCACGCGGGCTTCGGGCGGTCCATGTCTCCCACGGCCGCGCATGAGCACCTTCACCCAAGACCTGATGGAGGGGGAAACCGTCGTCCAGCGCGCCCACGTGTCCTGGGTGATCTACTTCCCGGCCCTGCTCGTCGCGGTCCTGGCGGCCGCCG
>Ga0265320_10001895_pt1 | contig 14756 bp, 13 predicted proteins | sample 4827metaG_FD_202087 | JGI IMG/M metagenome (GOLD analysis project Ga0265320, IMG submission 202087) | Rhizosphere microbial communities from Carex aquatilis grown in University of Washington, Seatle, WA, United States - 4-8-27 metaG | ecosystem: Host-associated > Plants > Roots > Rhizosphere >...
TTCGGCGTGGCGTTCTCAGCCGACATAGTGGTACCGCCAGACTTGACCACAAGCTTGGTGCGCGACGTCTTTATGAACCTAGTGAGCCAACCCACCACACTTAGTATCTGACCCGCCACGTGCAGCACCTGCATTGGTAAGTGGGGAGGGACAGCATTGGAGAGCGTTAACGTACCAGTCACCAACTCGGCATACGGTTCCTTCAAGTATGCTATCTTCTTGTTTGTCTTGATCGTGTAGTCGGGTGCCTCCGACACCAGCAGGTCAGGCGTGGCGTCCGCATTCCGCTTTAAGCGCCTGCGCTGCGCCCCGTCTCGCACAACTATCTCCACGCTCACGTTCACGTTGTTCATGGACCTTGGGCGGGAACGTTAATTACGGGGTGTTAAACCTCAAGGATAAGACGGTACTCGTCGTAGCCACGCCAATCTTTGGCTCCCTACTTCCACTATTCAGCGTTTGTAGATCGACCCTTTGTTGGACAACGACTGGCGTCCTTACGGGTGCATGCTTGCGTATCGATGCCCCGCGCACCGTTGCGGTAATTTCGGTGCGTCTGCACCCGAATTGAATCGATTGGTGGACGCCGAGGGAGTCCATCGCTGCAGAGCGAAACAGGCGTTTTGGTTGCAGCCGGTTGCAGGATTCCGGACGCTCGGCCGGAGTTTGGCGGCTTACATGGCGGCCTGAAGGAGGTTGCTACGCAGGCTTCGGCGAACGCCAACCCAGCGCCAACTTGCGGTTAGATGCGGCGCAATCGCGAAGATAAAGATTTATCAGGTTTTGATAAGGAATGCCCGTCTCCGCGGACAGAGCCTTGAAATACAAGATAACCTCCTCCTCGAGTCGGATTGTCACCTGTTTCTTCAAACGCTTCACGTACGGGTTCGGCCTCGCGTTGCTGAAATCGTAGATCTTTCTCATCTTTATCCTTTGACGTATGGTTGCATTTCTTTTGTGCCCGCCCTTCTGGCAGAGATTATTCTGATCACGTTGTTGTCACCACGTAGACAATGGACCACCACGAGCACCCGACTTAGCGAACTCATTCCCATGATAACGAAACGGTCATCGAGCTTAGAATGGTCTGGGTCCGGTATGACGAGCGCTCTTTCATCGTAAAACACTGTCTTCGCTTCGTCGAACGACACTCCGTGTTTAGCTTCATTTGATTCGGCCTTCTTGAGATCCCATTCGAAGGAAAGTTCATTCATCCCAACCCGGCATTATTCCATATTGCTCGTGTAATGCAAGCGTCGATGGCTGGCAACCGCACAAAACGTTCTAAATCGGGACACAAAGACCGAAGTTGTAAACAGACTGGTGGACGTCGAGGGCGCCCATCGCCTCCGAGTGAAGAGACGCCCTTAGTTGCAGGTGGTTGCGCGCTACCTGGTCCCGTCGCCTTTAGGAATCTGCCACACGCGAACCCACTGGATTTGGAGAGGGGTGTTCGACGGCGAACCGACATAGACCACCATGTGGTCGCGGTCGATCACGCTGAATACGGCGCTGCCTGAGGGCGGAGGCAAAGCGTCCTTTGCGGCCCTCCAAGTCACTCTTCCCGACACCGGCTGGCCGTCAAAATAGGTCTGAATGAAACCCCGGCTGTCTCCGGCAGCCGCAACCCAGAGTGACCCAACCGTGTGAAATTCCCGCCAGTCATTGTTCGCGGGCAATCGGATACGTTGCGTGTCAGGAACCCCGGGAGAACGACCATCATTCGCTATGTTCGAATATCCAAGGCCTCCCGCGTTGCGATCTCGCATGCCGTACCAATCGTGGACTGTGGCGCCATACCAATTGGCCCGGCGGGCCTGGTCCTGCCAGCATTCGAAGAAGTCGTCCTCGGCAAAATGCGCGAAACCCGCGAGCTGGCCCTCCCATTGGTCAGCGCCGGCGAGATATTCAAGGGAAACCGCATAGAAGCAGGGCCACCAGTTGGTGCGGTTGTTGATCGGCTGCTTGATGTCGTAGGCCACGGTGTCTGGATCGAATGAAATTCGGGCCTCAAAGTAACCGCCGCCGGAAAATACGCGACCCTCGTAGCCGCGATGATTCGGGGCGGGCTCCGCGGTTGCGATCTGCCCTCCGCTGATGGTCAGCACCCTGTCCGACACCGAAATCTTCGGCTGGGACCACGTTCCCCAGACTGGGAAGAGACGCGCGTACCACAGGAAGCCGGCCGCGGGCCGGCCTTGGCTCCCCTTGAGGCAGATTCCGGACGCGTTGTCGAATGTGCCATTGAATTCCAAACGATAGCCGGAGGCCTCAGGACGCAGAGGGTCAAAGGAGCCAGCTGCCGCGGCAAGGACCTGCGGGATGCCCAATGTCGCCGCCGCGGCTGCGGCAAAGCAGATTGTTTGCAGGCGCCGGAGCCGTGGAATCATCGTAGGAAAAGGTGGTCCGTTGAAGGGGTACTTCAACGGAAATACACTGGGGATCAGCCATCGCGCCGACCTGTCCTGCTCAAAGTCATCCGGATCGCATTCGTACCAACGACTGGCATAGGCCGAACGTGAGTCTACCGGTGCGCCTAAAAGGGCCCTTTTTCGGCCATGCAAGATTGAGAACAGGGATAAGCGGGCGCCCGGTGTTATGCGGGTGTCCGACAACTCAAATCCACCGTTTGCCCTTATATCTAAAACCGTGCCCACAAGAAATCCCGACCCCCCGTCAAACAGACCCGCAACCGAGGCGCTTACGTCTCGACGAGGGAGCAACTCAGAAATGAAAGAAAGAAGCATTGATTACGTCGGCAAAAGAGAAACCCGGGTTCCCTTGCCGATCTTGTTTCTCGGCTTTGTGGCCGTTGCCGCCGCCATCATCGCATTGTTGCACTTTTCGCGGCCCTAGCCGATCGGGCAATGCCCTCGGCGTCTTTGGCCGTGCCGATTCGATTTGGGTCCTTTTTCGAACAGCATTCAGATCGTCAAAGAAGCCTGGATTCCAGGATTTAGAGAGCCCACTGTCCGCCTCAGCCGAAACTGATCAGCCACTACTATGGATCCCCGGCAACGGATCCGCTCACCCAAGCTCCCCAGTAATTCGACAGATTAGTTTCCTATCAGACTATGAAAACGACTAAACTCTTTGCTGGCCTCATCATGGCATGGATAACCATGTCCACCATTGTATGTTTCGCCCAAAAATCACCTGACGTTGTCATGAACGAAATGGTCATTCGCAAATATTACTCCGCTTACGAGAAAAAGGATTGGCATATGCTAGAGTCGATTCTCGCTGACGGTTTTACTTTCACCAGCCCCGCGGGCGATGATCATATCAATTTGAAACAATACAAGGAAAGGTGCTGGCCAAATGCAGACAACACCCGAAAGTTTGATTTGGAAAAGGTCATGGTTGCCGGAAATGATGCCTATGTGACCTACAATGGCTGGACCAACGACGGTAGATTATTTCGGAATACGGAGCGTTTTAAATTAAGAGAAGGGAAAATAATTGAGAACGAGTGTTTCTTTGGAACCGGCGTAAGTTTTCCCAATAATCACGCAAAACGATAATTCCTGCGTCAAAGATCGTCGGCATCCGAATTGAATGGTCTGGTGGACGCCGAGGGAGTCCATCGGCTTAGAGGGAGACGGCGGAATTAGTTGCAGCCGGTTGCATGAGATTGCGTGGCTGATGTCGAATAAACCGGGTTCGAGCTCCGTGTCGCTGGAGACCCCCCGAAGACTCAAAACTTACCCCATCGGCTCGGGCGAGATTCAGAGAACTTACCCGAATGCCGTTGGTCCACACATCTCAATAATACTTTGGGTCAGGTTTCGAATCCCTGCCGGCCCATCAATCCATAGCGAAGAGCCCTATCTCGGAACGGCAGGAGCGGCGCCCTTCATGTTGGTCTCGAGAAAGGCTTCCACTTTGCGATAAAAGGCCACTCGGTTCTCGTATCGAAAAAAACCGTGTCCCTCTATGGGACGGATGAAGGTATCCACTGGTACCCCTTGCCTCTTCAGGGCCCGCACAAGGTGCTCGGACTGGAGCACGTCCACCTGAGCATCGTTGTCACCGTGCGCAATCAACATAGGAATGTGGATCTTGTCTGTGTGTCCCATCGGGGAAATGTCGTCGAGCCCGGTAAATTGCCCGCCGGGTTTGTCGAGTTCGTCGAACAACTGATTTGAGTCGCCGCGGCGCATGCGGCTGCGGTCCTGCTCAAACTGCTTTTTCCAGTCGAAGACGCCAGCTTCCGTGATAGCGCAGCAGTACAAGTCCTTCTCAAACGCCGCCTCGGCGACCGCAAGATAACCGCCGAAGCTGCCACCCATTATGGCGACACGTTTGGTATCGATCAGGCCGGTTCGGATAAAGGCCCGAGTTGCGTCGGCCACATCCTGGCGCATTTTCTCGAAGTCAAATTTCTGGTCTTCGCTGACGGCAGGAACGTAGCCAACGCTTCCCCGGTAGTTCACTTGCAGCACGGCATATCCCCGGCTCAGGAAAAACTGAACTTCAGGACTGAATTCCGCGTCATTGCGCAGCCAAGGTCCCCCGTGCGCTAGGACTACCAAGGGAACCTGGTGAAGTGCGGATGCGCCTTCCGGAATCCCCGCATAGCCCTCCAAGCTGAGTCCATCCCGGGCCTTGAATGCGAGCGGTTGAACCGGACGCAGGACCTTGCCTTTGAGCCAGGGTGCAGGATCACCGAGGCTGCGTTCTGTCTTTGCACCTAAGTCCAGAAGTACATTCACGCTTGGATGGGTTGGCCCAGTGAGCCGGAAAACGAATTTCTTCTCGGCTAGGTCGTGGTCGACCATGACATTGTCCGTTCCCGGTTCGGCCTTGTTAATCGTGGCCTGCGCCAAGGCATAGGGCCTTAGGAAGTAATAGGATGCGAATGTCTTTTGCAGATAGGTGATCCCCGCCAGTGCCCTCGAGGCGTCGGAGAATGTGAGGAATCCCGATGCCGGGTTATAGGTTGGATCGGTGAGAAGCGCGGATTCCATCAACCCGGTCTCCAATTGGCAGCGCCGAAGCTCAAATCCCTTGGGTGGATCGTAAATCACCACCCATATATATTTCGCATCGTAATCCACTCCCATAGGCATGACGCCGGAAGCGACGGGCACCTCTTTCCAGGACGAGGATGATGCCAAATAGCGAAAGAGGCGGAATCGATCCTTGTCCCACGTCCGACAGAGCGCCACTTCTCCTTCGCGGTCGCCGAACCACAGCGCGGGGGTGCCGGCATCGGGCCACGAATACGACCGAACTATGGCTTGGCTTGCAGCGAGTTCACGGTTTGCAAGGGGATGATATGCCGCATCAAGCTCAAATGGCCTATAGAGTGCGACGATCACGTGATCACGCCGCGCCTTTGGTGCTCCGATTAGTTGCCCGATTGGAAATTGCCCCAGCGAAACGAGGTCGCCCATGCGGTCGATGCGCACTGAGTAAAAGTCATTCATCCAAATCTTGTCGTATGTGCTCTGGAGAATAATGCGATTGTCTGAAACCCAACGGAAGTGCGTGATCTCGAACTCTCCCCATCCGCGCAGCGCCGTGGGGCTGTAGTCCTTCAGGTCGTAGAGCACCAGGCTGCGCACGTCGCCGTTCTCGGTTACGATAGCTCCAACATGTTTGCCGTCGGGCGAAATCCATGCCTCACCCTGATCTGGCGTTTTAAAAAGGTCCTCCGCGGCGAGAGGTTCTGAATGCGCGGTCAGGACCGTGGCCGACCATGTTGCGATGCACCACCATCCAAGGCGTAAGTTCATGGGGTAGAGCGGCTCTTTCATCTCTGGGGAAGGGGATTTTCGCGAGGAGATTCCATTCCCACTCGTCCCCAAACGCCGGATGCTTGGTGGGCGAAGATGTGAACCTTTGGCAACGGCGACTCTTGGCCCTACAAGGTGCTATCGGCTTCAAGAACCACTCCACCCCTTCCGATTGACTTCCGTATTTCAGTAAAGCAGTATTTCAGCATGAGTACGACTATCACGATTTCGCCGCGCGGAACACTCACCTTGCCCATAGCGCTGCGCCGCAAGCTGAGGCTTTATAAGAATCACGCGGTTCTCCTCGCCGAAGAGAGGCCAGATGGGATTTTTCTTCACCCTGCCGTTACTGTCCCGATCCGTGATATCCCTGCGGCAACGATCAAGAAGTGGGTTACGGATGACGAGGCCGACGCCGCTAGCGTAAAGTTCGTCAAGAAGTGATCGTATTTCTCGATACGTCGACGATCTTGGCTGCCTGTTGGTCGACAAAGGGATTGTCCCACGTTCTGATCGAGCATGGACTGAGGGTTGAGTGGAGACTTATTACGGCCGACTATTGCGTGGCCGAAGTCGAAAGGAACGTTTTCAAGCATCCTTCAGGCGCAACCCGCTGGAACCACACTATCCGGCCGAGTCTTGAGGTGGTCGGGTCGATCTACGATCTACGTTATCGACAGGCCCATTGTCTTCAATGCCACGAAAGACAGGCCAGTGATTCTATCGGCCATCGGCAGCGGTGCCGATTACCTTGTCACTTCGGACATCACCGATTTCGCCCACGTTCTTGGGACTGCGGTCTACGGGGTCAATGTCTGCACTCCGAAGATGTTCCTCTTGGAAATGGGTGTCGTGGAGTGACCTCGACGTGACCGCTTAGCCTGGCAAATCCAAACAACCAAAACAGCCTCGTAAGTAACTTAATTCCCATTCCTTACAAACTGGTGGACGCCGAGGGACTCGAACGCTGTCGAGTGAAGCGGCTGTTTAGTTGCAGCTGGATGCAGGCTATTGCAGGTCTTGCCGCCGGATGCTTGGCGATAGCGATTTTCGTCAATCACAAGCTGGTCGCTCAGGTCGTATATAATATGCTGCTTTACATCGATCTGGTGGGCCCAAGCGTCCATGGCACTGCTGCAGGACTCAGCGCCATTGTCCACGGTGATCGCAAGCGGGAGGCTGCGGCTGCGGTTAGTCGCAAGTTCTTGCCGGCAGAAGAAATCCTTTGACCGGTCCGCGACGCATCAGCCCAAAAGTCTGGGCATTCCCCGGTAAACCGGTCGATCCGGGTAAGGATCCGGAAGTAGCGTCCGTTTCCCAGCCTCTCTGTGACAAAGTCCATACACGGGCGTTGGCTTGCTGCCGCGGCTGTTGCCAGGGGCACCCGTAGGTGCGATGCCAGCTTCTCTTCCTTCCCTTTGTGCGCATCATGAACCCCTCGGTCCTGTAAAGGCGGTACACGCGGCGGATGCCGACCGTTCACCCTTTGCGTTCTTTTCGCTAGCGTTGGCGAGTCAGGCTAGTTCGATTACTGCCGGGTGCACCGGCCATCGCTCACTTGCCTCCTCCCAAACCCAATTCAATCTCGAGGAAAGAAGCTCGTCCAGATTCCCAAGGACTTAGCCTTGCCGTTTCTCTTCGAAGAGGAGACACTTTCTGGAAACGCCCCCAAGGTCACACGGCCGGCGCCAGCCCGTCGCATTCGAGATCGAATTGAGCCCACACGGGACAGCGTCGACCAGACCCGCTGCCAGATCCCCTTCATCGAGCCCGATCATGCCCTTGCCGTTGCCCATTAATTTTGTGCCTACCGGCATGGTTTTGACAAAGGAGATGACACCGCACGTGCCGATTACCGTCATGGAAATCGTCAGCGAGGTGCGTCAGGCTTGGGCCTTGGGGATCACTGTCGTCCATCTGCACGCGCGGGACAAAGCCGGGCGGCCTACACACGACCCCGCGGTCTATGGCGCGATCATTGACGAGATCCGATCCTTTGCGCCTGAGCTCGTCGTCTGTGTCTCCCTAAGCGGCCGCAATGAACCGAATCTGAGCAGCCGGATGTCGCCCTTGACTCTTGAAGGGGGCCTCAAACCCGACATGGGCTCCCTTACCCTGAGCTCGCTCAACTTTTCCAAGCAGGCCAGTTGCAACGCGCCGGATGTGATCCGGGCGCTGGCTTCCGAGATGATGGCCCGGCGAATCCTGCCGGAACTGGAGATCTTCGACCTTGGCATGTCCCACTATGCGCGGCACCTGGCGGGAAAGGGACTCCTGCTGGGGCCCCATTACGCCAACATCATCCTCGGCAATCTCGCCTCGGCCCAGCTGGATGCCTCCCATCTCGGCCTCCTGCTCCGGGACCTCCCCGAGGACACGACTTGGGCCTCGGGAGGGCTGGGGCGCTTCCAGTTTCCCGCCAATCAACTGGGCATCGCCCTCGGCGGCGGCGTTCGCGTCGGACTCGAGGACAATCTCTTCTGGGACGCGGAGGCACGGAGCCTCACCACAAATCTTGCCCTCCTCCAGCGCATACACGATCTCGCTAGGCTCGTGGAACGACCGGTGATGTCGTCCAAGGAGTTTCGCGGCCGGCTTGGCCTCGCCGCGGGCTTCGGCGCCTATGGCCGGCCCCCTTCCCCGTGACGCCGCGTCCATTTGTTATCTTTGGCTACAACCACTTCACCTGCGACATCGCCGAAATCATCCAGGAAGGAGGCGGCTGGATAGCCCGGATCGTTCTCAATCGGGAGGAAAAGGTCGCCCCGGGAAAGCCGACCCTGGCAAATTGGCTGGCTAGGCAGAAGCAGCTCGGGCAGCCCGCGGGCCTTTCGGACATCGTCAGCCTGCCCGAGGCCGAATTCGAGCCCAGGGCCGGCGATCAGTATGCGATGGGGTTTGCCGGCGCCGGACAGGCGCCCTGGGTCGAAGCGCTGCGCGCGAGGCACGGCATCGCCTTCACAACGATCGTCCATCCCTCTGCGGTCATTTCGCGGAGCGCGACCCTGGGTGAGGGCTGCGTGGTCGGCGCCGGGGCGATCGTCGCGGCCGAGGCCAAGCTGGGAGAGCACGTGACCCTCAATCGGGGCTGCACGGTTGGGCACCATACGGCGCTTGGGGACTATGCCATCGTGCAGCCCGGCGCAAACATCGCCAGTTTTGTCAGGGTGGGTCGGGGTGCCATGGTCGGAATGGGCGCGTCCGTGCTCCAGGACCGGGGCGTCGGCGAATACGCCCAGGTCGCGGCCGGGGCGGTCGTCACCGACGACGTGCAGGCGCGGACCCTGGTCGCCGGGGTGCCGGCCGTCGTCAAGAGGCAGCTAGCTGAGCTGCCTTCCCCCTAGGGGCCCCGCCGTGCCAAAGCGCGTGGCCATTGTCCAGTCGAACTACCTGCCCTGGAAGGGCTATTTCGACCTGATCGCGTCCGTCGACGAGTTTGTTCTGTTCGATTCGGCCCAATTCACGAAGCGTGATTGGCGCAACCGAAACCAAATCAAGACTGAGCAGGGCCTGAGGTGGCTAAGCGTGCCCGTGACGACTCGGGGACGATTCGCGCAATCGATCCGCGAGACCCGAGTGAGCGACCGATCCTGGCCCGAGTGCCACTGGAGGAAGATCGAGGCCGCCTACCGGGGTGCGGGGCATTTCCCCGACTACGGCCCGATGCTCGCCGGGGCTCTCAGGGAGGCCGACGCCGGGACCTTGAGCGAGGTAAACGCCCGCCTGCTTCGAAAGGTCTGCGCCTGGCTCGACATCGATACGCCCCTGGTATCAGACGCCGCCTTCGCCGGCGGTGGCGAGGCGAGCGAAAAGCTGCTCCAGATCTGCCTCAAGCTGAATGCCGGGACATACGTCTCCGGGCCCAAGGCGAAGGCCTATCTGGACGTGGAGCTCTTCTCAGACGCGGGCATCCGTGTGGAATGGTTCGGCTACCAGGGATTCCCGCCCTATGCACAGCTCCACGGTGGTTTTGTCCACGAAGTCTCCATCGTCGACCTCCTGCTCAATGAGGGGCCGGAGGCCCGGCGCTTCCTCAAGGCACGGCCCGGGGAGCCGGAACGCTGATGCCGCCCTCACCGACTGTCTCGGTCGTCAGCCCCGTGTACCACGGACGCGACACAGTTGCCGAACTGGTCCGGCGGATCCAGGCCTCGCTTGCAGGAGCCGGCTACTCCCACGAGATCATCCTCGTCGACGACGCGTGCCCTCAGGATTCATGGAGCACCATCCGCCAAGTCTGCGCGCAGAACCCGCACGTCATAGGCATAAGGCTGACGCGCAATGTCGGGCAGCATCGCGCGCTTCGCGCCGGTCTAATGCGCTGCCGCGGCGATTATGTCGCGGTGCTCGACTGCGATCTTCAGGACGATCCCGCCGTGCTTCCGGCGCTACTGGAAAGGGCGCGCGAGGGATTTGCCGTCGTCTACGCGCGCCGCCACCGGCGCGAGCCTGCGTCGATTCGGGACCGGGGAGCGGGCGCGTTCTACCGGATCGTCTCCCTTCTCTCGGGAGCCCCGCCAATCGATGCGAGGCGCGGCATGTACACCGTGTTGCCCAGGTCGACCCTCCTGAAGCTGCTCGCCCGGCAGGATGCCAACTGCCGTTACCTTCTCACCCTCCATGGCCTGAGCCTGCCAAGCGCCGACATTGAGGTGATCCGCCTTCCGCGCGCGGTCGGAGGGAGCAGCTACGGCTGGATCCGCCTGCTCCGACTCTCTTGGGAGGGAATGGTCAGCGCGAGCGCCCGTTCCCGGCGTTGGGCTATCCCAGTCGGCCTCCTCGTCGCCGGAACCGGGTTCTTTGGCGTGTGCCTCGCCGCCTTTGGAAAGTTGCCATGGTCCGCGTCGCTCCCAGGATGGCGCTTGCTGTGCGCCTTCGCGCTCGCCCCGGGGATCGTGGTTTCAGGGCTTGGGTTGATCGCCCGACGCCTGGAACGCTCCCGCTCCGTCCCATTGAAGGAGGAGCCGTACCGCATTCGGGAGTCAGTGAACGAGGCCGGCCTGCCCGCCGCATCATGAAGATCCCGTTCAACAGGCCCTTTGTGCCCGCGAGCGCCTGGGAAAGACTTCGGGCTGCGGTCGAGAGCGGACATCTCTCCGGCGACGGGCCGGCAACCCGTCGGTGCGAGGCAAAGCTCGGAGGGTGGCTCAACGGATCGCGGGTTCTGCTCACCTCCTCGTGCACGCATGCCCTCGAGATGTCGGCCCTGATGCTCGGCTTGAAGCCGGGCGACGAGGTCATCGTGCCGGCCTTCACCTTTGTCTCGACCGCCAACGCCTTCGCGCTCCACGGAGCGCGGCCCATCTTCGCGGACATCCGGCCGGACACCTTCAATATCGACGAGGAGAAGATTGAGCAGCTGATTTCACCCCGGGCCCGGGCCCTCGTCGTCGTCCATTACGGCGGGGGTCCGTGTTCCATGGAGAAGATCACGCAAATCGCCGCGAGACATCACCTTACGCTCATTGAAGACGCCGCCCATGCCCTGTTCGCGCGCTATGACGGCCGGCCTATAGGGTCGCTTGGCGACCTCGCGACGCTGAGTTTCCACGAGACGAAGAACCTGCACTGCGGCGAGGGAGGCGCATTGGTAGTCAACCGCCCTGAGGATGTCGCCCGCGCGGAGATGCTGCGGGAGAAGGGAACCGACCGGAGCCGGTTCTTACGCGGCGAGGTCGATCGCTATACGTGGCGCGACACCGGCTCGAGCTACCTTATGTCCGATCTAAGCGCCGCGCTGCTTGAGTCGCAGATCGAGATCTGGCCGCAGATCGAGACCCAGCGCCGCGACCGATGGCTTCGCTATGCCCACGAGCTCCGGCCATGGGCTGACCGGAACGGCGTCGGGCTCCTGGCGTTCGAGGCCAAGGCTGAGCCAAGCCATCATCTGTTCTCATTGACGATGCCCTCATTCGGGGCCCGCGAGGGAATTCTTCGCTGGCTGGCCGCATGCGGGATCCACGCGACCTCCCACTACGCGCCCCTGAATACATCGCCCCGGGGCCTCCGGTACGGCGGCCGCCCCGGCCAATGCCCCGTTGCCGAATCCGTGAGCGAGCGCCTCCTGCGCCTGCCCCTGTTCATCGGCCTGACCGACGATGAGCAGAGCGCCGTGATCGCCGCGGTCACCTCGTTTGCCCCTTAGGTTCCGACCGTCAAGGGCCCCATCTCGCCCGGACGGCGACGGCCCCGCCGACCAGCGCTGTGCCTACGCTGAGCCAGTAGGCAATCGCCAGGTAGACCGGCGCCGAATAGGAGACCACCACGGTGTGCTCGCCCGAGGGGACCGGGACGGCCAGCTCGCCGTGCTCCAGGCGCTCAACCCCGGCCCGGCGGCCGTCGACCGTCGCCGAGTACCCCGCCAGGAACATCCGGGGTGTGACGACGAGGCCGTCCGCGGGCGAACGCACGCTCATCACCGCGGGCACGAGGCTCTTCAGATCGACGCCCGGGCCCTCCTGGTCGCGCAACCACAGCCGGAAGGTCCAGGGTTCGATCCGCACCAGGGCAGAGTCGGAGATGAACCGAATGCGCGCCTCCTCCCTGTCGGCGCCGTGGATTCGCAGCGCGATCCTGTGGTCGGAGCCCCGGGCGCAGCCAAAGGCCAGGGGTTGCCCTGACCTCGGCAGGATGTACTCGCGGTCGAGGTGACGGCCGCTCAACTGCAGGATACCGCTGTAGTCTTCCCTGGGGAAGGCCACCTCGAGCAGATAGTCCTTGTTGGGCTCCAGGACCAGGGTCGAGTCGGCAGTCCAGACACGGGAGTCGCCCCCGGAGGACCACGGCGATGACCATTCGCGCTCGGGCGGGCCCGGGCGCTCGCCCGCCTCCGCTCCCGTTCGGCTGTCGATCAGGCGAAACTCGTTCCATGGCTCCATGACGCCGGATGAAAACCGCTGCGGCAAACCGGGAAATTGGGCGTAGGCAAAACGGGTGAGATACCGGTTCTCGGGTAATAAGCTGCGCTCGGAGGCGTCCGGCGGCATCCGCCTCGCGCCGGCCGCCGACGCGATCACGTTCGCCTCAAATGCGCTCCACCCGCACCCCAGGATTGCCAGCGCCAAAAGGACCGCACGCGCCCTCGGACCGTCGGCGTAGCGGGTCGCGGTGCCAAATCCGACCACGACCGCGCCCGCCGCGGCGATCACGTAGATACGCTGCATCGGCCAATAATAGGTGATGCGGGTCACAACCGAAGGCATGACTCGCCAGGCCGAGGCGGTCGCGCCCGGAATCGGCAGGACTAACAGGACCATGCCGAGCAAGCTCCCGGCCAGGACAGCGATCCCGGTCTGGCGCCTCCAAAGCGCCACGGCCAAGGCCCCGAGGAGCAGGGCCCAGAGGGAATAACCGAGCTGGTGATCTCCCGGGGCGCTCGCCCCCGACGTCAGGGGAAGCAGGGCGCCGGGGAAGGACGCCTTCACGGAATCCATGATCAGACCCGGCTGCGACAAAGGCGACAGCGCCGCGCTCGTGCTGCCCGGCTGACGCAAGGAGACCTGGGTCGCGACGGTGAAGGCCATGAGCAGCCCGCCGAAGAGAACGCAGCGGGCAAGGCTTCCGGCGCTCCTTCGCCAAGGACCCCGGATCCAAGCGACGCCCAGGCACAGCCAGGCCAGGCCCGTCGCCCACAGGGCGGTCGGGGGATGGGCCCACCACAGGGCCGCCAGGGGCCAGACAACGGCCCATTCCGACCGGGGGCCGGGCTCGATCGAGGCGCGCCAAAGTCCGCCGAACAGCCACGGCAAGAAGGGCACCGCCGTCCACGTCATCTGAAGATCGAGGATCGAGGCCAGGGAAAGGGTGCCCGGGGAGAACAGGTACATCGCGCTGCATAGGGCTGCCAGCAGTGGTTGCCCTGGGCGGATGAGCGTCAGCACCGCGTACGCGCTCCAGACACCCGCCGTGCCCAGTGTGAGGACCGTGAGGTTTTGCAGGGCGTAGAACCCCAGGCAATGGCCAGTGAGCAGGTCCAGGGCGCCCGCCCAGTGCTGATAGAGGGGCGCGACCCTGAACGGCGAAACGGCGCCGTTGAATGCATACTCCGTCTGACCCACCCAGACCGGGAACAAGCCGGACCGAACCTGCGTTACCCAGTCGGCGAGCATCATGGAGTACCAGCGGGCGTCGCCGCTGCCGACGCCCGACGGGGTCGCGAAAACGCGCAGCGCCCAAGCGGCCGCCGCCGCCAGACCTATCCACGGAAGGATGCGGGTAATGCGGTGGGGCATTGGCCGGTTAGGGCACAGAATAATCCCGGGAGCAAGCGTCCCGGGCACACCGCGTCGAACAGCCCGCAGCGGATGTCCTCGGAAGCGTTGCAGCGCTCGCACGCGTCCCGAAATTCATGCAGCCATTGCTCAAAGCGAGCCGGCCCAAGCTACTGAGTCGAGCCGTGTGGTGGCTCGTCTGAACCGAGTTGAAGATCATTCCTCACAAACCTCCCCAAGACCCCTCGGCCCGCAGGGTGCATCTGGCACCCAGAAACCCACCCGGCAAGTTCGATTCCCCCAAATAGAATTCCTGCCGTGATTGACTTGAGTCAATCACGGAAACACTCCGCAAATATTCTCAAATTAGACCGCACTTGCTGTAATCGGCGCTGTGACTTTGGAATCTCACGAATGTCAAAGTCACATAAGGTCCGATTTCATAAGGTATTTGCTGACTGGTGGACGCCGAGGGACTCCATCGCTGCCGAGCGAAACAGGCGATATAGTTGCAGCTGGTTGCACGATCTTGCGAGATCACGGATTTTGGCAACCTGCCAAACTATGGATGTGGGGTAATGGCTATGATGGTCAAAATGGGAATTCGACTCTTCCCGGAGACCTCATCCGGACCGTAATGAAAAAAGACGCGGTAAGCTCCGGGCGTCTTGTTCTGCGCGTAAGCCTCCCACACCCGCTCGCCCTTCATGCCCTCCAACGAATGGTATTCGTGTGTCTTCAGACCCGGATGCCGGCTGTTGAGTTCGAGTAAGCCCAGCGTCTTTAATACCTGTTTGTGCAGGCC
>Ga0265320_10001897_pt1 | contig 14749 bp, 11 predicted proteins | sample 4827metaG_FD_202087 | JGI IMG/M metagenome (GOLD analysis project Ga0265320, IMG submission 202087) | Rhizosphere microbial communities from Carex aquatilis grown in University of Washington, Seatle, WA, United States - 4-8-27 metaG | ecosystem: Host-associated > Plants > Roots > Rhizosphere >...
CTTCACGCCGCACCGAATCGCCAGGACGCGCGCGCAGCCCTCGGCATCGACGAAGGCGAACGCCTGTGCGTCATCGTCGGCCGTTTGATCGCCGAAAAGCGCGTGGACGCGAGCATCGAGTTGGCATTTAGGTTGAGCGCCTATCGCGTCGTGGTCGTCGGCGGGGGGCCGCTCGCCGGCGAACTTCGGAGCCGCTACCCGTCGGTCGAGTTCGTCGGACAGCTCCCGCGCGGCGCGGCGCTCGCGTGGATCGCCGCAGCCGACGTGCTCGTCAGCGCGTCCTGCGACGAAGGGGCGCCGACCGCGATTCGCGAGGCGCGCGCCCTCGGCGTCCCCGTCGTCACCGTGCCCTCCGGCGATCTCCGCGACTGGGCCGCGCGCGATCCGGGCATCACCCTCGTCGACGCGGGGGAGACGCCGCTCAGCGCCGGCCGAGCGCCTTCTTGAGCGACGCACGCGCCACGTAGAGGCTGTATTCGGCTTGAACGACCTGCGCGGCGGCGCTCGAATCGGCGACCTGCGCGTCCTGGAGCTCGATGATCGAACCGGCGCCGGCCCGATACCGGCCTTCGGCGAGCCGGAGCTGCTCCTTGGTATTCGTCTCGACCTCCTGGGCCGTCGTGATCGCGACCTTCGCCCCACGCACCCCGAGGAGCGCTTGCACGACGTCGAGCTGCACTTGCTGCCGCTCCTGGACGAGCTCGGCGCGAATCAACGACTCGTTCGCGACCGCGCCGCGCACGACGGCCCGCGTGAGCCCCCCCTGAAACAATTGCCACTGGAGCGTCGCGCCGGCCGAGACGTTCCACGTGAGGGAGGTGATGTCCGCGCCGTTCTCGGACGCATTCGCGGACACGGACAGACTCGGGCCGTAGCCGCCCTTGTCGGCACGCACGGTGAGCTCCTGCGCCTGCAATTGCTTCCCCAGCGCGAGGATCTCGGGCCGTGCCGCGAGTGCGCTCGGCATGAGTCGATCGGCGGGAAGATCCTCGCCGTCGACGGGACCGACGGCCTCGTCCGCGACCTCGAAGTCGAACATCGCGTCGAGGCCCATCGCCTGGACGAGTTGCGCGCGCGCCGAATCGTACGCGCCTCGGGCGTTCACGAGCGCGAGCTCGGCGTTCGCCAGATCGGCGCGCGACTGCGCGAGGTCGATCTCCGGTCGGCTCCCGGCGTTCACGAAGCCCTCGACTTGCTCGAGGTGACGCTGATCGTTGGTGAGCGTCACTTGATCGACGGCGACCAACGCCTTTTGCGCCCAGGCCTGCAAATACGCCGAGCGCACGTTGAAGAGCACGCCGAGGAGCGTCGTGAACTCCGATTGCTTCGTGGCTTCGGCGTTGACGCTCGCGGCGTGGTGCACGCCGTAGGTTTGCCCGAAATCGTACACCAGCTCGGAGGCGCCGAGACCGAAGTTGTAAACCCCGACGGTGTCGAAATTCGCCTTCGAGCTCTGTGAGTTGACCGACGACGGCAAGGTCGACGAGCGCGCGGCGAAATTCTCGGTCTGCCGCTGATAGCTCGCCTGAGCGTTCACCTGCGGCAAGAGTGGCGCGAGCGTCTGATCGGCGCGAGCACGGGACACGTCGGTCGTGGCGCGCGCGACGGTGAGCGACGGTTGATGCAGTTCCGCGAAATTCTCGGCCTCGGCGAGCCCGAGGACGCGCGCCGACCCGCGCGGAGCCACCGCGGGCGGCGACACGCCGGGCGGCGTTGCCGGCGCGGAACCGACGGTCACGGTGGACGGAACCGGCGCTGCGGCGCTCGCCCCTGGGGAAGCGGGCGACGGCGCGCCCGCACCGACGGCAGCCGTCGTCACCGCCGCGGCGGCGAGAAGAAACGGATTCATTCGTACCTCAGCGCATCGATGGGATCCAAACGCGACGCTTTTCGCGCCGGGTAGAGACCGAACGCGACGCCGACGAGACCGCTGAAGAGCACCGAGACGATGACGATGTCCGGTCGCACCACGAGCGGCCATCCGAGCTTGTCGGCGAGTGCCCCCGCGGCGACCATCCCGAGCGCGACGCCGGCGAGCCCGCCCGCGACGGACAAGGTGACGGCTTCCACCAGAAACTGCGCAAGGATGTGCCAGGGCTTCGCACCGACGGCCATGCGCACGCCGATTTCACGCGTCCGCTCCGTCACGCTGACCAGCATGATGTTCATGATGCCGATGCCGCCGACGAGCAGCGACACCGCGGCGATCGCCGCGAGCAGGGACGTGAACGTGTTCGTCCCTTCCTGCTGCGCATTGGCGATCTCGGTCAAGTTGCGGATCTGAAAATCGTCGTCGACGCCGTTGTCGAGGTGATGACGATCGCGAAGCAGCGCCTGGATCTCCGTTTGCGCGCGCGGCGTATCGTCGCTGGATTTCGCGCCGACGAAGAGGACTCCGGCGATGTACTTCTGGAGCCCGCCTTTGATTTTCGTCTGGTACGTCGTGTACGGGATGTAGACCGCGTCGTCGTAGTCTTGCCCGACCGGCGACTGCCCTTTCTTCACGAGCACGCCTTGCACCAAGAAGGGGATCGATTGCATGCGGATGGTGCGCCCGACGGGATCGATGCCGGCGCCGAAGAGGTGATCGGCGACGGTGTGACCGATCACGAGCGTCTTCGAATTCCCTTCGATGTCGGAATCGGTGAACATGGTGCCGCGCTCGACGGGCCAATTCCGGATGTCGAAATAGTCGGGTGTCGTGCCGCCGACCTGCGTGTTCCAGTTCGCGTCGTCGGCGATGAGCGACAGCTTCGTCGTGAGGAGCGGCGCGACCGCGCGGACGGCCGGCGCTTCTCGCTTGATCGCGTCGAGATCGTCCCACGAGAGCGTCGGCATCGAACCCATGCCGCCGAAGACGCCGCCCGAGCTCGTCGAGCCGGACATGACGATGAGGAGGTTCGTCCCCATCGCGTTGAAGGCATCCTCGACCTGCGATTTGGCGCCTTCGCCGATGGCGACCATGGAGATGACCGACGCGACGCCGATCACGACGCCGAGGGTCGTCAAGAACGATCGCGTCTTGTTGCGCAGGAGCGCGCGGCTCGCGACGGGCAGCGTTTGCAGAACGTTCATGCGGCGGGCTCCGCGCGGCGCGGCGTCTGCCGCTGGTCCGAAAGAATTTTTCCGTCCTTCACTTGAATGACGCGCGACGCGTATTCCGCGATGTCCGGTTCGTGAGTCACCGCGACGATGGTGAGCCCGGAGCTCCAGAGCGCCTGGAACAGCGCCATCACGTCGTCGCTGGTCCGCGAGTCGAGATTCCCCGTCGGTTCGTCGGCGAGGATCATCTGCGGCGAATTCACCATCGCCCGCGCGATGGCGACGCGTTGCTGCTGCCCGCCGGAGAGCTGCGACGGATGATGATGCAGCCGATCGCCCAGGCCGACCCGCTGAAGCGCCGCGCGCGCGCGCTCGACGCGGTCGTGCCGAGGAACGCCGGCATACACGAGCGGCAATTCGACGTTCTCGAGCGCCGAGGTTCGCGTGAGCAGATTGAAGCTCTGGAAGACGAAGCCGATCACTTCGTTCCGCACCTCGGCGAGCTCGCCGCGGTCGAGCTTCGAGACGTCACGACCGGAAAGGACGTAGCTCCCGGTCGACGGCTTATCGAGGCAACCGAGCACGTTCATCAGCGTGGACTTCCCGGAGCCCGACGAACCCATGATCGCGACGAACTCGCCGCGCTCCACGCCGAACGTCACGCCGTCGAGCGCCCGGAGCACCTGGTCGCCGAGCGTGTAGATCTTGGTGACGTCTTCGAGTTCGATCAGCATGCGCGACTTTCGCCGACGCTCACATCCGTCGCGAGCCGCCGGCGCTGCCACCGCCGGGGCGCGCGCCGCCGAGGGGCATCCGCGACGTCCCTGCCGGCGCGCCTTTGCCGGTCGTCGCGCTCGCGCCGATGACCTCGGTGATCGCCGCGTCTCCGGCGTTCACGTTGCCGCTCACGACTTCGGTGAACGAGCCGTCGGTGATGCCCGGGACGATGATCGCGCGACTCGGACGGCGGCCGTGCAAGATCCACAGCGCGCGTTCGTTCGGATTGATTTGAGGAGGAGGGCCGTTTCCGTCGGGTCCGAGCGCTTTCAGGATGTCTCCATCGGGCCGGAAGCGGAGCGCGGCATTCGGGACGCGAATCACGTCGTCTTTCTCGGCGTGCACGAACGTCACGTTCGCGGTCATGCCCGGCTTGAGCAGCTTCTTGGAGTTGTCGACGTCGATGACGGCGTCGTAGGTAACGACGTTTTGCACGGTCGTCGGCGCGTCGCGAACCTGACGAACGGTACCGACGAAGCGCTCGGTCGGGTACGCGTCGACGGTGAACGAGACCGGCATGGCCTCGCGGAGCTTCCCGACGTCCCCCTCCGCGACGCTCGTGTCGACCTGCATCTTCGTGAGGTCTTGCGCGATGGTGAACAAGGTCGGCGCCTGCAGCGACGCGGCGACCGTTTGACCGACGTCGACGCTGCGAGAAATCACCACGCCGTCGATCGGCGAATAGATCGTGGTGTATTTCAGATTCACCTGGGCTTGATGAAGCGACGCGAGCGCCTGTTCGACTTCCGCTTTCGATGCCGCGACCTGGGCCTTGGCGACGTTGGAGTTCGCCTCTGCCGTCTCCAGGTCGGCCTGCGCGATGAGCTTCTGCCCCATCAAGACCTTGGAGCGTTGGTACTGCCGGTCGGCGTCGAGGGCCTGGGCGTTCGACTTGTCGACGTCGGCGAGCGCCGAGACGTAGTTCGCGTGGGCTTGCTCGACGGCGGCCTTGAACAGCGACGGCTCGATCTGCGCGATGACCTCGCCCTTCGTCACGATCGAGTTCCAGTCGGCCTTCATCGACTCGATGCGGCCCGAGACCTGGCTGCCGACGAGCACCGTGACGAGCGCGGAAAGCGTACCCGTCGCCGTCACCTTCGCCGCGATGTGCCCGCGATCGAGCGCCGCGGTTTCGTAGTGGATCTTCGGGATCTGGCTCTTTCGCCAATAGCGATAGCCGAAGAACGCCGCGACCCCGAGTGCGACGGCCAGCGCGGAGAAACCGAACCATTGCTTCAATCGACGCGCGCGTGTTCGCGCACGCGCGCGTTTGTCGTCCGAAACGCCCGCGCCTGCCGTCGATCGCGAACCCCCTACGGCGGGGCCGTCGGCTTCCCGGGAGACGGTCGTCATGTCGAGTGCCTCATATTAGTCCATGAACCCCGCGCCGCTCGTCTCACTTAACACCTCGCCACACTTCGTTATTCATTCTCGAAAGCGGGGCATCAGCTCGACAAAGTTGCACGGCCTCGTGCGCGAGTCGAGTTGCGGCAAGAGAATGCTCGACATCGCGAGCCGCACGGCGCCCGTCGAACCCGGCAGCAGAAAGACGAGCGTCGTCCCACAGATCGCTCCTTCGGCGCGTGATTGGATCGTGCTCGCGCCGATCTCGGCGAAGCTCAGGTGACGAAACAGTTCGCCGAAGCCGACGATCGGCTTGGTCACGAACGGCGTGAGGGCCTCCGGCGTCACGTCGCGCCCGGTGATTCCCGTGCCGCCCGTCGAAATGATGACGTCGACGCGGCCGTCGCCGATCCACTCTTCGAATTGGCTGCGGAGTCGTTCGATGTCGTCCGGCACGATACGCCGGGCGATGACGGAGTGGCCGGCAACGTCGAGCGCCGTCGCGATGGCCCCGCCGCTCGTGTCCGTTTCGGGCGTTCGCGTGTCGCTGACCGTGAGCACGGCGACGTTCACCGGTACGAAGAGGCGTTCGCTCATCGGGCAAAGATAGCGAAGCCCCCTAAAAAGTCCCTCGAAAGATCGCACGGTGCCCCCAAAGCGTTTGCGGCCGTTTCGAGTGCGAGCCGCTTTTGGGCTAAAGTCGCCCTGGACCGATTCGGTGCGTAGGGATCGCGAGCGGAGCAACGTCATTCGTACCGGTAGGACAGGTCTGGTGCGTGGTGCGACGCTGTTCCTCGCCTCGGCCACCGTCGCCGTCGCGTGCGGTCGCCCGAATATTCCTGCAGACGGCGCGATCGCACCGCGCGGGAAGCCGAGCACGGCTAGTCCGCTGGTCGCGCGCGTGGCGCCCGCCGTTACGCATCGCCCCCTCGACGGAGGTGTGCCCGACGCGAGTGCTCCACGCCGGACGGCGTCGAGCGCCCCGGTGATCCACGCCGGAGGCGCGCACGTCGTCTCGGGAACGCGCGGGGTCGTCACCTCCGTCGAGGATCACGCCACCCGCGCCGGCATCGCCATGCTCGAACGCGGCGGCAACGCAATCGACGCGGCGGTCGCCGTCGCGTACGTGCTGGCGGTCACGCATCCGAGCGCCGGCAACCTCGGCGGGGGCGGCTTCTTGTTGTACCGCCCGAAAGGCGGCGCGACCGTCGCGATCGATTTTCGCGAAAGTGCGCCGAGCAGAGTGACCCAGCGCGCGTTCGACGACATGATCGCCGCTCGCGCCGTCGGACCCGCGGCGGCCGGAGTTCCGGGAAGCGTCGCGGGGCTCGAGCTCGCCCATTCGCGATTCGGACGCCTCTCGCGCCCGGACGTCATGGCTCCGGCGATCGAGCTCGCGCGCCGAGGATTCTTGCTCGGCCGTCGCGAAGCCCAAACGATCGCCTGGGCGTGGTCGGACCTCGCCAAGGATCCCGAAGCCCGCGCCGTCTTCGGCGCAAAGGGCGCCCCCAAAAAAGAAGGCACGATCCTCGTCCAGCGCGCCCTCGCCGACACCCTCGAGCGCATCGCCGACGGCGGCGCGGACGGCTTCTATCGCGGCAAGACCGCGACGGCGATCGCCGCGCTGTCGAAGCGCGGCGGGCTCATCGGAGAAGACGATCTCGCGGCGTACGCGGCAGAGATCCGGGAACCGCTTCGCACGCGCTATCGCGGATTTTCCGTCGAGCTCGCGCCGCCTCCGTCGGCCGGCGGCGTGGCCGTCGCGATCCTGCTCGGCGCGCTCGAAAAACTCGACGCGGAGCGCTTCCCGGCGGAAAGCGCCGACGCGCTCCATCTCTTCGCGGAAGTGGCCCGTCGCGCGCACGCGATTCGACGCTTCGACGTCGTCGATCCGGATTCGGTGCCCGGTTACGATCTGGCCGCCAAGGAGAAGTCGTGGCTCGACGTGGAGCGATTTCTCGCCACGCCGCCGCTCATCGACCTCGAGCACGCGACGCCGTCGGCAGCGGTGAATCCCTTGTATACGAAGGCCGTGCAGGAGCTCGAGCACACGACGCATTTTTCGATCGCTGACGGCGACGGCAACGTCGTCAGCTGCACGACGACCTTGTCGGCGGGCTTCGGTTCGAAAGCGATGGCCGCCGGGGTCGTCCTCAATGATTCACTCGCGGCGTTCGGCACCGTCGGGCAAAACGTGCTCGCGCCCGGACGCCGGATGACCACGTCGATGAGCCCGGCGATCGTGTTGGACGGCGACGCGCCGGTGCTGCTCCTCGGTTCGCCCGGCGGGGACACGATTCCGAACACGGTGACCGAAGTGCTGCGCAACGTCGTCGACTACGGCATGACGCTCGACGCCGCGATCGACGCTCCGCGCATTCACCATGGGTTCGTCCCCGACGAAATCCGCTACGAGGGGGCGCGACCGCCGGCAAAAGCCGTCTTGTCGGAGCTCGAGCGTCGCGGGCATCACCTGTCGCACAAGACGCTGTTCATCGGCGACGCGAACGACGTCTTGTTGAAGGACGGGGTCGCTTACGCCTACGCGGACGGCCGCGAGGGCGGCCTTGCGCTCGCGGTGCCCTCAGCTGCCCGGTAGCGGCGACTTCCCGGAAGCCAGCGCCACCAGAAGCGCCACCGTCGCTCCGTCGGGAGCGACCTCACCGGGTTGCAGCACCCGCACCGTGAGCACGTCCGACCCGCTGCCGCCGATCACGGCGACGCGAACCGCGCGATGGCCGACCAGCGACGCGTCCGGCGACGGCGATTCGCCGGCCGCGGAGACCAGGGTCACGACGAGCTCGGACTCTCCGCGAAGGTTCGGCGGCGGAACCTCGGAGATTTTCGCCGTCGGGGCGGGCGGGGGCATCGTCCGGGGGATCTCGAGGTGCGCCCGGAGCTCCGCGCCCGCTTTGGCCAGAGCCAGGGCGCGATCGTCCTGGCCGGACTCTGCAGCGGCCTCGGCTGCACGCCGGACCCATTGGAGCGCCTCACGTTGCTCGCCCGAGCCCCACAAGGTCTGGGCCGTCTGGAGCGCCCAGCGCGTGTCGCTCGAATCCGCGGGGTCCACGTCTGGCAGCGGCATCGCGGGCCACGATTGCAGATTTCTTATCTGCTTTCACGTCCGAACGGTCGGTACCGGAGCCTCAGAACGTCACGCCGACCTTCGCGTGACCTCCGGAAGCGACGTTCGCCGAAGCGATGCGTCGTCCGAGGTCGGGGTTGACGAACACCACGGTCTGGTGCCCGGGCTCGACGCGGACGCCATGAAGCGGCGTCATCCCCATGGGACGGCCGTTCACGACCACCCGCGACGGAGGCGTCGACGTGATGTCGAGGAGCCCCGGGCTCGCCGCAGGCGCGCTCGCCTGGACGGCGGGATGAGGCGCGGCGGCCGCGCTGCTCGATCGAACCGGCGCCGGTGCCGACGCGTACGACGCACGCGGCTCAGGGGCGCTGCCTTCCGCAGGCGTCAGCGTGATCTCGACGTTCTGGTTCGCGTTGCCGTCGAACACCACCTGCCGCGTGAAATCCATGAAACCGCGCTTGCGGGCTTGGATCTCGTGCGAGTCGCCTGCGGAGAGATCGATCTCCGTCGGGAGATGCCCGACTCGCCGACCATCGACGGTGACGTACGCCCCTTCGGAATCGGGTCCGTCGGTGAGCTCGAGCCGACCCTTGAGCACGCGAAGTCGGATCGGGCCGAGGCTGCGGAGCTCGCCCGCCTCGACGTTCACCGACTGGTCGTACGCCTCGTAGTAGCCGGAGTCGCCGAGCACGCGGACCGAGTGCGTTCCCGGAGCGACGTCGTGGATGGTGACCGGAGGCGCGCCGAGATCCTGACCGTCGATGACGACGCGCAGGTTCGAGCCGATGGCGGAGACGCTGAGCTCCGAGTGTGCGCGCTGCTCGGTGACCAACGTCACGTGGTGCGCCGCGTGCTCACCCGATTCGAGAACGAGCGCGCGCTCCACGCCGGGCGCGTATCCCGGCGCGGCGGCGCTGACGAGATGCGTCCCCGACGCGAGATCTTTCAGCTCGCACGGCGACGACGTGCAGCGCTCGACGCCGTCCACGCGGACCGACAGATCCTTCACTTCACTGCCGTCGGAAGCCGAAGCCGTCACCGTGAGATTGCCGGTGCGAGGGCGAAGCACCAACGCCAGAGCGCCGATGGCCACGGCGGCGAGCGCAATGCCGGCAACCCAGGGGCGCTGCGAGCGCTGCAACATCGGCGGGCGGCGCCACGCTGGCGGCGCGACGGAGCCGGCGACCGGCGGGATCGACGGAGACCGCGGATCGCGATCCACTTCGGGCCCCGGCGGCGGGAGCTGCTTCGGCAGCGTCGGATCGCGATCCGACCCCATCATCGGGAACGCCGGCACCTTGAGCCGCTGCACTTGCACCGTCGGCGTGAACTCGAGCGGAGAATCGGCGGAGAGCGGCGAGATCTGAATCGTCGGCGTATTCTCGGTCGGTCCGATCCCGACGGAACGCGGCGGAGGCGCCGCCGCGCGAGACTCGGCAAATTCGCCGTGACGCGAGGGCGGCGGAATCGTCCGGCGCGCCGTCGGCGGGGGCACCGGCACCGGCGGCAAGGACGTCGCCGAAGGCAACGCGGCGGCCGAAGGGAACGCCGGATCGGAAGGACGACGAAGGCCCGCGGGTACCGGCGCCGCGAGCGGCGGACGGCGACCCGGAAGGTCGGGCAAGCCCGGCAGAGAGGGGGGCGCGGCCATCGCGGCCAGCTCGTCCAACGTCGGAGGCGACGTGGGCGTCGGGTGATCGCCGCGCGATCGCAGCGGCGCGCCGGTCCCCTCGTCGTCCCAATCGATCGCGAGCGACGCCGGCAACGGCCGGGTCAAATCGTCGTCGGAGAGGCTGACCATCGCGAGCCGTGGCGCGTCGGGGTCGGCGTTCGACACCGAAGAGTCCCACCCGGCGTCGAGCGACGCCGAGAGGAGATCCGCCGCGGACTTCGTCGCGGCGCGAGCGTCACTCGACGTGTCGCGCTCTCCGGTTCCCGCAGAGACGGCCTCGCCGATGGACGACGACGCGTCCGGAGCGGCGGCCTGGTCGTGCGACGCGTCGCCGATCGGTTGCGTCAGCATCGGCACGAGGGGCGCCGAGACCGCGTCCTCGATGGCCGCGGCGAACGAATCGACGACGCGGTCGTTCGGTGCGTCGACCGGCGCGGTCGCCAGAGCGTCGATGCTCGGCGGAGCCATCACGTCACTCGTCGCACTCGCCATCGCGGCGAGCACGTTCGACGACCCGCTCGTGTCGTCCGACGTGGCGGCGACACCACCGGGCAACGTCGAGCTGTGCTCGAGCGCCCCTTCGGGGCTGCTCACGGTGTCGGGGGCGGCTACCGCGTCGGCGGCGCTCGCTCCGTCCATCGCGGTGGTCGTTTCGGCGTGACCGACGTCGTCGTTCGACGAGGCGCCGGCTTCTGCACCAGAGCCCTGAAGCGACTCGTTGGCGTCTACCGCGACGTCGACGCTCGCCTCCTCCGAAGCGCCGTCGTCTTCCATCACGAAGTCTTCGAGCGTCGGCATCTTTCGGCGCCGAGACGGCGGAGGCGGGGGCGGCGCGGAGAGCCGCGATCGCGTGCCGGGCGCGGTGATGAGCGAGCCACCTGGCCGCGGCGGAGGCGGCGAGCTGCGGCGCGGTCGCATGGAAGGAGGAGGCGGAGGCGCGATCCCTCGTGCCGAGGGCGCAGGCGGTGGACCGCTGCGCCGACTGACGGGGGCGTCGAGCATCTCCGCGCCGGACTCTGCTCGCTCGGTACGAGGCGCATCGTCGCCTCCGGATGACGGCTGGCCAGCGGCGAGTTCCGGAAAGAACTCATCGAGCAAGTTCGGCGAGGAGTCGGACGTCTTCATCGCTCGTGTCCCTTTTCTGTTACATGCGCGCCGTGACCGGAAGCCCCTCGGTGATTTCGGGCTAAGCGGGCGAGAGGGCGTATCAGTACCGCGGGCCGCCGGATCGTAGCGCGTCCGCCAGTAACTGGAGTTACCTTTAGATCCCTTTCCATGGCGACCGGCGGTAGCGAGTCACCAGTGACCCGCTCACTTTCGTCTCACTAAGAGGACGTGGCCGGTCAGGTCCCCACGGCGCGCCGCATCGTGCGCTTCAGATACTCAGGTGCTTCCGCGGCGTAAAAATACGGGTAGCGCGGATGTCCGCTCGTCAGATCTTCGCGCATCTTCCCGTTCGAATCGAAGAAGAAGATCCGCGGAACGTAGCCGCCGAATTTCTCGTTGTAAGGTTCTAGCCAAGGTGGATTCTCGTCATGGTTCTGTTTGACCATGATGAGACCCTTCGCGAGCGCTTCGATATCCGGGTCGGCGAACACGGGTCCGAGCGCACGACAGTGCGGACACCAATCGGCGTAGACGAGGACCATGATCGGTTTCGATTGCGCTTTGGCGAGCGCAAGTCCGTCGGTCCATGAATGCCATTGGATGTCGCCATGCCACTCGACGCCGTTCGGCGAAGGCGCGGCGGGCGTCGGTTCCGCGACCGCCGTCGGTTGCGGCGGGGCAATCTGCGGTTGAACCGGCGCGGCGACGGCAGCCGGCCGAGCCGTCGCCGCAGCCGCGATGCTCGCACCGAGCGTGCCCGTCGTTTCTCGATCCACGTGCGACGGCCCGGATTGGCAAGCAAGCAGCGCGAGACACGCCAAGGTCGCCGCGCGGAACGGAAAACGTTTCAGCACGCCAATTTCGTAGCACGCTGGTTTCGGCTTGCGCAAACCGAGCGGTTCTCGGCACCGTAATAGGACGGCCCAAAGTGGTCCGTCCCGTTGACGACGGACCAACACCGCGACAACGCCGCTTCGCCAACGACATCATGCAGCGTCCCCAGGTAGCGCGGCCAAGGCCACACGGTGCGCGTTGGCTCCTCTTGCTGCTCGGGTCGCTCTCGCTCGTCGGGTGCCATCGCCGCGTCGCCTCCCATGGCCACCACCGACGGCACGGCCACTCGGGTCTCACGCTCCCCTCACCCGCGGTGGAGGTCGACGCAGAGAAGCTCAAACCGTTCAGCGCGCTGCCCGCGTCGTTCGCGTCGAAGGACGGAGTTGCCACGCCCGAAATGGTCGCGCTCGGACGGCAGCTCTACTCCGAAACGCGGCTCTCCAAGGACGCGAAGACCTCGTGCAACCACTGTCACGATCTCGACCGGTACGGCGTCGATGGCGAGGACTCGTCGCCGACGAACGGCCCGGTGCGCGAGCGGAACACGCCGAGCGTGCTCGACGCGGCGCTCGAGTTCGCCGAGTTCTGGGACGGGCGCGCCGACACCATCGAAGCGGCGACCGAAGAGGAAATGAGCGATCCATCGGCGCTCGGTTGGCCCACGTCGAGCCGCTTCGCGCCGGCCGTGAAGGCGCTTCCGGCGTATGCCGCGTCGTTCGGGACGGCGTTTCCCGATCAGCCGAACCCGATCTCGATCGAGAACGCGGCCAGAGCCGTCGCGGCGTTCGAGCGAACCTTGCTCACGCCGTCGCCGTGGGACCGGTTCGTCGCCGGGGAAAAAACGGCGCTCAGCGACGCCGAGAAACGAGGTTTCTTGGACTTCGTCTCGGTCGGCTGTTCGACGTGTCACGTGGGCCCGCTCGTCGGCGGCACGATGTACCAGAAGCTCGGCAAGGAAAATCCTTGGCCGAATCAGCGTGACCAAGGTCGAGCCGAGGTCACCAAAGTGCCCGCCGACGCCTTGTTCTTCAAGGTCGCGCCGCTCCGCAACGTCGAAAAGACCGCGCCGTACTTCCACGACGCCTCCGCGAAGACGTTGCCCGAAGCCGTGAAGAGCATGGCGCACTTCCAGCTCAACAAAGAGCTCGGAACCGAGCAGTTGAGCTCCATCGTCGCCTTCTTGGGTTCGCTCACCGGAAGCGTTCCCGGCGCGGACTCGTCGAAGACGCGCGACGCCACCGTCGCACCGAGCCCGTCCGCGATACCCGACGCGTCCGATTCGGCCGGCACCCCGAGCGCACCCCGCGCGCCCAGCGCGAGCGCGACAGGACACGCGACGCCGTGACTCGCCGCGAGCCGCGCGGCGCGCCGCGCTCGACGTCGCGGCGACGGATTCTCGGGTTCGCCGTCCCGGCGCTCCTCGGGCTCACGATGGCGACCGCCGCAGGAGCGGCCAAGCACCCGCCCGAGATCCGACACTCGATCTGGTCGCATCTCGCGCTCGAGCGCCGCGAGCTCGGCAATGCGACGGTCCTCGTCGTGAGCCCCGAGCCCGACGCGGCAACCATCGCGGCGTGCCTCGGCGTCGTAGAAGCAACGGGTCGCACGACCGTATCCTGCGACGCCGCGCCCGCGGTCGAGCTCACGACCGTCGTCGAACGGTTGAAATCGCGCACGGCGTCCGCCCCGGCGTCCGACCCGTCGACGGCGCCTCATGAATCCGAGGCGAAGCCGCTCGGCGCGAGCGAAGCGAACGACACCGGCGACCGAGTGCGCGACCAAGCGACTCAGCGCGCCGTCGCGCTCGCCCTCGAAGGCAGCCGCGCGCCCGACCGAGCATCCGAGCGCCGCGTTCTCGTCGTCGCGGGCCCGGTGACGGTGACCGACGCCGCCGCCGTCGCGACGAAGCTATTCGACGCCGACGGAGCCGTGCCACCACCGCCCGCGCCGCCCCGCGTGTTCCATCAAACCAGCGAACGACTCACCGTGCTCGACGCCGAGCTCACCACGCCGCTCGTCCGCACCGCGTGGCTCGTCTCGGAAACGACGCCGGAAGAGGACGCCGCGCTTCGCCTCGCGTTCGACCTGCTCGCCGCGCGCCGTTCGTCGAGACTCCATCGACTCCTCGTGCACGAGCGCAGCCTCTCGCATTTCGCCGAGTCGTGGCGCGTCACGCTCGACGGCGGCGAGCTCCTCGGCGTCGGTTTCGATCTCTCGTCACGCGCCAGCGTCGACCGCGCCCGTCGCTTCGTCGACGGCACCTTGAAGCAACTCCGTCTCGTCGGCCCCGCGCCCGTCGAATTCGACCGAGCGCGCGCGCATCTCGAGCTCGACGCACTGCTCTCGTGGGAACGTCTCGAAACGCGAGCCCGCGATCTCGTCGAAGCCGAGGTCACCGCCGGCAACGCGGCTCGCCTCCTGGCTCGCAACGCCGCGCTCGCCGGTCTCACCCGCGACACCGTGCGCCGCATCTCCGGCGCGCGCCTTCTCGACTCTCGCCGCACCACCGTCGAGGTCTATCCCGCCCTCTGGCCCGTCGACGATCCTCGTCTCTCGCGCCACTCCCTCTACACCGTCGTCGCCGGCGACACCCTCGACACCCTCGCCGCCCGCTTCCACGTCACCGTCGCCCAGATTGCCCGCGCCAATGATCTGGATCCGCGCTACGGCGTGAGCGTCGGGCAGCCGCTGTGGATTCCGCCGTAGGGGGGTAGGGCTAAGGCTAGGGCTAAGGCTAGGGGGGAGAGTTTGGGGGGAGGGTTTTGGGGCTAGTGGAGTTCCCTCGAATCCGTTGACACTCGTTATGCGGCTTGAGTGGTCAGAAATTCGTTCTCGATGTCGATGGGCGTCCGGTAGTTCAGCGTCGAGTGCAGGCGCTGGCGATT